>Ga0207657_10000778_pt1 | contig 33836 bp, 24 predicted proteins | sample KBSC33metaG_FD_184316 | JGI IMG/M metagenome (GOLD analysis project Ga0207657, IMG submission 184316) | Corn rhizosphere microbial communities from Kellogg Biological Station, Michigan, USA - KBS C3-3 metaG (SPAdes) (version 2) | ecosystem: Host-associated > Plants > Roots > Rhizosphere > Soil ...
CCATCGCAAAGCCGGTCAGTTCGAGGTTGAGCCCCTCTGCCTGGATCTCCTCGAGTTCGACACGCAGCAGTTCGACGTCCCAGCCGGCATTCGTCGCAATTTTGTTGTCAGCAATGCGCAGCGCCCGCTTGGCCGCAGCTGTCAGGCCGCCAAGGCGGATCACGGGCACGGTTTCGCGGCCCTGCAGTTGGGCCGCCCGATAGCGCCCGTGGCCGCAGATGATGACTGAGTCCTCTTCTACAAGGATCGGATTGAAGTAGCCCGAGTTCCCAATGCTGTCGGCAATCTGCTGGACCTGATTCTTGCTGTGGGTCCTGGGATTGCGCGGATCGGGTTTCAGGGAACCCAGCGGTATATATTCAATCACATGAGCTTCAGACACGGGAGTCCGCCTTTCACTTCGCGCGAGAGCCAAGGCTCTCGGAGGTGGTTCGGCGGGTCCGATCTCGCTTGTACGCGATGGGTCTTAACGGGCGGGTTTACGGCGCGAAAAAAATTCGCGGCCGGCGCGCATGTTCCCTGCTCCGGCGGATTCTTTTCCCTGTTATTCAACGGCGAGTCCCTGGAGAAAGCGGCAGATTTCTGCCGTTGCGAGCGGCACGGTGCGGCTGGACGCCGCGTGTTTCGCTGTATTTTCCCTGATAACAGGGAAGAGAGCGGTTCGCCCGCGACTACGCCCACCGCCATTCTCATCAGCTGTCAGGTGACGTGCAGGCCGTCGAGCAGCAGCTTCAGCCCGGCGATGACCATCAGCCAATAGACGATCACGTAGAAGCGCTCGACGGCGACCTTGCGCACGAGCTTCACGCCGGCGAAACTGGAGAGGACCGCGACCGGCAACAGGACCAGCGTCGCCTCCGCATTCTCCAACGTGAACTGGCCGAGCGCAACATAGGCCGGGACCTTGATCCAGTTCACCACCGCAAAGAAGATCGCCGAGGTGCCGACGAAAGTGTCGCGGTCGAGCCGTCTCGGCATTACCCACATCTGGAACGGCGGGCCTCCGGCATGGGCGATCTGGCTGGTGAAGCCTGTGACGACTCCGAACAGTGTCCCGACCCACGGCGGGGAGTTGCGCGGCGCCGCGATCCGCCCGCCGCGCTCGACCCACAGGCGATACGCACCGAACAGGATCGAGATCCCGCCGAGCACCGCCATCACCGCCGCTTCGGGAACGCTCGCGGCGAACAGGTAGCCGAGCGCGATCCCGACCGCTGCGCCCGGGAGCATGATCGCGAGAATGCGCCCGCTCCAGCTTCGCCTGAACGCAGTCACGCCGACGAGGTCCTGGGCGATCAGGATCGGAAGAAGGATCGCCGCGGCTCGGATCGGATCGCGCGTCGCGAAGGCCATCAAGGGTGTCCCGAGCGCGCCGAGGCCGGTGAATCCGCCCTTGGCGAGGCCGACCAAGACGACCGCGGGAAGCGCGAACAGGTAGAATTCGGGCCGGTCGGGGACGGCGATCAGCTGGCCGCGACCTTCGCCGGGTCGAGACGCGGGGTCAGCAGATGGATGATCAGCAGCGCGAGCAGATAGACCGACCCCGAGACGAGAAAGATCAGCGTGTAATTGCCGTGACGCTCAAGCACCTCGCCGATGAACAGCGAGAAGAGCATTCCGCCGACCGCTCCGGCGGTGCCGCCGATCCCGATGACCGAGCCCACCGCTTTTCTCGGAAACATGTCCGAGGGCAGCGTGTAGATGTTCGCGGAGAAGGCCTGGTGCGCGGCCGTCGCAAGGCTGATGATCGCCACCGCGCCCCACAGACTATCCACATATTGGGCGAAGAAGATCGGCGTCACCGCGAGCGCGCAGATCAGCATCGTCGTCTTGCGCGCGGCATTGATCGACCAGCCGCGGTGGATGAGGTGCGACGACAGCCACCCACCGCCGATCGAGCCGAGATCGGAGACGATGTAGATGACCGCGATCGGAACGCCGAAGGTGGAGAGGTCGAGCCCGTGCCGCTTGTGCAGGAAGTCGGGCAGCCAGAACAGGAACATCCACCACACGGGGTCCGTCAGGAACTTGCCGATCGCGAACGCCCAGGTCTCCTTGCAGCGGAGCAGCGGTAGCCAGGACATCTTCTGAGCGGGGTCGGGCGGATCGCGCTCGATGTAGGCGAGCTCCTCGGGGGATACGCGCCGGGACTCGCGCGGCCGGCGATAGAGCGCGAGCCAGGCAACGAGCCAGATCAGGCTGAGCGCGCCCGAGACGACGAATGCGCCGCGCCAGCCGAAGCCGGTCACGAGAATCGGGAGGATCAGCGGGGTGACGATCGCGCCGACGTTGGAGCCGGCGTTGAACAGGCCCGTCGCGAACGCGCGCTCCTTCTTGGGGAACCACTCGGTGACGGCCTTGAGGCCGGCGGGGAAGTTGCCGCTCTCGCCGATTCCGAGCATGAAACGGACCATCGCGAAGCTGGTCACCGATCTCGCGGCGGCATGGAGCATGTGCGCCGCCGTCCAGATGACGAAGGCCGCGGCATAGCCGAAGCGGGCGCCGATGCGGTCGACGATATTGCCGAAGAAGATGTAGCCGACCGCGTACGCCAGCTGAAAATAGAAGACGATGTCGGCATAGGTGTTTTCGTCCCAGCGGAATTCCCGCTGAAGCGTCGGCTTCAGGAGGCCGATCATCTGCCGGTCGATGTAATTGATCGCCGTCGCCGCGAAGAGCAGCGCCACGACGATCCAGCGCACGCGTCCAACCCTCACCGCGGACGGCGCGTCGGCCGCTCCGTCAACTAGCCTGTTGGCCATCCCACTCGCCCTCATTTCTCCTGTGCAGGAGCCCCTCGACTCACTTTTCTACGGGAAACCGGTGTCAGCTACAAATCAGCTTAAACCCGGCTCGGGCTTCGCGGCAACGAGCCGGCACCGGACCTGCATTCCACCATTGAAATGCGCTTCAACGCCTTGGCCCGGACGAGCATCGTGCACGCCGGTCACCGCTCCCGACGAAATCCACTGGCCGGGCTCGAGCGCAATTCCGCGCCGAGCCATCAGCTCGAAGAGGAATCGTGCCGAACCAAGCGCACCATTGGGAAAGGCCGTAGCTTTTCCCGACCCGACCTCGACGCCGTCGAGCAGTGTCTTGACCGTCCAGCTTTCGAAGCCGCTTTCCCGCCAATCGTCGATCGCGGCGCCAACCACGAGACCATTGTTGTTGCCGAAGTCCGAAACGATCGCCACCGGCCCCAACTGGTTGATCGCCCGCAATGGCGAACTCGCAATCTCGATGCCGACATGCACGGCGTCGATGAGATCGGCGGCGTCCTCGAGCGAAAAGCTGGTTTGCGCCGGGTCGGGCTTTCGTCCGATCCGGAGCAGGAACTCGGCTTCCGCGGCGGCGAACCCCTTGTCGAACACCGGCATGCGGATCGCATCGCCGTCACCTTGCACCGGACGGCTCGAGAAGATCGGCCCGGCAATCCGGTCGACGCCGAAACGGCCGACGAGGGGCGGCGGCACGCGGCCCACCTTCCATCCGACGATCGGCCGTTTCCAGGCGGCGATCGCGGCATCCTGCACCGCGTAGGCTTCGTCGAGCGATGTCGGCATGTCGCCCGGATAGTCCGGCAATCCGGACGCCGAGCGTCGCGCAGACAGGAACCGATCCGCAATTACGGCCGCATCATTGTTCGCCAGTGTCACTTGCCCTCCCAGCCGCTTTCACCGCAATCGCGATGCTAGAGGAAACCGGTGTCATTCGCAATTTGCAAGAACCAATTCGCATGAAGCCAAGAAATTCACGAAGCGGCAGCGCCGGCGAAGGTGCGGATCGCGGCCGCCGGATCGGGGCCTCGCAAGAGGAGCGCGGAGTCGCGCACGGCGCCGCGAAACGCGGGATCGCGAGCGAGGCTATCAGGGAAGATCTCGCGCAGGTCGAGGATGCGATCGACTGCGTCACCGCCGCGCGAAAGAGCCGTCAACCGCTCGGCGAGCGGATCGACGATCGCTGCTCCGGCGCGAGCCTGACGTTCGAGGAAGACGAGCCATGCCGCGATCGGGACGGCCAGCCGCTCGATCCGGCGGCTCGATGCCTGCGCTTCGATGATCGTGTCGAGCAGCCGATAGGGGAGCTTTTGGGAACCGTCCCAGGCAATCTGGGCAAGCTTGTGGTGGATTGCGGGGTTGCGGAAGCGCGCGAACGTCTCATTGGCGTAGCGCTCGAGGTCGATCGGTGAGGGCTGGAGCGCGGGGATGATATCGTCGCGGACGAGGCGTTCGACAAATGATGAAAGCGCGGGATCGGCCATCGCGTCGGCTACCGTCTCGAGTCCCATGAGCAGGCCCATATAGGCGAGCGTCGAATGGGCCCCGTTCAGGATGCGCAGCTTGGCGCGCGCCCAGGCATCGACGTCGGAAGAGATCGTGACACCGACCGACGCGAGGTTGGGCGAGGCCGGGGGAAGCACGTCTTCGATGACCCACTGCGCATAGGCTTCGCGACTGACCGGCATCGCGTCATCAAACCCCGTCCCCTCGCGCACCATTTGGCGCAGGCGCTCGTCGGTCGCAGGAGTAATCGAATCGACGACGGTGTTGGGGAAGCGCGCCGCGCCTTCGATCCAGCGGGCGAGTTCCGGCTCGAGCTGCTCGGCGAAGGCGATCACCGCATTGCGCAGCTTGGTTCCGTTCGACACCATGTTGTCGCAGCAGATTGGCGTGAACGGCGGTAGCCCACCGGAACGCCGGTCTGCGAGGCCCAGTGCGAGCCAGCCGACCAGGCTCCGAGGCTGCTCGGGCTCGGCGAGATCATGGACGATATCGGGGTGGGCGAAATCCAGCGTGCCGTCGGCGGCGAGGCAATAGCCCTTTTCGGTGACGGTGCTGGTGACGAACCGGACGGCCGGCTCGGCAAGCTGCCTGCGGATCGCCGCACCATCGCCTGGCCCGAAGAATCGATTGTGTGCACCGATGGTGCGGAAGCTCGTTTCCGTGTCGAGGGTGGCGAGGGTGTAGAGCCCGTCCTGCGCCTTGAGGCTGTCGATGGTGCCTGCACTGCGGAGCGACACGGCCGCGATTCCCCAGCGGGGATCCTCACGGAGCAGCCGGTCGATATAGTCCGCCTGATGCGCACGATGGAACGCGCCGGGGCCGAAGTGGACGATGCCCGTAGTCAGCCGGTCGCGATATTCGGGGCGCTTCAAAGCGTGACGCCGCGCTTCCAGATCGCAATCTCGCGCTCGTCGTTCCGCTCGCTCGCGGTCTCGTCGCCAGACGCGACGCGCATGACGAGCTTCAGCAGCTGGTCGGCGCATTGATCGAGGCCGTTCGTCAGCACCTTGCCGGCGTCGAAGTCGATCCAGTTTTTCTTTCGCTCGGCGAGCGCGCTGTTTGACGCGATCTTCACCGTCGGCACCGGGAAACCCAGCGGCGTACCGCGACCGGTCGTGAACAGGATGATTGTCGCTCCGGCGGCGGCGAGCGCGGTCGAGGAGACCGCGTCATTGCCCGGTGCTTCGAGCAGCGTGAGACCAGTACGCCGGACTTGCTCGCCATAGCGGAGCACGTCCCCGACGGGGGCGTGACCGCCCTTCTGTACTGCGCCGAGCGACTTTTCCTCGAGCGTGGTGATCCCGCCCGCGAGGTTGCCGGGCGAGGGGTTCTCCGAGACCGGCTGTCCGTGCGTCAGGAAGTAGCGCTTGAAGTCGTTCACGACGGCCGCGAGCGAATCGAATACGGCGCGGTCGCGAGCGCGCGCCATCAGCATCCGCTCGGCGCCGAAGATCTCGGGAATTTCGCTGAGCACCGCGGACCCGCCGGACCCTATGACCAGGTCGGCCATGCGCCCGACCAGCGGATTGGCGGTGAGGCCGGAGAATGCGTCGGACCCGCCGCATTTCAGGCCGAGCACGAGCTTCGACAGCGGGACCGGACTGCGCTTCGCAAGCGACGCGGTCGCGACCAGTGCATCGATGATTGCGAGGCCGGCGTCGGTCTCGTCCTCTTCGGCTTGCGCCTTCATCGTCCGGATCTTGGCGCGCAATGATTCGGGGATTTCATCGAGGAGCGCGTCGAGCTGGTTGGATTCGCAGCCGAGCCCAATGATCAGCACTCCCCCGGCATTGGGATTGCAGGCAAGCGCCGCGAGGACCGAGCGGGTGCCGGCAAGGTCCTCGCCGAGCTGCGAGCAGCCGAACGGGTGGGTGAAAGCGTAGACGCCGTCGATCGTCTTCGAATGACGGGCATGCGCGATGGCGGCGATGCGCTCCGCGGTGCGCGAGACGCAGCCGACCGTCGGCAGGATCCAGATCTCGTTCCTGGTTCCGACGCGTCCGTCGCTCCGCTGGTAGCCCGAAATGCGAAGATCGGCGGCGGAGGGAAGGGGAAGAGCCGCCGCTGGTTCGTACTGGTATCCCTCGACGCCGCTGAGCAGCGTCTCGATATTGTGCGTGTGGGCGTGCGCTCCAGCCGCTATCGGCGCGGTCGAGCGGCCGACAGGCGCACCATATTTGCGAATGATCTCGCCGGCGGGGATGTCTTCGAGCGCGAATTTGTGTCCCTGCTCAATCGCATCGATCAAGCGAAGCGTCAGCCCGGCAACCGCGATCGTCTCCCCCACTTCGAGCCGCCTCAGCGCGATCGCGACATTGTCCTCTGCATCGACCCGGATCGCCGAAGGAGCGCGCTCAAAAGTCTGGGTTGGGTTCGAGAGCATCATCTGGTAACCGGTGTCAGACGCCTATTCCGGCGCCGGCGCAATGACAAGGGCGGCCGTTGGCAGGCGCCTGGCGCATCGTTATCTCATCCGCGGAGGCCAAAGCATTGGGCACAGGCGAGGAAACGTCCACTCCGCGGCGCAGCGGCAAGCCGCCGACGATCAACGATGTCGCGCGCCTTGCCGGCGTTTCCAAGAAAACGGTCAGCCGGGTCATCAACAATTCGCCCCTTCTCAACGAAGAAACGCGTGAGCGCGTGGAGCGGATCATCAAGCAGCTCGGCTATGTGCCCAACCCCCAGGCACGCGCCCTCGCGCTGAGGCGCAACTTCCTCGTCGGCCTGATCCACGACAACCCCAACGCGCAGACCGTCATCAACGTCCAGCAGGGCATCCTCGACGCTCTGCACGATACCGACTTCGGGCTCGTCGTTCGTCCGCTCGACCGGACGTCGCCGCGGATGCTCAATGACGTCCGTAACTTCCTCGAGCGGCAGCGGCTGTTCGGAGTGGTCATCATGCCGCCGCTGTCCGAGAATGACGCGCTGGCGCGGCTCTGCGACGAGCTCGGCGTGCGCTATACGCGGATGGGGTCGGCCGAATTGGACGATCCGGATCATCTGGTTGCCTCGAACGACCGGCAGGCGGTCCGCGAAGCAGTCACCTACCTGATCGAGCAGGGACACCAAAGGATCGGGCTGATCGAGGGGCCGCACGGCTTCCGCTCGGCGATCGAGCGGCGGCGCGGCTTCGAGGATGCGCTGAGCGCGGCCAAGATCCGCCTGCCGCGAAGCCTTGTCGCCGAAGGGAGCTACACGTTCGAATCCGGGTTGAAGGCAGGCAATCTGCTGCTCGATCTGGTGCCGCCGCCGACCGCGATCTTCGCCTCGAACGACGAGATGGCGGCTGGCGTGCTGCACGCAGCGCAGCAGCGCGGACTCTTCGTGCCCCAGGACATCTCGATCATCGGCTTCGACGATACGGCGATCGCGGCGCACATCTGGCCGCCGCTGACCACCGTGCGCTGGCCAATCATCTCGATGGCCCGTTCGGCGGCGCTGAAGCTGGTCGGTGACGTGATCGACCCCGAGATTCACGTCGACGAACCATCGATGTTCATGTCGACGCTCGTCCGCCGCGCCTCGGTCGCCGCGCCGAAGGCATAGGACAAGCTCTTGAGCCCTGTTCTGACACCGGTTACCTGAACGTCGCGAAGATTCGATGGCAAAGCCGCTTCACCTTCATCCCGACCGGCTGTTCCCGGCAAATCCGCAGGTGCGGGGGATCGCGCGCGCGCTGTATGCCTCGGTCAAAGAGCTTCCGATCGTCAGCCCGCACGGCCATACCGATCCCAAGTGGTTCGCGACGAACGAGCCGTGGACCAACGCGACCGAGCTGCTGCTTGCACCCGACCACTATCTCTTCCGCATGCTCTACAGCCAGGGCGTGCCCCTCGACGCGCTCGGGGTTGCGGATCGCTCGGGAGTTTCGAACGCCGACCCGCGCGAAGGCTGGCGGTTGTTCGCGTCGCATTACTACCTGTTCCGCGGCACGCCTTCACGGATGTGGCTGGACCATGTCTTCGCCGAGATATTCGGGATCGACGTGAGGTTCGATGCTTCGAGCGCCGACCTCTATTACGACCGGATCAATAAAGCGCTGGCGACGCCGGAATTCCGCCCGCGCGCGCTATTCGAGCGCTTCAACATCGAGCTTCTCGCGACGACCGAGGGCGCCGACGATCCGTTGAAGGAGCATGCAGCGATCCGCGCGTCCGGCTGGAATGGGCGGGTGATCACCACCTATCGGCCGGACTCGGTCATCGATCCTGAGCATGAGGACTTCGCCGGTGCGCTGCAGCGCTTCGGGGAGATCGCCGGCGAGGATGTGACGAGCTGGGACGGCTATCTCGCCGCGCATCGCAAGCGCCGCGCCGACTTCCGTGCCGCGGGCGCCACCGCGACCGACCACGGCCACCCGAGCCCGCAAACGGCGGACCTGCCCGAGGCCGAGAAGCGCGGCCTCTTCGGCCGGATCGTCGCGGGCACCTGGAGCAAGGAAGACGCCGAGCTGTTCCGCGCGCAGATGCTGACCGAAATGGCGGCGATGAGCGTCGAAGACGGGATGGTGATGCAGATCCATCCGGGGTCGTATCGCAACCACAACCGCCGGCTTCATGAGCATTACGGCCGCGACAAAGGCGCGGATATTCCGCAACGGGTCGACTATGTGCATGCGCTGAAGCCGCTGCTCGACCGCTTCGGCAATGAGCAGAAGCTGTCGATCATCCTCTTCACGCTCGACGAGAGCACGTACGCGCGCGAGCTCGCGCCGCTCGCCGGCCACTATCCGTGCCTGAAGCTGGGCCCGGCCTGGTGGTTCCACGACAGCCCCGAGGGCATGCGCCGCTTCCGCGAGATGACGACCGAGACCGCCGGCTTCTACAACACCGTCGGGTTCAACGACGACACCCGCGCTTTCCTGTCGATTCCGGCGCGGCACGATGTTTCGCGGAGGGTGGACTGCGCGTTCCTCGCGCGGCTCGTCGCCGAACACCGGCTCGAGGACTGGGAAGCCGCCGAGCTTGCCCACGAGCTCGCTTACGGCCTCGTCCGCCGCGCCTACCGCCTCGACCGGCAGCAACCCCTGGCAGCTTAGCAAACGGAGCTTATCGCACGATGTTCGACCGCAATTATTACGCGACCCATCCCGACATGATGGAGTGCGTGTCCAACGATGAGCTGCGCGACCGGTATCTCGTCCAGGGCCTATTCCGCGAAGGCGAAGTGGTGCTCAACTACACGCATGCGGACCGGATGGTGATCGGCGGCGTATTCGTCGGCGGGTCGGACGTTCGCCTGCCCGACCAAAGCGAGCCGGCCTCTGCCGCGGGGCACCCGTTCCTCGAACGGCGCGAGCTGGCGATCGTCAATGTCGGCGAGTCCGCCGGGCGAGTGTCGGTCGACGGGGAGGGCTTCGAGCTCGGCAACAAGGATTGCCTCTACGTCACCATGGGTGCGAAGGACGTGGTCTTCTCAGGGCAAGGCGCGCGATTCTATCTGGTGTCCTGCCCGGCGCATAAGGCGTTCCAGACGCGCAAGCTGTCGATCGCAGAAGCCAATGCGCTGGAGCGGGGAAGCCTCGAGGAGTCGAACCAGCGGACCATCTACCAACTGGTCATTCCCGGCGTGTGTGACAGTGCTCAGCTGGTCATGGGACTGACGGTGCTGAAGCCTGGGAGCGTGTGGAACACGATGCCGCCCCACGTCCACGAGCGGCGGAGCGAAATCTATTTCTATTTCGAGCTCGGCGGCGACAATGATCGCGTGATGCACTTCATGGGCGAAGGCGAGGCGATGCGGCACATCGTCGTCGCCAACGAGCAGTCCGTGATCAGTCCGGTGTGGTCGATCCACATGGGCGCGGGAACGAAGAACTATGCATTCATCTGGGCCATGGCCGGCGAGAACCAGGACTATACCGACATGAACGTGCTCGACATCTGCCAGCTTGCATGAGCGGAATGTTCGACCTCAGCGGGCGGGTCGCGATCGTCACCGGTGCCAACACGGGGATCGGCCAGGGCCTCGCGATCGGCCTTGCGAATGCCGGCGCCGATGTTGCGCTGGTCGGGCGGACGCCGGCTGACGAAAGTGCTGAAAAGGTGCGGGCTGCAGGACGGAAGGCGGCGATCATCGACGCGGACCTGTCGACCATCGCACCGGTAGAGGACGTTGTCGGGCGAACGGTCGCGGAGCTCGGCGGTCTCGACATCCTCGTCAACAATGCCGGCATCATCCGCCGCGCCGATGCGCTCGAGTTCAGCGAAGAGGACTGGGACGCAGTCATCGACACCAACCTCAAATCCGTGTTCTTTCTTTCGCAGGCTGCGGCGCGGCACATGGTGCAGCAGGGGAAGGGCAAGATCATCAACATCGCGTCGATGCTGAGCTTCCAGGGCGGGATCCGGGTGCCGAGCTACACCGCTTCAAAGAGCGGCGTCGCGGGCCTGACGAAATTGCTCGCGAATGAGTGGGCGTCCAAAGGGATCAACGTCAACGCCATCGCGCCGGGCTACATCGCCACCAACAATACAGCCGCGTTGCAGGCCGACGAGGTGCGCAACCGGCAAATTCTCGAGCGAATCCCGGCGGGTCGCTGGGGCGAGCCGTCGGACCTCGCCGGAGCCGCGGTTTTCCTTGCGTCGGACGCGTCGGATTACGTCAACGGCCACATTCTCGCTGTCGATGGCGGATGGCTGGCGCGATGAGCAAGATCGTCTGTTTCGGCGAGCTGCTGCTTAGGCTCACGGCGCCCGGGCGAGAGCTGGTGCTTCAGAACGGAAGGCTCGACGCTCACGTTGGCGGGGCCGAGGCGAATGTCGCGGTAGGACTCGCCTGCCTGGGTCATGAGACGGCGATGGTGAGCCGCGTTCCCGAAAATGCGCTCGGCGAAGCCGCGGTCCGCTACTTGAGGCGCTACGGAGTCTCTGTCGAAGGCGTGACTCGCGGCAGCGGCCGGATGGGCCTCTATTTCCAGTCCGTGGGCGCCGGGCTGAGGCCGTCGTCGATCATTTACGACCGCGACGGAAGCAGCTTCGCGCTCGCTGGGAAAAACGACTTCGATTGGGAGCGGCTGCTCGAAGGCGCCGGTCTGCTCCACCTGTCGGGAATCACGCCCGCATTGGGCCAGCGCTCGGCGGATGGAGCTCTTGCGGCCGCAGACGCGGCTCGCTCCCGCGGCATCAAGCTTTCGTTCGACGGCAACTATCGCGCGCAGCTGTGGCAGCGCTGGGATTCGAACCCGCAGTCGATCCTCTGCGAACTGGTCGGCAAGGCGGACATATTGTTCGGCAACCACCGGGATATTTCGCTGCTCCTGGGCCGCGAGTTCAGCGGAGAGGGCGAGGCCCGGCGGCGCGAAGCCGCCGAAGCGGCGTTCGAGCGCTTCCCCAATCTCGACCTCATCGCGTCGACGGCGCGTCACGTGGAGGATTGCGACCGGCACGGGATCGCGGCGCGCATCGACCGGCGCGTGGGCGGTTTCCAGACGGAAGAGATCGTCGTCGCGGGAATCGTTGACCGCATCGGCACCGGCGACGCCTTTGCCGCGGGCGTGCTTCACGGTGTGCTGAGCGGCGCCGACGACGAGCGGACCGCCCGTTACGGGCTCGCGCTCTCTTGCCTCAAGCACAGCCTTCCGGGCGACTCGAGCCTGTTCACTCAGGCGGATATCGACGCATTCCTCGTCGGCGAACTGGACGTGCGCCGCTGATGATCGACCGCCGTGGGTTCATGGCCGGGGCTTCGCTGGTCGGATCCGCGATTGCGGCGCCCTCCCTTGCAGCGGCAGGCGACCCGATCGTCGCGACGACATCAGGACGCGTGCGCGGGCGCCGTGAGGGCGCTGTCGATGTGTTCCGCGGCATCCGCTACGGCATTGCCGACCGGTTCCGCGCACCGCGGGCTCCGGCACCGTCGAGCAGCATCATCGATGCAGCGCAGTTCGCGCCTTCGGCGCCCCAGCGCGGCAAGTACCATCCGCAAAGCGAGGACTGCCTGTTCCTCAACGTCTGGACACCGCAGGCGAGGCGCGGGCCGCGGCTGCCGGTCATGGTCTATTTCCACGGCGGCGCATATTCGAACGGGAGCGTCGTCGATCCGTTGAATGACGGCCGGCACCTTGCTTCCAACAATGTTGTCTGCGTGACGGTCAATCACCGGCTGAACGCATTCGGTTACTTGTACCTGGCGCGACTCGATCCGCGCTTTGCCGACAGTGGGAACAACGGCCAGCTCGACCTCATTCTCGCGCTCAAGTGGATCCGCGAGAACATCGCGGGGTTCGGCGGCGATCCGGCGCGCGTCATGGTCTTCGGCCAGTCTGGCGGCGGCGCGAAGATCGCGACCCTGATGGGCATGCCCGCGGCCTCGGGTCTGTTTCACAGCGCCGCGACGATGAGCGGCCAGCAAGTCACAGCGTCGGGTCCGCTGCATGCAACAGAGCGCGCGCGGGCCTATCTTGCCTCGCTCAAGGCCAAGCCAGCCGACCTCTTGGCGATGCCGGTTGAACGACTCGTCGACGCGCTCGACGCAACCGATCCGATTCTCGGCGGCGGCCTATATTTCGGCCCCGTCCTCGACATGAAATGGCTGATTCGGCATCCGTTCTGGCCCGACGCGAACCCGCTCTCCAACCGGGTGCCGATGGTGCTCGGCAACACGCACGACGAAACACGCGCGTTCATCCCGCGTGAGCGGATGGCGGGGTTGACCTGGGACAATCTGGCCGAGCGGATGGCGCCGGAGCTGAAGGTGGATATCCTCCCCGAATGGGTGGTCGCGCAATACCGGCGGCTGTTCCCAGGCTATACTCCGGAGCAAGTGTTTTACGCGGCGACGACCGCAGGGCGCAGCTGGCGCGGACAGGTCGAGGAGGCCGAGGCGCGCGCACGGGCCACAACTCCGACGTGGGTCTATCAGGTGAACTTTGCCTCGCCGACGGAGCCCTGGCGCGGGGCGCCGCACACGATGGACATCGCCCTGGTGTTCGGCACGCTCGATGCACCCGGGTCATTCGCGGGAACGGGCGCCGCCTCACGCGCCGTCAGTGACGCAATGATGCGCGCATTCATCGCGCTTGCGGCACGCGGAGATCCCAATGCGGCGGGCCTGCCGCGCTGGCCGATGTACCGGCTCGATCACCGCGCGACGATGATCTTCGACTCGCCGCCGCGGATCGAATACGATCCCCGGCGTGAGCAGCGCGAGCTGTTCGCCCGAGTACCTTACATCCAGCCGGGGACCTGACGCAGCTCAGCCGTGCGGCTGCTGAATCTCATTCGGGTGCTCGCCGGGATAGTGGCCTGACTTCGGCTCCATCGTGTCGAGATCCCATTCCGATTCGACGAAGGGCGCGTGCGTGACCTTCTGCGGCCTGAAGCCGCCGACCTCGTTCTCGTCGTCGATCACATGCCCGCGGCCCTCGGCGACGTCGAACGTGACGCGGAGATCATCGGCATCGCGGTCCCACGGCCGCGCGCCCGCGTTGCGCAGCACGTCGGTCTCGACCTGGTCGGCGGGCTCGACCTTCAGCCCCGCCGGCCAGACCGGCGGCTGCTTGACCTGGATGATCTTCGCGGAGCTGGTGGTGTAGCGGCCGAACATCTTGCGCGGCTCGCCGGTGCGCCCGACCGCGATATTGTCTCGCCCGTAATAATCGAGGTCGCCGACCCCGCCGATCGACAGGAAGCTAGTATCCGGAAGAGTCGAGAAACCGGCGCGGAACACGTTGCCGACCGCGCTTAGCTCACCGACCTGGAACGGCTTGCCGGTCCATTCGAGATCCATGAGGTTGTAATGGATCGCCTGCGCGCCGGGGTCGAAGATGAGGTTGTTGACGACGGCCGCGTGAACGCCGCCCTTCAGCAGAGGATTGCGCTCGTAATTGTGCGCATAGAGGTTCCGGTAAATGAGGATGTTGGTGACATTGTCGTGAATGAGCGAACCCTTGGAGTGCTCGCCCTTCGGGTGACTGGCGTGGGCGAGGCCCTCGGCAATGATGTTGTACGAATATGTGATGTTGTGCGACGTGCCCTGGCGCCACTGCTCGGGCGTGCTGCCGGTGAACCGCGGCCCCGAGGCCGAAAGATTCTCGTCGAGCGCCCAGGTGAGCGAGCAATGATCGACGATCACGTCATGCGCGCCGACGGTCGAAATGCCGTCCGATTCCCAGCTGAACGGCGGCTGCCCTGAACGGCCGACTCGCAGCCTGATGTGCTGGATGATCACGTCGTGCGTGGCGATGTCGATGCCGCCGCGAATCAGCGTGATGCCCGGCGACGGAGCGGTCTGCCCGGCAATCGTAAGGTCGGGCTGCCTGATGGTGATCACCTTCAGGCCGAGGTCGATTGCGCCCGAGACCTCGAAGACGATGATCCGCTTGCCGGGCTGCTCGACCGCCCACTTGAAAGACCCCGGTCCGTCGGCGTTGAGGTTGGTCACTCGAAGGACTCGGCCGCCGCGGCCACCCTCGGTGTTCGCCCATCCTTTGACCGACGGTTCGGCAGTCGCGGCTTGAGGCACGGCGGCCATCAGCAGGCAGGCCAATGCGAGTGCGGAAAATCGTTTCACGGAACCCCTCCAAGACTCCAGCCGCGGGCGGCTTGACAGTAATCGCGACGCACGGCACTTTGCCAATGACACCGGTTACTTTGTCAAGTGCCGTAACCGGACGTCGGAGCTGCTTGGGAGAGGAGGCAGCGCCTTGAGCTCGGATTTTCATCGAAGCTCCATCGCGTAGACCATCTCCCTTATTCGGGTCGGCTTCCGACACCGGTGTCATTGCGGGCGACGCGAGCCTGAACAGGGAGAGGGGAATGAGCATTACCGGGATTGGCGATAGCCGGAGAGCAACGTTGAAGCGGCTCTTGGGCGCGGCTTCGGCAGCGGCGATTGCCGGCGCATTCATCAGTGTTCCGGCTTACGCGCAGGACTCCGCCCCGGCGCAGCCCGACAAAGCTTCCGCTTCGGCGCTCGTCGAGACTGGCGCAGCATCCGCCGCGGCAGCGCAGCCCGCGCCCGGCGCGACCGGCGACAGCGCGACGGCCGCCGCTCAGCAACAGCAATCACAGGGCCAGGACCAGGCGATCGTGATCACCGGCTTCCGGCGGTCGCTGCAGCAAGCGCTTAACATCAAGCGGCAGTCGACGTCCGAGGTCGACGCGATCGTCGCCGAGGACATTGCCAAGTTCCCCGACCAGAACGTCGCCGAGGCGCTCGAGCGCATTCCCGGCATCTCGATCACCCGCTCAGGCGGCGAGGGCAATCAGATCACGGTCCGTGGACTCGATCCGCAATTCACGCAGGTCCGGCTCAATGGTCTCGAGACGATCGCGACCTCGGCCGAGGACGCGTCCTCCAATCGCGACCGCGCGTTCGACTTCAACGTCTTCGCCGCCGAGCTTTTCAGGTCGGTGGTCGTCCACAAGACCGCCGAAGCCGCGCTCGATGAAGGATCGATGGGCGCGGTCGTGGACCTCAACACGGGCGGTGCCCTCGCCAACCACGCCGGACTGACGTTCGTCGCCAATGCGCAGGCGAGCTACAACGATCTCAGCAAGAATTGGGGGCCACGCCTGTCGGGGCTTGTCGGCTGGAAGAACCAGGCCGGCACGCTCGCGGTGCAAGCCTCGGCAGCGTACCAGCACAGCAACAATTTCGAGATGGGCAACAACACGACCCGCTGGGACCAGGCGATGTTCCGCTCGGTCGGCGGCGTGAAATGTTTCAGTGGCAGCACCTATGTTCCAAGCGCAGGTTGCGACGCGGTCGCCTTGTCATTCCATCCGCGAATCCCGCGCTACGGCTCGGTCCGGCACGGCCTGACCCGTACCGGCATCACCGGTAATATCGACTGGAAGCCCAGCGATTGGACGCACGTGTCGATCGACGGGCTTTATTCGCGCTACGCCGAAGATCGTGAGGAGAAGTGGGGGGAGGTCCTTTTCCGGAGCAACGAGAAGAACATCGACGTCGTCAACTACACGATCGACCAGAACAACAACCTGATCAGCGGCACGTTCAACAACGCCTACGTGCGGACCGAGCATTACCTCCGGAAGCAGCGCACGAAGTTTACGCAGTTTGACGCCAACTGGGATCAGAATCTCACCGAGCGGCTGAAGTTCACGCTGCTCGGCGGCTTTTCGAAATCGGACGCCAACATTCCGGTCGAAACGACGATGCTGTTCGATGATCGGACGGCCAACGGCTATTCGTACGACTATACGAACATGCAACAGCCGGTGCTGGCGTTCGGGAACGACATGACCAACCCGGCGAACTTCCAGCTGGCCGAAATCCGCGATCGTCCGTCGAACGTCACCAACACCTTCCGCACGGCGCAGCTGCGCGGCGAGTGGGACGCGACGGACAATATCAAGCTGCAGGCGGGCGCGGTGTACCGGCGGTATGAATACAAGGACCGCGCGTACCAGCGCGATACGACCGTCTGCCCGGCGAACGGCAAGCCGGACGTGGTGCTAGGAACCATCAACTGCTCGAGCAGCGTCTATGGTTTCCCCGTCACGCCCGGTCTCGCCGACCTGTTCACGCTCACTGGCGCGGGGGCTCCGTCGGGAACGACGACCGAGTGGCTGATTGCCGACCTTCCGGCGACGACCGATTTCACGCACCTCTATGAGCGCACCGCCGTCCCCGACCAGGGCAACATTCGCGGCGTCGTCGAGAAGGACACCGGCGGTTATGTCCAGGCCGACATCAAGGGCCACATCGCCGGGCTTCGCTACTCGGCGAACGGCGGCGTCCGCTACATGCGGACCGACCAGACCTCGAACGGCCTCCTGAGCGGAGTCGAGGTAACCGCAAAGCGGCGCTACGGCGACTGGCTTCCGGCGTTCAACCTGGCGCTTTATCCGACCGAGAGGCTCATCATCCGCGGGGCGGTCTCCAAGGTCATGACCCGGCCTGCGCTCGGCAACCTGACGCCCGGTGGTTCGGCCGACGGCTTCAACTTCAGGATCAGCTTCGGCAATCCGGACCTCAAGCCGTATCTCGCCTGGGATTATGATGCAGGCGTCGAATGGTACTTCGCGCCGGAATCGCTCGCGTCCGTGGCAGTATTCAAGAAGGACGTGAAGAACTTCCCGCTTGCGCAGACCATTTCCGGGCAGACGTTCACGTCAACCGGACTTCCGCCGTCGGTGCTGCTGAGCTCGTCGCCGGCCTTTATCAACCCGGCGCTTCAGGGCGAGCCGATCTGGGATATCTCCACCCAGATCAACGCGGGCGCGGCGAAGTTCGAGGGCATAGAACTCGGGCTGCAGGGGCCATTCCGCTTCCTCCCGGGGATGCTCCGCAACTTCGGCGGGATCGTGAACGCGACCTTCATCAAGTCGAACGCGAATTACACGATTCCGCTGCCGAACAACTCGATCGTCAACGGCAAGCTGGTTGCGAACCCGTCATCGGCGGTGTTCACCAACACCTTCCCCGGCCTGTCGAAGCGGGCGTACAGCGGAACGCTTTATTATGACGACGGGCGCCTGAGCGCGCGTGTCTCGCTCACCTACCGCAGCCCATACATGACCAGCACGAGCGGCAATCACCAGATCTTCGAGGGCTTCGACGCCTACAAGGAGGTCGATGCGTCGATCCGCTACAACGTCACCAGCCACATCCAGGTATCGGCCGACGGCATCAACCTCACCGACGAGTATCGCGACCGCTGGGTCGATGAGACGGCGATGCGCAACTACGAGCACAACCACTTCGGCCGCACGTTCATCGTCGGCGTAAGATACAAATACTGACGAACCATGTCCTCCCGCGGGCCGGCTGCTGCAGCCCGGCCCGCTTCCTGTTCGAGCTGGCGTAATGGATCGAAGAACGAGCCTGAGGATGATGGCGGCGAGCGGCGCCGCCGCGTTCCTGCCGAGGCCGATCATCGCTCAGGGTTCGCGCGCTTCTTCGTCGCTCGATCCCTATGCGTACATGCGCTGGGGACGTGGTTTCGAAGGGCAAAGGAAGGCCGACCTTGGCAACGGAACCTTCCTCAACCCGGTCTTTGCCGGCGACCATCCGGACCCGTCGCTGGTCCGCGATGGCGACGATTATTACCTGACCTTCTCCAGCTTCGATGCCTATCCTGGCCTGGTCATCTGGCACAGCCGCGACCTCGTGAACTGGCGGCCCGTGACAGCCGCGCTCAAGACTCCGATCGGCTCGGTCTGGGCTCCCGGTCTCGCGAAGCACGGGAGCCGCTTCTATTGCTACATTCCCGCGAGGACGCCGGCCAAGCGGTCGATCTACGTCATCCACGCCGAGCGCATCGAGGGGCCCTGGTCCGAGCCCGTCGATCTCAAGCTTGCCAATCACATCGACCCTGACCACGCGGTGGACGAGCGCGGACGTCGGTGGCTGTTCCTGAGCGGCGGCGACCGGGTGCAGCTCGCGGATGACGGCCTCTCGACCGTCGGAGCGCCCGAGCACGTCTATGATCCGTGGCATTATCCGGAGAGTTGGGTCGTCGAGGGCTTTTCCCCCGAGGGCCCGAAGATCACGCGTCGCGGCGAATGGTTCTACCTGGTCACTGCGGTGGGCGGAACGGCCGGGCCGCCCACCGGGCATATGGTGATCGTCGCACGCTCGCGCTCGCTTGCCGGGCCGTGGGAGAACGATCCTGCAAATCCCATCGTTCACACGCGATCGCCGCTCGAGAAATGGTGGTCGCGCGGGCACGCCACCCTATTCCAAGGGCCGAACGGCAAGTGGTGGATGATCTATCACGGCTATGAGAACGGCTATTGGACGCTCGGCAGACAGGCGCTGCTTCAACCGGTGGAGTGGACCGGCGACGGCTGGCCGCGCCCGCTGGGCGGGGACTTGTCGCGGCCATTGAGAAAGCCGCTGAACGCCCGGGAGCAGCCGCACGGGATGCCACTCAGCGACGATTTCTCGACCGACAAGTTCGGAATCCAGTGGAGCTTCTATGACCCCGGACCGAACGAGCAGTCGCGGGTGCGGCGGACAGGTGGTGCGATGCTCGTTCGCGGCAAAGGAGAGAGCCCGAGCGACTGCTCGCCGATCAGCTGCATCGCCGGTGACCAGCGCTACCAGGTCGAGTGCGATGTCGAGCCCGGAGCGGGCAACGAAGCCGGGCTGCTGCTCTTCTACAACCGTCGGCTCTATGCGGGCCTCGGCTTCTCGGCAGAGCGAAGTGTGATGCACCGGTACGGGCTCCAGCGGCCCGGCGCGCTGCTTCCCGGCATGCCGGGTCGAGTCCGCATGCGGCTGACGAACGACCGAAACATCCTGACGATTCACACCAGCGCCGACGGCGGCTCGTCGTGGCGCAAGTACGAGCCTCAAATGGAGGTATCCGGCTATCACCATAATGTCGCGGGCGACTTCCTGAGCTTGAGGCCGGCGCTCTATTCGGCGCGCGGAGGCCAAGCCCGCTTCTCCAACTTCACCTACCGAGCGCTATGACGATCGACCGCCGGAGCCTGTTGATCGGATCGCTGGCAGCAGGGCTGGGCGCGTCAGCTTCGGCGCAAACGCGCCCGCCATCGACGAGCGAATCGCATTGGCTGACGATTCCTGATCCGACCGAGACCATTGATCTTTGGCCCGGGCGGCCGCCCGGCTCTCCGGCGAAGCTTCCGGTCGAAATGGTTCACGAGCGGAGCAAGGATCCCGCGTACAACGACCGTTATGTGCTGGGCATCAGCCGCCCGCGAATGGCTGTTTTCCGGCCGGCGAAACCGAACGGCGGAGCGGCGCTGATCTTCCCCGGCGGCGGGTACCGATGGGTGGTGCTCGACAAGGAGGGATATGAGATGGCGCGGTGGCTGGCCGCGCGGGGGATCACCTGCTTCGTCCTGTTCTACCGGTTGCCGGGGGAAGGCTGGCTTTCGGGTCCTGATACGCCGCTCGCCGACGCTCAGCGCGCGATGCGGATCATCCGCCGGCGGTCTGCAACGTACCACGTCGATCCGCGACGCATCTGCGCGACGGGTTTCTCGGCCGGAGGCCACGTCTGCGCGAGCCTCATGACGCGCTTCGCCGCGCGCCTGTATCCGGAGCTCGACGCCGCCGATCGCTTGTCCGCGAGGCCGGACATCGCCGCGCCGATCTATCCGGTGATTTCGATGAGTCCGGGGACTGCCCACGCCGGCTCGCGCGAGGAGTTGCTCGGGCCGCACCCGACTCCGGCGCTCGAGCGCAAATACAATCCCGCACTGAACGTGCGGCGCGATGCGTCGCCCGGCTTCCTGCTCCACGCCGAGAACGATCCCTCGGTGCCGGTCGCCAACACGCTGATGCTGCGCAAAGGCCTGCTTGACGCGAAGGTGCCGGTCGAGACGCATCTCTATCCGGACGGTGGACATGGCTTTGGGCTGAGGCTCTCCAGGGGCCATTCGGTCGAGGGCTGGCAGGACGTTTTCTATGCCTGGGGAAAGAAGCGGGGAGTGTTCGCGTGAGACGTTGGCTGAAGCTTGTTCCGTTGATCCTCGCGGCAGTCGCGACGCCTGCGCTGGCGCAGTCCCGAGCCCAGATCGAGCAGACGATGAAGACGGCCACCCGCTTCATGGTCGAGAAGGTCTCGACCCGCGGCGGCTATGTCTGGTCCTACCTTCCCGACATGTCGCGCCGCTGGGGCGAGGTCGAAGCCACCCCGGACATGATCTGGGTTCAGCCGCCGGGCACGGTAGACATGGGCGAGCTGTTCCTCGATGCCTATCATGCGACCGGCGAGGAATATTATTACCGGGCAGCCGAGAAAGCGGCCGACGCGCTTATCGCAGGGGAAATCCCGACCGGCGGCTGGAATTATTTCATCGACTTCGGCGGGCCGGAAGCGACGAAGCAGTTCTACGACACCGTGGGCACCAACGCCTGGCGGCTGGAGGAATTCCAGCACTATTGGGCGAACGCCACCTTCGACGACAACGGCACCGCCGAATCGATGAAGTTCATCCTCCGCCTGTACGAGGAGAAGCTGGACCCCAAATATGGCGCGGAGGTCCGCCGGGACATCGATTTCATCCTCAAGAGCCAATACCCGTCAGGCGGCTGGCCGCAGCGGTACCCGCTACGCCACGAGTTCGTTCACCACGGGCTCGCCGATTACACGTCCTACATCACGTTCAATGACGACGTGACCGCCGAGAACGTCGACTATCTCATCATGGCGAACGAATTCCTGCAGGACCCGCGGCTGCTGCCGGCGATCCACCGCGGAATGGACATCTACCTGCTGACTCAGCAGGGCCAGCCGCAGCCCGGTTGGGCGCTTCAATATACGCCCGACGACCTCAAGCCGGCGGCTGCCCGCAGTTACGAACCCAAGGCGCTGGCGACCCACACCACCGCATCCTGCATCAGGCAGCTGATGCGCTTCTACCGGCTGACCGGCGACAGCCGCTACCTCGCGCGAATTCCCGAGGCGCTCGACTGGCTCGAATCCGTGAAGCTTCCATCCAGTCTCATCAAGAATGGCCGCGACTATCCGACCTTCGTGGAGATCGGGACGAACCGCGCGTTATGGCTGCACCGCACCGGGTCCAACAACACCAACGGACATTATTGGGCCGACTACAATCCGGCTCACCTGATCGAGCATTACAGCTCGACCCGCGCGATCGATGTTCCAGCGCTTAGGCGCGAATATCAGCAGCTGAAGGCGATGCCCGTGGCGGAAGCAACGAAGGATTCGCCGCTGAAGCCCGGACCGGCGCAAGCGCTGCCGCGCTTCTATCTGACACCGGCACTGGCGGAAAATTCCGACCGCAACCTCGAGGGCCAGACAGCCGATGTCGCGCAGCTCGTCCGCTCTCTCAACGCGCAAGGCTATTGGCCGACCGAGCTCAAGGTGACGAGCCATCCTTATCGCGGCCCGAGCCCGGCCGCGGTTGCGCCCGGCGATTTTGGCTCGACCCGGGTCGGCGATGAGACGGACACTTCACCCTACATCGATCCGCATCCGGTCATGGGCATTTCCACCGGCGCTTACATCGAGAATATGGAGAAGCTGATCGCCGCCCTTCAGACCGTAAAATAGGGGCGCCCGGGGTTCACGTTTGCTCGACATTGCGGCTAATCGTTCGCCATGGACATGACGATCCAGAGAGCGTCTGGCGTGGACGAGAACAGCCGCTGGGCATTCATTGTCGGAGCGCCGCGCTGCGGGACCACGTCCCTGTCCAAATATCTGAAGGCCCACCCCGACGTCGGCTTCTCGCGCATCAAGGAGCCGCATTTCTTCGCGCAGAACGACTTGCGCGGCCTTCCGGCTGACGAGCTGCGCGACACCGTCGGACGCGAGTATCTCGACCGTTATTATCGCGGCCGCGAAGGTTGCGCCGTGCTCGCCGAGGGGTCGGTCACCTACCTCTATTTCCCCGGGCAGCTCGAACCGATCCTCCGCCTGTGGCCGCGCGCCAAGTTCGTCGTCGCCGTCCGCAACCCGCTCCAGATGATCCCGTCGCTGCACCAGCGGCTGATCCACAACGGCGATGAGAGCGTCCGCGATTTCCGGCGCGCCTGGGCGCTGGTTCCGGAACGGCGCGCGGGCCGCTCGATCCCGGGCCGGTGCGCCGATCCGCGGCTGCTCGATTATTGGGAAATCGGGCAGCTCGGCAAATATGTCGAAAAGCTCTTCGCGGCCGTCGGGCGCGAACGCTGCTTCGTTTCCATCTTCGACGACCTCGCGACAGACCCACGGCGGCACTACCGCGAATTGCTCGACTTCCTGGAACTCCGTGATGACGGGCAGGCGGACTTTGCCCCCAACCGCGAGAGCAAGAGCGTCAAGTTGATCTGGCTCCAGCGGCTGCTGATGCGGCCGCCCAGGCGGGCCATCAAGGTGCTCGGAAGCCACAATTACCAGGAGCGCTTCGATGTCGAGAAGCCGCCGAGGCTGTTGGCCGAGACGCTTCTCCGCGCGCGCAAGAAGCTGCTGAAGTGGAACCAGGCACCCGCCCGCAAGGCCAGGATCGACGACAAGCTACTGGAGGAGATGCGCGAGACGTATCGCGCGGACGTGGCGCGGCTTTCAGCGCTCGTCGGCCGCGACCTCAATCACTGGATGGAGCCCTGAGCTAATCCTTTCGGGTGAGCCGCTCGAGCGCGCTTTCCATCCTGAGCGCCAGCCGTTCGACCTCGGCGTTGAGTTCCCTGAGCTCCGCGACGGGGTCATGATTTTCCGGCGCTGATTGGTCCTGAGGCGAACTCTGCAGCAGCGCGGCGCTCAGCGCGGCCGGGGAGATCGGCAGGTTGAACTGGCAGCCGTAATATTCGCCGCTGTTCCAGACGATCGCCGCATTCACTCTGCCTGCGTGGGGAAGCTCGACTTCGAACTCCGCTCCGACCAGCATCGGGATGGAAGTTTCGAGCAGCGCTCCGGTCAGCGACAGATCATGGATTGTGATCTTCTCGCCGCCGGCGGCGGCTCCAAGCCGCATCGCCCGCCGCGCAGAGCGGCGGCGGTCACCCTCAGGCTCCCGTTCCTCGAAATAAGCCAACATCGGCATGGGTGCGTCTCCTGAGAGATGGCAGTGCCGGGCCGATGGTTAAGAAAGTGTAACTGTTACGCGCGCGTCCCGCCGAGCCGTTGTTTCAGCTCGTTGACTTCCCAATAATCGTTGCGGCTGAAGGGGAGCAGCGCCTGGAGCGCGGCGTAAGTGCTGCGGCCGAGCGCGCGCTTCAGGCCCTCGAGCTCGGCCAACGCCGCGCGGACCTGAGCGGGGTCGAACTCGGCGTCGCCCTCGGACTCCTCGATCATCGTTTCCTCGGCCTCGGCGACGAGCCAGGCCTGGAGCTCCCAGTAGCGGCGGACACGCGTAGACGATTCCGCGTCGAGGCGACCGGCGAGCGCGGCGATCCTGGTCCCAGCAGGACCATCGGGCCAGCGGCCGGCGCGCAGCGCTTCGAGCTGGACGCGGTGCTCGGCGCATTCGGCCTTGAGCCATCGCCCGGCTTCCGCGGTGCCGAAGCTCAAGATCGTGACAAGTGCGATCGGGGCGATGAGGACCGAGCCGAGCATCGCGATGAGCGGACGGTCAGGGAACTGGTTGAAGGCGGTGTGAAGCGCGACGGCGACGCCATAGCCGGGAACGAACCACAGCAGGCTGAAGTCGAAGTCGCCCGCGGCTTCCCGAGTCTCGCGCTCGGCGAACTCGTGCGCGATCGCGGCGAGGATCGCGAGCGTGGTGCCGTGCATGATCGCGGTGCCGAAGCCGCGCACCAGCCAGGTCCCGGTGGCGTAATTAGGGAAAATGGTGAGATAAAAGATGTTCTCGACGACCGAGAAGCCGGCGCCGATGGCAAAGCCGGAGATGACCGCGTCGAGCTTGTAGCCGATGCGGTTCATCCGGAAGAGCACGATCATGATGATTGCCTTGATCAGCTCCTCGATCCACGGCGCGACGAAGCGGCTGTAGAGCGAAAAGCCGATCGGCAATGCGTCGAGCAGGCGGCCGCTGACCGGGTAGGCGGCGACCGCTCCGAGCCCGCCCAGCAAAAGCAGGACCAGGACTTCCCGGACGCTCATCAGCTTGAATGCGTCGAGCCAGATGAACACGCCGAGCAGCACCAGCACCGGGATCAGCGCGACGCTCCAATGCAGGGCTTGGGTCAGAAGCTCCGTCATGGCCTACATGATCTTAAGCGATGCGAGCCATTCCGTCTTGCGATAATGGCCGTCGCGCCAGCCGCCCGCGGCCCCGACGGAGAAGACCATCGGCAGCCTGAGTGCGACGGTGAAGTTGAGGTCGAGCTGGGCGCCGAGATCGGCGTAGTGATGCGTCGATTTGTCAGGAGCCTCGGTCACCATGCCGCCGCCGAAAATCGCGGGCCGGACATAGCTCAGGAAGAAGGCCGGCGTGCCGATCTCGGCGAAGCGGATCGGCGGCAGGTTCACTTCGCCGGTCAGCTTGGCGAAGCGCCGGGCGGCGATCTCGTCGATGGAGAAGCCGGGGAAGCTCTCCATCTCGCGGTAGCGCTTCTCGGGCCGGTCATCGACGTAATTGTTGCGGAACGCGCCGAAGTAGAAGGCTGAAAGCGGGCTGTTGCGGTCTCCGGCCGCGGTTCCCGCATGCGCGTAAACCCAGATGGAGCTGTTGGGGAACGGCAGCGGAACTCCGTAATCGACGCCGCCATAGAGCTTTGGAAAGGCCTCGTTCCTCGCGTAATCGAGGTCGGCGAGCAGCCGCCAGGCGATGCCCTTCTCATGGTCGACCCCGCCCAGTGACTTGCGGAAATTCTCGTATTTCGCGCCGGCTTCCAGCGAGACGATGTTGCTCGGGCTGGGGATATTCTGCGCGTCCGGTAGGCGCTCGAGGCCCGTGTAGACCGCGGCCGATCCGAACAGGTCGAGCTGGCGCGGCGGATCGTAGATGAAGGCGCGGTCGTATTTGACGACCAGGTTGTCGCCGCGAAGGCTGCGCTCGACGGGGCCGAACAGGTCGTAGAAATCGGCGCCGTTGTGCTGGTACTTGATGTCCCAGTTGAGCGTCTTGAGCTGCACCGTCGCGTGGAAACGGTCGCGGTCGCGCATGTGGTTGAACGGCGAGATCGCCAGGCTGGCGTTGATCTGGTTGAACTGCAGCGGGTCTTCCCAGTGAAAGAACCAGCCGGGCGAGAAGTCGCCCTTGTAGCCTTCGACGATCGGGTAGGTCGCGGCGAAATGGCGCTCGCCGGCCGCACTGTACTTCCCGCGGCCCGTGATGAGTTCGTCGAGCGGGATCTTGGCCGGGGAGCCGACTCCCCAGGACTTGAGCTCGGGATGCGCATTGACCACGGCGGTGCCGAGGAACTCGACGTCGCCGAGGTCCTCCCGGACTTGCGGCTGGAAGCGTACGGGCTGCAGCCCTTCGCCGCTATATTCGTAGGCGATCAGCGATCCGTCCGGCTGGATCATCGGCCGGAAAAAGCCGGTCGAAGCATTGCTGACCGCGTCATATTTGCCGCTCGCCATGTCGAAGCGGAACACGTTCGAGGCGCCGGTATAATATGAGGTCCCGTACAGCGCCTTGCCGTCTGGAGTGAACGTAAAGCCCTCGGGTACCGACGGCGGCAGCGACAGGCGCGCGATCTCCACTGGATCGGAGTCCGGCTGGAGCGAGTCCATCCGCCAGACGCGCATCGTCTGATTGCCGTTCACTTCGCCGAACGAGGCGGACATCATCGATCCGTCGGGCGAGATGTCGAGGTCGAACGGGATCTGACCGTATTTGAAGCTGTGGACCTGGTTGAAGCTGCGATAGGGCGCCGGGATCCGAACGATGGTCGCGAAACCGTTCTGATGGCGAATGCCCCACAGCGACTTGTCCTGCGGATCGAAGACGAGATCGCCAATTCGCGCGTCCTTCAGCAACATGTGCTTCTCGCCGGTGTCGACATTGACGGACACGATGTCGCGGAAGGCGTTGTTGTCCTCGGTGTAGAAGGCAGTGCGTGAGCCCGGGTCGAAGGCAAGGCTCGTCACCCGGTAGAGCATCATGCCCTTGATTTCCTGGAGCTTCGTCAGCTTTCCGGTCGCAAGGTCCATCCGGCCGACGAAGCCGATCGTGCCCGGATAGCGGAAGGCCGCAATGAGGCTGTTGGTCTTGGGATCGACGAAGCCGCGCGAAATCGAGCCGAGGCCGCGCGGGCTTAGCTTCTGGGTCTGGGTCAGCGGATATTGCGCCAGGCGCGCAAGGTTCGCCTCCTGGAACTTCTGCTCGAAGGCGATCCAATCGTTCCACGCATCGTCCAGGCGCTTGCCGAACACCTGCTTGAAGCGGTCGGCGTAGAAGGCCGCGCTGCCTTCCGGCCGGCTTTGCCACGCCACGACCTTGTCCGGACCGTAGGTCAGGGCAAGGTAAGACATGAAGCGGGTGCCATAGAGATAATCATTGACGCCGACCTGGAAGTCGACCGCGATGCCTTCGGATTCCAGCCCCAGCGGCGAAAAGAAGCGGTCGTGGTCGCGGACCTTGGCGCGCCACACCATCTCGTCATAGCCGCCCTGGCCGCGGCCGAGTCCGCCCGCCATCCAGGTTTCGAAGAAGACCGCGCCGCCTTCCAGGTACCAGCGCGGAGAGTTGGTGCGCGGCGCCGAAAGGTAATTCCACAGGATCGATTCCGGATGATCCTGAAGCGGCATCGGCTTGCCGTGAAGGAACTTGCGCCAAGCCGCGTCCTTGCTGTTCCACACGTCCATCTGGGCGACGTGGGCGAGCTCGTGATTGTTCAAGGTGAAGAAGCGCTCGCCCGGCGCGAAGGTCTCCATCGTCTGGCTCAATGGCGCGACGTCGAGCAGCACCGCATCGTTGGGGGCCGCCCGCGCGGCGGCGTTGCCATAGTCGCCGAAGTCCTTGAGCAGCACCGTGATCCGTTCCCACGGAGTCCAGTGGAACATCCGCTCGTGGAATCGCAGCGAGTTGGTGAAGGCGCGGCCGACGTACGGGGTCAGGTAGGTCTGCGCGGGATCGAAATAGAGCAGCTCGAGCTCGCGCGTGTCCATTTCGCTGAGGTTGATGCCCGAAGCATCTTGCGGCACGTGCGCCGGTCCCTGGTTGACCGGCTGCGGTTGCTGAGGCGGCTCCGGCTTCGGCTCCTGGATCGTGGTCGTGTCCGGCTGGGGGGGAGGGGGCTTCTGCTGCGCCTGCGCAAGCGCCGGCGTGGCTGCCGAGCACAGCGCAAACCCGATTGCTGCGGCCAGGTAATCACGCGGCCGCGCGCCTACCCCCCTCATGAACCCCCTTCAGGCGCGACTTAGCGCCGGTACTCAGTTGCCGGTGTTAACGGCGTTCGCAAACTGACTGCTTTGCACGGCATTGGCGAAGGCGGACATTCCGACCAGGTTGCGGAAGTTCGCGTCCTGTCCGAGCCGGGCGAATGCGTCCATGTTGCGAGCGAAGAACACCAGCGCCTGTGGCTCAGAAGCGAGACGCGAGAAGGCGTCGGCATTCTGGGTCATTGCCGCGAACGCCTGCGGATAGGCCGCCGCCATCCGCGCGAATTGCGCATCCGAGTTGCGCGTCGCGGCCGCCGCCGCCTGGATGTTCAGCGCCTGGGCGGCGCTCGCCGCAGCCTCAATCGCCCGCGTGTCGCCGATGCCCCGCGTGTCGCCGATGCTCCGCGTGTCGCCGATGCTCCGCGTGTCGCCGATGCTCCGCAAGAAAGCGGCCGCGTTGGCGTCGAGAGCATGGATCGCCTTGGCGTCGAACGCGCGGCTGAAGTTCGCGTCGGTCGACATGGCGCGAAGCGCCGCAGCATCGGCCGCGAGCGCCCTGAAGAATGACGCATCGCTGGTGATCGCGCGCATGGCCGCCGAGTCCGCCGCGAGATCCTGGAAGGCCTTCGCCTGCGAGGCCATGACACTGTCCTTCGACGCGTTCGCAGCCGCTTGCTCGAATGCCCGCGGATTGCCGCCGAAGCGGCCGAATTGCGCGGCATTTTGAAGCATGAACTGCAACGCGGACCCATGGCTGGCGAGCGCGTCGAATGTGGCCGCATGGCCCGCGACGAGCTGCAGGACGGACGGCTCTGACGCGAGACGCGAGAAGGCCGACGAATTGTCGAGCAGCGCATGAAGCGCTCTCGGACTTCCGCCGAAGCTCGCGTCGAGCGCTTTGGCCTGGCCGATGCTCGCATTCAGAAGCGCGTTGTTCTGCGCCAGGTTCTCGAATGCGCTTGCGTTCTTGGAGATCGCGTCGATGGCGCTCTTGTCGAACGCGCGGCTGAAGTTCGCATCCGTCGACAGCGCGTGAAGCGCGGCGGCATCGGCTGCCAGCGCCTTGAAGAATGACGCGTCGCTGGTGATCGCACGCATTGCCGCCGCGTCCGAAGCGAGATCCTCAAACGCCTTGGCCTGATCGGCCATCGCGGCATCGGAAGATGCGTTGGCTGCCGCCTGCTCGAAGGCCGACCCTTTGCCCGCGAAGCGGCCGAAGGACGCCGCGTCCTGGAGAATCGCCTGCAGCGCAGCCTCATGCCCGGCGAGCGCATCGAAGGCGTCGGCGTGGTCTGCGACGAGCGCGAGTGTGTTGGGTTTCGAAGCAAGCAGCGCGAAGGCGTCGGCATTGAGCGCAAGCGCCGCAGCGACCTGGCTGCCCGACGCATTGACCTGACCGTTGTTCACCTGCTGCGCAGAGCGGGCGAGAAATGCAAACTTGTTCGGATCGGCTGCAATGGCCTTGAACGCGTCTGCATTGGCCGCAAGGGCGGCAAGCGCCGCCGGGTTCTTGGCGAGCGCTCCGAAGTTCGGATCCCGCGCAAGCTTCCTGAACTCAGGATTTTTGACCATCGCTTCGAAAGCGTCGGTCTGCATCAGCTGCGGCACGGACGTGTCGCCGAGCGTCACATCCTGGTCGCCGACCTGGCTGGAAACATAACGCTGCGCCGGGGCGACTGTGCCCGAGCTTGGTCCGAGCGGCGGATACACGCGGCCGAGACCATACGCACCAAGACCAACCGCGACGACAGCCGCGCCGGTCAGAATCATCCTGCGATTATTGGTGGAAAGCGAATTCGCCATTGTTGCCCCCTTGACTGAGTCAAGACGTCCGATGTCGCATTTTGTTAACGTAAAGTCAACGAAAGGTCGCTTGTACGACACGGCTCTGGCGTACTGTTATATCGTTGAAACTACAGCTGTTTTTCGGCACGAGACCTGTTGCCGGGCCAAATCCTGCAATGGTTTTAACCATTTAGCGAAAGTCTGCCGAAAGGATGTTTTCGTAAGCCTCCGCCAAGGTGACGGAGACAAAAATGCGCATTCGCTCACTCGTTCTTGCCGCTGTGCTCGCCGGTGCCGGTCCTGCGTTTGCCGAGGCGCCCAAGAATGCGCAGCCGCAAGCCACGCAGCCGCAACCGCAACCTCCGGTTGTTGTGCTCGCCGCGGCGGATTCGGTGAAGTCAGCCGCGAGCGACGCCGCGCAGGCCGCACCGGTCCAGACGAAGCACCGCATCGCACGCGTGACGACCTGCCGCTGCGGCGATCCGGAGCCCGGTCAGGCCTCGGAAGAGAATCCCGAGCAGTAACCCCTACTTGGCGGCCGTCGCGATCCGCTGCGGAAGCGGCCGGATTACTGGAATCTCGCCGTCGCCCACTGCCGCGAACGCCGACCAGTAGAATGGGTGCGAGGTGTTCACATCATCCATCAGCTGCTGTTGCGATAGTCGCAGCGCGGTCACGGTCGGCGTCCCCGGCGGCGCCGAGAACAGGCCCGTCATAAGCCGCTGGGTCGCGTTGTAATCGTCCGGCACCGGCCAGTGGCTGGCGATCACCAACCGCGCGCCCGCGCCGACGAAGGCGCGCACCAGGCCATCCAGGGCGACGTCGCCGCCAGTCGACAAGCCCGCCTGCTGGGTCGCGACGGCGCTTGCCTTGCCCGCCGTGTCGCATGCCGACAGGATCACCAGGTCGGCATCGAGATGGAGATCGAAAATCTCCTTGAAGGTCAGCAGGCCGTCGGAGCCGTTGCCGCCGAAACTGGTCAGAAGCGCCGGCTGCGCCGGGCACTTGGCGGCTCGGGCGGTGACCACGCCGTGGGTCGCGAAGTGCAGGATCCGGTACTGATCGAGGTCGTTCCGCTCCTCCAGGCCGGTGTCGGTGAACTGGTCGCCGGTGACGATCGTCACGCCGGTGGGATCGAACTTCTTGAGGATCGATTCCGCGGTCTCTAGCTCCTTCGCCGAGATCGGATGGGTCCAGGACGACAGCGGAAGCAGGCAGTCGCGGTCGGCTGCAGCCGGAACGACGCCCTCGTTCGCCGAGGGAGGCGTGTTCTGGCCGAGGCCGAGATATTCCTTCGTACCAGCGGACGGCCGAGCGCTGCGCAGCTGCGCGAAGGAGCGCGGACTGACGGAGGTCGAAATGTCGCGGTCGCGGCCGAGCCAGCTCACTCCGCGAAAGTCATATGCCGCCTGGTCGCTGGCCTTGGCGCGCTGCTGGTAAGCATCGACCGAGGCCTGATCCATCACGAGCAGGTTGGGCGGCAGCCGCAACATCGCCCCGTCAGGCTCGAAGATCAGGTGCTTGACCGGCCGGATGTCGGCATCGAACGGTCCGAACAGCTCGCCATAGAGCTGGTGGGACAAAGCGACGTCGAACGGATAGGTCGTGCGTTGGCCATTTTCGATCGTCGAGATGGTGTCGCGCAGCGCCGAGACCTGGTCGTCGAGCTGCTTTGCCGTCGCGTCGAGCCGCATCGCGCGCGCCGAGCTCGGGGTGATCAGCATCGCGTAAACGCGCTCGCCGACGATCGTCATGCGGTAATAAGCTTCGCCGGGCCTGAGCGTCTTTTGGAGGTCGGCAAGCGGGATCGTGTCGCTGGAGACGGCGCGGAAGCGCGGGAAGCTCGACAGCGCGGCCTGCGTCGTCAGCTGCTCCTTCTGCGAGTTATCGAGCGCAGCCTTTAGCACGCGGGCGCGGACCGTCTCCTCAGGAGATGGCTTGGCGAGATCCTCAAGCCGGGCGAGCTCGATGCGAGCGCGCTCGACCTGGCGAGTGAGCGTGACCGACTGCCGGAACAGGCGCGAGGCCTCGTCGGTGCCCCCGGTCAGCTCGCGCGCGAGCACTGCCTGCGTCTGTGCGAGGCCGGGCCGGACCATCAGCTGCGTCGCAGCAAAGATTTCCGCCGTCGACTTCGCGTCGTTGCCGCCCGTCTTCAGCAGCAGGTCGACGTAGGGCCGGAGCACGTTGGCAAAGCTCGGCGGCAGGTTGCTGGTGTCGGGCTGCGAATGGACGATCTCGCTGAACATCGCTTCCGCGGTGGCCAGCTGGCCGCTGCGCGCGAGATAGCCGGCAAGCCGCGCCTTGGAGTTCAGCAGCACGGCCGAACCCGGGTAATTGACCTCGAGCAGGCTGACGGCCTGGCGGTAGAGACGCTCGGCCTCGGCGCGATTGCCTTCCTCCTCGGCGGTTGCCGCGAGGTCACCGAAAATCTGCGCGCGCATCCACAGGATCGAGGCGACCTTGCCGCCGCGCACCGAGAGCAGCACGCCGTCCGCGCGGCGAAGCGAGTCCCTGGCTCCCGAATCATCGCCGGTGAGTCGAAGCGCGGTGCCGCGAAGTTGCAGCGCCTGACCGTCGAGAATCTCGGCCTTCTCGTCCGGCAGCAATTCTTCCGTCTGCGCGCCGAGCTGCTGTCCGAACTTGGAGTCGGCGTTGAGGCGCTTGGCCGTCATGTCGTCGATCTCGAGTCCGTTGGCGGCCACATTTCCGTTGCTGGCGTTCGCCTTGGGCAGCTGCTTGTCGAGCTCGGCCAGTGCGGCCTTGGGATCGCCCTGGTTGAGATCGTGGATGGCGCGGTAGTTGCGCAGGCGCCTGGCGACGATCGGGTCGGAACCGACCAATTCGGCGGCCTTGGCGAAGAGGGAATCGGCTTCGGCGTAGCGGCCGAGATTCGACTTTTGCAGAGCTTCGTTGACCAACGCCTCCGCTCGACTCTGCTGAGTCTCGCCGGAGGCGCTGCTCGCAGCCGCGAAGAATTCGGCGGCCTCGGCGTAGCTGCCCGAATTGTTGCGCCGATACGCTTCGTCGAGCGCCTTGTCCGGGGCGAGCGTGCCCGCCTGGACGCGCGCGAAGGCTGCGGGGTCGCCGGCACCTGTCGTCGCAATCGAGATTTCGCCCTTCAGCGGCTGATCGGCAACGAGACTCCTGAGCGCCAGTTGAAGCGCACTGTCATAGCCGCCGAGGCCCTGGACGGCGTAGATCAGGCGGCCGCGGCGAAGCGTGTAGGCGCGATATACGACATTGGCATCCTTGAGCTTGCAGTCGGTGACATCGACCGGACCGAGGCTTGCGAGATTGCCGCGATGGGTGGCCGAACAGACGGCGCGGTCCGCCCGGTCTGCTGCAATACGCGCCGCCGCCGTGGAATCGTCGCGAAGCTTGTAGAGCTTGCCGACCGGCAACGCAGCATCGCGGCATGTGATCGCGTAGCCGAGGTCGAACATCCCGGTCAGCGCCTTGTCGCTGGTCAGGCTCTGCGCCGAGCAGAAGCTCGTTCCCGAGCTGCCGATACGCCAGCTGTCGCGAACGCTGAGCGGCGTTGCCGCGGGTGAAGGCGCAGCGCCGACGATGACGGCGACGCTTGCGGCAATGGCTAATCCTGTCCTGCCCATCTGACCCTCCGATCAATTCGTGGTCCCGGGACCTTCGCTAAAAATGTCGCTTCCACTGGTCACCGGCTCGTCGAGATCCGGGTGGAGCTGCACCGGTCCCGTGCTGATGAGCCCGAGCGCTGCGTCGACGTCCGACTGGTCGCTGTCGCTCTTGCCCGATTTCTTGTCGGCCTGCTGCTGCTCCTGTTCCTGATCGACCGGATCCGGCGGGGCGATTTCGGCCGGACTGGCGACCTGCTCGATTGGCCCGAGCACCGAAGACGAGCCCTGCGTCTCAGGCGGCGGCGCGGGAGGCGGAGGCGGCGGCGCGGGGGGCGGAGGCGGTGGTGGCGGCGGCGCGGGCGGCGGCGGCGGTGGCGGCGGCGGTGGCGGCGGAGGTGGCGGCGGCGGAGGCGGCGGCGGAGGCGGCGGTGGTGGCGGCGGCGGAGGCGGCGGTGGTGGCGGAGGAGGCGGCGGCGGCGGAGGCGGTGGCGGAGGAGGAGGCGGAGGAGGCGGAGGCGGCGGCGGCGGTGGCGGCGGCGGCGGAGGCGG
>Ga0207657_10000779_pt1 | contig 33835 bp, 33 predicted proteins | sample KBSC33metaG_FD_184316 | JGI IMG/M metagenome (GOLD analysis project Ga0207657, IMG submission 184316) | Corn rhizosphere microbial communities from Kellogg Biological Station, Michigan, USA - KBS C3-3 metaG (SPAdes) (version 2) | ecosystem: Host-associated > Plants > Roots > Rhizosphere > Soil ...
CATCGGTTTGAACAGACGCCCTTCGACCGCCTGGAGCGTGAAGATCGGCAGATACGCGACGATGATGATCGCGATCGAGAAGAAGACGGGCCGCTGCACCTCGTGCGCGGCCTGACCGATCCGCTGCGCCACCGTCGTGGCGTCCTCGTCGCGGTGCGCGAGCATCCGCACGATGTTCTCGGTCATCACGATCGCGCCTTCGACGATCATGCCGAAGTCGAGTGCGCCGAGCGACAGGAGGTTCGCCGGGATGTGCCGGAGATTGAGGCAGATGGCGGCGAACAGCAGCGAGAACGGAATGGTCAGCGTCACGATCAGCGCGCCGCGGACATTGCCGAGGAACACGAACAGGATCAGCGAGACGAGGATGATGCCTTCGGTCAGATTGTGCATCACCGTGTGCGTCGTCAGGTGGAGGAGATCGCTGCGGTCCAGGTGCGGCACGACCTTCACGCCCGGGGGCAGCACGTGGTCGTTCAACTCCTGCACCTTCGCGTGAATCGCGTCGAGCGTGGAGTCGGTATTGGCTCCCTTTCGCAGCAGCACGATCCCCGCCACGACGTCGTCGTTGTCGAGCACATGTCCGTCCGCTCGATGAATGGCCTTGCCGAATTGACCGAGCCGGATCTTGGCGCCCTCTTCGACGGTGGCGATGTCCTTGACGCGGACGGGCGTGCCGTTCTTGGTGGTCAGGACCGTTCGTTCGATGTCGCCGACCGTCTTCAGCTGGCCCACCGCCCGCACGTTGATCTGCTGCAGGCCGGCCTCGATGAAGCTGCCGCCGCCGTTGACGTTGTTGTTCGACAGCTGCTGCTCGACCTGCGCGAGACCGAGTCCGTACGCGACCAGCTTGTTCGGGTCGACTCGCACCTGGTACTCGCGTGTCGGGCCGCCGAAGCTCGCGACGCCGACGACGTCGGGGACAGACTTGAACTGCTTCTCGATCGTCCAGTCCTCGATCGACTTCAGCTCCATCACGTCGTAGGCCGGGTTGGTGCTGTGCAGCGTGAAGAAATAGATCTGACCGACCGGACTCCAGTCGGCGCCCATCTGCGGCTGCACGCCCTGCGGCAGCGTCACCTCCGACAAGCGCTCGAGCACCTTCACGCGGTTCCAGTCGTTCTCGGAATCGTCGTCGAAGATCAGCATCACGCTGGAGAGCCCGAACAGCGACGTCGATCGCAGATGCTCGAGATGGGGCAAGCCGTTCATGACGATCTCCAGCGGAATCGTCACCTGCTGCTCGACCTGTTCGGCCGAGATGCCGGGCCACTGCGTGATCACCTGCACGTAATTGTTGGCGACGTCCGGATACGCCTCCACCGGCAGGTTGCGGAACGAGATGACTCCCCATACGAACAACAGCGCGGCCAGCGCGAGCACGAGCAGGCGATTGCCGAGTGAGAAGTCGACGAGCGCACGAAGCATCTGCCGGGTCTCCCTGTTTCTACTGCTCGACGGTGTTCTGGAACACCAGCGCGTTGGCGACGACGCGCTCGCCCGGCCGGAGGCCGGATCGCAGCTCCTGCATGTTGCCCGCGAGCATTTGGCCGCCCGTCACCTCGCGGCGCTCGAACCGGCCGCCCGCGATGGGCACGTACACCCAATCGCGATCGTGCAGGTGCAGGACGGCAGCGGCCGGGACCATGGCCCGCGTCTCCGTGGAGCCGCCGTGAAACGTGGCCGTGGCGAACATGCCGATGCGAAGGACGCCGGTATTGGCGACTTCGACGCGCACTTTCGCTGTTCGAATCGTCGGATCCAGGATGGCTCCGATGTTGTCGACGCGCCCCGTCAACTTCTCATCGGGATAAGCGGCGAGGTGAATGTCGGCCGTCTCGCCGACCCGCACGGACGGGAGGTCGTTCTCGTAGACGTCGCAGAGAATCCAGACGCGTGAGAGATCCGAGATCGTGAAGAGATTGGGCGAGTTGTCCAGGGTCTTCACGCCCGCGGCGTTCGTGACGTTCTGCTCGGTGATCACGCCGCTGGCGGGCGCCACCACGTCGACGATCGGCGTCGGCGGACGAGTGGCGTCCATGCCGAGGACGCGAAGGCGCGCGGCGGTGTTCTCGACGTCGACGCGGGCCTTGTCGGCCGCATCCTGCGCGACTTCCTCGTCTTTCTTGGCAATCGCTCCGCGATCGAAGAGCGCCGTCGCGCGCTCCAGTTGACTCTCCGCCAGGGCCCGGTCCGCGAGGGCCTTTCGATAGTCGGCGAAGGCGGCCGCGGCGTCCGCGCTCTGAATGCGGAGCAGGAGTTGTCCCTTGCGCACGCGATCGCCGAGGCGCGCGCGGACATCGACCACGCGGCCGGAGGCCAGCGACACCACCGGCACGGCGCGCGACACGTCGGGGCTGACGACGCCGGTCACGCTCAATTCCGGCGCCGCGTCGTGAGCGGCTGCGGTCGCGAGCGGAAACTGCTCCGGGCGCTCCACGCGGATCGCGCCGCCATCATCCTCCTGCTCGACCACCACGGGCGGCGGCGCGCCCGACGCTGCGTCGGCGCTGCCATGCGCCGTGCAGCCGGCGAACACGCCGGGCCAGACGAAAGCCAGCACGAAACTCACGATGCGACGATCAACAACCCATCTCACGGAATCACCTCTCGACCCACCGCGAAGTTCAATTGGTTCACCGCATTCAGGAACGCGGCGATCAGGTTCACGTAGCCGACCTGCACCGACCGGTACTCCTGCTGCGCCTGCAGAAAATCCACGAGCGAGATGCCGCCGCGCTGGTAGGAAAACGTGACGGTGTCTCGAATGTGCGTGGCCTGATTCAGATAGCGATCCTCGTACGGCTGCAGCAGCGCGACGGTGCTCGTCACCGTCGCATACGCCGTGTCGACGTCGGCGACGACCTGAAGCGCCGCGGCGTCCGCGAGCCGCTCGTTCCGCGTGACATCGAGCTTCGTCCGCAGCTTCTCGCCCTGGTTGCGATCGAAGATGCGCAGCGGCACGTCGACGCCCGCGCCGACGTACTGACGCAGCGGCGGCTGATAGCTGAGAAACGCTTGAGAGATCGACGGAAAGCCGGCGTCGACGGTGAGGGTGGGATCGGCCGCGCCGTTGGCCACCGCGAGGCGGTAATCGGTCCGCGCCTTGTCGATGCCCTGTCTGGCGGCGCGCAGGTCCGGCCGGACGTCGAGCGCGATCTGCCGGAGCTCGTCGACCGATTGCGACGGCGCGGCGAAGTCGAACGGACCCGAGACATCGAACTGGTCCGCCGACGTCGCGCGATCGTTCATCAGCCGCAGGAGCTGGATCTTCGCCGTGCGCAGATTGACCTCGGCCGTCTGCGCGTCGGCCTCGTAGGTGACGCGCTGCAGTTGCAGACGATCGAGATCGATCTGCGCGATGTCGCCGGCCTGCAGCCGGTCGCGGCTGAGAGCGAGGACCTCGTCGTAGCTGGCGAGATTCGCTTGCGCCAACGCACGAAACGCTTTCGCCTGCAGCACCTGGACGAACGCCGACCGCAGCGTGAATACGAGATTGCGCTCGAGGTCGGCCTGTTCGGACGTGGCGACAACGGTCGCGCCTTCAGCGCTGTCGCGCCGCAGCTCGCGCTTGTGCCCGCGTTCGTGCAGATAGCTGAATCCGGTGGACAGATTCGACGCGGAGAACAGATTCCCTTCGTCGGTGTGGCCGATCTGATCGAGCGTCATCGTCCACTGCGGATTCGGCCGGAGGTACGCGGTCGTCTCGGCGGCTTTCGACTCGTCGAGGCCAATCTGTCCCGCCTGCAGCGTTGGATTCGTCGCGAGAAACCGATCGCGAATCTCCTTCCACGTGACAGGCGGGCGCGGCGCCTGCGCGGCCGTTCGCGCAGCCGCACAGCTCACGAGCACACACCCGAGATAGATACGCCATCCGAGGCGCATAGGTCGTCTCCTCCGAACGAACAGACACTGCAGGACCGCGCACGAGCGGCCCGATACGGAAGCGGAAAGAAATTAGGCGGCGGGTGGGGCGCGAGGGGAACGGGAGAACAGCAGAACGAGCGCGCGAAGCTGCACGTCCCGTGCGGCGACTCGCGCCGAGGGCGTCAGCCGGCTGATCGCCGTGACGCGCGGGCAGGGGAGCCCGCCAGACGTCGACAGGCCGACGCAGGTCTCGTCGGTCGACACTCCCGGTCTGGAGCGGAGCGCTGAATCCGACCGGAACGGATCCAGCAGGTGCGCAAAGGAACCGGCGCGCGCGGGATGATCGATCAGCGAAGGAAGGATCGGGATCCCGGAGCGCTTCTGCGACCTGTTCCGCTGCGAGAAGATCGGCCGGCCGTCCTGAAACAGCACGAGCAGATCCGCTGTCCCATCGTCATCGATATCGACGACCGAGCGTGTGGGATCGTGCGTCTGGGCGTCGAACTCCTCGACCAGATCCGCTTGACCGTTGAAGTTCCGATCCGACTCGCGGCGGACGAGGACGCCGCCCTCGTAATACTCTTCGATATCCGGGCGGCCATCGAAATTGGTGTCGATGTCGATCTCGGTGATCTGTCCCCGGTTGTCGTAGTGCCGCCACATGTCGGGGCGACCGTCGCCGTTCCGGTCCGACGTTCGCACCGATCGAGCCGTCGACATTTCGACCGTCGCCCATGCGGCGCAGGAGATGACGCACAGCAACGCGACGATCCGCGCGCACGAGAACTTCATGAACAGATCTTGAGAATAGCAGCAGCGGACGGAGGGCCGCAAACCACGCAGTTTATTTATTTCTCGCGACTGCCGCGCGCCGAGCGGCCTGACGCCGCCTGGCGACGGCGCCCTGCGATCCGAGCACGTCGCCGACGATCATCGAGATGCCGCCGAAGGCGCCGAAGCGCGGGGCGTTGGCGGTGACGCCGAATTGCACTCCGCCATCGAGCGCGTAGCGCGTGCCGATCTGATAGATGGCGCCGCCATCGATCGAGGCGACCGACCGGCCGCCCGCATCCTGACGTGAAAACCAGAAGATCTCGAGGTACGGATTCCAGTTGTCGGAGATCGCATCGCTCGCCGAGACGGAGATGAGATGCTGGACGAAGCTCGGCTCGTCCGCCACACTCCCGATCGCGCCGATGCCGTAGTTCACGTCGACGTGCGCGTGCGTGGCGAAATCCGATCCGGTCAACAGTGCGATCGTGTAGTCGGGATGGCCCGAGCCCAGGCCCTTTTCAGAACTCGCCGTCGGCAGATTCACGGTCGGCAGTACTGACAGCACGGGAACCCCGCCCGGATCGGACCACAGGCGGAGCTTCGCGCCGACCTGCACGTTGCCGAGCCCGGTCTCGCGCTTTACGCCGTCGCTTTGCGTCAGCAAGCCGTCCGTGCCGACACGCGCCTCCATCCACTCGGTCAACCCGATACGCGCCGTGAAGGGCGATCCGAACGCCGTTTGCGAAGGGGCCGAACGCGTGTACTGTCCGCCGAATTCAATCTGCAGCAGGCCGGTCTCGACGATGTGCGTGCCGTTGGTGACGTCGGGACGATCGGGGTCGATGGGCTGTGGACCGGCGTCCTGCGCGAGCAGCACTGGCGCGCCGATCGTGAGCAGGCAGACGCTCGCGATGGCGGCACAGCGCATCATGACGGTTCGATCTGCACGAGCAGCTTGGACGCCGCACGCGCGCCGATCGTCATCGCGCGCCGATCCTTGCCGCGCAGGAGCACCGAATCGGCGGCCGCATCGCGCGACTCCACTTCGATCGGCTCGCCCGGCTTGAGATCGTTCCGCTCGATGAAGCGGAGAAACGCGGGATCCTGATCTGCGATGCGCGTGACGCGCAGCGGCGTGCCGACGGGGCAGGTCAACAGATTCTCGAAATGGTGCGGTGGAATCGCGCCGTCGGGGTTCGGGATCGGATCGCCGTGCGGATCGTGCGTCGGGCTCCCCAGCATCTCGTCGATCCGCTGAATCAACCGCTCGGACACGACGTGCTCGAGCTGCTCCGCCTCCTCGTGCACTTCGGCCCAGCTCATGCCCATCACGTTCACGAGGAACAGCTCCACCAGCCGATGACGCCGCAGGACGAGCCCCGCCAGGCGTTCTCCGGCAGCCGTGAGCCGCACGCCGCTGTACGGCTCGTACTCGGCGAGGCCCGATTCGGCGAGCGCCTTCACCATGGTCGTCGCGGTTCCCGGCGTCACGCCGAGCGCCGCGGCCACGTGTCCCATCGGGACGAGCCGCTCCTCGCGCGGCAGCCCGGACTGGCCAAGGTAAATCGCCTTCAGGTAATTCTCGACCGTACTCGACGGGAGCATGCAGCGCTATTATCCGACAGATGTCCTTACGCGAGCGCATCGCGACGCCTGACGGCAAGCGGCACTATGTGCGCGCACTCTTTGCCACGATCGCCGATCGGTACGACCTGATCACGATCCTGTTGTCGTACGGGCAGGACCGCCGATGGAAGCAGCGTCTCGTGGCCATGGCCGAACCGGCCTCGGGGCGGCGCGCACTCGATCTCGCGACGGGCACCGGCGACATCGCCTTCGCGCTGTCGGCGGCCGGCGCGACCGTCGTGGGCCTCGACGTGACGCCGCGGATGATCGAGCTGGCGCACGCGAAAGTGAACGGCTCGCCGTCGCCGCGCTTTCTCGTCGGCGACATGCTGGCCCTGCCGTTCCCCGCGCACTCGTTCGATGTGGTGACGACCGGCTACGGCTTACGCAACGTGCCCGACCTCGGCGTCGCGATCGACGAGATCCGCCGCGTCCTGAAGCCGGGAGGCTGCGTGCTGTCGCTCGATTTCGATCGTCCGCAAAACGCGGTCGTGCGCGCCGTGTATCTGGCGTACCTGTCGATCGTCGGCGGCGCGGTCGGCTGGGTGCTGCACCGCGATCCGGACACGTACCGGTATATCCCCGCGTCCATCAGGAATTATCCGGGGGCGGCGGCGGTGGCGCGGCTGATGCTGGCGCGCGGCTTCACGCGTGCGAGGCATCATGCGGTGCTCGGCGGACTGATGGCGATCCACCATGCAGATTGACACGTCGAAGTGGTCGGGTGAAGGCACGTTCACGCAAGTGCTGCTCGAGTGTCTTCGGCAGATCGATCGCGTGGCGCTCATTCGCGTCGAGGATGCGCCGGCCAGCCGCTCGGAGGCGGACTACAACTTCATCAGCAACGAAATCTACGTCGCGTTTCGCGTGGACGTCTCGTCGGCGCCGATCCGCCGCTTCGGCATTTTTCCGGGCACTCGAGAGGTTCACCGCAAATCGATGACGGTCGCCGATCTCGAGCAGGCGCTCGCGGCGTCGCCCGGCGTCGGCGAGCCGGATTATGCCGACGAAGGAATGATGCAGTACTTGCGCGCGGAGCGCATCATCCCGCCGTACCAGACGCGCGGCTACAAGCTGGTGGAGATGGTGCGCATCTACGAAGCGCCAAACGGCGCACAGGCGAGCGAGGGTGTGAAGACGTGAGCAGCGGCGTTCACGTCAGAATGTCCGACTAGATGCCAGGATGTCCTAATGGCGGAGGCGTTTCGCGCCGACATTGGACGTGTACGGCCCCTGCCGCGGCGCGCGAGGTCGTGCCATACCTAAATGACTCTGGTTTCCTCACTGCTTCAGGCCATCGTGCAGGTCGACGGCGAAGCCCTCGTGCTCCACCCGGGCGAAAAACCGTACGTCGTCACTCCCGGCGGCCAAGTCGATTTGGCCTCGCGCGGCCTTACGCTCGACGCGGTCAACGGCATCGTCAGCCAGATGCTGCCGGTGGAGATTCTGCACGCCCTCGACGAATTCGGCGCGGCGCAATTCGAGCTGCCTTCCCGTCCGGATTTTCCGCAGGAACAGTTCACGGTGGTCGCCGCCCGCGGCGGCGACGACGTGTGGGCGGAGATCCGGCGGCGTCGGATTCCCGACGATGACCGCATTCCCGACGACATTTTCGGACCGGCCGCGACAGCTGGAACGTCGGGCGGAACGGCGGACGGCGCGTCAACCGCCGCCGACGATGCGGTGAGCTTCGAGCAACTGGAGATTCCAGATGAGCAGATGCCCGCGGCGCAGGCAGCCGCGGCGCCGCCGGCGCACGACGACGACCTGCTGTTGCCCGCCGCCGATCAGTTGTGGGGAATTCAAGGCAGCGTCGACGTGTCGCTCGATCTGATCGCCGACGAGCCGCGGGCAGCAGCGCCCGCCTCGACCGACGTCGTCGCTGAACGCATCGAGGACGCAGAGTCGACAGTGGACTGGGCGCCGGAGGCGCTCACCCCGTCGGCGCCGCTCGAAGAGGCCTCGGCGATGACGGAGGCGGCCGGAGCGCGCCATGCCGACGGCGACATGGCGGCTGCCGCGCACGAAGCGGAGTCGCGCCGGTTGGCCCAGTTGGCCGACGAGTTGAAAGCCGAGATCGCGCGTCTCGAAGAGACGATCGGGCTCGCGGAGCAGGAAGCTGCGCATCGTGCGCAGGCGATCGAGGCTGCCGAATCCGAGCGCGCGTCTGAGATCGCTCGACTCGAGGACGCGCTTCGCCGCGCGGAGGAAGACGCGGCACGGCACGCAGAGGCGGCCGAAATCGCCGAAGCGGCGCGCCTGTCCGAGGTTGCTCGCCTCGAAGACGCCGTGAAACGCGCCGAAGAACAAGCGGCGCGGCACGCGGAAGCCGTCGAGACCGCCGAGGTTCGCTGGCGTGCGGAGGTTGCGCGTCTTCAGGCGGAGACCAGGCGCGCCGGCGAAGAAGCGGCCCGCCACGTGGAATCTGTCCAGGCCGTTGAGGCTCACCATCGCGCTGAAGAGGCGCGTCTGTTAGAGACCGTCAAGCGAGCCGAGGAAGAAGCGGCGCGACATGCGCAAGCTGTCGAGACCGCCGAGGCTCAGCGTCGTACCGAAGCCGCGCGTCTCGAAGAAGCAGCCAAGCGAGCCGAGGAAGAAGCGGCGCGACATGCGCAAGCTGTCGAGACCGCCGAGGCTCAGCGTCGTACCGAAGTCGCGCGTCTCGAAGAAGCAGCCAAGCGGGCCGAGGAAGAAGCGGCGCGACATGCACAAGCTGTCGAGACCGCCGAGGCTCAGCGTCGTACCGAAGTCGCGCGTCTCGAAGAAGCAGCCAAGCGAGCCGAGGAAGAAGCGGCGCGACATGCGCAAGCTGTTCAGGCCGCCGAGGCTCGCTGGCGTGCCGACGTTGCGCGTCTCGAAGAGGATCTCCGGCGGGCGCAGGACGAAGTGGCGCGGCGCAGCGAGGGGCTCAGCGCGGTCGAGTCGACGCGGGCGTCCGAGATCGCGCGGCTCGAAGAGGCGCTCAGACGCGCGGAGACGGAAGCGGCTCGGCACGCCGACGCCGCACGAATCGCCGAAGACGCGCGAGCTCTGGAGGTGGCGCGTCTCGAGGCAGCCGTCCGATATGCCGAGGAAGAAGGCGCGCGTCAAGCGAGTGCCGCTCGAATCGCCGAAGCCGCACACGCAGCGGAGATCGCCCGGTTCGAAGACGCGTGCAGGCTCGCCGGCGAAAACGCCAGCGCCGCCGCGCGGGAGGCCGCGGCTGCGGTGTCGGCGCGGATGGCCGACGTCTCTCGGCTCGAAGCGGCTGTCAAAGCCGCCGAAGTCGAAATCGCGCGGATCGCGGAAACGGCGCGCGAAGCCGAGGCGAACCGGCTCGCCGAGATTGCACGTCTCGAAGAGGCGCTCAGCGTCTCGAAGCGCGAAGCCGCTCGCGTTGTGGAGAGCGCTCGCGGCACAGAGGCCGATCGCCTCGCCGAGATCGCGCGCCTCGAGCATGCGGCCACCGCCGCGGCGAGCGAAGCGGCGCGCATTCTGGAGAGCGCTCGCGGCGCAGATGCGGAGCGCCAGGCCGAGATCGCACGGCTCGCAGAGGAGCTTGGCGCCACGAAACAGGAAGCGATTCGTGCGGCCGAGGCGGCACGCGCAGCGGAAGCCGCTCGCGTCGCGGACATCGCGCGCCTCGAACGGGCCGTCACCGCGGCGGAGAGCGAAGCGGCTCGAAGCGCCGAAGCCGCCAGTGTCAGCGAAGCGGCGCGTCTCGCCGAGCGCGTTCGCTTCGAGGAAGCCGGCAAACTCGCCGAGGAAGAAATCGCCCGGCTCAGCGAGGCGCTCCGACTCGCGGAGGCCGCCAAGGTTGAGGACATCGCGCGCCTCGTGCAGGAAGTGTCCCGGCTTGCGGAGTCTGCCGCGGCAATCGACGCGGTTCGACTCGAAGCGGTCAGGAGCGTTGAACTCGACGATGAGGCGGCGGCGCAGCACGGTGAGGAGGCTGCCGCGGAATCGACTCATGCCGCGGAGGCATCCGCGATCGACGGTCGATCGGCGCCGGATGCCGAGCCCACGATGCCCTACGCCGTGCAGTCGCAGCCGGCCGTGGTCCTGCCGATGGCGCGCAACCCGATTCGCGCCGAGGCCGCGCCCAACTCAGCGCCGGTCATCTCAGGACTCGATCGCCTGCTTCGCCTGGCGGCGGCGCGCGGCGCCTCGACGCTGTATCTCGCGTCGGACGCCAAACCGTCTGTACGCGTGGACGGAGAAAACGAGACGATCGACGGCGAGCCGACGTTGACGCCGAAGGACGTCGAGTCCCTGCTGCTCACGCTGATGCCCGATCGGAGCCACGAAGCGCTCCGCACCGGCGCGGCCACCGAGTGGATCTGCGACATCGAAGATGTCGGCCGCGTCCGCTGCATGAGCTTCCGCGATCAGCGGGGGCCCGGCGGCATCTTCCGGCTGATGCCCGGCCGCGCTGTTTCGACGGAGCAGCTCGCGCTCTCCGGCGAAATCCAGGCGCTGGCCATGGAGCGCGAGGGCCTCGTGCTCGTCGCCGGTCCGCGATCGAGCGGCAAGCGGACGATGCTCTCGGCGTTCATCGACCTGATCAACCGCACGCGGCACGATCACGTCATCGCGATCGAGCGCGAGATCAACATCGTGCACGAGCGGGGCGCGTCGTTCATCAGCCAGCGCGAAGTGCGCGGCAGCAACGACGAGCTGCTCGCGGCGGCGCGCGCCGCGCTGCGCGAGGATCCGGACGTGCTCGTGATCGAGGATCTGCGCACCGCCGCGCTGATGGACGTGGCGCTCGAGGCGTCGGCGTCCGGGCATCTCGTCATCGGCGGATTCTCGGCACACAGCGCCACCGGCGCGGTCGATCGCATCATCGATCTGTATGCGCCCGAGTACCGCCGGCAGATTCAGATGGCGCTCGCCGAGCAGCTTCGCGGCGTCGTGGTGCAGGTGCTGCTGAAGAAGAATGGTGGCGGCCGGCTGGCCGCGCGCGAGCTGCTGTTGAACACGCCGGCCGTCGCAGGGGTGATCGCGGAGGGCAAAACGTCGCAGCTGCCGATGGCAATCGAAGGCGGCCGCCGCCACGGGATGACGCCGCTCAACGACGCGCTCGTCGCGTTCGTACAGAGCGGCGCGGTCGATCCGCGCGAGGCGTACCGCCGGTCGGCGGATCGTTCCGGATTTCTGTCGTCGCTGAGGCGCCACGGCATCGACACGTCCAACCTCGAGCGGTTCGCGTAGAAGACGTCCCGGCCGAGACACAGGTCGGCGCGGACCTGAGGAGATTGCGCGGGGCGGGGCGACAGATACAGAGGTCGGCCCTTACAGGCGCCTCACCGTCAGCGTTCGACGAACGGTTCCAATTCCTTCAGCACGAACGTCATCACGTCTTCGTCGGTCAGCTCCCCCGGCGTGCGCTCGGCGACCGGCCGCTCGGATTCGATCACCCGCCGGCCGCGCGCGCGGCTGACGTGTCCAATGACGCGCGGCTGATCGCCGGCCGTGTCCAGCGTGAATTCCAGATAGTCCTCGGCGGCGCGATCGGACATCAGCCGCACGCTGCCGCCTGGCGTGAACACGGTGAACTGGTACCCCTCTGTGCGGAGCACGTTGGCCACCTGCCGCAGCAGCGGAATCGCCACACGCTCGAGGAACACGTCGTATTCGCGCCCCGCCTGATCGCCGCGAGCACGGCGCTCGGCCGCCGATTTTCTCGCCGAGGCGATCGTCTCGAGCACCCGCCGCTTGATGTGCGAAATCTCCATTACACGATGCCTCGCGCGCGCAGATCGTCCACGGCGTCGCCGGCGACGCCGAGATCGCCGCGCAGCACCGCGCTGGTGTGCTGCCCGAGCGTGGGCGGCGCCGAGCGTACGGCGCCCGGCGTGTCCGACAGTTTGATCGGCACGCCGAGCAGACGCAGCGCGCCGATCGTCACGTGGTCCAGCGTCGCCACCATGTCGCGCGCCGCCAGCTGCGGATCGGTGAAGACTTCGTGCAGGTCGCGCACGGATCCACATGGCACGCCCGCCGCTTTGAGGCGATCGATCCAGTACTGCCGCGAATGCGCGCGGAGCCGCTCCTCGAGCACCGCTTTCAACTCGGCGTACTGCGTCACGCGCTGCCGATTCGTCGCGAACCGCTCGGCCGGCTCGATACCGGCGACGCCGCAGAACGTCCGCCACTGCTGGTCGTTGCCGACCGCCAGCACGAATTCGCCATCCGAGGCGGCAAACGTCTCGTATGGCACGATCGTCGGATGCCGGTTGCCCATGCGTCCCGGCGCGGTGCCGGTCGCGAAATAAATCGCCGCCTGATAACTGAGCAGCGCCGCCACCGAATCCAGCATCGCGATGTCGACGTGCTGGCCTCGCCCGGTGCGCTCTCGCGCGAAGAGCGCGAACGCGATGCCTTGCGCCGCGAACATCCCGGTGACGATGTCCGCGATCGCCACGCCCAGGCGGTAGGGCGGACCGCTGGCGGCGCCGGTGATGCTCATCAAGCCCCCTTCCGCCTGCATCACCGCGTCGTAGCCCGGCTCGTGCCGCCGCGGTCCAGTCTGGCCGAAGCCGGCGATCGAGCAGTAGATGACGCGCGGGTGCGACGGCGCGATCGTGTCGTAGTCGAGCCCCAGCTTCGTCATCGTGCCCGGCCGGAAGTTCTCGACGACGACGTCGCACCGATCGAGCAGCGCCTGCAGAATCTCGCGTCCCTCCGGCGTCTTGAAATCGAGCGTGACGCTCTCTTTGTTGCGATTGATGCTGAGGAAATACGTACTCTCGCCGGCCACGAACGGCGGCCCCCACTGCCGCGTATCGTCGCCCGTGCCCGGCTGCTCGATCTTGATGACGCGCGCGCCCATGTCGGCCAACAGCATCGTGCAGTACGGGCCGGAGAGCACGCGCGTGAGATCGAGAACCGTAATGCCGTCGAGAGGCGCCATAATCACTGAATGATTATCGTCTACGCGGGCCATGCGTGACACAGCTGCGAACAGGTGAAAGAGTTTCTTTCACGAGAAGGCGCGGCATTCACGGTCAAGAACGTCGAAGAAGACGATCGCGCGTACGACGAGCTGATCGCCTATGGCTTTCGCGTCGTGCCCGTGACGCTGATTGGCGATCGTACGATCAAAGGCTACGATCCCGGCGCGCTCGCCGACGCGCTCCGCTCGCTCCCTGAGCGGACGGACACTGACGTGCAATCGTGATCAGATCCGCGAGCAGCGCATACGCCGTCTGCGTCAAGCCGGCGCCGCGCTGGACGATCGCCAGTTCGCCGAGGAGATCGGTCTGAAGGATCAACGCGTTCTGTTGTCCATCGAGGCCGGCGAGCAGATCCGCCGCGGGCAGTTCTTGCAGCGCGACGCGCGCACGCACGCCTTTGCCGATGTGCGCGGCGCTGGCCACCAGCTTCAGTCGTCGTCCGGCCGCGCGAACCGCAGCGACACGCGCCGGGGTGACGCCGGCGATTCCTTCGCGCGCCACCGACGCGGGTGTCAGCCGTGCCCCAAGCAGCACGTTCGCCAGCGCGGCCGTCTTCGCCGCGGCGTCCCATCCGTCCACGTCGAATGACGCGTCCGCTTCGGCGATGCCGGCGCGCTGCATCGCGCCGAGCGCCGCGTCGAATGGCTCGCCCGATTCCATCGCGCTGAGTATGTGATTCGTCGTGCTGTTGACGACGCCGCGGAAGCCGGTGACGGTCACGCACGGCAGGGTCTCGCGGACCAGATTGAAGATGGGGATGCCGTCCATGACGGCGCCCTCGAAGAGATAGCGCCGACCGGCGCGGCCGGCTTCGCGCGCGAGCGCTCGATAGGCGAACGCCACCGGCCCTTTGTTGGCGGAGACGACGTGCGCGCCGCCTTTGAGCGCCGCCCTCACGTGATCGATGGCCGGCTGTCCGCGCTCGATGTCCAGCGGTGTCGTCTCGATCACGACGAGCCGGGCCTGCCGCGCCGCCGCCGCGCCGCGCCGCACGGCGTCGCGAATGAACGCAGTCGTGGACGCAAACGTCTGCGCGCCGATGGCGCCTGTCCGCTCGAGCCGATCGATCAGCGCGCGCGCGTCGACGCCGCGTCTCGAATACACCTGACCGTGACGCCGCGTGGCGACGCCGATGATGCGGACCTCGAGCCCCTCGCGCGCGATCGCGGTGCGGTTCTCGCGCAGGAGGTCGACGAACCCTCGCGCGACATTGCCGAAGCCGACGAGGACGACGTCCAGCGTCACGCGGCGAGGTCCGTCAACAGATCGCGCAGGCGGGCGAGACCCTGGCGGAGATAGTCTGGCTTGTCGCCGAAGCCAATCCGGAGATAACGATCCATGCCGAAGTGATCCCCAGGGACGATCAGGACGCTCTTTTCCTCGCGTAGCCGGGTGACCAGCTCGGTGGAATTGATCCGGTGCTGATACTGCACGTACACGATCGCGCCGGCGTCCGGCCTGGCGTACCTGAACAAACCACCATGGCCGTCGAGCCACTCGGCCATCACCGGAAAATTTTCGTTGAGAATGCGCTGCGTGCGCGCCAGGATCTCTCGGCGCCGCTCAGGTTCGAGTGCACGCCTGGCGAGCGCGTCGCTGAGCGCGCCGGGCGAAATCGTCGTGTAGTCGTGATAGGACCAGAGCTTCGCGACGAGCGGCGGCGGCGCCACGATCCAGCCAATGCGCAGGCCCGGAAGCGCGTACGCCTTGGAGAGACCGCTGGTCACGACCGCACGGTCGTAGCGGTTCCACATCGAAGGCGTCTCACGGCCATCCAGCTCGGCGCCGCGATAGATCTCGTCCGACAGCACCCAGCTGTGGTGACGGGCGGCGGCGGCCGCGATGCGATCGAGGTCGTCGGCGTCGATGCGGGCGCCGGTGGGATTGTTCGGGTTGCAGATGATGATGAGCTTCGTGCGCGGCGTGACCAGCGCGTCGAGCGCGTCGACGTCGACACGCCATCGCATCGGCGTGCCGACCTGCATCAGCGGCCACTCCTTCACCGTGCCCCCGAAGGCGCGCGCCAGTCCCCACGTCTGCATGTAGTTTGGCACCATGAGGATCACCTCGTCGCCCGGTTCGACGAGATTCCAGGTGGTGATGTAGTTCGCTTCGGAGCCGCCGTTGGTCACCTGCACGTGATCCGGCGTGGCGCCCGGATACAGCGACGCGATCGCCGAACGCAGGGCCATCGTCCCGTTCGATTGCGTGTAGCGGAGGCCTTCCATCAACAGCGCCTCGCGCGCGGGCGCGTCGTGCACCAGTTCGCCGAGCGTCAGCGGATGCACGCCGCTCTCCGAGAGATTGAAATCCACGAGGTTCTCGTACGTGGATTGCATCCGCTCCATGGCAAACGGCTCGAGTCTCATGCGTGTCACTGTACCGTGTTTGCGCGGACGATCGAGCGTTTGCTCCTGGACTATACTGACCACTTTGTCCGCGACACTCCCGAACCTCGCCCGGATTCCTGCCGGAGATTTTCTGATGGGCGCCGCCGACGCGGAAGCGGACGAGCGTCCGGTGCACCGCGTGCACGTGAGCGAGTTCCTGATCGGCAGATTTCCCGTGACGCAGGAGGACTACGCGCGATTCGTCAGAGAGACCGGGCATCCGGCGCCCGCGATTCGCGAGCTGCCGCTGATCGCGATCGGCGACCGCGCGGAGGCGTTTGAGGCGCTGGCGGCGCCCTATGTCTGGAGCGGCGGCGAACCGCCTGCCGGCCGCGGCACCCACCCAATCGTGCTCGTCCACTACGACGATGCGCTGGCGTATTGCGCGTGGATGTCGAACGTGCTCGCGCGGCGCGTGCGGCTGCCGACGGAGGCCGAGTGGGAGAAGGCGGCGCGCGGCGGCGTCGACGGGCAGCGGTATCCGTGGGGGCAGGAGATCGATCCGTCGCACGGAAATTTTCTGGCCGATTCGGCGATGAAGCATCAGCGCGGCACGCGGCCGACCGGCACCTATCCGCCCAACGCGTACGGTCTGTACGACGTGATCGGCAATGTGTGGGAGTGGGTGTCGGACTGGTACGCCGCCGACTACTATGGCCGCGGCGACATGCGCGATCCGCGCGGGCCGGACACGGGGACCATGCGCATCGTGCGCGGAGGATCGTGGGTCAACGAGGATGTGTCGATGCTGCGCTGCGGCTACCGGCACCAGGTGCCGCCGGACACGTACGCGCACAGCATCGGCTTTCGGATCGTATGTCCGGCGTAGCGACGGCGCTCACGGCGGACGGGTACGCGCGCGCGCGCCGTCATCTGATGCGGCGCGATCCGCGGCTCGGCGAGGCGATCAAACGGATCGGCGCCTGCGCGCTGGCGGATCGGCAGCGACCGGATCATCTGACCGCGCTCGTCGGCGCGATCGTGAGTCAGCAGCTGTCGACAAGGGCGGCGGCGACGATCTTCGCGCGATTCACCGCGCTGTTCCCGGACGGCGCGTTCCGCGCGGCGGATCTCGCGCGCGTGAGCGACGCGGATCTACGCGGCGTCGGTTTGAGCGGGCAGAAGGTCGGTTACTTGCGCGATCTCAGCGCCCGCATCGCAGACGGTCGGCTCGATCTCGACGCGCTCGAGACGCTCGACGATGAGGCGGTGATCGAGCGGCTGATATCGGTGAAAGGATTCGGCCGATGGACGGCGGAGATGTTTTTGATGTTCCGTCTGCATCGGCCCGACGTCCTGCCCGCCGCCGATCTCGGCATCGTCAACGCCGTGCAACGGCTTTACGGATTGCGCAAGCGCCCTGACGCGAAACGCATTCGGAAGATCGGGGAAGCGTGGCGTCCCTATCGATCGGTGGCGTCGTGGTATCTGTGGCAGACGCTCAAAAACGAGCCTTTATCCACAGCAGCGCGTAGCCCACGGCGATCGCGATGAGCGTGCCGCGCTCGCTGAAGAAGGTGTCGCGCCACGAGAAGGGATCGGCAGCGGAGGATGCGAACGACGACGGCCTCGCGTCCTCGATGAGGCCTTCTCGCGCGGCGCCGCGTGCCCGCCGAAGCGCCGGAATCCATCGAGGCACCCGCGCCATGTAGTCGCGATACACCGCGCCGAGGCGCGACGTCAGCAGATCTTCTTCCCATCGCACGATGGCGTGGTATTCGAAGCCGAGGAGGGCGATGATGATCGGCGCCATCCAGACGAGCCGCGCGATCAGCGCGAAGCCGGCCCAGAGCGCGATGTTTCCCAGATAGAGCGGATTGCGCACCAGCGCGAAGGGTCCGTTGTCGACGAGCGGTCCGAGTCGATCCGCGCGCGTGCGGGAAATCGCGCCGATGTGGTGCACGCCCCACAAGCGGATGCCCTCGCCGAACGCAACGATCGTGACCCCTGCGGCGATCAGCTGAGGCGAGGGTGCCGCCTCGCCTGAGCGGACGAACAGCAGCGCCACGAAAAAGGGGACGGGAGTCGCCGTTCGGTGCCGGAACAACCATCCGCCAAGCTGCGACAAACGCGTCGCATCTTGTTGTTGAAATTGATGTTGTTCAACTTCTGCCGTCGGCATGTTCTGTCGTGAGTATAGCTGCTGTCTTCGGCGGCTGAAAAAGACTCCCGTCCCCTTTTTACGAAAAGCGTCGGACTGGCTTTGACACGGACGGACCGGTTGATATAATCCGACTAGTTCGGTCGTATTTATCCATGTCGACAACGCTTCCCATTCCGCAGCAGCCATCCACCGCCGAGCCGCCGCAATCGGGCGTCCTGGATCTGATCGGCCGCACGCCGCTCGTGCGGTTGTATCGGTTCGAGCGCGAAACGCCCGGCGTCGAGCTGTACGCCAAAGCCGAGTGGCAGAATCCCGGCGGATCCGTCAAGGATCGCGCCGCCGCGCGCATGATTCTCGACGGCGAGACCTCCGGCGCCCTGACACGCGGCAAGGTCATTCTCGACGCGACCTCCGGCAACACCGGCATCGCGTACGCCATGGTCGGCGCGGCGCGCGGCTATCCCGTCACGCTGTGTCTGCCCGACAACGCCAGCTCCGAGCGCAAAGCAATGCTCAGCGCGCTTGGCGCCCAGCTCGTACTGACCAGCCCGCTCGAAGGCACCGACGGCGCCATCCGCGAAGCGCGCCGGATGCACGCGGCCGATCCCGATCGCTACTTCTACCCTGATCAGTACAACAACGACGGCAACTGGCGCGCGCACTACGACACGACCGCGCCGGAAATCATCGAGCAGACGAGCGGACGCCTCACGCACTTCGTGGCGGGCCTCGGCACGAGTGGCACGTTCATCGGCACCGGCCGACGCCTCCGCCGATTCAATCCCAAGATCCGCCTGATTTCGTTTCAGCCTGACGGTCCGTTTCACGGCCTCGAGGGCCTGAAGCACATGGAGTCGGCGATCGTGCCGGGGATCTACGATCCGACACTCGCCGACGAGGATCTGCGCGTCAGCAGCGAGCGCGCGTACGCCCTGGTCCGACGCCTGGCGCGCGAGGAAGGCCTGCTCGCGGGGATTTCATCGGGGGCGGCGCTCGCCGCTTCGCTCGACGTCGCTCGTCGTCTCGAGACCGGCGTCATCGTCACGATCTTTCCGGACGGCGCCGAGAAATATCTGACGGATTCTTTCTGGACGGCGAATGACTGACCGACGATTGATGCTGGCGGCCGGAGTCGATCGGGACATCCGGCGACACGGCGCGGAGACGTTTCCGCACGAGTGCTGCGGCGCGCTCATCGGCGACAGCGCCAGCGGACGCGTGGCCGCGGCGATCGCGCTGCCGAACACCACGGAAGAGGGACCGCGCCGGCGCTTCCTGGTCCGCCCGTCCGACTACCGCTTCGCGGAACAGCGCGCGAGCGAGCTCGGGGGCGAGCTGCTCGGCTTTTATCATTCGCACCCGGATCATCCGGCGCAGCCGTCGCAATTCGATCTCGATCACGCGTGGCCGACCTTCGCGTATGTGATCGTGTCGGTGATGAGCGGCGCGGCCGAGGCGATGACGGTGTGGTATCTCGAGGACGACCGATCCACTTTCGAAGAGGGCAGGCTTGATGTCGACGAAAATTCTGATTCCCACGCCGCTGCGGCCGTACACGGATAAGCAGGACGCCGTCGAAGCGGACGGCGCGACGGTGGGCGAAGTGCTCGCCAATCTCACGACCAGACACGCTGGATTGAAGGGGCACCTCTACAACGAGCAGGGACGGCTGCGCAGCTTCGTCAATGTCTACATCAACGACGAGGACATCCGGTATCTGCAGAAAGAACAGACGCCCGTCAAGGCGGGCGACACACTCAGCATCATCCCGTCGGTGGCCGGCGGCGCGCCGGTCGTCGAAAAGGGATACGACCCCATTTCCAGCGAGCTCCCGTCGCTGACCAACGATGAGGTGAAGCGCTACAGCCGGCACCTGATCATGCCGGAGGTCGGTGTCGACGGACAACGCAAGCTGAAGGCCGCCAAAGTCCTCTGCATCGGCGCAGGCGGACTCGGCTCCCCCGTCGCCCTGTACCTCGCCGCTGCCGGTGTCGGCACCCTCGGCATCGTCGATTTCGACGTGGTTGATTTCAGCAACCTCCATCGGCAGATTCTGCATGGGACGACGGATGTGGGCCGTTCAAAACTTGCCTCGGCCAAGGACAAGCTGACGGCGATTAACCCCGAAGTGAAGATTGTGCTGCACGAAGTGGCGCTGAGCTCGCAAAATGCGCTCACTCTCTTCGCCCCCTACGACGTCATCGTCGACGGTACGGATAATTTTCCCACTCGATATCTCGTCAACGACGCGTGCGTGCTGCTCGGCAAGCCCAACGCGTACGGGAGCATTTTCCGTTTCGAGGGTCAGGCCTCGGTGTTCGCGACGAAGGACGGCCCGTGCTATCGCTGCCTGTATCCCGAGCCGCCGCCGCCGGGTCTGGTGCCGAGCTGCGCCGAAGGCGGTGTCCTTGGCGTTCTGCCAGGGATGGTCGGCATGATTCAAGCGACCGAAGCCATCAAGTTGATTCTTGGCGTCGGCGAGCCGCTCATCGGCCGGTTCCTGATCTACGACGCCTTGCGGATGCGCTTCCGCGAGCTGAAGCTCCGGAAGGATCCTGATTGCCCGGTCTGCGGCACGCATCCGACGGTGACGACGCTCATCGATTACGAACAGTTCTGCGGCATTCACCCTGCCGCGCCGGAGCCTACGCCCGTGGCCGACAATGCGACTGAAATCACAGCTGTTGAGCTCAAGCGCCGCCTGGACCGCGGCGACAACTTGAAGATCGTCGATGTCCGCGAGCCGAACGAATACCAGATCAACCGGATTGAGGGATCCGTCCTGATTCCGCTCGGCGACGTGCCCAAGCGGTACAACGAGCTCGACCCCCAGGACGAGATTGTCGTCCAGTGCAAGGTGGGCGGCCGTAGTGCGAAAGCCGCGGACTTCCTGCGATCGGTAGGGTTCAAAAACGTGCTGAACCTCAAGGGCGGCATCCTGGACTGGATCGACAAGGTGGATCCGACGCAGCCGAAGTACTGAAGGCCCTGTGGTAATATAGGACTACGCTGGTCGGATTTAGGGCAGACCTATGCTGAGGCTCTCAAAAAAAGCGGATTACGCGCTCATGGCCATGAAACATCTGGCCCTGCGCGGGGACCGCGGTTCGTCGAGCGCCCGCGAGATCGCGGAGCAGTACGACATCCCGATCGAGCTGATGGCAAAGGTGCTGCAGCGGCTGGTGCGCCGGGGCTTGCTCGCGTCGCACCAGGGGACGCGGGGCGGGTATCACCTGGCGCGGGGAGCGTCGCAGATCTCGGTCGCCGACGTCATCGGCGCGATAGACGGGCCGGTCACGGTGACGGCCTGTTCGACCGACGAGGGCGGTACCTGCGATCAGTTCGCCAAGTGCAACGTGCGCGATCCGCTCCGGCGTGTCCGCGAGCGCATTGCCGCCGCGCTCGGCGAGTGCACGATCGCCGAACTGGCGTCAGACGTGGCGGCGCCGATGGCGGCGCACGCGATGGTGGTTTCGAGGAGTAATAGCGCCGGACTGTAGGACGCGGGACTGTAGAGCGGGACTGTCGTCCCGCCCGCACGCCGAGAGACTTATGAGCATCAAACTTCCGATCTACATGGACTATCACGCGACGACACCAGTCGATCCGCGCGTCGTGCAGGCCATGCTGCCGTACTTCACCGAGCACTTCGGCAACGCCGCCAGCCGCAACCATCCGTTCGGGTGGGAGGCGGAGGAGGCCGTGGAGAAGGCGCGCAAGCAGGTCGCGGATCTCATCGGCGCGAGCGCCAAGGAGATCGTGTTCACCAGCGGCGCGACCGAGTCCGACAACCTCGCGATCAAAGGCGTCGCCGAGATGTATCGCGAGAAGGGCAATCACATCATCACGTGCGTCACCGAGCACAAGGCGATCATCGACACGTGCAAGCGGCTCGAGAAGGACGGCTACCGCGTCACCTATCTGCCGGTCGGGAAGGACGGCCTGATCAGCCTCGACGAGCTGCGCGCGGCGATCACGGACAAGACGATCCTCATCACGATCATGACCGCGAACAACGAGATCGGCGTCATCCAGCCGGTCGCCGAGATCGGCGCGATCGCGAAGGAGAAGGGCGTCCTCTTCCACACCGACGCGGTGCAGGCGGTTGGCAAGATTCCGTTCAACGTCAACGAGCTGAAGGTCGACATGGCGTCGATCAGCGCCCACAAGATGTACGGGCCCAAGGGGGTTGGCGCGTTGTACGTGCGGCGCCGGAATCCGCGCGTGCTCCTCTCTGCGATCATCGACGGCGGCGGCCACGAGCGCGGCATGCGCTCGGGCACGCTCAACGTGCCGGGGATCGTCGGGTTCGGCAAAGCGGCCGAGCTCTGCAAAGAGGAGATGGCGTCGGAGACGAAGCGGCTGCGCGAGCTGCGCGACTACCTCAATGATCGTCTGCACAAAGGCCTCGATGAGATCTTCATCAACGGCTCTTTCGAGCATCGGCTGCCGCACAGCCTCAACATCAGCTTCGCGTACGTGGAAGGCGAATCGCTGCTGATGGGTATCAACGACGTCGCGGTGTCGTCCGGCTCCGCGTGCACGTCGGCGAGCCTCGAGCCGTCGTACGTGCTGAAGGCGCTCGGTGCGGGGGACGACCTCGCGCACTCGTCAATCCGCTTCGGTCTCGGCCGCTGGACGACGAAGGAAGAGTGCGACTACGTCGCCGACAAGCTGATTAACGTCGTGACCCGGCTGCGGGAGATGTCGCCGCTGTACGAGCTGGCGAAGGAAGGCGTGGATCTGTCGACGATGCAGTGGACGGCGCACTAGCGCTCGACGGGAAACATTTGGTTATCTGGTCATGTGGTTAATTGGTCATGTGGTTCAATAACCAGATCATCAAGTAACCAAATGACCAAATGCGAGGATCACAACAATGGCGTATTCAAACAAAGTCATCGATCACTACGAGAACCCGCGCAACGTCGGCGCGCTGCCGAAAGACGATGTGAACGTCGGCACCGGCCTGGTTGGCGCGCCCGAATGCGGTGACGTGATGAAGCTGCAGGTGAAGGTCAATCCGCTCACCGGCGTGATCGACGATGCGAAGTTCAAGACGTTCGGGTGCGGCTCGGCGATCGCGAGCTCGAGCCTCGCCACGGAATGGCTCAAGGGTAAGACGGTCGACGAGGCGCTCGCGATCAAGAACACCGATATCGTCACCGAGCTGGCGCTGCCGCCGGTGAAGATCCACTGCTCGGTGCTCGCCGAGGATGCCATCAAGGCGGCCATCGCCGACTACAAGAAGAAGCAGGACGCCGGCGCCGGCAAGACGGTCGAGAAAGCTGCGCAGCCGACGGCGTAGCAGGAATTTGTGGATGTGAGGGATTTGTGGATGCGAGGAGTTGCAGTTCCTTGAATTCCCAGTTCCTCAAATTCTCAAATGAGTTGATTCGCAATGATTCAGATCAGTGACGGAGCTGCGCAGAAGATCCGCTCGCTGATGGCCAAGCAGGGCATCAGCGAGGGTGGCCTGCGTGTCGGTGTCAAGGGCGGCGGATGCTCGGGCTTGAGCTATACGTTCGCGTGGGAGCGGCAGGCGCGTCTCGGCGACGAAGTGTTCGAGGGGCCTGACGGCGCGAAGATCTTCGTCGACAGAAAGAGCCTGCTGTATTTGAACGGCACGGTGCTCGATTACGACACGAGTCTCATCAGCAGAGGCTTCGTGTTCAACAACCCGAACGCGAAGACGACCTGCGGCTGCGGCAGTTCATTCGGCGCGTGACCGCGCGCGGCGCGCGACGGCTCGACGCGCCTGGCCTTCATGTCTTCCCTGAAAACCGCCCCCGCTCTTCAGGCCTGCCGCGAATGCGGCGCCGGCGCTCCGGCCGACGCGCACTTCTGTCCGCAGTGCACGAGGATCCTGCCGCTCGGCCGTCCGGTCGACTACTTTCAGTTCCTCGGCCTGCCGCGAAAGCTGGGCGTTGAGGCCGCCGATCTCGAACGGCGCTTCCGCGAGCTGAGCCGGCAGTTCCATCCGGATTACTTCTACAACGCGAGCGCTCAGGAACGGCGCGCGAGCCTCGAACGCGCCTCGTATCTCAACGACGCGTATCGCACGCTGAAGCAGCCAGCGGGACGCGTGGAGTACCTGCTACAGATCGAGGGGCTCGCGGCGGTCAACCCGCAGGAGGCGTCGAAGCAAGTCCCGCCGGAGCTGCTGCAGGAAGTGTTCGCGCTGAACGAAGAGCTCGATGAGATTCGCGAGCTGCGGTCCAGCGGCGCGCCGGCCGACGAGGTCAGGGCGCGTCTCACGCGTGCGCGCGTGCCGATCGAGCAAAAACGCGTCGAGCATGCCGCGAGGCTCGAGGCGTTGTCGCAGCAGTGGGACGCGCTTGCGGAGACGGCGCCGGCCGCGGAGCGCCAGGCGGTGCTGACCGCTCTGCGCGACCGGATGCTGGAGCGAAGCTACATCAACAACCTGCTCGCCGGGATCGAGCGGGAGCTGGAAAAATGACGGGCGTCGTGAGAGATGTCCTTTGTGTCCTTGTGTCCTTTGTGGTGAGTTGTCGCTGATATGAGCAGAGTCGTCGGCATCGATCTCGGCACCACCAACAGCCTCGTGGCGTACGTGAAGGACGGCGCGCCGGTGGTGATCCGCGACAACGGCGGCGACGCGCTCGTGCCCTCGATCGTGTCGATCGCGGAGGACGGCGCCATTCACGTCGGCCGCGAAGCGCAGCGCCGACTGCTGACCGACGCGGGCCGCACGGTGTACTCGGTCAAGCGGTTCATGGGCAAGGGCGTCGACGACGTGCGCGACGATGCGCGGCTGTTTCCATTCCGCGTCGGCGGCGAAGCCGGAGGCGTGTTGCGCGTCGGCCTCGGATCGCGCGAGCTCACGCCGCCGGAGATCTCGGCGCTGATCCTGCGCGAGCTCAAACAGCGTGCGGAAGCGCACTTCGCCGCGGCAGGCGATATCGATCCTGAGGTCGACCGCGCGGTGATCACCGTGCCGGCGTACTTCAACGACGCGCAGCGCACGGCCACGCGCGATGCCGGCCGCATCGCCGGGCTCGACGTCCTGCGCATCATCAACGAGCCGACGGCGGCATCGCTGGCCTACGGCCTCGACAAGCGGCACACCGGTCTCATCGCGGTATACGACTTCGGCGGCGGCACGTTCGATATCTCGATTCTCCGCGTCGAGGACGGCGTGTTCCAGGTGCTCTCGACCAACGGCGACACGCATCTCGGCGGCGACGACATCGACTTGCTGCTGATGCAGCGGGTGCTGAATAGCGCGGGCGGCCACACAGGGCCGCCCCTACGTCAGAACGATGAAGGAGCCGAGCCTGGCGCGGCGGCGCATCCGCCTGTTGATGGGGCCGACGCGCGTGTCAGCACAGACCGCACCGCGGAATCCGTTCAGGAGATTCGCAAGGCTGTCATCCAGGCCAAGATCGATCTCTCCGAACACGAGCGTGCGGAAATCCGCATCGGCGGCGGCGCGCGGCCGGACGTCCGGGTGATCACGCGCGCCGAGTTCGACGCGCTGATCCGGCCGATCATCGACCGGACGCTCGAGCCGTGCCGGCGCGCGCTCGCCGACGCCAACCTGCAGCCGTCGGAAATCGACGAAGTCGTGCTCGTTGGCGGATCGACGCGGATTCCGCTCGTCCGTCGGCTCGTGGCCGAGCTCTTCGGCAAGACCCCGCACAGCGAATTGAACCCAGACGAAGTGGTCGCGCTCGGCGCGGCCGTTCAAGCCGACATCCTGGTGACCGGCAACCGCGAGCTGCTCCTGCTCGACGTGACGCCGCTCTCGCTCGGCATCGAGACGATGGGCGGGGTGATGTCGAAGATCATCATGCGCAACTCGACGATTCCGGCGAGCGGCCAGGAAACCTTTACGACCGCCGTCGACAACCAGACGGCGGTCGACATCCACGTGCTGCAGGGCGAGCGGGAGCTCGTCGCCGACAATCGATCGCTGGCGCGCTTCAGGCTGCGAGGCATTCCGCCGATGCCCGCGGGGCTGCCGCGCGTCCAGGTGCAGTTTCAGATCGATGCGAACGGCATCTTGAGCATCACGGCGGCCGAGCAGCGCACGGGCATCGAGATCACGCACGACGTCAAGCCGTCGTACGGCCTCACCGACGACGAGGTGGAGCGGATGCTGCTCGACTCCTTCGAGCACGCCGAATCGGACTTCGCGGCGCGCATGCTGATCGAAGCGCGCAACGAAGCGGAGTCGGTCGTCGCCGCCACGGAGAAGTCGCTGCGCGCGCCGGAGTACGCCTCCATCGCCGCCGAGGAGCTCGGGCCAGGGGAAGGCGACCGCATCGCCGCGGCGCTCGCCGCGTTAAAGGCGACGCTGAACGGCGCGGACAAGGACGCGATCCTCGAGAAGACGCACGAGCTCAACGACGCGACTCGTCACCTCGCTGAAGTGATGATGAACCGCTCTGTGAAGGCGGCACTGTCGGGGAAGAATGTTGATCAGATGTAATTCGGATTGGGGACGTGGGATTTGCGAATCCCCAATCCCGAGTCCCACATCCCGAGGTTTGAATGCCTAAAGTAACGTTCATCATCGACGACGAGGCGCACACCGTCGAATTCGAGCACGGCCAGCTGCCGTACTCGCATCACGGAAAGCCCGAGTCGTTCCTCGACGTGGCGAAGAACATGGACATCCCGCTCGAGCACGCCTGCGGCGGGAGCTGCGCCTGCACCACGTGCCACGTCATCATCCGTGAAGGCGCCGAGCATCTCAGTGAGATGGAAGACGATGAAGCGGATCGCCTCGACACGGCGTGGGGGCTGACGGCGCGGTCCCGTCTCGGATGTCAGGCCGTGATCAGCGGCGACGTCGTCTGCGAGCTGCCCATGTATACCCGCAACTACGTGCAGGAAGGCGGCGGGATTCAGCTCGGGAAATCGGATCGCAAGGATCCGAAGACCGAGGCGGTGCGCTCGTGAAGTGGACCGACACAGAGGACATCGGGCTCGCGCTGTTCGACAAATTTCCGGAGGTCGATCCGTTGACCATCCGGTTCACCGATCTGCGCGAACGCGTGATCGCCCTCGACGAGTTCGACGATGATCCCAAGGCGTCGAACGAAGCAAAGCTCGAGGCGATTCAGATGGCGTGGTACGAGGAGCGCAAGGACGCGCAATGATCGCAGGCGTGCTCCGCCCGGGAATGCGCGGTTATTTCGTGCCGTTCGCCGCCGGCATCGCGCTGTTCGTGAGCGCATTCCTGCCCTGGGTCATCGTGGGCGACGTCTCGCTGAAAGGGATTCCCGACATGGCGGCGCTGTGGGTCGCCGGACTCGGCGCGCTCGCCGCCGTCCTGGCCGCGCTGAGCCTGATCACCCGCCGCAACTCGCGGCATCCGCTGCTCATCATCGGACTCGTGGCGCTCGGCATCATGTTCCTCTCGTGGCGCATCATGCCGCGGTCCGCGGGTGAGCGGGCCCTCACCGTCTCGCAGGCGTTCTCCATCGTGGAAGGCACGCCGATCGGCGCGGCGCCGGTCGCGCTCGCGGGCAGCGGCATCTACGTCGGGCTCGTCGCGTCCGCGATCATCGCCGGCTTCGGCCTGACGATCGTGATCAAGCGCGCGTCCACCGCCTACGTCGTCACCACGCCGGACGACGACGTCGATTGACGCCCGGCAGATGAACATTCTTCTCGTCGTCGCGACGTCTGGCGAGCTGGCGCCGATCGCCGCGAAGTTCGGCGCCGCGTCGGTGCGCGATGCGGCGCTCGTTCGTTACACCTACGCCGGACATATGATCGACGCGCTCGTGACCGGCGTCGGGATGGTCGCGACCGCGTCGCACTGTTCGCGCGCGCTGACGCGCGACGCGTACGATCTCGCGCTGAATGTGGGCGTATGCGGAAGCTTCGATCCGTCGCTGGAACCCGGCACGGTCGTGCACGTCGTCTGCGATCGCCTCGCCGAGCTTGGCGCGCAGGACGATGAACGGTTCCTGACGATTCAGGAGATGGGGCTGCTTGGAGAGGACGAGCCGCCGTTCGTCAAGGGCGGGCTCGTGAACACGACGCCGCCGGCGAACGGGGCGCTTGCGCGTCTTGCGGCCGTACGCGGCATCACCGTCAACACGGTGCACGGTAACGATCGTTCGATTGCCGTCGTCGTCGAGCGCTTCCGGCCGCAGGTCGAGAGCATGGAGGGCGCGGCGTTCATGTACGCGTGCCTGATGCACGGCGTGCCGTTCGCGCAGGTGCGCGCCGTCTCGAACAGAGTGGAGCGCCGGAATCGTCACGCCTGGAAGATGGCCGAAGCCATCACGCGCGCCGGCGAGGCGGCGCTGAGCATCATCGAGCACGCATGACCCTGACCCTCGGATTTTCGCCGTGCCCCAACGACTGTTTCATGTTCGACGCGATCGTCAATCGACGCATCGATCTCGAGGGGCTCGACTTCTCGATCGAGCTCGCCGACGTCGAAGCGTTGAATCAGGCGGCGTTTGCCGGCGGCGTCGACGTGACCAAGTTGAGCTATCACGCCTACGCGTACTGCGCCGACGCCTACGTGCTGCTCGACGCCGGCAGCGCGCTCGGCCGCAACTGCGGTCCGCTGCTGATTTCCAAACGGCCGATTGCGCCGGAAGCGGTGGCCGCCGGCGGCCTCCGGATCGCGATTCCCGGCGCGTTCACGACAGCCAATTTTTTGTTGGGTCTGGCGTTTCCTGCCGCGCAGAACAAGACGCCGGTGCTGTTCTCGGCGATCGAGCCGGCGGTGCTCAACGGCGAGTACGACGCCGGGCTCATCATCCACGAGAACCGCTTCACGTACGAAGCCAAGGGATTGAAGAAGATCATCGACCTCGGCGAGTTCTGGGAACGCGAGACAGGCGCGCCCATTCCGCTCGGCGGCATCGTCGTGAAGCGTTCATTGTCCGACGATGTGAAGCGGGCCGTGAACCGGATCGTGCGCCGCAGCGTCGAGTACGCGTTCGCAAATCGTTCCGACAGCCTGCCGTTCGTGCGCGCGCACGCGCAGGAGATGAGCGAGGACGTGATGTACCGTCACATCGATCTGTACGTCAACCAGTACTCGATCGATCTCGGCGCGGATGGGCGGCGTGCGGTCGAGCGATTGTTCGACCGCGCACGCGCAACCGGCATCATTCCCGAAGTGAGGCGCGGACTCTTTCTCGGTGCCGCGTAGTATGGCGTTCGGCTGAAAGCCGTCGCGCTACACGGATGCCGAAGACGCAGCGCCTGTGTGGCGCGAACGCTTTAGGGCGGAAGCTGACAACAGCAGGCTTTACTCGTCGCGCAACGCCGCCATTGGTTCGATGCGAGCCGCGCGGCTCGCGGGAAGATAACCGGCGGCGGCCGACACGAGCACCATGACCGCGACAGCGCCGGCGATTGCCATGGGATCGGTCGGCGCGAGTCCGAACAGCAGATCGGCGACCAGACGGTTGGCGGCGATCGCTCCGCACAGGCCGATCGCGACGCCAATGGCCACGAGCCGCATCGTTTCGCCCATCACCAGCGTCAGCACGTCCCGCACCCTCGCGCCCAGCGCCATCCGAATGCCGATTTCGTTCGTGCGCCGCGAGACGCTGTACGACATCAGGCCGAACAATCCGATTGCCGCGACCAGCAGCGCAAGGCCCCCGAACAGCGTATAGGCCTGCGCGAAGATCTTTTCCTGCAGGAAGCGCTTCTCGAGCTCCTCGAGCTGGGTCGTGACGTTCATCAACGGCAGGTCCGGATCGACGCTGCGGACCGCGTCGCGGATGCTGTTGACGGCGGCGAGCGGATCGCCCGCCGTGCGCACCTCGAACGTGGCCGTGTCGCGCGGCATCTGCCGGAACGGCACGTACATCGTTGGCACCGCGGCATCGCGGACGCTGTCGTACTTCGCGTCGCGGAGGATGCCGACGATTTCGATCTTGCCGCTCTCCTCGAGTCTGGATCCGAAGCGGCGGCCGATCGCCGGCTCGTTCGGGAAGTACTTGCGGGCAGCCGCTTCGTTGATCACGGCGACCGGCGGTGCACCGTTGGTGTCGCGCGTTGTCAAGCCGCGTCCGGCGAGCAGCGGGATTTGCATGGTGTCGAAGAAGGCCGGCGAGGCGGTCACGCGATAGATCTCGTCGTGCTGATCCTGCGGATAAGTCCGGCCCTGCACGAACATGTTCGTGGTGTTCTCGCTGCCGGACAGCAGCGCGGGGTTGGACCATGCGACCGATCCCACGCCGGCGATCGCCCGAAGACGCTCGTCAATCCGGTCGTACAGAAGCTGCTGCCTCGCCGCGTCATATCGATTCAGGCTCGGATTCACGCGGAACAAGACGACGTTCTTCGGGTTGAAACCGACGTCGACCTGCCGCAGATTGCGCAGCGTGCGCAGAAACAGGCCGGCGCCGATCAGCAGCATGAGCGAGATCGCCACCTGCGCGACGAGCAGCGCCTTGCCGAGCGTGCTGCGCGCGCCGGCGACACTGCGGCTCGTCTCCTTCAGCGTCGAGTTGACGTCGGTCCGTGTCGCGCGCAGCGCCGGTGCGATGCCGAACACGATCCCGGCGGCGGCCGTGACGGCGATGACAAACGACAGCAGGCGCCAGTCGAGCGGCATCGGCTGTCCCCATGGACCGGGCAGCAGCTGTTGTCCCCAGCGTCCGACGAGCACGCCGGCAGCACCGCCGAGCGCCGCCAGCAACAGGCTCTCAATGAGGAGCTGGCGCACCAGCCGCCATCGCGTGGCGCCTAGCGCAAGCCGCACCGACAGCTCGCGCTGCCGTGTCGCCGCGCGCGACAAGAGCAGATTGGCGACGTTCGCGCAGACGATCAAGAGCACGAGGACGACGACGGCGCTGAGCATCGTAATCGCGTTCAGATCGCGCGTGTTCACGTCGTAGATGCCGCGGCTGCCAGAGTCCACGAGCAGATCGGGCACCTGCGTCCGGTTCTGCAGTTCCGATCGCGATCGCTCCACGTCCGAGAGCGTGGCGAGGTACGAGTCCAACCCCGCGCGTGCGGTCTGCTGGAAGACGCCGCCGAGATTGCCCAGCACCTGCTGTGGCGTCACGCCAGGCTTCAGACGTCCCATGACGTGCAGCCACCACCAGGTCGGCTGCGCCAACTGCGATGCCCGCAGGTTGAACTGCGGCTCCAACGCGAGCGGAAGCGAGACGTCTGGCGCCTCGCCGACCGCCTGCTGGATGCCGGTGAACTCGGGCGACAGGACGCCGACGATCGTGATCGGGATGTTGTTGATGCGCACGGAAGCGCCGACGGCGGCCGGGCTGCCGCCGAACCGCGATATCCAATAGTGGTGACTGATGACCGCAACCGGCGGCGCCGCCGGACGGTCATCGTCCGGCACGATCGTCCGGCCGACTCGCGCCTTCACGCCGAGCACCTGGTAATAGTTGCCTGAAGAAAGCAATCCAGATGCGATCTCGGCGTGTCCGTCGACGATGACGTTCACGCGTCCGAGCGGCGCGCAGGCGAACAGGTCGCTCATCGTCCGGTTGGCCGCGCGGAACTGGAGGTACATCGGATACGAGAAGGTCGGCCGCACCTGGCGTCCGCGATCGTCAGGCGCGGTAAAGCCGTAGCTGCTCGAATCGGTGGCCATCTGATTGCGCCCGGCGTAGCGGAGCCGGACGAGCGTATCCGGATCGGCGACGGGCAGCTTGGTCAGCAGCAGGCCGTCAATCGCGCCGAAGAGCGCTGTGTTCGCGCCGATCCCGAGCGCCAGCGAGACCAGGACCACAGTGGTCCAGCCTTTGGCCTGCAGCAGCATGCGCGCGGCGAGCCGAAGCTCCCTCAGCATAGGCGGGACGATAGGCTGGCGTGCGGGCGGTGTCAATTTCCATTTGCCACACCGACCGCCGGCTCGCGCGATCGAGGAGACACTAACGACCGCTGTGGATATCGCGCAGTACCTGGTGGAGCTGTCGTACACCCTCGGTCAGGCATCCAGGCCCCGGCTGCAGGATATAAGTCGACTTGAGCTCGAAAATGCGATCGTGCGCGACGGCGCTGACCGCTTCCCATCCCGGCCGGCCCGTGATGGTGTTCTTCTTCATCCGCTTGCCGCACCACGAGGCGAAGATCACTTCCGGATCGCGCCGCGCCACTTCCGCCGGGTCGACGATTCGATCTTTCGCGAGCGCCGCGGACGAGAGCTCCGGAAAGATCGGCGCGCCGCCGGCGATCTCCACGAGCTCTTCCACCCAGCGGATGCCGGAGATGAGCGGATCGTCCCATTCTTCGAAGAAGGTTCGAACGCGCGTGGGAAAGCGCGCGGCCGCGGCGCGAATGTCATCCAGCTGCCGTGCGAAATCATCGGCGAGCTGCTCGGCGCGGTGCTGACAGCCGACCAGGCCGCCCAACATCCGAATCATCTGGAGGATCTCCGCCACGCTGCGCTGATTGAACGTGACGACGGCCATGCCGCGCCGCACCAGTTCCGCGGAGAGATCGGCCTGCAGATCCGAGAACGCGAGCACGAGATCCGGACGCAGCGCGACAATCTTGTCGAAGCGCGCGTTGATGAACGCTGAAATCTTGGGTTTCAGCCGCGCCTCTGGCGGGCGAATCGTGTAGCCGGAGACGCCGACGATCCGATCGCCTTCGCCCAGCAGATACAGCGCTTCGGTCGTCTCCTCGGTCAGGCAGACGATGCGGGTGGGATAGTTCGCCATCTGGTTGTTTGGTTATTTGGTTGAGGATTTACCAATCGATTGTGCGGAGTGATTGCGGCGATTCGCTCGCGCGGTGCCGAGCGAGTTGCCGCTTCGACCATCTCTACGATCTCTCTCCCAAACGTCCGCGAACACGAACCCCTCGCGCTCGACGACCACGCCCGATTCGATCGCGATCGGGTACCGAAACATCGGCCCGGCGTACGCGAACGTGTGAAATTCGCCGCGCTCGCCGCACGGGTCGACGGTCGACGGAAGCTCGGTCAGCAGCGCCGCGTCGAACTCCCGGCCCGCGAAGCCCCGATCGAGCACGCGCGGATCGACGCACGTGATCCGCGCGCGCAGACCCGCGTTCGTCATCTCACGCGCCAGCGACGCGGTGTCGGCGCCGAACAGTGGAAACAGCGGCGTCAGTCCAGTCCCCGCAAGGCGCGCTTCCCGGTACGCGCGGATGTCTTCGAGGAAGAGGTCGCCGAACGCCACGTGCGTGAACCCGTCATCGATCGCCTGGCGGACCGCCGCGCTCATCGCGAGCTCGTATTGCTCGTTCGAGCATGGCGACGGAATCGCCACCTGTCGGAGCGGGAGACCGAGCGCCGCCGCCTGCGCCTGGAGGAGGTCGACCCGGACAGCGTGCATCGCGACGCGTTGTGCCGTCACATTCACGGTGGTCAGCAGTCCGCCGAGCTCGACGCCCGGCTTCTGTCGCAGCACGTGAACCATCCACGCGGAGTCCTTGCCGCTCGACCACGACACCAGGGTCTTCATTTGAACGCCTCGGGATGAATCGTTCGCGCGAACTGCTCGGTCGCCTCGGCCACGTGCGGACCGGCGTCGACGAACACGTCGCCGACGAGCTCGTACACCCGGTGATTCCTCACGGCGGGCAGCGACGGCAGCGCCTGCCACGGCGACAGATCGTCAGGCCTGGTGACCGCGCCGCCATAGCGCAGCTCGATGATCACCTCGGGACGCCGCGCCAGAATCAGCTCCGTCGACGGCTGCACGTTCTCGCGCTTCACATCGTCGAAGATCTCGCGGCCGCCGGCGATCGCGATCATGTCGTGGAGAAAACCGTAGCCGCCATCTGCGTAGATGTTGCGCAGCGATTGCGGATCGCGGCTGATGACGAGCAGCACCCGCGGACGCGGCAGCCCGGCCACCCGCGCGGCGATCGCGCGCAGCTTGGCTTCGATGCCCGTCGCCACGCGCTCCGCGCCGGCGCGCGTCCCCAGCACGTCGCCCAACGCACGCAGAGTCGACGAGACGTTGGCGAGGTCCTTGTGCGCGTACTCGAAATAACGGATATGGGCCTGCGTCAAGCGCTGCTCGAGCTCGTGCTGGGCCTGGTACACGATCACGAGATCCGGCCGCAGCGCGAGGATGCGCTCGGTGTCAGGATCCAGCAAGCCTCCGACCCGCGCGAGCTGGGCGACCTCGGGCGGCTCACGATCGTAATTGCTGACCGCGACGAGGCGGGGGCCCGCGCCG
>Ga0207657_10000782_pt1 | contig 33823 bp, 28 predicted proteins | sample KBSC33metaG_FD_184316 | JGI IMG/M metagenome (GOLD analysis project Ga0207657, IMG submission 184316) | Corn rhizosphere microbial communities from Kellogg Biological Station, Michigan, USA - KBS C3-3 metaG (SPAdes) (version 2) | ecosystem: Host-associated > Plants > Roots > Rhizosphere > Soil ...
GGCTATGGACTGACGGAGACATCTCCCGTAATCGCGGTAAACAATCCGCGCGCGCATCGGATTGGGACTGTGGGCAAGCCGTTACCAAATCTGCAGGTTCGGATCGCCGAAGATGGAGAAGTGCTGGTGCGCGGACCATCGATTTTCAAAGGCTACTGGAAAAAGCCGGAGGAAACGCAAAAAGCATTTGAGGGGGATTGGTTCAAGACGGGGGATATTGGACATCTGGATGCCGATGGTTATTTGTCGATCACGGATCGAAAAAAAGATCTGATCAAGACATCAGGCGGAAAATTCATTGCTCCACAACCGATCGAGAACTCTCTCAAATTGAATCCGCTGATTGCGACTGCGGTGGTTTTGGGTGACAAACGCAAGTTTCCCGCCGTCCTGATCTCGCCCCACTTCCCGCTCCTCGAAGAATGGGCTCACGTGAACGGCATATCGTTTGGATCGCGAGCGGAGCTTGTTGGCGATGTGAAGGTTCGGGGACTTTACGAGGGAATTGTTTCTGAACTTAATCACAACATGGCGAAGTTTGAGCAATTGAAAAAGGTCATCATCGTCGATGAAGAGTTTTCGGCCGCGACCGGCACGCTTACTCATACGATGAAGGTGAGACGCCGTGGCATCGAAGAACGGTACAAGAGCCAAATCGACGCGATTTACCTAGAGGCTGAAATTACGCCGGTATCGTAGCGCCCTTCGCTACTTCGAAGTTTTCATTACAATAGTTGCATCATGGACCCACTCATAATTGCTGGCAGGCAGTTTCGTTCCCGGCTGATCGTGGGCACGGGCAAGTACAAATCGTTTCAGGAAACGGCGAGGGCACTCGAAGCCAGCGGCGCGGACATGGTGACCGTCGCCGTGCGACGGGTAAACCTTGATCGCAGCAAGGAATCGCTGCTCGACTACATCGATGCCAAGAAGTACTTTCTCCTTCCGAATACGGCTGGGTGCTATACGGCGGATGAGGCGATTCGAGCGGCCCGGTTGGGCCGCGAGGTCGGACTATCCGATTGGGTGAAGCTGGAAGTCATTGGGGACCAAGCAACGCTTTATCCCGACGTGCAGGCGACTTTGGAGGCAACCCGAGTTTTGGTAAAGGAAGGTTTCACCGTGCTGCCGTACACGTCCGATGACGTGGTCTTTGCGAAGCGGCTACTTGATGCCGGAGCTTCGGCAGTAATGCCGCTCGGCGCACCAATTGGCAGCGGGCTCGGAATTCAAAACGAAGCGAACATCCGGATTCTGCGCGAGGTGATCACCGACGTTCCCTTGATCGTCGATGCTGGCGTGGGTACGGCCTCGGATGCGGCGATCGCAATGGAGCTTGGCGCCGACGCGGTGCTGATGAATACAGGCATTGCCGGCGCGCAAGAGCCGGTACTGATGGCGGAAGCAATGAAAAATGCGGTGGCGGCGGGTAGACAAGCTTTTCTGGCGGGAAGAATGCCGAAGAAACTTTACGCCACGGCGAGTTCGCCGGTGGAGGGAGTTGTCCGCTGAGGGCTGTTAGAACGGCAAATGTAAGGGGCGGCATTTCTGCCGCCCCTTTTTCGTTCTGGTAAATTTTCGATTACAGCATCTTGACGCTTTCGACGTGGACCTTGTCCCCTTCGACATGGCCGGTCACTGCGACGTGATGCCCTTCATGACCTTTCAACGCATCCGGGTTATCGACGGCCAGAATCTTCTGGTCTTTATCGGTGACGACAACAACTGAGGCGCCCTCAGCCAGGCATTTTTTTGTGCAATCAGCCGCGGAGGCATTTGCGCCCTTCGCACCGCACTTGGAGTCGCTGATCCAGCCGTTGACCGTCTCGCTCTTGCCCATGTCACCGGCGAATGCTGCACCTACCAGCACAAGCGCCACACATGCCAAGAAACAAATTACTAGCAACTTCTTCATGGATGATTCTCCTTATGCAGCCTTGAGCTGCGAAATCACCGCCTGGCGGCTCTGCAGATGCATGCGCCAAGGGACCCACATGAGGCCGGAATCAAGTTACCGCGTTTGAGACGAGCGGCTCGTTAGAATTGAGGAAAGCCTATCACATTCGATGACAGAAATGGGAGAACAAGCGGCGGCCGCCTATTTGGTTCGCGAGGCTGACTTCGTCGCCGGCTTTTCAGGGGCGGGGGCGGGCGGACGGACATAAACAACTTCCCCAGGTCGTGTGTAGTGCATTTGTTCACGGGCTTCGCGCTCAATCGCCTTTGGATCAGTCTTCAATTCCTTGATTTGGTTCACGTACTGATCATTGTCGGACTGAAGGCCTTGGACCTCGGTCTGCAGGGCGCGCAATTCCGCTTTTTTCTGACGATAGACGACCATCCCGTTACTGCCGAACGTGACGTGGAGAAACAGCCAAGCTGTGATAACCACAACGCAGGCGGTCGCAAGGCGGCGGCGCTCTTCGTAAATCCAGGACCAGACGGGCCGCGTTTTTTCAATCGCACGGGCAGCGACCGCCTCCGCCTGGGGGGCACGTTGCATAACCGCGCGCAAGCGGTCTTCCGGCTTCGCGAGCGACCGAATTTTCGTGATGCGATCTACTGAAAAATCCATTCTTTCGCCGCGGCACCCAGTTTACTCAGTCCTGCTTCAGTTCGCGCTTCCGTATAGGCTCGTACGACCGGTTCTGTTCCTGAGAGCCGGTAGCAAACCCACGAACCATCTGCCAAGACCAGTTTGAGGCCATCTTTACGAACAACTTCGACGACCTTCTGGCCTGCGAACTCCGTCGGATCGTTCCCCAACTTTTCAGTGAACTTTGCTTTCACCTCAGGCGTCAAGCGGAAGTTCTCGCGAACAGGGTAAAAGGAACCAACTTTAGCAAATAATTCTTTCAACTGTTCCTTAATGGATTTGCCGCGACGTGCAACCATTTCGCAACATAAGAGTCCCGCGATGATGCCGTCCTTCTCAGGAACGTGGTTGCGGATGGATAAACCTGCGCTCTCCTCGCCGCCAATCGCGATTTTGTCAGCTTTGATGAGCTCCCCAATGTACTTGAAACCGACGGGAGTCTCATGGAGATCAACCTTGTGATGCTGCGCGAGGGCGTTGATCAGGTTTGTGGTAGCAACAGACTTGCCCACACCGTTTTTCCATCCCCGGCTTTCCACCAGGTAGTCAAACAGGAGGGCGATGACATAGTTCGGTTGGATAAATGTGCCGTCCTGGTCGACGATGCCAAAGCGGTCGGCGTCACCATCGGTCGCTATGCCAATGTGGGCTTTCATGGCGTTCATCTGGCTTCTTAGATCTTCCAGAAGATGATCGTCGGGCTCCGGGGCATGACCGCCGAAGAGGACGTCGCGGTGGTCATGAACCGCTTTCACTTCGATACCTGCTTCGGTCAACAAAGAGTCGGAATAACCTCTCGCAGCGCCCCAGAGAGGATCGAACCCAACGCGCAATCCTGCCTTCTTGATCACGGCGAGATCGACCAGCTCTTTCAATCGGTCGAGATACATCCGGCGGGGATCAAGCGACTGAGACGGTATTTTCGAATTCTGAGTTGCTGGCGCGGCGTCGCCCAAACCAGCAATCTGCGCCTCAATTTTTTTCGTTACGTCGGGCAGAGCGGGTGCGCCGTCGGGCGTGGAGAACTTAATGCCGTTGTACTCGGGGGGATTGTGGGATGCGGTGAAGTTCAGCGCGCCGTCTGCGCCCGACCGAATCACGGCGTAAGAAATTGTGGGGGTTGGCACTGCATCAGCGATGACAAGAGGGGTAATGCCATGGGCCCCGAGGATGTCGGCGGCCATGGCGCAGAAAGTCTCCCCGAGAAAACGGGGATCACGGCCTACGATGACCTTCGCGCCGGAAGGCTTTTCGGACACCACATATCGCGCAATGCCAGTAACGGCGCGGCGAACATTCGCAAAGGTGAATTCCTCCGCAACAATTGCTCTCCAGCCGGATGTGCCGAACTTGATTTGAGTGGCCATATCTGATCTTTATCGGATCTTTAAAGACTTTGCTACAGTCTGAGATGTCAGACGTGAACTGAAAATTCAACGCCCGACGCACGATTCTATATGACTGACAACAGACTCGTCTTGACTACGGTTGCGTCCCACGAGGAGGCGCAGAAGATCGCGCGGGGCCTTGTAGAGAGACGATTGGCGGCATGCGTCAACATTCTTCCGAAAGTTCAATCGATCTATCGCTGGCAAGAAAAAATCGAGGAAACAGAGGAGTGGTTGCTGATCATCAAGACCAAGCAGCATATCTTTGAACGATTGCGGGACACGATTGTCGAACTGCACACGTATGACGTGCCGGAGATCATCTGTTTCGCTATTGAAGACGGCAGCCGTGCGTATCTTCAATGGCTTGGCGATTCCGTGGAGTAGGTTCAAGACGTGCGATTACGGTTTACGCGCCTTGAGATTCAAGCGCCAATAATCCAGTTCGAACGGAGGATCATCCTGCGCAGCTTGCTCGGCGAGATCCTGAAGAAAACTCTGTCTTAGCTCCACTCCGGGAAGACGGCTTAGGTGGCGATGGACGATGGCAGTCCGCACGAATTCCGTGTAGTGCGCCGAGTTTTCAAACGGGGTGGATGCCGGCTCCGCACTGGTCTCGATGTCCACGAAACCCGCTTCTTTCAACCTGCTATAGGCACCTTCAGCGTCAGAGAAGAACCAAGGTTCCCCAAATTTGGAAAGGAAGTTTGCATATGGCGGCGTTCGGGCAATCTCACGGATTCGGTTCCTCAGACGATTCAAGTTGCGGGCCTCGCCACACTGGGCCACGAGCCAGCCTCCGGGCCGAAGAGACATAAAAAGGTTTTGAAACAAGCGCGCGTGATCCAGAACCCAGTGGAATGATGCGGTGCTGAATATGCCGTCCAGACTATTGCAAAAAGGGAGCATTCCCAGATCCGCGCAGACAAAATGAAGTTTTGCATGGCCGCGGGGCCCGAGATGAGATCGAGCCCCCTTCAACATATTCTGGGAAATATCGAGCGCAAGCACTCGCCCGCGCGGGAGATTATCGAGGAGACCTGCAGTGAGGCGGCCCGTGCCACAACCAGCGTCCAAGATCGTTTCATCACCAGTGAGATTGAGCCGCGAAAGGACTTTTTCGCCCCAGCTCGCTTGAGGGCCGGAGATTTGATGGTAAGCAGACGCATCCCACTCGTGTGAGGAAGTTGGTCGAGTCAAAGCGGATCCTCAGATCGCGTCGAGTGCCTGGTCGAGGTCGGAGATGATGTCATCGACGTCCTCAACTCCGACTGAGATACGCACCATTCCGTCCGTGATGCCGATTTTCTTTCTACCGTCGGGGCCGACAGCCGCATGAGTCATGGTTGCCGGATGCGAGATGAGGGTCTCAACCCCACCTAACGATTCTGCGAGCGAGCACACCCGCACTTTGCGGAGCATCTTGTTTGCGTTCTTGAGCGATCCAGTCTCAAAGCTGATCATCGAACCAAACCCGCTCATCTGGCGTTTTGCCAGTTCATGTTGCGGGTGGTCGGAAAGCCCGGGATAAAATACGCCTCGCACTTTTTTGTGGTTTGCGAGGAAGCCTGCAACAGCCCGCCCGTTGCGATCGTGCTGCTCCATACGGACGGCGAGAGTCTTCACTCCGCGCAAAATGAGCCAGCATTCGAAGGGAGACAAAATCGCGCCAGCGGCTTTTTGGAGGAAAGCCAGTTTTTCAAGCTGTTCCTTCTTGGTACAAACCACCACTCCGCCGAGTCCGTCACTATGACCATTCAGGAATTTGGTTGTGGAATGCACAACCATGTCGGCGCCAAGGGCGAGCGGCTGCTGAAAGTAGGGCGACATAAACGTGTTGTCGACGACTACTTCCACCTTCCGAGCGTGGCAGACCTTGGTGATCGCTTGCAGATCGCTCAATGCCATGAGCGGATTGGTTGGAGTTTCGACAAACACCATGCGAGTGTTCTTACGAATCGCACGTTCAACCTTGTTCACGTCTGATGTGTCGACGTACGTAAATTCCATCCCAAAATTTGCAAGGACCTGGTTGAACAGACGGGGAGTGCCACCGTAGAGGTTGTGGCCACAAATCACATGGTCGCCGGACTTGAACATGGTCGCTATGGCGTTGATGGCTGCCATGCCGCTGGCAAAGACTTTCGATCCGATGCCTCCTTCCAGCGATGCGAGGTTCTCCTCCAGGCGATCGCGAGTTGGATTTGAAACGCGCGCATACTCGTAACCCCTGTTCTTTCCGATCTCCTCTTGAACGTAGGTCGACGTGGGATAGATCGGGACACTGACCGCTCCAGTCAAGGGGTCGGGCTCCTGACCGACGTGAATGGCGCGTGTGGCAAAACCCTTTTCCTTCTCTTTTGCTGTCATGTTTTTATCCGTTTGAGATGGATGAAACTTGATCGAATCAGATGCCGCCTTCAAAGATCTTTTTGGAGAGATATCGCTCTGCCGAGTCGGGGATCAACGTGGCTACGCGCTTCCCCGGACCCAATCTGCGGGCAATCGCGAGCGAGCCAAATACGTTCGCGCCGGAGCTTGAACCACCTAAAACGCCTTCAAGAGCGGCCAACTGCTTCACTGTCGCGAACGCATCCGCGTCGGTCACCATGAATACCTCGTCGCAGACGGAGGGATCGAAATTCTTCGGAATGAAGGTATTCCCGATTCCTTCGACTTTATGAGGACCGGGTTGACCGCCGCCGAGGACGGAGCCCTGAGTCTCAACCGCGATGGCGAGCGCATGGGGATTTCTCTCCTTGATGTAACGAGCCAGCCCAGTGAAAGTGCCTGCGGTACCGGAGCCGACTACAACTGCATCAATGCGGCCATCCATCTGTTCAAAGAGTTCTTTGGCGGTGGTTTGATAGTGATACTCCGGATTGGATGGGTTATCGAACTGCGCTGCGAGGAACGCGGTTGGGTCAGAGGCAGCCAACTCTGAAGCGCGCCGGATTGCGCCCTGCATGCCTTCGGCGTCTGGTGTTCGAGTGACGTCAGCACCGAGCGCCGCCATGATCGTAACCTTTTCTTCGGAGAACTTTTCTGGCACGAATAGCCGCACCTTGTAGCCACGATTGATACCGATCAGCGCAAGTCCGATGCCTGTGTTCCCAGCAGTCGCCTCGATGATGGTACTGCCTGGCCGCAGTTTCCCATCCTGTTCTGCCCGTTCAATAATGCCGACGGCGGCGCGATCTTTCACGCTGCCACCCGGGTTGAGGTACTCCAGCTTAGCGAATACTTCTGCTGAGCCGCTCGGAACTATTTTTTTGAGTTGAAGGAGCGGCGTCTGACCAACGAGTTGCGTAATGTCGTCGGCAACACGCAGGTGGGCATTTTCGACTGTTGGCATTGGCACTCTTAAGGGTACGGAACACGAAGAAGACCGTCAAACTGGAGCTATTCGGTGGGACCTAACATCTATTGTGAGTCGGCTTTGGCACGATCCGTTCCTGCGTAGTAACCCGATTTCGTGCGAACAACGAGCTTACCAAGGCCCTTTCCCTTGGCATCGACGCGAATGGTGCGATATCCGCCAGCAGTGCGGGGGTTGGTCGGCTTGTAGCCGATGGTGTAGACGTTGCGGATGTCGTGGGCAACGGTTTTGCTAATTTCGTCCACTTCGTCGAGAGTCTTGGGGAGAAATGCGATGCCACCAGTGCGCTCAGACATCGTCTGCAGTGCGCGGCGCGCTCGACGCTGCTTTTCCTCTCCCAAAAGTCCGATTGAATAGACAGTAGGGCCGTTTTCTTCCTGTAGCCGCTTGATGGCCTGCTCCAATGATTCCCGACTCGCGTTATCCTCGCCATCTGTCACCACAAGCAGGACCCTGCGATCGAGCCGGGCATTCTTTTTGAGCTCTTCTGAGGAGGCCACTACAGCGTCGTAGAGCGCGGTGCCGCCCCGAGCATCGATCTTCTCGAGGGCTTCCTTAAGTTTCTTGATGTCGTTGGTGAAGTTTTGATCAAGATAATACTCGTCGCTGAAATTGACGACGAAGACTTCATCTTGGGGGTTACTGGCTTTCACCAAGTTAAGAGCGGCCTGATTCACTTTTTGGCGCTTTTCGCGCATGGAGCCGGAATTGTCGATCACGATGCCTAGTGCGACCGGAACGTCTTCGTGCCGGAACGAAGTGATCTTTTGCGGTTTGCCGTCTTCCAACACGTTGAAGGAGTTGCGATCGAGGGTCGTAACCATCCGCTGCTTGTCATCGATAACGATGGCGTGAAGTAAAACTTCGTCGACATCCTTGCGAAAAACAAAAACTCCGCCTTCTCCCGTGTCGGGTTGCTGGGGAGAATTTTGAGGCGAAGTGGAGGGCGGCGGTGTGGATTGCGAAGGCGGCGGAGTTGATTGAGAGGGGGTCGCAGGTGCCGGGCTTGAGGCAGGAGGCGCAGTTGCGGGTGGTTGTTGGCCTGAGTCCTGCGCTATTCCAAAGGGAAGGCTTAAGAAAATCAAAGCCGCAAAAAAGCTGCGGCTACTCGTTAGGTGCATAGTATCCCGTCTTGGCATAAACCTTGAGCGGTGGCAACCCCTTTGGCGGAAGCAACTTCACTTTGATCTTACGCCATTTGCCATCCTTCATTGGGTTCTTTGGACGGTAACCGAGCACATATTGGTTGCGTAGTTCAATGCCGATTTTCGTAGAAACGTCGGCCAAGTCATTTGGATTGTCGATTGTGAATGCGCGTCCGCCGGTGAGCTCGGTGACTTCACTGAGAAGCGATGGCCCGAGCTGTTCTTCCGGGGTAGACATGTAATGGTCATAAATACCGATGGCATAAACCATTACGTCAGCTTCTTTCACCAGCGACTTGATCTCACTCTCTGTGTAGCGGCTGTGATTGTCTCCACCGTCAGAGATGATCAGCATCGCTTTCTTGGCGTACTTCGCCTGGCGCATTTTGCTTACTCCCAGATAGATCGCGTCCAGGAGCGCGGTGCGTCCCTTCGGAACGGTGTAGACGAGTTTTCCCTGGATTTCGTCGACCGAACTTGTGAAGTCAGCGATCTCCTCGGGCTTGTCTGAGAACGTCACCATAAAGAATTCGTCCACCGGGTTTGCCGTCTTGAAAAACTCGACGACAGCCTCACGAGCGCGATCAATCTTGCTGCTCATACTGCCGCTCATGTCGAAAATGACGCCCAGGGATACGGGAGCATCCTCGCTGGAGAAAGTGCGGACTTCCTGCTGCTCTTTGCCCTCGAAGAGCGTGAAATTTTCGCGGTCTAACCCTGTGACGAGACGGTTCATGGGGTCGGTGACGGTGACTGGCACCAGAACCATGTTCACATCGACCTTCACCGGCTTCGTGTGGGTGCGAAGAGTGGGATCGATTGTAGAGAGCGGATCTTTAGGGCCTTCGGGCTCAACTCTAGGACGGATGTGTACGTCATCCGTCTGATTTTGACCATGAGCTACGGTAACAGGAAGGAAAACTTGAAAAGCTACGGCAAGCAGCAAAAGCGGGAAAAGCGAAAATGTTTGGCGCAGCACTTTCCTACGGCAGGGCCGTGATAGGGCCGAAGAGACTTTCCGAACTTGGCATCTCGGGCGAGATGACCCGCGCCCACTTAGGCGGGCCATAGAAAGATCCTCTTGAATCGGATAGTACCACAGGTCGATAAGCGGGGTTTGAGCTTTTTTGTCTCTTTTCCTGCAAAGAAAAATCGCGCAACAGTTTTCACTCAATGTCCTAAAACCCGCACGGATTGGGCTAAGCGCTGTCTTGTTACAATGCTTGCTTCCCATGGCTTACATCGCTCCCTTCCGTGCGCTCCGGTACGACCCGGCTCGAGTTTCAGTAGCGTCAGCAGTTACACAACCTTATGACAAGATCACCCCACAAATGCAGGAGAGCTACTATTCGGCGAGTCCATACAACCTAGTCCGCATTATCTTGGGAAAGCGACAAAAGGAGGATTCGGAGTCCGAGAATGTCTATTCGCGGGCGGCTCGATATTTCAAAGAATGGCGCGGCGAAGGCATTTTCCGGCAAGAACCCTTGCCCTCCATCTACAGCTATGTACAACGTTTCGAGGTTCCGGGAAGCTCAAGGGTTTCCGAGCGGCGCGGCTTTATCGCCTTGGGGAAGCTGGAGGACTACAGCAACGGCGTGGTGTTCCGGCATGAGCAAACGTTGGCCAAGCCGAAAGCGGACCGACTGGACCTGCTTCGGGCGACTAAAGCACATTTCGGTCAGCTTTTCATGTTGTATGAAGATGACGGCGAGATTGATTCCCTTCTCTCCTCTGATCAAAGTCCAACGATTGACCTCGCCGACGAATACAAAGTAAGGCACCAAGTCAGGGCCATTTCGGATCCATCGCTGATTGATAAAGTCCGCCGCAAAATGCAGGACAAGAAACTGATCATCGCGGATGGGCACCATCGCTACGAAACCGCCTTGAATTACAGGAATGAACGACGCGCCCAGGCCGCAGGGTTTTCAAATTCAGCATCAGGGAATGAGGGCGGTCAGGAGAGCGACTTGGCGCCCTATGAACTTGTGATGATGACCTTCATCAACATGAACAGCGCGGGATTGCTGGTGCTGCCTACTCATCGCGTCGTTCATAGCCTCAGTAATTTTTCAGCCGATCGGTTGCGGTCAGAGGCGTCGAAATACTTTTCAGTGGACGACATCGACCCGGTGACAGATGCAAGCCGCGTTGCTGCAGTTTTGGAGCAAGCGGGCCAGAAAGGCACGGCCCTTTTGGCGGTGACGAACAACCGTTCATTTCTGCTGCACAGTCCAAAGACGAACAATTCCTTTCTTTTCGCGGGCTACTCGACTCGCCAACAATCATTGGATGTCGTGCAACTTCATAAAGCGGTTTTGGAAGGCGCGCTGGGAATCTCCGAAGAAGCGGTGCGCGATCAGTTGAACGTGCGCTACATACGGGATGCAAGCGAAGCCATACGCCAGGTAAAGGCAGGAGAGGCGGACGTCGCTTTTCTAATGAATCCCGTTCGCATGCAACAGGTGCGAGACATTGCATTCGCGGGTGAGGTATTGCCTCAAAAATCGACGGATTTTTATCCCAAGCTGCTAACCGGGTTGACAATTTATGCGCTCGAGTAGCGCATCGCTCACCCTGATCCTAGTCAGCGCCTTGCTACTGTTTACCGTCCTTTCTATTTCTGCGGACGAGAAACGTATTTCTGTTTACTCGACCATCGCAAACTACAGCTTATCGACCGTTGATCGCCAGGGTAGAGATTACGTGGGGCTGCTGGAGATTTTAGAACCGCTTGGTAAGGTGAACTCTCGCAGCGATGGCAACCGGTGGAAGATTCGTTTCGGCAGCGTAGACGGAGAATTCACAACAGGTAAGACGCGCGGGAAAATTTCCGGACGCGACGCGGATCTGGCGGCACCGTTCTTGTTGGAAAACGGCCGCGGAATGATTCCCCTCGCTTCCCTTGGCGCCATCCTGCCTCGTTTTCTCGGCGGCCCGGTTAACTTTCACGAAAACGCCCGGCGGTTGTTCGTGGGAAACTTCACAACTCCGTTTACGGTTGATTTCGTAAAGACAACTCCTCCACGATTGGTATTTAACTTTGGAAACGTTGTAAATCCGACGATTTCGACCGAACCAGGACATCTTCGGATGGTCTTCATCCGCGACCCCGTCGTCGCAACCACGGCGCAAGATTGGAAGTTTGAGGATCACATGATCACGTCAGTGGCTTACTCGGAGAATAACGGAGCGGCCGAGATCACCGTTAACAGCACGGTTTCGCTCATGGCGAGTTTCTCCGCAGGCGGGAGGACGATCACCGTAACGGCACCACCGTCGACTTCCCCGGGCGCGATCGTCAATGTTCCATCAGGATCGATGCGGCCCATGCCACCTGCGACGAACCCGGTGACACCACCATTGCCGCCTCCAGCAGCCCAGCATCGTTTCGTGATCATGATCGACGCGGGGCATGGAGGCGCGGAACGAGGAGCCGCAATCACGGACCAACTTGGCGAAAAAGATGTGAACCTTGCGTTCGCTCGACAGTTGCGGCATGAGCTCGAGACCCGGGGTGTCGGTGTGCTCATGGTGAGAGACGGCGACACATTTATTCCGCTTGACCAGCGTGCAGCGGCAGCCAACTCAGCGCGGCCTGCGATCTATGTAAATATTCATTCCACTGGCCAAGGAACCGGAATACGAATGTATTCAGCGATGCTGCCCTCAGCAGAGGAGAATAAGGGTCCTTTCATCGACTGGAACACAGCACAGGCCGCGTCACTGGCTCTGAGCCAGCAGTTCGCAAGCGGAGCCGCCGTAGAACTTCAAAAACGAAACATTCCCGCGCGAATTCTGGCCGCGCCCCTGCGTCCACTGAACAATGTGGTAGTTCCTTCGCTAACGATTGACTTGGGGCCGCCATCGAGCAACGTAGCTGATGTGAATTCTCCCACGTATCAGCAACCGATCGCTGCGATACTTGCGGAGTTTCTAGCTTCGCAGAAGGCTCGGCTGGAGGCGCCGCGATGATTCCTCGGCATCTTTTCATCGGCATTGCCGCGATGCTGATCGCGGTGGCCACGATGACGTTCTATGTTCGTCGAATGAAACATCGAGTTCTAGATTTGCCGGCGGCTTCCACGGACACGCGCCCAATTGCGCCTCCTGCTACGGGACCGACCGAGCAAGTGACGTTGTATGTGGCCTACGACGATCCGGGTACCATTCGGGCGGTCAGCGCTCAGATCCCGCTGCCCACCGGACGACAGCAACGCGCGGAGGAACTGCTGCGCGCCTTGATGAACCTCTACCTCGATCGGGCATCGACTCATCCGCTCGCGGTCGGGTCTGAGATTCGGAGTGTTTACCTGGTTGACCCTGGGGTAGCAGTGATCGACACGAATGCTATTTTCGCCGATGGTCACCGGTCGGGCGTTCTAGTTGAAGAGTTAACTGTGGCATCGATCATTCAGACACTAGCTGGCAACATTCCCGGGGTCTTGCGAGTGCGAATCCTTGTTGATGGTAAGGAACGGGAAACGCTGGCCGGTCATGCGGATCTGTCTGATTTTTACGAAACCTCCGCGGTCAGTCAGCTCGTCCAGCAATTGCAAGTAGTGCCTTAGCAATTGAGGACAACTCGTATCTTCTGGTCTGATTTGCAGGGCTGATTTGCAAGGGCTGATTTCCATTTGAATGATGGGTTCATCCATTACAATCGCGGGACATGATTTTTCGTAGCGACAATCGGGCTCCCGATCAACTTCGCCCAGTCAACATCGTCCCAGACTTCATCTCGACAGCGGAAGGATCTGCGCTGATTGAGGTTGGCAATACGCGCGTCATCTGCACGGCGTCCGTCGAAGAGACCGTGCCGCCATTTCGACGCAACTCGGGGAAAGGGTGGGTGTCTGGAGAATACGGAATGTTGCCACGGGCAACCCTGACGCGAACGCCCAGGGAGTCATCAAAAGGACGTCCAAGCGGCCGATCGCAGGAGATCCAGCGTTTGATCGGGCGTTCCCTTCGAGCCGTGACAGAGATGGATAAGCTTGGAGAACGCACGGTTTGGATTGATTGCGATGTGATCCAAGCCGACGGCGGCACTCGTACGGCTTCGATCACCGGTGCGTTTGTGGCCTTGGGATTGGCGCTCGAGCGACTCGTGGAGGCCGGAACACTCCCCGCGGTTCCGTTGCGTGAACTGGTCGCTGCAATCAGCGTTGGAATCGTGGACGGCGAACCGATGCTGGATCTCAATTATGAAGAGGATTCACGAGCTGATGTCGATATGAACGTCGTGATGACGGCAAGCTCGAAATTTGTTGAGTTACAAGCCACTGCTGAACACGAGGTGTTTGCGGACGAACAGCTGTCTAAGATGATCGGCTTGGCTCGAAAAGGAATTCAAACCCTGATTGCCAAGCAGCAGGCTGTGTTAAGCACGCTGACAGCAAAGCGTTGACGCGAACGGCTCCCGAACAACTTGGACGTGCGCCACGTCACACGTACGTCGTTAGTGTGTAGTTTACAATTGTGGGCCGTCTATACCGCACTCATCGGAGGAATACATGAAACTCACTCCAGGAAAACTGGCCGGGCTGAAGGCTGTCTCCACCGACCGTGGCGTGATCGCTGCGGCCGCAATGGATCAGCGCGGATCGCTGCAAAAGTCTCTCGCGAAGGAAAAGGGGGCTGAGGTTACGGACGCGATGATGGAAGAGTTCAAATCGCTCGTCACCGAAGTACTTACCCCACACGCAAGCGCAATTCTGCTGGACCCAGAGTGGGGCTTGCCCGCGGCCAAACGGCGAGCCAAGAATGCCGGGCTGCTTCTGGCTTATGAAAAGACTGGTTATGACAAGACTGGACCTGGACGTTTGCCCGATCTCTTGGATTTGTGGTCGGTCAGACGCTTGAAGGAGGCAGGCGCCGACTGCGTGAAGATTTTGCTGTACTACACTCCGGACGATCCGAAAAAAGTGAACGATCAAAAACACGCGTGGGTCGAACGCATTGGCGATGAGTGCCGCGCCAATGACATTGGGTTCTTCCTGGAATTTGTGGGATATGAAGAAGGCGCCGACGAAAAGGGGCTCGAATACGCTAAGAAGAAACCTCGAATCGTCACCGAAAGCATGCGCGAGTTTAGTAAAGAGCGCTACGGAGTGGATGTTCTGAAGGTAGAAGTTCCCGTCAATATGAAGTTCGTTGAAGGGACAAAGTCATTTGCGGGCCAAAAAGCCTACACCAAGGAAGAAGCGATTGACTTGTTCCATAAAGCTGCGGCAGCTGCGACGAAGCCATTTATTTACCTTTCAGCCGGAGTCAGTAATGCCGAATTCTCGGAGACACTGGTTTTGGCAGGCGAATCCGGCGTGAAGTTCAACGGCGTGCTTTGTGGCCGCGCGACTTGGAAAGAAGGCATCCCGATTTATGCAAAACAGGGAGCCGATGCATTTCGCAAGTGGCTTGAGACGGAGGGTGTGAAGAACATCAACAACGTCAACGACAAGCTGAAGGCGGCAACGTCGTGGCACAAGATGTACGACGTTTAAGTCATTATCTCTGAGCTGATTGAGGCAACAGGGCGGACCCATGGTCCGCCTTTCTTGTTGTAGTTAAAAGAGACAACGTTCATCTCATCACGTGTCTTCGTGCGCGTTCTCACTGAACCGCTGGTCAAGAATCGCTAGGTTTTAACTGTCATCCAGTTGAGACCAATGCGAACTCGCGGTGTACTTATCTTCTTTCTCAGCGCGATTTCTTTCGCGCTCTTTCCGGTAGGTGTTCCTGGCCAGGATTTAGCGCCTTCATCCTCAAGTTCAGCTAGCTCCAGGCGGCAAAATTTGGTAGCGCATGAAAGCTGGTTTATGCGCGGACGAACTGCACCGCCGGAACAATCGGCGGCCGACTTTCGCCTACGTGCGCACGCGCTGCAACGTCACACGGGAAAGATGCGCGGGTCGAGGCTCGTTGAAGCACCGACGCAGTCGAAGGTTAGCGGTGGATGGCAGGCGCTCGGACCGGCGCCTCTGGCCTCAGACGCCAGTGGATTTGGTTTGCGAGACTATGGCTGGGTCGCGGGTCGAGCAACTTCCATTGTCGTTGATCCGGAAGATGTCACGGCGAACACTGTATACGTGGGAGGTGCGTACGGTGGCGTTTGGCGATCGTCGAACGCAGCGACGCCCCTGTCCTCGGATGTCGTCTGGACACCGCTGCTAGACGACCAGCCGACTCTTTCGGTGGGTTCGATTGCGATTCAACCTGGTAACTCAAACGTACTCCTAGTAGGAACGGGTGAAACCAATAGCGCGACCGATTCCTACTACGGACTTGGCATGTTGCGATCGGCAGACGGGGGCGCTACATGGTCATTGATCAGTTCGAGCATTGATGGACGCTCGTTCAAGGGAATGGGGTTTAGCAAAATTGCGTTCAGCGCAGAAAATCCATCAATCGTCGTCGGCGGGACGGGATTTGCATCCCGCGGGGTAAGTTCAGGGCTTGACCCGGGCAACAACCGAGGCCTCTACGTTTCCTCCGATGCAGGATTGACGTGGACATTCGCAACGGTCAAGGACGGAGGAACGAGCATCACATCGTCATCGGTCACCAGCGTGGTTTACAACTCGAACTCTAAGAAATTCATCGCTGCGATTCGTCGGCATGGTTTTTACTCATCCTCGAACGGTTTCACCTGGACTAGACTCACGAACCAGCCCGGAATCGGCAGCGGGTCATTGAGCTCTTCGGCGTGCCCAGCAGACGCTGCCGCAAATTCGTACGGATGTCCGATCTATCGAGGCGAAATTGCGGTCGTTCCCGGAAGGGACGAGGTTTACGTGTGGTTCATGGACCTGCCGGGCAATAGCCTTCCTGAGACTGATCGAGGAGTATGGCGCAGCGTGGGTGGAGGACCGTGGACGCAGATTTCCAACACAGGCCGAACGTCGTGCGGCGACGTGAGTGGATGCGGCGCTGAACATGGAGATTACAGCCTGGAAATTGCGGCGGTACCAAATGGAACGGCCGCGACCGATCTGTACGTCGGGGCGGTGAACCTATATCGCTGCCCCTTGGTCGATGGGAGCACCTCCGCGAACTGTAGTGGCGGGGCTTGGCTGAACCTTACCCACGCGTACGGGTGCAGTGAAATGGCAAAGATGCATCCGGATCAGCATGCCATGCATTTTGCTGTCGTAGCGGGCAAGGCAGTCGGCTACTTCGCTAACGATGGTGGGGTCTATCGCGTGCTCGATGGATTTATGGGGCTTGGTTCCGGTTTGAACGGATCGTGCGCTGGGACCAATCAGTTTGAGAGTCTAAACGGAACGCTGGGATCGATGACGCAGCTAATTTCCTTTGCACAGGATCCGACAGACGGTGGAACTCTGCTCGCAGGTGCTCAAGGAAATGGCTTTCCAGCTACAAGTCAAGCGGGGACACACACAATGTGGGTCAGTGTGCTTTCTGGCGACGGCGGATACGCCGCGATCACACCAAGCCCATTGACGCAGTGGCTTGCATCCGCACCAGATGTCCCTCCGCACGGTCTGAACATCAGCTCTTGCGCGGTTGGAACCGACTGTAGATCAGCCAATTTTTCAACGCTAGTCGATAGCGGTGATCTGAGTGGCGATGACGGGCCGTACTATCCCCCCTATATTCTCGATCCTCAAGCAAACGGACAACTCCTGATCGGTACATGCCGAGTTTGGCGGGCTGCTTCTGATCGGTCCACCTTTACTCCGCTCAGCAACAACTTCGATACGGGTTCGGGAAGTTGTACTGGCGAGGAAATAAATCAGGTGCGCGCGCTCGCTGCAGGTGGGCCTCGCGGCATTCACGGCTTTTCAAATGTTGTATTCGTCACCACCGACGGGCGGGGACCGCTGAGCGGATCTACGAACCCCGCGGGTGGACGGGTGTTTGTCTCTACAAATGCGGACACCGCGAAGCCGTCATTTTACGAGGTCACTGGATCGATAAACCCGCAGCAATATCCGGTTTCAAGTGTGGCGATCGACCCGTCGGATCCATCCGGACAAACGGCGTTCGTCACAATCATGGGATTTGGTGTAGGCCACGTTTTCAAGACCACAAATGCGGGCGCAAGCTGGACGCGCTTCGGTAACGTTGAATCCGGACTGCCAGATCTCCCAGCCAATACCGCGCTTGTGGATGCCGACGCCGGCCAAATCTATGTAGGAACCGATGCAGGAGTTTTCGTCAGCACGACCTCATCGCCAAACTGGGCGATGGTTGGGCCCGAAAACGGGTTTGGACATATGCCTAACGTTCCGGTGACGGCGCTCCGCATGTTTAATCCGACGCCGGAAACCAAGAAGATCCGTGCGTCCACTTACGGTCGTGGGATCTGGGAGTTCAGTTTGATCACCACGCCAGACTTCCAGATGAGCATTACAAACCCGAACGAGACGATTTTCGCGGGCCAGCAAGCGATGCTGAGCGGAAAGGTCACAGCCTTAAACGGCTATGAGAAGACGGTCACATTGAGTTGCGCGGGCACCAGCCAGCCTCAAACGTGCACGCCCAGCACCGCCAGTGTCGTTCCCACAGAGGACGGAACTCCGTTCACGGTTACGACCTCGGGCGAGACGGGCGTATACCCGTTCAGTATTCGGGCATCTGAGACAGCGCCGAGCGGCGTAACACGCGAGGCCGCCGCCACACTCAAAATCGTGGACTATGCGGTCAGCGTACTGAACCCGTCGACGGTGAGAGTGGCGCAAGGAGAAGTCTCGAGTCCGACGGAATTTGTTGTGTCTGCATATGGGCCATTCGATGAAATTGTCGTTTTGAGCTGTCCGGGCGGCCTGCCCACCGGTGCGGCCTGCGAGTTCACGCCCTCGAGTTCCGTTTCGCCAACAGCAGTAACGTCTGTTTCGGTGACTTTGAAAATCACGACAAGCAGAGCAACGCCCACTGGAACATTTCCGATCGTTGTGCAGGCAGACGTGGTTGGTTCTTCAGCTCCAAAAACAGTGTTGGCCACGTTGATCGTAACCACAGCGGCTGACTACGCGGTCACGGTGAACAACTCTCCACTATCGTTGGGCGTAGGGCAGCACGGAGAATTTGCAGGCACACTGACTGCCCTCAACGACTACAGCGCCCCAGTGTCGATTACCTGCGGCAGCGGCGCTCCGCCAACGTGCACAGGAGGATCTTTTGTCCCTATTTCGGGAGGAACTGAGTTTCGCGTCGGCGTGAGCAGCGCAACCGCCCAGACATATCGCTTCGACCTGATAGCGTCCGGGCAGGACTCGGGCAGGATTCAACACTCGATCCAGCTAATGTTGATTACAGGGAGCGATTTCAATTTGAGCAACGCCTCAGGTGCTCAAACGATTTCAGCGGGAGGCACTGCTTCGTATTTGCTGAATGTCGCGCCAGCCTCCGATTCGTTTTCAAACAACCTCACGTTTAGCTGTATTGGAACGAGTCTGCCACCCCTGTCACGATGTATCTTTCAGCCGGCGTCCGTTCCGTCGGGCGCCACGGCCACTACCGTAAATCTGAGCATCGTGACGACGGCCTCTACAGCCGTGTTAGGGATCGGCAGGAAGATGGTTTTCTACGCACTATCCCTGCCTTTCCTCGCCGTTCTTGGGTTGAATTTACCTCGGGTCCGAATATCAAAGCGCGCGGCAATCTTCGGATCGGCGGGTATTGTGATGCTCGTTATCGTTCTTACGTCCTGCGGCGGCGGACTCAGTGAACCCGGGCCCGGACAGGGACATCCTGGAACCCCACCAGGATCATACAATGTGAAGGTTTCAGCGATTTGCGATTCCAGCGAACGGCAGCTCGTTGTGAGCCTGGTCGTACAGTAAAGAGCAAGTGGTGCGCGTCTGCGCTGCAACGCGATTATCTAATTTCGGTTAGTTGGAATCCATTCTGTTGACCTGCTTGTTTGAGTGAGGACCGTGCGCTAGTGCCGGGACTGCCGAGAATTTCCCAACTGCAACTGCAAAACCTCTAACCACGGCGGACACGGGGTCCACGGAGGTTTAGATATTCAAACGGCAACTGCAACGGCCTTAACTGCATAGGCTGCGAAAGGCCCACGAAGGACGCAACGGTTGAGCCGCGCAGTTCCAGAAAACAAGTTAATCTAGAAGTCTCAATTCAGAATTAAAGGAGACCTTGGAATGGCCATGAAGGCGCCCAAGAGGAAAGTTGCGGTTCTCGGAGCCGGAAAACTCGGAGGCATCCTGATACAGGCGTTGGTAAAAGCCGAGTTGTTGGACCGCGACAACATCCGGGCCACCGTCCGCCACCCCGAACGAGCGGACGCGCTACGCGCCAAGTTGAAAGTAAATGTCGGCACGAACAATTCGGAAGCCGTGCGCGGCGCGGATGTGATATTGGTGTGCGTAAAACCTCAAGTGGTAGGTGAGGTGATGCGAGAAATCCGGCAACACATAACACCCAAGCAGTTGCTCATCTCTGTAGCGGCTTCAGTTCCCACGAGCGATATTGAGAAGGCCCTAGCTAAAAAAATACCTGTTGTTCGTGCCATGCCTAACACGCCCTGCGCGCAAGGAGCCGGGATGACTGCGCTGTGTGCTGGACAACACGCGACGGCGGCCGATGTGGATCAAGCGCGAGCGATGTTCGATGTGGTCGGGAGAACTGTTGTTGTGGATGAGAAGCACATGGACGCAGTGACGGGACTTTCGGCCAGTGGCCCCGCCTACATCTACATCATCCTCGAATCGTTGGCGGAAGCAGGCGTGAAGGTAGGACTCCCACGCGACGTGGCGACGCTCCTGGCGGCCCAGACCGCAATGGGAGCAGCCAAGGTTGTCCTTGAAACAGGAGATCATCCTGCTCTTCTTAAAGACGCCGTCACCACGCCTGCGGGCTGCACGATTGATGGGATCATGGAACTGGAAGAGGGAAAGCTGCGGGTGACGCTTATCAAAGCGGTTGTAAAAGCAGCTCAACGCGCAAAAGAACTCGCGTACAGCTGAGGATCAGACCGGCTCGACCTCGTACCCCTCGACGCGAATTGATAAGGAACGTTCGATGGGATCGACAGAGATCACCAGGCTGCGGTCGCCATTTTCCGCGATGAGGATGCCCTCTACGCCGTCCAGCGCGCCGCCGCGAATCCGAACTCGTTGACCGATGCGAAGAAACCCGTGCTTGCGTAGGGGCACCTTGTTTGTGAGCAGTTTGCGAATGTCATCGATCTGGATATCGGGTATGGCTGTTCCGACCCCTTGCGCACCTACCAGGCCGACAGCGCCATGAGCGCGTAGCACCCGAACACGCTCTTCATGGGAATAGGCGAAACGAACGAAAGTGTATCCAGAAAAAAGAGGTACCTCGACCTGCTTCTTGCGGTCACTCCAGCGATGCAACTCAGTGACCGTCGGAAGAAACGTTTCGAATCCTTGCGCTGCCAATTGCTGGATGACGACGCGTTCGTGACGAGAACGGGTACGCAGAGCAAACCACTGAAGCTCTGCATCGCTAACTGCCGTGATGGGATTGGATCCGAGGTCCTGCATTCAAGATGACTACCGACCCTAGTCTGGCCTCCTGACGCCAAGTTTATCCGCCGGGTAAAGGTTAAACATAACGACGGATTCACATATGGAACTCCGCAGGGCCGAAAACTTCCCCTTTGAATTTACTGTTGGAGGTGGCAGTTCGCAAGGGCTGGCCCCGACATTCCCGCGGCTCACTTTGCCGTGGATGGGGCGGTGAAAGAAAGACGGGTTTGAAATGAGGTATTTCGGCCATTCACAACCAGTGGTTGGTAGTGCCACTGTCGGACGGCGGCCATCGCGGCGTTTGATAGAGCGCCATCGCCAGAAACTGGTTTAACGTTTTCGACGACTCCATCAGTCCCGACGATCGCATCGAGCACGATCGGTTCCTGGGAAACGACGATCGCGTCCGCAGGATACTCCGGCTCAACTCTGAAAATCAGCCTGGCATTCGCGTCGTTCGCGTCCAAGGTAGCCACTTTGTTGGGGTCTTGCGAATTTTGACCCCGTGTATCCAGGCGATGCTCTGCATTGGCGGGAAGCATACGGAATACTTCCTTACCATTCTCGAAAACCACTAAACCTCCAGTTGAAGGCTTAGAGGTGCGAACCGGCAGCGCAGGCTCATCGTGGGCTTGGGTGTTTCTCGCGGTTGCTGACTCAATTGGCGCGGCCGGAGGGTTGATCGATGCCGATGGGCTTTGCGGTTTGGGTGGACGTTGAGCAGCCGTAGCTGTCGAAGGGCCACTCTTTCGGGAGCCGGTCAGACCGGACATAGCGCCAGACCGCCATCCAATCAACAGACCCAGCCCCGCCCCCGCCGCAATTACGAGAGACGCCAGGACCGCTGTCAAAAGGTCGATCCGTTGAAGAGGGCGCATCACAGACGGGGTTGGTTGCGACTCAACGACGTCCGCACCTGATGGGAAGTCTGCTGATTGGGATTCCGCCGCAAATGAGGGGTTTAGTTCTTGCTCGGGATAGTCGAAACGAGCCCCAACTGGTTCGTCGGCGCCAGCGTCTGCAACGGCGATGTGACCCGCCGCTCGCTTGCGATCGTTCAAGATTCGACGGGCGAGCGCCTCAAGTGTGTGGATGTCGCGCTCGCCAAAGGCTTGCGGGCGAGGCGAAAAAATCTCGAAAACCCCAAGTACTTCTCCACTCTCCAACAGGGGAAACACCAGGATCGAGCGGACCCCCAATTGGCGGCTGGCGAGTGGATCCACTCTGGGGTCAACTTGGGTGTCGCCACATAACTGCACAAGGCCGGTTGCAACGCACGCACCAGACAGGCCCGCACTTGTATCGAGGCGGACGCCGAGATCAGGTGCCGTCGGGCCAGCCGTGGCACGACACACCATTTCGCCATCCTTTACAAGCGCAATGGCAGCTCCGCTGGCCCCAGTCGCGAGGCGGGCTTGGTCGACGATCGCGTTCAAGAGGATATCCAGCGCAAGGTCGGAAGAAAGATCCCCGCCGCCGTTGGCAGCGAGGGTGTCTACCAGCCGCTCTACGTCAGGAGCGGAAGCCGTCCCATCTTCTTCGATAAGGCGCCGAAACTGATCTACATGCTGATCACGCAGATCCTCAGGATCTGGTTCAGTCGGCAAAATCGAAAAATGAGACATGCGAGTACCCGCCGTCCAATACCGTGCAGAATCTCGCTGTAGCAGGGGGGTCACTTCCGAGACCGCGGCGGGAGTTTCGACGAAGTAACTGCCCTGAGCGGAGTTTCACCCGGAAGGGCGGAGAAGTCAACGCCGAAACGCGCCAACGATTTCACATAGTCAACGGATTTCCACAGCGGTGACTTCGGCTGCGGCGTCTGTTCTGACGCTCAAACCAGGGACACAGGGAGTTGGGCTGACTCTGTCCTGCCCTGGAGTACGGGCACGGTTGATAACGGCACCTTGTTGTATTGAGCAAACAGAAGGAGCGCCATCACAATTACGGTAACGAGGAAAATCACCGAGATAATTCTACGTTGTTCCATAGGCGTTAAGGCATGGTGTCACACTCGGCGTGGCAACTCAACTCGGGTCAACCGCACCATGTAGAATCTCGGCACTGATGGACAAAGATCGGGCAACTGACACCGCACCCCTAACGCGACGAGACCAATGGCACGCGGTCAGTGCGGGTTTTCTGGGTTGGACTCTTGACGCATTTGATTTCTTTGTCCTTGTCTTCTTGGTCGACGTGCTTGCGGCGCAGTTTCATGTTTCTGCCGCCAAAATCATTTGGACAACCACCGCCACTCTGGCCATGCGTCCCGTCGGGGCAGTCCTCTTCGGTATGCTGGCCGACCGGTATGGCCGGCGAAAACCGTTGATGGCCAATGTGGTGTTTTTTTCACTCATGGAACTGCTGTGCGGATTCGCGCCAAATTACACGACGTTTCTAATCCTGCGAGCAATTTTTGGAATTGGAATGGGCGGCGAGTGGGGAGTAGGTGCATCGCTCGCGATGGAAAGCGCACCGCCGCGATGGCGCGGCATTCTGTCTGGCATCGTGCAGAGCGGGTATTCGATTGGCTACCTATTAGCAGCATTGGCGAGCCGCTTTGTTCTACCGGCCTGGGGTTGGCGGGCGATGTTTTGGGTGGGAGGAGCACCTGCCCTGTTGGCGTTGTACATTCGCTCAAATGTTAAAGAGTCGGAGGCTTGGAAGCAGCATCGCGTATCAAGTTTTCGTGAAATCGTCAGAACCACAGCGTCCCACTGGAAGACCTTTGCGTATTTGGTTCTAATGATGACGCTGTTCATGTTTCTGTCGCACGGAACACAGGATCTCTATCCGCACTTCCTCAAGTCTGTTCATAACCTCTCGTCCGCGCATGTGTCGTACGTGGCGATTATTTACAACATTGGGGCGGTGCTGGGCGCGATCGTCTTTGGACATCTGTCAGAGCAACTAGGAAGGCGGCGAAGCATCATCGCAGCGTTGTTTTTGTCGCTCATCGTGATTCCCGCGTGGGCTTTCGGCCAGTCGATTACTACGCTTGTAATCGGCGCTTTCCTGATGCAGGTTGGCGTGCAGGGGGCGTGGGGGATTGTTCCTGCCCACCTGAACGAACTGTCGCCCGACGCAGTTCGTGGCTTGATGCCGGGGTTTGCATACCAACTGGGGATCTTGTTTGCGTCACCGACAAATAATATCGAGTTCGCCTTGAGAGATAAGTTTGGGTATCAGTGGGCTTTGGCAGGATTTGAAACAGTAAACATTTTGATACTTGCGATTGTCGTTGCGTTGGGAACAGAAAAAAAGGGTAGAAGCTTCCTCAAAGTTGAGGCGGAGTAATCGAGCGACACGCTTTGATCTAGTTCTTGGTTCCCGACTGCCGTGAGCCAGCGCTCCCAGCTCGCCGTTCGACAATTGAAGCAGTCGCTAGCAAGATACCAATCGCTGCAAAGGCGATCGCCGCAACAAGTGCAAGCAGTAGAAGGGGCATGATCCAACCTCGCTATAAGAGAATCTTCCCCTCGGATGCCGCAACGCTCAGTGATTGCCGTCACCATGATTTGTGAGAGCCGCCCACAACTTTTCCCATTCCGGATTGCGCGAAACAAAAATAGCCTCTCGCTTTCCTTAACTCTATCGAACAACTGCTAGAGTCAAATTGAGTCTTCCAATCCTTTGATAATGAGAAGACGAACGCAATCATTCATGGAGTACTTCGATGCGAGTGACAGTTGTCGGTTCCGGATACGTAGGCCTAGTGACAGGCGCTTGCTTCGCCGAGCTAGGACACTATGTCGTAGTTGTTGATAACGACCAATCAAAACTTTCAGCGCTTCGCGAAGGCGAATGCCCGATTCACGAACAATTTCTTCCTGAACTGTTACGACGCCACCATGGCGATCGGCTCATGTTTTCGGATGACCTGCAGAAATCCGTGCGGGAGAGCGTTGCGGTGTTCATTGCCGTCGGTACTCCTTCTGCGGACAATGGTGAGGCGGATCTCTCATATATTGAATCTGTGGCACGGGAGATTTCTGGCGCGATCAGCGATTACAAAGTGGTCGTTGAAAAAAGTACCGTGCCTGTCTACACGAGTGAGTGGATTCGTAAGATCATCGTCCGCAACGGCGCGAACCCAAGTTCCTTCGACATTGCATCCAACCCTGAGTTTCTGCGCGAGGGCAGCGCCGTGACCGATTTCCTGTTTCCCGACCGTATCGTTGTGGGAGTCGAGAATGACCGCTCTGCAACAATACTGCGCGAATTGTACGAACCGCTCACAAGCGGACTCTATTCCCGTCAACCATATTCTGTTCCTATCCCGACAACGGCGCATGCTTTACCTCGGCTGATCCTGACCAGCACGAAGAGTGCGGAACTCATCAAGCACGCTTCCAATGCGTTTCTCGCCACAAAGATTTCATTTATCAATGCCGTAGCTACTGTCTGCGAGTCGGTCGGTGCCGATGTTCAGCAAGTTTGTGATGGGCTCGGTACCGATTCGCGGATTGGGCCACGGTTTCTCAATCCCGGAGTTGGCTACGGAGGGTCGTGCTTCCCAAAAGATTTGTCAGCGTTTCGCGCGGTGGCGCGAGAACACGGGTATGAATTTCGGTTGCTGGATGAAGTGATGAGAATCAACGAGGACCAACGGCGGCGGTTCCTCAAGAAAGTGCGGAGCGCGCTCTGGACGCTACGAGGAAAACATCTAGGGGTGTTAGGTCTGGCGTTTAAGGGAGGAACCGATGATATCCGAGAGTCTCCTGCGATCCTCATCATTCGCGCTCTGCTGCAAGAGGGCTGTGCGATAACGGCTTACGATCCGGCGGCGACAGAACGCGCTCGAGAGGTTCTCCATTCAAATGTGACCTTCTCGGCCAATGCGTACGAAGCCGCCGCGGACGCGGACGCCCTATTGCTGCTTACGGACTGGGAAGAGTTCGAAAGCCTAGATTTGCCGCGCCTGGCAAGAGAGCTAAAGTATCCAATCGTGATCGACGGTCGTAACCTTTATGATCCACAACGAATGGCGGATCAAGGCTTCACGTATTACAGTGTGGGACGGGCACCGACCATGCCAGACCACTTGGCATCGAGCGTGCCGAAAGAGTACCTGGAGACGCGCTGAGCAACATGTCATTAAAACGTGCACTGGTAACAGGGGGGGCTGGATTTCTTGGGTCACACCTCTGCGATGTCCTTCTCGGCGATGGTTATACGGTGGTCGCTGTTGATAACTTGATTACGGGTCGACTGGCGAACCTTGCCCATCTCCGAAGCGACTCTCGGTTTGAGTTTCGGGAGCTGGACATTTGCGCACCGTTTGACTGCGGACCAGTGGATTATCTGTTTCACTTTGCCTGCCCTGCCAGTCCCGTGGACTACATGACCCATGGAATCGCTACGTTGCGAGTGGGGTCGGCTGGGACGTTCAACGCGCTTGAGGTCGCTCGAAAATATAACGCCAAGTACATGATCTCTTCGACTTCGGAGTGTTACGGAGATCCGCTGGAGCATCCACAAAGCGAAAGCTATTGGGGTAACGTGAACCCGATTGGCCCGCGGTCGGTTTACGATGAGGCAAAGCGGTTTTCGGAGGCCACCACGATGGCCTATCACCGGTATCACAAGGTTGACACAAGGATTTTGCGCATTTTCAACACCTATGGTCCCCGGATGCAGTTGAATGACGGCCGAGTAATCCCAAATTTCATGAAGCAGGCGTTGCGCAATGAACCGCTTACTGTATTTGGGGAGGGCCTGCAAACGCGTAGTTTTTGTTACGTCAGCGATGAAATTGACGGGATCCTTCGGCTATCGCGTTCGGACGAACACTTTCCAGTAAACATTGGCAACCCGATTGAGTTCACAATTTTGGAATGCGCACGGCAAGTGATCGCTGTAACGCACTCCAAGAGTGAGATTCGATACGAACCCCTGCCACAAGACGACCCGAAGCAACGTCAACCAGACATTACAAAAGCGAGAACGCTTCTCGGCTGGGAGCCAAAAATTGGTCTACAACAGGGTCTGCAAATGTCCTTGGATTACTTCCGCGAAGCGGTTCGTAGTGAAGAAGCTCGAGCCTAAAACATTTTCGGCTCGAGCGTTGGGCCAGCGGAAACCAGATCAACCAACTGCTGCACCTGGTCCTTTTCAGAAGCGTCCCTCAGATTGAAGCGTACTCCCATTCCGAATCCGGGATGGACGGACTGCACAACTCCGCGTATTCGAATCTTCATTCCTTTAGCGCGCACAATGATCTCGACATTGGCTTGCGAATCGAACGGAGACGGCATCTCCACGTAGCATCCTCCGGCACCGATGTCAGAGAGATTGCAGCGGTTGGGAACGGGATTTCCCAGGCGGTAGACCTCCGCACCCAAAGTACAAGCGTGCCGCGATTCTCCTCTACGATTTCCTGGTAGTGAGCGTAACCGTTGCAAACCATCCTGGGATTCGTTGGGCTTGGCCTCCAAAGCTGCAGCCATCGCCGCAGGTACGGGCTGCGATGGTTTTGAATCCTTGCGAAACTCGTTGTGAAGGAGCCACTCCTTCAGAACGCGCCGAGAGGTCTGAGGGACATCGACAAAACGAATTCCGACCCGGCCTCCGGAATCTTGCCAAGCAATTTCTCCTGAAAGACGGACTAGCTTGGTTTGACCGGGTAAAGTGAATTGAAAATAGACCTTGCAAGACGGTGGCAATCTGCGCTCGCTTTGTATCGAAGCGCCCTCTTCGCTTACATCCAGCATCGTGCTGTGCGAGTCTTCGACGTTTGCGTAAGCAATTCCGGCCGGTGCATGCACTGGAATACGTGGCGCGCGGCGCCGTTCTCGGCGCATTAATGCACGAGCCGCTTTCAGACTCACCCGTGCGCGTTCCCCTGAAAGAGGCTTATAAAGTACGAAGTTTGCGCCCATTGAAAAGAACTGGCGCACGTTGCTTGTGCTTGCGACCAGAGCCACAACAAGTGTTCCGCTATTCAAAGCGGAGAGGCGCGCTTTCGACAGGATTTCTTTCGCGCGTTCTTCATCGTCGGCATCGAGAATCAAAGCGTCGAATCTTCGCGTAGCCACGGACTCAAGCGCAGCCGCGGAATTCGATGCCTGGTCGACAGCAATGCCCTGCTCAGCCAGAATTTCGCCCAAGAGTTGAGCAGAGTGCGCGTCGGGGCAAAGCAAGAGGGCCCTTAGTTCCATGCTCCGGCCATCCTAGATTTGCCACGTGGTACCGACAAGTTACTGGCGTAATGAGGGGAATCGGTCGGTTGAGTGACAACTTAAGTGCAGAAATCATTCGATAAGCTCAAACCCGAACTTTAGTCATCTGGAAGGTTCTGTCTGGAAGGTCTAAGGTGGCGTCGGGTTACCTGCAACGGTTACCTGTCTCTTTTTTGTTCTAATCGCTCCTCAAAGGAAGTCCGTCCATGCCGGAACATACAAGCTCGTGGACAATCGGTGCAGGCAGCGTAATCGTCCTGTTTTCGTTGTGCTTGTTGGCCGCCGCGGTCACCGATCGGTCGGATCAAGGGCTATTGGCGATAGCGGCCAGTAGCTTCTCAATTGGGATTTTGACGATCGCTTGCGGCATTTATCTAAAGGCAAGAGCACTGGGGCCGCGGAAGCCTGATCTTGACGAAACACCTGCGAAGTCAAAGACAGGGGGCTGCGAGCGGTGCGAGGCAGAAGCGCCGGTAATTCACTGTCGCGTCCACCATCTGCACCTGTGCGGGACTTGCCTCGCTGAGCACTATGACTTTCGATCGTGCGCCTACGTTCCTAGTACGCGTAAGCCGACGACGGGTAAGCCGACCAAGGGTATGGCTGCCAAAGCGCGCTAATTGTCTTGCACTAACTCAGAAGATCCCTCTTCTAAGTGCCAAAGTTACCAACGTTTTAGTGTTTGATTACGTTACGTAAGGCCACGTTAAAACGTGTACGCAAGTACTTTGACGCTCCCTACCCCTGTCCTTACGATGACTCTGATGCGGGGAAACCTGCAGGGCCGCTCACGGGCAAATTGCCTCCCTCTATGTCTGCGGCAAGGCCGGAGAGGCTGTCTTAGTCGGTCAGCAGCGGAGATGGAATGACACTCGTAAACACCGTCGGAATAAATGCTACGCCTGCTCGTAATGGCGTGCTCCGCTCTCGCAAGACGCGCGGATTTAGTTTGTTGGAAATGGCGATTGTGTTGTGTCTGATCATGATTTGCTCAGGCATAACCTTCATGAGCTTACAGCCCTCCCTCAAAGCAGCCCGGGTAGATGGCGCTTACAACCTGAGCTTGATGACCATGCGCCAAGCACGCCAGCGGGCGGTAGATGAACGAAAAACATACATTGTCACCCTGGTTGCGCCCCGCACCATCCAAGTATCACGACAGGATGGGGCAGTGCCGCCCAACCCGGCGCCACCGCCGGTCCTCGTCAACACTTACGTCCTAGCCCAGGACGTGTCTTTTAATAACGAACCTGGAATTCCGACAACTTCAACCGGAACGCCCGACGGCTTTGGAGTTGGGTCGTTCGCTATCGACTTGAACGTCGACAACGGTGGTGGATCGAATGCGGTGTATTTCCGTCCTGATGGCGGCGCTTATGACCAGCTTGGCCGAGTCAACAATGGTGTGTTTTACATCAGCCGGCCAGGTGAACTGCTGAGTTCCCGCGCGATTTCATTATTCGGGCTGACGGGCCAGCTTCACGGGTGGCGGCTCCAGAAGAATCAGACAACCGGAATCACTTCATGGATAACTCAATGATTAAGACCTCAGGATTCGCGGTCAGAACGGACAAAATCCGCCGGTCTCAGGGCGGTTTCACCCTGATTGAAGTCATGATCTCGATATTGATCCTGACGGTTGGACTGCTCTCAATGTTGGCGGTCTTTTCGTTGGCAATGGCTTCAACTCAAACCGCGCAGGACGACATGATCGCCAAGCAAGAAGCGGCCGAGGCAATCGAGAGCGTGTTCACTGCGCGCAACACGTCGCAGATTGGATGGGCTCAAATTCAGAACATCCCGAATGGAGTGTTCATGAATGGATTTCAACAGATTCGGTGGCAAGGGCCGGACGGCTTGGATGGGACAGCCGATGATACAGCCGATCCAAATCCGGCATGCCCAGGACCAAGTCAGTGCCTGAAGACACCCGGGCCGGACGGAATCATGGGCACGGCTGATGATGTGTATCGCCCACTTAACAACTTTCAGCGTCAGATTCAAATCACTCCCTTGAACGATGCCAGCGGCAACCAGTACTCATCATTGCGCCAAATCACAGTAACGGTGCGCTACACCACGGCGCAGCAAAGATCCGCGCAAAAGACGTACGTGATGAGCGCGTACATTTCGCAGTATCGGTAGAGAGGACGAATCATGCGGCGCAGCACGGCTTCCAAGATTCAAGGTTTCACGTTGCTCGAAGTACTGATCTCGATCGCGCTGGGCCTTATTGTGCTGGGTTCGGCGGTAAGGTTGTTTTCGACAGCGGTCGACGGCACCTTTCTTGTCAAACAGCGGGCTGAGATGCAGCAAAATGGCCGCGCTGCAGTTGGCCTGATGACCCAGGATATTAGTCTTGCCGGCGCGGGTTTGCCCACGAGTGGCATCCAGTTGCCAAGCGCGACCGGCGTAAATCCGCTCTACGGATGTAGCGCCGTCGGTTGCTATGTCTCCGGCATCACTCCGGCGGGAGTATCGTTTCCGAGCAACCATCTCTATGGCGTGATACCCGGATACGGGCTGGGCATGCCAATGTCGGCTGGCGGTCAATCCACCGACATCATCACCGTCACTTACACCGACAATACTTTTGCTCTGAATAGCTACGCCGTGACTGCATTTCCGGTAGGCGGAGCTTCCATCACCATGGGGGCAGCGCCGGCAGGCGTGCCCGCGCTCGTAGATCCGGCCGTCGGCGTCAAACTCGGCGACTTGTTGCTGGTTCAAAACGATCGGGGCGCTGCAGTCGGTGAGATCACTGGGATCGCCGGCAACACCATCAACTTTGCCGATTTGGATCCGCTCAGAATCAATCAAAACGGCGCTGCGAGCGGAAACCTGAAGGCCATTAGCCGGAACGTCGACGCAACCACAGGTGTTGTCACTCCACTCACTGCGGTTCAGTTGGCCGCGACGAAAGTTGTACGCATCCTGGTGATCACTTATTACCTCAACATTCCACCGGGACCGGACGGCGTACGTTACACGGCCGATGACTTTCCGCCCCAGTTGATGCGGCAAGTCAATGCTCAAAAGCCAACACCCGTTGCGCAGAACATCGCCGACCTGCAATTCAGCTACGACATTTTTGATGAGGGATCCGCTACATCGACCTCGAACTTGCGCGACGCGGGGGTATCGGTGGGCAAAGATCTGAATCAGATCCGCAAAGTAAACGTTGTTGGCATGACAGCACGCAGCAACGTGAAAGGTAAGCCGGGATTTCAAGGGCTCGATTTGTCAACCGCAGTCACGGTCCGAAACATGAGCTTCCGTGATCGGTATCAATGAGCGTAGCCCACAGGATCAGTTGTAAGGGACCGAGGAGACCAGTACATATGGTTACGACGCAACTTCGTTCGCGGGGATTCACTTTGATCGCTGCACTGCTGTTGCTTCTCTTGCTTTCGGGTATCGCCGTGGGATTGATGTACATGGTGAACACCGAAACGCGAGTGGGCGGCAGCGATCTCGAAAACAGCCTGGCCTTCCATTCCGCCGAGGGCGGGATGGAAAAAATGACCGCTGACCTGGCGAACCTGTTCTCCTCCCAACAGGCTCCTACGCCCGCCAACATTGCGGCGCTCCAGAATCTTCCACCGGTAATTCCCGGCGTGACTTACCGGGACTACACGATCAATGTGCAAACGAAGGCTGATGGAAGCTTCTACAGTGAGACACGAACAATTTCTTCAGGCCCGAACGCCGGACTGATGGCCCAAATCGTGCCAATGACGTTGTCTGTCACCGCACAGCGGCCACTCGGCGATCAGGTCCATATGTATCGCACGGTGGAGATCGCATTAATCCCCGTGTTTCAGTTTGGAGTTTTCTCCGATAGCGACCTGAGCTACTTTCCTGGTCCGGTATTCGATTTTGCCGGGCGCGTTCACACGAATGGCAATTTGTTTCTAGCGGACGGCAACAAGCTCCAGCTTCATGACAAGGTGTCGGCTGTTGGCGAAGTGATTCGAGCTCAGCTTGCGAATGGTTATCCAACGAGTACTAACTATACGGGGAGCGTATTCATTCCCCGCGCACCGGGCGGCTGCGACATCACGACTCCGCCGGCTACCAACTGCCGGAACTTGGCACAGAACGAAGGAAGCAAAGTTGGTGGCGTAACGAGCGCCAATAACAATGGCCCGCCGAGCTGGACCACGATCTCGACCGGTGGGTCCTACTACAACAGCTTCATCATTAACGGTCGCACTGGCGCGGTACCCTTGAATCTGCCTTTCGTTGGCGGCGGTGCAACCCCTATCCAAATCATTCGTCGGCCAGCCCCGAACGAGATGGCGGGCTCTGCCGTGGGTGGTTCGCGACTTTATAACCAGGCCCAGGTGCGAGTTCTATTGGCCGATACAGCGGCAGAGAATCACGCTGAAAACCCCGCGGTGTTGGATGCGGATGACGTGCAGCTCTCCGGCTACAGCGTGACGAATGTGTCAGGAACGACAGGCGTCAGCTACTTTGGCGTCGCGCTTCCGAATCTAGGAAACAACTGCACCGCAGGCAATCAAGCGTCGAAAGTCTGCGACGCAAATTACGTTGTGCCGCGCGGCACTGCACTGGCCACCTGGCCACTAAATGATGGTTGGCTACGGGTAGAGATCTTGAAAACTGACGGTACATGGAAGGGCGTAACTCGAGAGTGGCTCGCGTACGGCTTTTCGAGAGACATGGTCCCACCCAACTCATCGAACGCTCATGCCAACGCAGTGCACCCTAACGCCATTCTGATCTTCCAACAGCAGGCAGATCGCGACGGTAATGGTGCGATTGGCACCGCAAGCTGCACCGCCAGCAATACGTGCCAGGTCGTTGCTGCATCGGGATCCGTGCCTGCGACATATGAAAGCAAGGTCACGGTTGGCACGAGCCCCGTGGATTCTCGCTACAACTGGCTGCCGATTAACTTCTACGATCCCCGCGAAGGCGAAGTACGAGATGTAGCTGCCACTCCGGCGAATACCTGCGCGCCCAACGGCGTCATGAATGCCATTGAACTCGACGTAGGCAACTTGCGGAAGTGGCTGCGGGGCAATTTGCCTGGCAGCGGAACTCTGACCGACTATCAGAAGCAGAACGGGTACGTTCTGTTTTACTCGGACCGTCGAGGGATGCAACTGGATCCGACGACAGCGCCACAGGTCAAAACCGGCAAATACGGGTTCGAAGATGTCATCAACTCTGGCGTTTCAAGCGGAACGCCGGACGGAACTCTCGAACTAGCAGAGGATGTCGATGCCAACGGTCAACTCGATCGCTGGGGAGCTGCAAACGTTGGCGACGGTTTTGGTGTGAACTCGACTAACAACCCATTTGCCAATCGACAAGCGTGCATGACTGTAGCTCGCAAGAACCGCGTTTCAGGTGCACGACACGTGCTTCGTCTCGTTAACGGATCGCGAGGAAACGTGCCAACCCGTCCCGACGACAAGGGTGGGTTCACCGTTGCTTCCGAAAACCCCGTCTATATTCTTGGCGACTACAATGCGAAGGCCTCAGACAATGGCTTCGTCGATGATCAGCACGCTGCTGCGGCTGTCATCGCTGATGCCGTAACATTGCTGTCTAACAGCTGGTCAGATGCGGTTGGTTGGGCCAACCCCACGGCGCCTGGAAGCCGCATCCCGACGCCCGCAG
>Ga0207657_10000783_pt1 | contig 33822 bp, 32 predicted proteins | sample KBSC33metaG_FD_184316 | JGI IMG/M metagenome (GOLD analysis project Ga0207657, IMG submission 184316) | Corn rhizosphere microbial communities from Kellogg Biological Station, Michigan, USA - KBS C3-3 metaG (SPAdes) (version 2) | ecosystem: Host-associated > Plants > Roots > Rhizosphere > Soil ...
CCTGCGGCGCTTGTTTTCGGGTACGCTTGGAGAACAATGCGCGCATGGTCAGGCGTACTCAGAAAAGGCTTCGTTGAAAGCCCTGTTCTCGTCCAATCCATGCATCAAGAAATGTTCGCCGGGATCGGCCTGGGCGGCGGCCACGTCACCATTCGACTCCAGATAGAAGTCGGGATCAAAAATCTCTGAGCGTATGAGCCAGGATATGATGACTTCCCGAGGCAGCATATCCGAATCACGGAGCAGCCTGATAAGCTCCCGGACGGCCTCTCTCTGCATTCCAAGCCGCTCATTCAATACAGTCGTGAGAGAGAGCGCCGCTTCAAGCTCACCGCGTTGTACCGCAAGATCGCGCTCAGTGATGCGAACCAGCCGGCCAAGCTCGGCTCGCGCCCCTTTGAGCTGCATCTCGGATACGGAGAGCGCTTCGCGAAGCTCTGCTACGTCCAAGTCGACTTCCTCGGTCGCCGATCTTACCATCCTGGCGTTGTCCACCTTTTGACCTGAGTTGGAATGCTCGCCTCGTGACACCGCCCGTACGCAGATTGCACGAGATGAGGCGGCACATGGCGCTGTCGGCTGGATGGCTGGCATCCGGCCACGGCTTCGTCAAGCAGCGACATCAGCCAGAATAAGTCTCTGTTTGATCGACCACAATGCGATCCGCCCGAGCGTGTTCAGGTCGCTGGACAGCAGCAACCCATATGCTACTCGCCAGCGCCTGCCCGAACTCGGCCTGGCGGCGCGCACGAACAACGCAGCCGCCTGTCCGACGATCCTAGATCATCACGTGAAGGCGTAAAGCAGAGAGCCCGCATGAATATCAACGTCACGAAACCCTTCCTTCCCCCGATGGACGTTTATCTCGACCGAGTGAAGGGGATTTGGGATCGCGCCTGGCTGACCAACAATGGACCACTAGTTCACGAACTGGAGCTTCAGTTAAAAAGAAAGCTCGAGCTCGAGCATTTGCTGTTTACCTGCAACGGAACTGTCGCGTTACAGATTGCTATCAAGGCGCTGAACCTTACCGGCGAGATCATCACGACGCCGTTCAGTTATGTAGCGACGACGTCTAGTATAGTGTGGGAAGGCTGCGAGCCGGTAATGGTCGACATCGACCCCGAGACTTTGGTTATCGACGCACGGCTCATCGAACAGGCGATAACCCCCAAGACGACCGGCATTCTCGCAACGCACGTATTCGGCAACCCCTGTGATGTTCATGCGATCGCAGAGGTCGCCGGAAAGCACGGATTGTCCGTCATCTACGACGCCGCCCACGCCTTCGGCGCGAAATTGGACGGTCGCTCACTGTTTGCCTACGGCGACATTTCCACCGCCAGCTTCCATGCGACCAAGCTTTTCCACACCGTAGAGGGCGGTGCGGTGATCAGCGGCTCTGCTGAACTGATCCGTCGCATGGAATTGCTACGAAACTTCGGCCACGCGAGCGCAACTGACATCGCGGCGCTCGGCATCAACGGGAAGAATTCTGAATTTCATGCGGCAATGGGGCTGTGCAACTTGCCCTACGTGGATGAGATAGTCAGGGCGCGTGGTGCCGCCGTTGCTCGATACGACGCGAATTTAGCTGGTCTGCCGATCCAACGTCAGAAGCTCACCAAGGGCTGCGAGCCGAATCACGCTTACTACCCAGTCATTCTCGAAAACGAGGAAGTGCTTCTTGGCCTCGTTGCTGAACTCAATCGACACAATATTATGCCTCGGCGGTATTTCTATCCGTCGCTTCAAAAACTTCCGTATGTTCAGCGCGCGTTTGACGTGCCGGTCAGCGAGAGCATTTCACGGCGGGTGCTCTGTCTGCCGCTTTGGGCTTCTATCAGTGATGAAGAGATCGACATGATCACCGCGCTTGTTCGCGAAGTGATTTCCAAGTGATCTTTGACGGCTGAGGGGGCAAGAAGCGGACTTGGCGAGCGGGTTTGCTCTGCCCTTAAGCGCCGGTCAAAAAAGGGTTTCGGCACGAGCCTTCGCGCACTAAGGCCACCCGTCGGCAATCCTGCCGCGCCCGGAAAATCGGACCTGCTGCTTGTCGTTTTGAGGGAAGTTTTCTTGAGTATTCGAAGGCCTTACGTGTTGTTTGGCGGCGGCGCGTTTGCGATCGAAGTCGCGACCTACCTGGTCGAATGTCACCGCGCGGCTGGATTTATCGGTCGGCCATCGGAGAGGCTTGCCGTCGTGAGCGATGTGGTCGCGCAAGGGACTTCCCGGCTGGATGATGTCGCGCACGTCACTGGAGAGAGACCCCGGCTCCACGAGACCCTCAGCACGGTTGAGAACCCCGAGGAGAAACTCGCCATCATTTGCATCGGTGATCCCGCAGCGAGGTTGCAGATTTTCCGTGAGGCGACCTCGGCAGGAATGCCCATGGGCAGAGTCATCCATCCGACGGCGCTCGTCTCTGAGACCGCGACTGTAGGTCGAGGCGCGATCATCTGCCCGTTCGTTTTCGTCGGTCCGTTTGCATCGGTCGGAGACAATGCCGCGGTGAACGTTCACGCGACCATTGGCCATGATGCCGTTCTCGGGCATTCGAGCGTGGTATCGCCCGGTGCGCAAGTGAACGGCTTTGGGCACGTTGGGGTGGCGAGCTTCGTCGGCGCAGGCGCGGTTCTGCACCCGGGAGCGGCGCTCGGATCGCACAGCAAGTTGTCCGCCGGTTCGGTTCTGAACAAGAAGGTGGGCGACGGCTTCGTCATGCACGGCAACCCCGCGGCGGGCCGGCAGATGATCGCAGTTACGGTTGGTGAAGGGACCTGAGACTTGAGTGAAGATGCTACCGAAAATTCTGTCGAGAGGCGGGTGGGCAAGGTCTTCAAGGAGACCTTGAGCCTTGATCCTGCGCAATTTGGGGACAGCCTCGTCTACAACGAAGTCGAAGGGTGGGACTCCGTCGGTCACATGATGCTGGTGGCCGGACTGGAACAAGAATTCGATTGCATGCTCGAGATGGACGATATTCTGGACATGAGTTCTTATCAGAAAGCCGTCGAAATCGTCCGGCGATACGGCGAGTAAGGCGGCGCGTGTTCCAATGATCGACCTGTCCGGGAAGGTAGCCGTCGTTACCGGCGGCACTCGTGGCATCGGCAGAGCTATCGCCGAGACCTTGGCCGGTCAGGGGGCAACCTTGATTCTCAACGGGCGGCACGGGGGAGAAGCCCTTGACCGGGCCGTCGAAGAGATTGCCGGCACGCATTCTGTGCCCGTTGTCGGTGTTGCCGGGGACATTGGCCTTCCCGAGACATCGGCCGAGATCGCCCGGCAGGCCTTCGCGCGATTCAAGAAGCTTGACGTCTACGTCAACAACGCGGGCGTATTGATGGATAGCCTGATTGGCATGATCCCGCCGGACTCCGTCGATCAGACGCTCGATATCAATGTGAAGGGTGTCATTTACGGCACTCAGGCGGCGGCACGATTGATGCAGCGCGGCGGTGGCGGGTCGATCATCAACCTGACATCGATCATTGGTCGCTTCGGCAATGAAGGACAGTTGGTCTATGGCGCGTCGAAAGCCGCGGTCATCGGGGCGACGCTGTCAGCTGCCAAGGAGCTTGCCTCTCGCAACATCCGGGTGAACGCGATCGCGCCCGGGTTCATCGACACCGACATGGTTCGACAACTCCCCGATGACAAATTCCAGCAGCGGCTGGCCTCCATTGCAATGAAGCGTATCGGCACGCCGGCCGACGTGGCGCGCGCTGCTTTGTTCTTCGCATCCGACCTCTCCTCCTATGTCACCGGACAGGTACTCGGGGTCGATGGCGGCATGCTCGTCTGACCGCATGGCCGAGCAGCAAACCATAGCCTTCCTCGAAGAAGGCAACGCCGCGGACCCGTGCCTGTTGGACGACGGGATGTCGGACTGGCTGTCGTATGGCGAGCTGAAGGAGCGCGTCTCGGACTGGCGCCGTCGACTGGATCGCCAGAGAGCACTCGTGTTCCTCTACGCGTATAATGATGCGGAAACGGTAGCGGCTCTGTTCGGGGCAATGTCGGCCGGTCACGTAGTTGCTTTGCTTGATCCGAAGCTTCCGACCGCCGGCAAAGAGGCGCTTCAGGCCGCCTACTCGCCTGAAATGGTCATTAACTCGGCAGTGGCAGATGACAGCCTCGAGGCCGCTCCCGTGGAGGGGCTCCTGAACGACGACCTGTCTCTACTATTGTCCACGTCGGGGTCGACAGGCAGCCCAAAGTTCGTCCGCCTGACGCTCGACAACCTCGTTTCAAATGCCCGCGCGATCTCGGATGTATTGACCATTGGAAGCGACAGCGTCGCCAGCGGTCATCTTCCGATTCACTATTCGTTCGGCCTGTCGGTACTCACCAGCCATCTGATTTCCGGTGCGCGAGTTTGTCTGACAAACTGCAGTTTCCTGGATCGTGATTTCTGGAAGCGGGCGAAGGACGCCGGCGTCAGCCATCTTCCGGGCGTTCCATTCCATTATTCAATGATGGAAAGACTTGGCTATTCGAGGCTGGACCTGCCCGAGCTTCGCTGCATGGTCCAGGCTGGCGGCCACCTCGACGTAGCGGCGCGGGAGCGAGCGTACGCATACATGGAGAAGCGGAGCGGCCAATTCTACGTCATGTACGGGCAGACTGAAGCGGCGCCGCGAATGACGACACTCCAGCATGAGGCCTTTCTTCTGGCGCCCGCGTCCGTGGGCACACCGTTGCCCGGCGGCAAGGTCACGATCGACGACGCTGACGAGAATGGATGCGGGGAAGTCGTCTATACCGGTCCAAATGTCTGTATGGGCTACGCCGAATGCCGCAGCGATCTTGCGGCGGGAGACGTCTTCAATCAGGTCCTCCACACGGGTGACATGGGATTTCTCGATCGCGAAGGTCGCCTCACGCTAACTGGTCGCGCGAAGCGATCGGCCAAGGTGTTTGGTTTGCGAGTCAATCTCGACGAGGTGGAAAAACTCAGCAACACATTGTGCGAGTCCGCGGCGATCGGCTCGGATACGAATCTGCATATCTTCTATATTGGAGGCGATGTAGACGTGCTGAGAGCGCTTCTACTATCTCATTTCTCCCTGCCCCCGGCGAGTTACGTGTTCCATCGGGTCGAGCAGTTGCCGAGATCGGAACGGGGCAAGATCGACTACCGCGCGCTTGAGTCCCTCGCATGATCGAAGAGTTGGACCAATCGCTGGCGAAACCGCCTTACTCCGTGCCCCAGGCAGCGCGGGATCATACCCTTCTCTCCGGCCTGAACCGTTTGACCCGGCTGCACTACGAGCGCTGCCTACCGTATCGGCGCATTATTGACGGCTACTGGGGCGGGCAAACGCACTCCGGAGACCTTGAGGCGGTTCCTTACCTGCCGGTTTCGATCTTCAAGTCACAGCTCCTCCAGTCCGTCCCCGACAGCGAGGTTCGCGTGACGCTCACCTCAAGCGGGACGACCGGCCAAGCGGTTAGTCGGATCCGGCTTGATTCGGCGAGTTCTACGATCCAGCAGCGGGCGCTCGCGAACTCGCTCATGCATGTCCTTGGCAAGCAGCGATTGCCGATGTTGGTGATCGACACCGACGCGGTCTTCAAAGATCCGAAGCTGATGAGCGCGAGAGGCGCCGGCGTCCTTGGCATCATGCGCTACGGCCGTGACCATGTCTTCGCGCTCAGGCCGGACCTGGAGGCGGATTATGATGCTGTCGCCGCCTTTCTCGACTCCTTGGAGGGCAGGCCTTTCTTCATTTTTGGATTCACGTTCATGGTGTGGGTGAAGTTCTACGAACTCTTTCGGAACCGCGGCCTGGATCTCTCGAACGCTGTCCTCATTCACTCGGGCGGATGGAAGAAACTGGCAGAGCGGGCCGTGTCCAACGAGGAGTTCCGGGCGGCTTTTCGCGAAGCGTTCGGACTAACGCGCATCCATAATTTCTACGGAATGGTCGAACAGATCGGCACGATCTTTCTCGAAGGACCAGGCGGACTCCTGTTTCCTCCGAATTTTGCCGACGTCATCATAAGAGATGCTCGAACGTTTAAGCCTGCCCCGATGGGACACACAGGGATTGTTCAGCTGCTCTCATTGCTGCCCCATAGCTACCCGGGCCACAGCGTTCTCACTGAAGACCTCGGAGTAATCGAATCAATCAACGATCATGAAGGCGAGTGGGCGGGAAAAGGCATTCGCATCCTTGGCCGTTTGCCCCGTTCGGAATTGCGTGGCTGCAGCGACGTGATCGGGATGGCGGCGTGATGATCACCCTTTGGGCCGCCGAGCGTCGTACCGTCGACACTGCGGAGTTCGGTGAACTCATCGAAAGCATGGCGGATGCCCATGCGGCGCCCCTGGCGGCCGAACTGGTCGACATTGTCGCCCACATCTCGACCGAGATACTTAGGACTCCCATCCTTCGGACTGCTCCACAATTTGTAGCGCTGGGCTATTGGATGCGCGCGGCCGCAATCAGGCGGATAGTTGCCGAGGGTCGCGCAGCTGTCCCGGACGGTAATGTCTTGGCCCCGAGGGGGCTTGCCCTGCATCTGCCCCCGGCGAATGTCGACACGATCTTCGTCTATAGCTGGGTGCTGTCGCTTCTCGCTGGCAATTCCAACGTCGTGCGCTTGCCCGCTAAGGTCTCTCCTCCGACAGAGGCGCTGCTGGCGATCATTGTCGATGCACTTGCCGGGGGGCGAATAAGCTCCAAGAACTTGTTCTGCACTTACCCCTATGGCGGCGAAGTCGAGCAGCGCATTTCGCCCTTGTTCGATCTGAGAATCATTTGGGGCGGCGACGAAAAGGTCGCATTGGTGAATAAGGTGCCGATACGGCCCGATGGCCTATCCATCGGCTTCCCCGACAGACAGTCAGTCGCGCTGATCTCTCTCGAAGCCTATGATCGCTCGACTGCCGAGGAGCGCGACGAGCTCGCCGGGCGGCTCTTCAACGACGCCTACTGGTTCGACCAAATGGGCTGCAGTTCGCCGCGGCTCCTGGCATGGATCGGCACAGCAGTGAACCGGGAGACTCTTGCCCGGGACCTCTACAGCCGATTGCAATCAGTCATTGAGCGGAAGGGCTACGAGGTGGCCCCGTCGGTCGCCGTTGCAAAGCTGCTGGTAACAAACGAGCTGCTTGCCGAAGGGGCGGGGCATCGGGGCGAGTGGTACAGCAGCGAGTTGCAGGTCGTTCATACGGCGGAGCCAGCAGCGGCGCTAAAGCGCGGTCCCGGCGGCGGTTTCTTTCTGGAATGCACACTGGGCGATCTAAGGGACGTGCGCCTTCTGGTGAGCCGTAAGTTGCAGACGATCACACATTTCGGCTTCGACATTGACCAGCTCATGGAGCTTGCGCGGGGCGTGGCCGGGATTGGCGCCTATCGGATTGTTCCTGTCGGACAGGCCCTGGATTTCAATCCGACGTGGGACGGCGTACCGTTGCTCAGCCACATGACCAGGCAGATCGTCGTGAAGGCCAATTGAGGGCTTGTGACCGCCAGTCTGCGATCCTCCTTTCGGCATCGCTGTTTGACAGAAACCGCGCAACGCGGGCACGTTCGTTCACGATCTTCAGCTGAACAAATCCCAGGAGTCTCAGATGCATGACACCGCCCTGAAGATTGGCGGCCTGGTTATGCGCACATACTGCCCGGCGAAGAATGCCAGGATCCTGGACGTTGGCGCTCAAGACATGAATGGGTCGCTCCGCGACGTTGCCCCAAAAGATGCTGATTACATCGGTCTCGATCACGAGGCCGGCAAAGGGGTCGATATAGTCGTTGAGGCAGATCAGCCGTGGCCGGTGGAAGATGACCACTTCGATCTCGTGCTCGCTACTTCGGTGTTGGAGCACGATCCGGCCTTCTGGGAAACGTTCGAAAAGATGTGCCGAAAGGCCAGGCCCGGCGGCCATATCTACATCAGCGCGCCGTCGAACGGCATCGTTCACCGCTGCCCACAGGATTATTGGCGCTTCTATCCTGACTCCGGATTAGCGCTGAAGGCGTGGGCCGCACGGCGAGAGCTCGACGTCACTCTTGTCGAAAGCTTCATGGCCGAACGCGAAGCCGACATGTGGAACGACTTTTGCGCGATCTTCCGCCGCGAACCTTCGCCGGAGCCGCTCAATCGCAACTATGTCTACCCCCACGTCCCGTGCACCAACGCCATCATCTGGGAGAGCAAGGAAGTCCTCAATCCACGAACCGAATCTGAGGACATGATGCTGATCGTTCGGGAGCGTGAAGAGGTTAACAAGCTTCGCCACCACATCGACTGGCGCGAGCACCAAATCGCCGGCGAGAAGACCGCCTGGGCGGCCGAGAGGGAGGAATTGGTCCGCAGTGCCGCTTCCGCCAGCATCGCCCAGGCCGCCCAGGAGCAGCAATTCGCGGTGGCCATGGAGAGGGCCGCCGACGCCGAGCGCGACTTGCAGAACCATATCCGCGGCATTGAGGAAGAGATCGGACGCCTTCGATCTGTCGTCAGCGAGCGCGATGAGCAGTTGGGTCAACTCGAAAATAACCTCGCTCAGCGTCGGGCGGAGGTTGAAGAGGCCTTGGCCGACGCAGCAAATGCGCGCGAGCTTCAACGCGTGGCCGAAGACGCCGCCAGAGAGTACCAGCTTCGGATACGGCAATTGGGCCGGGAGGTGTCCGAGGCTCAGGCGTTGGTCCTGCAGCTTACGGAGCAGCGGACAGCAGCTGAAGACAGGACCGCTTCTATCGGTAAGCGACTAGACAAAGTCGAACGGGCCAATCGCAAAATCACGAACGAACTGTCACGTCTTGAAACCGCTGTCGCCCGGCTTCACGGATCGGAGAGAAACTTGAGATGGCTGCGGGAAGTCCATGCGTCATTGAGCGCCAACTCATGGTGGTGGTCGTTCTTGCCTTCAGGAGCCCGTCGGAGGCTGGAATATCGTCGGCTGCTACGTGCGGGACTTTTCGACCATGATCGCTATCTCGACGAACGGCCCGACGTTCGTGAGGCCGGCTTCGATCCGCTTCGGCATTATATCGCGCATGGAATGGACGAGGCTCCTCTTAACTGAGATGGCGGCGGAGCTCAGGCCGTGAGTAAGCTAAAGCGAACAAACGACTTTTTCGTTCATTGCGTACTCATCCTGAGGGAAATAGCGCTCCACGATTGTGTCGATCAATCAGCACTGGCTTCGCCTTGCCACCGGCCGCATCAGGTGCCAAGGTTTCTCGGCGAAGCGCCTAGGCGGACCATTCGATCGCGATTTTTGGCCATTGACGTGAAGGTCGCAACCATGCGGCAATCCGTGTATTGCGGCCAGGGAGAAGAATTTTCAAACGCCTCTATGAGGTTAGAATATTGGCGGGAGTTCTCCGCCAGTCGGGCATAATTTTGGGACGGGCATGAAAGTCGAAAGCTTCTCCTCGGCAGCGTTGGCCGAGAATCTTGAACAGGCGATCGGGCGCTCCAAGCGCAAAACGTTGCGCGAGCGACTTTGGCGATACCGCTGGTTTGCGCTCGTGGTCCTGCTTCCGACCTTTCTCGCAGCGATTTACTACGGTCTGATCGCCTCGGACATTTATGTCTCCCAGTCGAGTTTCACGATCAAGAGCCCGGGTCAGAAGTCAGCCTCCAGTTCGACCTTGGCCAACCTCATTCAAACCACCGGGCTGTCGGGCGGGCAGGAGCAGACCCAGGAAGTGCTTCAATATCTGAGATCGCGCGATGCGATCTCCGATTTGCAGCCCGCAGTCGACGTTCGGAAGATCTACAGCGATCGGGGCGCCGATTTTATTTCGCGCTTTCCAGGCCTCTTCGGCGATGGGTCGCGCGAGGATCTCTACAAATATTACCGCAGCAGAGTTTCCGCCACTGTGGACAAAGAGACCGGCGTCGCTGTCCTGAACGTCGAGGCATTCACTCCACGGGACGCCCGGCTGCTCAACGAAAAGCTGCTTGGATTGAGTGAGACGCTGGTGAATCGCTTGAATGAACGAGCCGAACACCGCGCCGTTGCCGAGAGCGAGCGTCGAGTGCTGCAGGCGCAGGCGCGGCTGCGGGCGGCGAGTGTCGCCATGGGAGCTTATCGGAACCGGCAGGATATCGTCGACCCGAGCAAACAAGCCGCGGGCGTTCTCGAACTTACTAACCAGATGATCGGACAGGTCGCGGCGCTCAAGGCGCAGCTGGAACTAATGCAAAGAGTCGCCCCACGTAATCCCAACATCCCGGCTCTGCGGAACCGGATCGCCGCGATGGAGCGAGGTATCGCGGTTCAAAACGGGCGTGCGGTCGGTACCAGCGGCGGCATCGCTTCGAAGATCGGCCAGTATGAAAATCTTTTGGTCGAGCAGGAACTCGCAACCCAGGTCCTGACTGCGGCTAACGCGTCATTGGAGCAGGCACGGTCCGAGGCTCAGCGTCAGCAATTCTACTTGGAGCGCGTCGTCGAGCCCAATCTTCCGGATGACGCGGGCCTGCCGCATCGGCTGATCCGGATCCTTACCATCGCGGCTGCAGCGCTGTGTCTCTACTTCATCGGATGGATGTTCGTCGTCGGAATCCTTGAGCATTCGCCGGAAGACTGATGGTTTCGAAACTCGTAGGCGGATGGCGCATCCAGCGCCGAGTGATTGGCGCTCTGATGATCCGCGAGCTCATCACCCGGTTCGGGCGGGAGAACATCGGCTTTCTCTGGGTGATGGTCGAACCGCTTCTGTTCGGGCTGCTGGTCGGGCTCATCTGGAGCTTCGCGAAGGGGCCTGACGAGCACGGCGTCAGCATCATTGCGTTCGTCGTTACCGGGTACATTCCGCTCACGCTGTTTCGGAACTCGGTTAACCGTGCGGTGAAGGTATTCACCGTCAACAGCAGCCTCATGTACCACCGTCAAATCACGCTGACGGACTTCATCTTCGTCCGTTTCCTGATCGAGATGATCGGCGGCATGATGGCCTATCTCGTCGTTGGCCTGCTGCTGATCTACCTGGATCTGTTTCCGGTCCCATACGACATCGGCTGGCTCATCGTCGGCTGGTTTGTCTATTGCGCATTCACCCTGTCCCTGTGCTTCGTGCTGGCGCCTTTGTCAGAGATGTCTGACGTACTCGAGAAGATGATGCCCGTTACGACTTATGTCGTGATTCCCTTCTCAGGCACGTTCAACATGCTCTCCTGGCTCACACCCGAGGCTCGGGACATATTGCTCTATTCGCCTTTCGTGAACGCAATGGAGATGATGCGTCACGGGGTGTTTGGAGAACACGTCACAACCTATTTCGGATTTGGTGTCCCTATTGCAGCGACGATGGTCTTCATGGCGATCGGCCTGACGCTGTGCAGAACGGTTCGGCGGCGGCTGGTAGTTGAATGATCAGCTGCGTTAACCTCAGCAAATCCTATCCGCTAGGACATCGTCGCAAGGACGTATTCCGGAACCTGAACTTTCAGATCCGCCCAGGCGAACGCGTCGGTTTCCTGGGTCGCAACGGCGCCGGCAAGACTACGCTGATCAAGCTTATCGGGGGCGTCGAAATGCCGACCGCCGGCAAGGTCGTCCGCGACATGTCGGTTTCCTGGCCCCTGGGTTTTGGCGGCGGCTTTCATGGAAGCCTGACGGGCTATGACAATGCGCGGTTCATCTCACGCATCTACGGTCACGAATATCGCGAGATCAAAGACTTCGTGGAGGATTTCACGGAGCTTGGAGCGCAGTTGAAGATGCCGGTTGTGACATATTCGTCCGGCATGCGCGCGCGCCTGGCCTTTGCATTATCGCTGGCGATCGAATTCGACTGCTATCTTATCGACGAGATCATCCTCGTGGGCGATCAGAATTTCCACCGCAAATGCCATTTCGAACTGTTCGAAAAGCGCGCCGACCGGGCGTTGATCCTTGCATCGCATAGTTTCGAAATCATCCGGGAGTTCTGCGACCGCGCGATGGTCCTCCACGCCGGAGCCGGCGTGATGTACTCCGATGTGAATGAGGCATTGGACGTTTACACTGCCCTTTAGAAAGGCAGGGGCTGCGGCGCGCGCGGTCGGCCATCTTTAACCTGCGCAAATCCGCACATCTCAGATTTACGGCACTCGCGCTTTTACGGTTGCTTGATTCCGACGAAGGTTCCTCGATCCTGAGTGGCGTAATAGCCGCTGGTCATATTTTCGAGCAGGCTTTGTCCATGGAATCCAGCCAGTTGGTCCACTTGCTCGAAAACGATGTCAAAACCTGCGTCATGCAGTGCCTGGAAGATGCCGGGACGCGTCAGCCAAAATGATCGATTGTTCTCCCATGAGGTCCATTTGAGTTGCTCAAGTTCGTCCAAGTCGATCGTTTCGTGCTCTCCGTACCAGCGGCCAGGAAGATCTTCGTTAGTTGTCAGCTCCGATAGGCTGAAGACCGTGCTCGGCTTGTCCGTAGCAAAGTGCGTGTTGATGACCACGACCTTCGCATGTTGGGCCATCTTATTAATGAACTCGCGCGGTCGATCGAGATGATAAAGTAATCCGCAACAAAATGCGACGTCAAACTGACCGTATTTGTCCAAATTCCAGACATCGTCCTTAGCGAAGTCGAGATTTGGCAATTTAAATGCGTCTTTTATTTCAAGGCAGTTCTCGATGTTGGACTGGCGCACCTCGATGCCGAGAGCGTCGAATCCCATTCGCGCGAGCTCGAGCGTGTAGCCCCCTTCCAAACACCCGAGGTCCACAATCCGTTTGCCCTGATTGTCTGGGTAAAGAGCGCGCAGCAGCCGCTGCGTCGACTTCAGCCAAGGGTGATCACCGATGAACCAATCCATATCTGGAATGGTCGATTCACCGTTCGGGAATTGAACATTATGCGCTGAGAAAGTCATGTCGCCGGCTCCTATCATCGGGCGCGCGCTCTGCAACAGCTAAGAGGTAAATTGGCGGTTTCGGATTGATTTTGTTGGACGTTCAGGGCGTGTCAATCGTCGTTCGTCCTAACAATCGGCATCCGCCGCGCAAGCTGATGCACGCGTTTGCGTTCGTTCGCTGGCCGGTGATATGGCCGGTCCTATCGGTTGTTATCGGGGTCTCCTTCGTTCCATGTTCAGTGCTTTCTCGTGGCGCCAGGTGCGTGCGTCCCGCGGCCTTGTGGTTTCGGCCGCTCTCATCGTCGGCGCTTGCTCGACGCTGCCCGTAAGTGGGCCGACAGGAACCGAAATCCGTCAAGCGGCGCGCGCCAAGCAGCCCCAATTCCCATTCGCCTTGGTTGAAGTTGTATCCGCTGCTCAGCTGCCGCCGGCGCCCGGCATCCCGGTCCCCACGCTCGCGGCCCTGCCGCCGCGACCGACCGACCTGCTCGGTCCTGGCGACGTGCTCAACATCGCGATTTACGAGGCCGGCGTAACCCTGTTCGGCCGTACCACGATCGCCGGAGGTGGCGGGGCGGTGGACACAAGTTCGAGCGCCGAGCGGCTGCAGGTCCGCGTCGACGATTACGGCTTTATCAAGGTACCGTTCGTCGGACGTGTAAGAGCGGCTGGCCATACCGCAGCTGAGCTACAGGCGATGATCCAAAGCGGGCTTCACGGACTATCTCAGGACCCGCAGGTCCTGGTCTCTATCGACCAGTCCATCACGAACAGCGTTATCTTGGCAGGGGAGGTTGCCCGGCCGGGTCGGCTCGTATTGGCGACGAACCGGGAGTCGCTCGTAGACGCCATTGCTCTGGCCGGAGGTTACCGGGGTAATGCGAAGGACTCGGTCGCGCGCATTCAGCGGGATGGACAGAGTTTCGAGATCCGGCTGAGCGATTTGCTCGACATGCCGCAAGAGGATGTCCAGGTCACGCCCGGTGACCGGATCACTGTTATCAGCCGACCGCAGAGCTTTTCAGTCCTCGGCGCTCCGAATAAATCGGACGAGATCGTCTTCCCGCGCCCAAAACTTACGCTTGCCGAAGCGGTCGCTCTGGCGGGCGGCGCTAACCCCAATGCAGGCGATGCGGCGGCGATCTTCGTATTCCGATACGTCCGTCGAGCTGACGGGACGGAGCAGCCGACCGTCTATCACCTGAACATGATGAGGGCGGGTGCCTATCTGCTGTCGCAGCGGTTCCGGATGCTGGACGGCGACGTGCTGTACATCGGCAACGCCCGTGCCAATCAGCCGGCCAAGTTCGTACAGCTCTTGAGCCAGCTCTTCGTTCCTGTTGCGACCGCACGAGCCGTGACCCAGTAGGCTGGGTTGATTCATAATGGCGCTCGATTAAGCGCTCTTTGAAACTTAGCAGGTGGGTGGGATGCAATTTCGCGCCTTCGATATCGACGGGCCGATTCAGATCGTCCCGCGCAAACATGAAGATCATCGAGGATATTTCTCCGAGATCTTCCGGCTGAATAGCTTCGCGGAGCATGTGGGGCCGGTCACATTCGTCCAGGAGAACCAATCGCTGAGCAACGCGCCGGGCACGATACGAGGCATTCATTTTCAGACGCCTCCGATGGCCCAGGGAAAGCTGGTCCGCTGCGTGGCCGGCAGGTTGCTCGACGTGATCGTCGATCTGCGCCAGGGGTCTTCGACGTTCGGCCGCTGGGTTTCGGTGATCCTGTCGCCCCAAGACCTCAATCAGCTGTGGGTACCGGTCGGCTTCGGGCACGGCTTTTGCACACTCGAGCCGAACAGCATCATCAGTTACCGCGTGACTGAATATTATAGCCCCGAGCATGACAAGGGCGTCGCCTGGGATGACCCGGAGATCGGCGTCGACTGGCCGTCCGTCGCTGACCCCGAGACCTTGTCGGGCAAGGACCGGGAGCAGCCGCGACTTGCTGACCTGCCCGCTTATTTTTCGATGGAAGACCGCTGATGCGCGTGATTGTTACGGGGGGTGCGGGCTTCATCGGCTCGGCGCTGGTGCGGCACTTGGTGCTCGAGAAGGGCTGTGAGGTGCTCAACATCGATGCGCTGACCTATGCCGGCAACCTCGCTTCGCTTTCGGCCGTCGAAGACAAGCCTAACTACCGCTTCCTTCATGCCAACATCTGCGATCGCGAGGCGATGGAACGCGCCACTGCCGACTTCCGGCCCGACCGGGTTATGCACCTGGCCGCCGAAAGCCACGTGGACCGGTCGATCACCGGAGCGGCCGACTTCATCCAGACCAACGTGATCGGCACGTTCACGCTGCTTGAGACGGCGCGGGGATATTGGTCGGAACTGGATGACAAGGCGAAGGATGCCTTCCGCTTCCTCCACGTCTCGACCGATGAGGTTTACGGCTCGCTCGGCGATGAGGGCCTGTTCACGGAAGATACGCCCTACGACCCGAGCTCGCCTTATTCGGCCTCGAAAGCGTCATCGGATCATCTCGCGAAGGCGTGGCAGCGGACCTACGGCCTTCCCGTCGTCGTCTCCAACTGTTCCAACAACTACGGGCCGTACCACTTTCCCGAGAAGCTGATCCCATTGACCATTCTCAATGCCCTCGCCGGCGAACGGCTGCCCGTCTACGGCAAGGGAGAGAATGTCCGCGACTGGCTTTACGTCGAGGATCACGCCCGTGCACTGGACCTAATTGCCGAGCGTGGCAGGGTCGGCGAGACATACAACGTCGGCGGACGCAACGAACGCCGCAACATCGACGTCGTGCGCCAGATCTGCAGCGTGCTCGATGAACTCGCGCCGGCAAACCGGCCGCGGGAGGAGCTCATCGAATTCGTGACGGACCGGCCGGGCCACGACGCGAGATATGCGATCGACGCGACGCGGCTCGAGACCGAGCTCGGCTGGCACGCCCAGGAGAATTTCGACACCGGCATCAGGAAGACGGTTCGCTGGTACCTGGACAACGAATGGTGGTGGCAGCCGCTGCGTGACCGTTATGCGGGGCAGCGGCTTGGGCTGCTGAACTCCGCCAAGGGTTGAGCTGCGATGCGCATCCTCGTGACTGGACGCGAAGGGCAGGTTGCCCGGTCGCTGGCAGAGCGCGCGGCGCCGCCCGAAATCGAGATCGTGACGCTTGGGCGTCCGGAGCTCGATCTGGCGGGGCCGGCCGATGCGATCATCGCCGCGGTGGAAGGCGCCGAGCCGGATGTGATCGTGGCTGCAGCGGCCTACACCCAGGTCGATAGGGCCGAGAGCGAGCCTGAACTGGCTTTTGCCGTCAATGAGCTTGGAGCCGCCGCGGTAGCGCGCGCGGCGAGCAGGCTCGGCGTTCCCCTCATCTACCTTTCCACCGATTATGTGTTCGATGGGACGAAGCCAGAGCCGTACGTCGAGCAGGACGTGCCCAAGCCCGCCAGCGTCTATGGCGCCTCCAAGCTCGCCGGCGAAAGAGCAGTGCTGGCCGAGAATGCCGATACCGCCGTGCTTCGGACAGCATGGGTATACAGCCCGTTCGGCGGGAATTTTGTGAAGACGATGCTGCGCCTTGCCGGAGAGCGCGATGAGGTCGCCGTTGTCGCCGATCAGCGTGGCAACCCGACCAGCGCACTGGATATCGCGGACGCAGTGTTGTTGGTCGCGGCCAACCTGCGTGCGCGAAGCGATCCGGGATTGCGCGGGGTTTTCCACATGACGGCGGCCGGACAGGCTAGCTGGGCCGACTTCGCCGAGGCGGTGTTTGAGGCATCGGCCCGCGCCGGTGGCGCGTTTGCGAGGACCAGGCGCATTTCGACAGCCGACTATCCGACGGCAGCGAAGCGGCCGGCCAATTCCCGGCTGGATTCCTCAAGGCTTGAACAGATGCACGGTGTCCGCTTGCCGGATTGGCACGAATCCCTGCAGGTTGTGATCGACCGTCTGGTCCAGCCCGACGCGCCAGGAGCTTCAAATCGATGAAGGGAATCATTCTCGCTGGTGGAAGCGGTACGCGGCTTTTCCCGATGACGCTCACCGTCTCGAAGCAACTATTGCCCGTCTACGACAAGCCGCTGATCTACTATCCGCTGACGACGTTGATGCTCGCCGGCATTCGCGAGGTGCTGGTCATCACCACCCCGCACGATTCGCCTCTTTTCCAGCAACTGCTGGGCGATGGGTCGCAGTGGGGGATGAGCATCAGCTATGCAGTCCAACCCGAGCCCAAGGGCCTTGCCCAGGCATTCACGATCGGCGCCGACTTCGTCTCCAGCGGTCCCTCGTGCCTCGTCCTCGGCGACAATATCTTTTTCGGCCACGGTCTTTCCGAAGTGCTTGCCAATGCACGGCAGAGAGCCACAGGCGCCACGGTCTTCGCCTATCAGGTTGCGGATCCCGAGCGCTATGGCGTCGTCGAATTCGACGATCGGATGCGGGCACTCAGCATAGAGGAGAAGCCCTCCGAGCCCAGGTCGAACTGGGCCGTGACCGGCCTCTATTTTTATGATGAGCGGGTGGTCGACATCGCCGCGAGCATCCAGCCCTCCTGGCGTGGAGAGCTTGAAATCACCGACGTCAACCGCGCCTATCTCGATCGAGGCGAGCTTCGCGTCGAAGTCATGGGCCGCGGCTATGCCTGGCTCGACACGGGAACGCCCGACAGCCTGCTTGAGGCCGCCTCGTTTGTCGGCACTCTCGAACGCCGGCAGGCAACGAAGATCGCCTGCCCCGAAGAAATTGCGTTCAGGATGGGCTTCATTGACGCCGGACAACTTTCGACCGCCGCGGACCGGCTCGGTAAATCCGACTACGCAAGATATTTACGCCGGGTCCTGGAAGAAGGCGCTTGACGGAGAAGCCGCCTAGCTTCGGGTCAAAGCGTTTTCGGGAAATCCTGGTTCCAGCGTTGAGAGGCGACCCGGTCCAAGCCGTCAACGGGGTGTATCTGATGGCAACGCGCCGGCGAGTACGCGGGTGGTCGAGACTAATGGTGGCCGCGTCCAAGGCAGGCATAAGCTACCACCGCTGGACGAGGTCGACTGAGTTTCGATTTCTCGCCCATTACCGACAAAGTAAGCCGGAAATCGCAGCCGTCCCGCAAATGGTGGTGCTAATCCTTGCGAATGCCGCGGAGATCGACGAGATTTCGGTCACCGTCGCAAGCATTCGCAAAGCAATTCGCAAGCCTGTGATCTACTGCACGACGGGTGGGGGCGATGGAGTCACGGTTCTACCCGGCGACTGTCTGGCCACCAGGATCCAAGCACTTGCACAGGTCCATGCGGACTCCTGGATATTACCAATACTCGCTGGCGATCAGATTTCGGAGTCTCTTGTCGACGCAGTAGCAAGATCGATCGGCACCGATCGCGCGACCTTCGTCTATTGGGACGAGGATGTGCTTCGGGCCGGCCACCGCTGCGAGCCGTGGGTCAAGCCCGAATGGGACCCGCTGCTCGTCGCCGCGCTTGGGGGCATGGTCGGCGCATCCTGTGTGTCGTTTGCCGCTCTTGGCGATGCGGCAAGCAGGATTCCGCCAAGCACTCCGGTCGATTGCGATCAATTTGAGCGCTTATTGCTGGAAGTAGCAGCTGAACACCGTCCGGCGCACATCCCGCTGGTTCTGACCCATCGCGCGGATCGCCCAACACGAACATACGCAATTGCCAAATCTTATCCGGCTGAGCCCGCCCGATGGCCCAGTGTCTCGATCATCGTCCCCACGCGGGACAAGCCGAGACTGCTCTCCGCATGTCTCCAGGGTGTCAACCGAATTGATTATCCCGGTCGGGTTGAGTTGGTTGTCGTGGACAATGGCAGCCATGACCCGAGAGCCGTAGAGCTGCTTGCAGGGCTGGAGCGCGAAGGAAAGGCTATCGTCGTCCGAGACGAAGACGAGTTCAACTTCGCGAGACTGAATAATCTAGCGGCCCGGAGGGCGACGGGCGACATGCTCTGCCTGTTGAATAATGACGTCGAACCGTTGGGAAATGGTCATTCCTGGCTGAAGAGTTTGGTTACTTTCGCGAATCAAGCTGATGTGGGCGCCGTAGGCGCGCAATTGCTCTACCCTAGCGGACGTATCCAGCATGCTGGCGTCGCCATCGGCCTTGGCGGCGCCGCGGGCCACGTTCAGAAAGGGGTTCACCCTTCCGAACGGAGGTTTTGGACCTGGCACGCCGTGACTCGGGAAGTCTCGGCTGTAACGGCGGCCGTTCTGGTCGTGAGAAGATCGACATTTGTCGAAGTCGGCGGGTTCGACGAGGAGTTTGCCGTCGCCTTCAATGATGTCGATTTCTGCCTCCGTCTGAAGCAGGTCGGATTGCGCAACATCTACGTCGCCGAGGCCAGGCTCGTTCACCGGGAGTCGGAATCGCGCGGTAAAGACAGATCACCTGACCAGGCCCGGCGTTTCGCGAAAGAGCTTGCACGGCTTCAGCTGCGGTGGGGAACGGAAGATTATCTCGACCCCCATTTCAGTCCGCTTTTTTCGCGTCTCGTCGAGCGATGCGTCCTTGCGCCGTGAATCGCCGTCCCGACCTCGGCTCCGTCACTCTCGTCGCAGTGACCAGCGTAGCGCTCGCTGCGACTGTGGAAGCGCTGAAAAGGTCGATGGAACAGGCGCGCTTTGCCCATGTGCTGCTATTGAGCGACCGACCACCAGCCGGCGAAGCCCTCGGCATGGTCTGGCGGCGGATCAACCGTCTTTCCTCACGCGAAGACTATACTCGTTTCATGCTGCGCGAGCTCGTGGACCATATCGCGACCCCGTACGCTCTGTGCGTGCAGTGGGATGGTTATGTGCTCGATGGCGCCCGCTGGGACCCGGCGTTCCTCGACTATGACTATGTCGGCGCTCCGTGGCCGCACTTCAGCGACGGGCATAACGTCGGCAACGGTGGCTTCTCCCTGCGTTCGCGGCGATTGCTCGACGCCTGCCGCGAACTGCCGATCGACGATCCACCTCTCGAGGACGTCATCATTGGGCGCCGCTGCCGCCCGCATCTTGAGCAACTCGGCTTCCGCTTCGCACCGGAGAGTCTTGCACGTCGGTTTGCCTATGAACGAACTCGGCCTCGCGGCGATGAGTTCGGCTTCCACGGGGTCTTCAACCTGCTGCCGCGCCTCCCGGCATCTACGTCCTTGCAGCTACTGCGCAGCCTCGAACCCGGGATGTTGGCACGCAGCGAGCGGTGGGAACTACTGCGTTGGGCCCTGCGTCACGGCCGCCTTCGCCTTGCCCTGGAAGTGCTCCGGCGGCTCGCGTGACACTTTGTCGCAAGCTGCGCTAGGCGGCCAGCCATAATGTCCGAGCGTGATTTACTATTGGATGTCTCGCGTCTGATCTGGCGGCAGTGGCGGGGCCGGCTGCCGACCGGAGTTGACCGCGTCTGCCTTGCATACCTTGGACATTACCGCAGCCGCTCCCGCGCCGTCGTCCAGCGCGCGGGGCGATATTTCGTTCTGAACGAGCGGAATTCAGACCGTCTGTTCGACTTGATCGAGCGCGGGCCTAGGGGATTCCGCAGGGGTCTGCTTCAGCTGGCGTGCCAGGCCTTTCCAACCGCACGGCGAGTACCGGAACAAAGGGGCCTTCTTTATCTCAACGTCGGGCATACGGGGCTCGACGACCTCTCGCTGGGTTCATGGGTTGCCGAATCCGGTGTTCGTCCCGTGTTCCTGATCCATGACCTGATCCCCATACTCTACCCGCAATATTGTCGGCTCGGTGAGCAGGCGAAGCATGAGCGGCGGCTTGAGAACGTGCTCACGAGCGCTGCGGGGCTGATCGGGAATTCCCAGGCGACGGTGCGGGACATCGCAAATTTCGCGACTGCTCGCGGCCTGCCGATGCCGCCGACCGCCGCCGCGTGGATTGCCGGGCCACCGCTACCGGCCAATACTGTTCCACGGCATTTCGATCGACCGCATTTCGTCACGGTTGGCACGATTGAGGGGCGGAAGAACCACAACCTCCTGTTGCGGGCCTGGAGGCGGATGGCGGAAGCCGGCCGTTTCGAGCTGCCGATATTGGTGATCATCGGCCAGCGGGGCTGGGAAGCGGAGGCGGCGATCGCGACCCTCGACAGGCTGGGCGATCTCGAAGGCCTGGTGATCGAACTCGGCCAATGTCCCGACGACGAGCTTTTCGCGATCATCGCGGGCGCGCGGGCGCTGCTCATGCCGTCATTCGCGGAGGGCTTCGGTTTGCCGGTGGCGGAGGCGCTTGAGCTGGGGACGCCGGTGATCGCCAGCGACCTCGCGGTGTTTCGTGAGTTTGCGGGCGACATTCCGACCTATCTCGATTGCCGGGACGAATCCGGTTGGGAGAGCGCGGTTCGCGACTTCACTCAGGACTCGCCCGAACGAGAACGGCAGTTGCGGCGGATGACGGGCTACCGCGGACCGGATTGGGCGACTCACTTCGGGATCGTCGACCCGTGGATCGAAACGCTCGCGCAATAGTTCCTGGCCAATACTGTCGGCCAATTGTTGCAGGAGGGCCACAATCTGCGTTTACTTTACGATAACTCTTCCGGTTCATCGGGCCGACTGCCGAACCGGTGCGAACTTAACTTGACTGGTTAAGTGCGCTCTTTAGGGAAGCAATGCTCGGCTGGGGGTGTGTGTGGTTTCTGGCTCGGCTTCTATCCTGTTGCCAAGCGAGCAAGAATTCCGACACGGGGATGGCAGAAGTTCTGCCCCCGACCGAATAAGCGACTCCTTGCCTCTCATCGCTAAAGATCGCCAGTTGTCTCACGAATTCCTGCGCATCCCGCCCTTCCCGGGCGCTAGTTCGAAATGCTTCGTGCGAAGGGGCGGGCAGGTGACAGATATCGGCGCGCAAGCAGTGGCCGCGGATTTAAGGCGGCTGCGCGTCGGCGGAAGTTTTTGGGGAGCCCAGCCGGCGCTGCCAGAGGGCCATGTTCTCGCCGCGTCTGCCGCCGCGATTGAAACGGCGAACCGAAGCGCCGGGAACCGTCCTGTCGTGCGCTGGATTGGCCGCGAAGGCCCGGGTGGCTTTAACGGACAGGCGCTCAAGGGGGAATGCGATCCCTGGCACGTCCTGGCAAATGCTTCCCTGGTCATCGCGGAGCGGGATGACGAATTGCACGTCATCGCAGCGCTCCTTGGTTGCCCGAGCATTGAACTAGACCCTGTGACCGGACAGCAGGGGGCCACGACGCTCGACCTCGAAACTGTGCTTGAGCGGCAATTTTCCGAAGTCACTTTCGAGAATCCGTTTACCGGAGAGCCGATGAACGGGCTCGAAGCCATCGCGTTGTGCGGCTTCTGGCGCGAGCTGATCGATTCCAATCGGGAATTGGCGGGCGGTCTGGGCTTTGCGTTCTGGAAGCAGGGCTCGGTAGCCCCATTGCTGTGGGGCGGCAGCGAGCCGTTCAAATTCCTTCGCGATGCTCCGACATCCGGCTCTCGCGCACCGATCGCCGTGTGGCGTTCGAAGGTACCCGAAGGGACACTCACCGAGCTCGAAAAAGCCGGAATCCCGCTGGTCGAAGTTGAAGATGGGTTCCTTCGCTCGCGGGGGCTCGGGGCCGACTGTGTGCCGCCGCTGTCGATCACGGTCGACCGGCTCGGCGTTTATTTCGACCCCTCAAACGAGAGCGAACTCGAGCGCCTGCTGGAGAAAGGGCCTTTCGCCGAGCCGTTGGTCGAGCGAGCACGTGACCTCCGGCACCTGATCGTCGAGGCCGGGCTTGGGAAATACGAGCGCGGTCACGTCACGCTCCACCGGCCAGCCGGCGAACGATGCCACATCCTGGTGCCCGGCCAGGTCGAGGACGATCGTGCCGTTACCCTCGGCGGCTGCGGCCTCGCCTCGAACCTCGAGTTGCTCAAGCGGGTGCGCGAGCAAGCGCCTCACGCATACATCCTTTACAAGCCGCACCCCGATGTCGTTGCAGGGCACCGGCGCGGCTCGATCGCGCAAAGTCGGTGCCTGGAGTATGCCGACGAGATCGTCGGCGACCTGCCGATCAGCTCGCTGATTGCCATGGTCGATGAAGTTCACGTCAACACGTCGCTCGCGGGGTTCGAGGCGCTGCTCAGGGAAAAGCCGGTTTCGACCTACGGCGTCCCGTTCTATGCCGGCTGGGGCCTGACGACCGATCTTGCGCCGATTCCGGCGCGACGCACCGCCAAGAGGTCAATCGACGAACTCGTCGCCGCGGCGTTGCTTCTGTATCCGCGCTATCTCGACCCCGTAACGGGTCTTCCGTGCCCTGCCGAAACCGTGGTTGCGCGCCTTTGCGACGGCGGCGAGCGTGACGCGAGCCTCGTCGTTGGATTACGGCGCCTGCAGGGAAAGCTCATGCGTCGCTTGAGGAGCCTGGTCCAGTGAATCGTCCGACCGGAAATCTCAGTCTGCTGTTGAATCCGGCTCTGCCGTCGGTCCAGCGTCCCCGCGCGCCGATGCACCGGCCGGAGCGCCGCGCATTCGTGTTTCTACAGGGGCCGCCCGGCCCGATGATGCACCAGCTCGCAACGACAATGCGCGCGAAGGGCATCAAGGTCGAACGCATCAACATCTGCGCCGGTGACGCAGTTGATTGGAAGGAGCCAGCGACGAATTTCCGCGGCCGTTTCCGCGACTGGCCGGTTTTCTTCGACAATTTCCTGCGCGAGCATCAAGTCACGGACATCCTGCTGTTCGGCGATTGCAGGCCTTATCATGCTTCCGCCCGTCGCATCGCCGCGCTCCGCGGAGTCAGGACCTATGTCCTCGAGGAGGGCTATCTTCGGCCCCACTGGATGACCCTCGAGCTCGGCGGCGTGAACGGTTACTCGCGGCTCGCCCGGAACAAGGACTGGATCATCGAGCAGGCGCGTGCGCTGCCGCCGGAATCCTTCCTCCCTCCAATCACGGCGAGCTTCCCACGCCGGGTGCGCGATACCGCACGCCACTATATCGCCGTTCATCTCACAGGGCGCTTGGCTTTTCCGCATTACCGCACCCACCGGCCGGGGTCTGCCTTGATGGAAGCTGTGGGATGGGGCTGGAAATATTGCTTGCGAGGGCGCCGGGCCCGCCAGGCGGGCAAAGTCCTCAGCGAGTTGAAGGACAAGCCGTATTTCCTCTTCGCGCTGCAGCTGTCGGGCGATTACCAGATCCGGAATCATTCGCCGTTTCCGGACATGAGCTCGGGCGCGCTGTACGTGATGGAGAGCTTCGCGCGCCATGCCCCGGACGATGCGCATCTGCTGATCAAGGCGCATCCCTTCGACACCTCGTTCGTGAAGTGGCCGCGATTCATCCGGCGCCACGCCCGCCGCCTCGGGATCTCGGAGCGCGTGCGCTTCATCGACGGCGGGAATCTTGAAGAGCTCGCTGCCGATGCCACCGGCATGGTGTGCATCAATAGCACCTCGGCGACGCTGGCCTTGGCTGCCGACACCCCGGTCTGTGCGCTCGGGGAAGCGATCTACAATCTGCCCGGGCTAACGTTCCGCGGTCACATCGACGAGTTCTGGAGCGATCCGGAGCCGGCGGAGCCGGGGCTTTATGACGCATTCCGGCGTGTCCTCGTGGACCGCTGTCTCGTTCGTGGCGGGCTCGCCAGCGAATCCGCCGTGCAAACACTGATCGAAAGCATCGTCGAGCGTCTGTGCGCCGATGAACCGCGAGCGCTCAAGATTGTCGAGGACGCGGTTCTCGCAAAATAGCGGCCGGCACCTTCACTCGTCCTGCGACACCATTCGCAGATAGTCCGCCAGTTCCTCGCTGCCGCCGATGCGCCGACCCTCGGCGAAGACCTGCGGCGTGGTGGACACGCCGTGCTCGGCCTGGAAGGCATCTACCTCGTCTCGCGTCGTCAGCAGGCGCTCGTCAATCTCAAAGCCGGCATCCTCGAGCATTCGCCTGGCAAGCAGGCCGTAGGGACATTCGTGGGTCGGGAGCTTCATTCGATAGAGTATCGCTGTACGCTGGGGCATGAGGCGTTCCTGGATTGGGGGTCGAGGGGCAATGCGCCTGCTGCGGGAAAGTTGCTTCGCTCGCGGTCGGCCCTGCGCCGCGCTATGCGAATCGCGATGAACCCGATCTACGAAGCGATGAGGACCAGCGTCTTCGAGCGGATGTCGCTGGCCGCGACCAAGTATGGCGCGGTGAACCTTGGCCAGGGCTTTCCCGATTTTGGCTGGCCAGAGGAGATCCTCGACGCCGCCGCGAGGGCGCTCAAGGAAGGGTCGAACCAATATGCGCCGTCGCGCGGCCTGCCGGCGCTGCGGGAAGCCGTGGCAGCGCATTATCAGCGGCATTTCGGCCAGGATTTGGCGGCCGAGCATGTCTGCGTCACCAGCGGAGCGACAGAAGCGCTTGGCGCCGCGATCCTCGCAACCGTCAGGCCTGGTGACGAGGTAATCATCTTCACGCCCGCCTACGACAGCTATGCGCCCATGATCCGCCGGGCCGGTGCGACCCCTGTAGAAGTCCCGCTGCAGCTGCCGGGCTGGCGGCTCGATCGCGCCGCGCTGGAGGCCGCGATCACGCCCGCCACCAGCGTGATCCTGTTCAACAATCCCCATAACCCGGCAGGCCGATTGTTCGAACAAGAGGAGCTGGAGGTGCTCGCGGCCGCGGCGCGGGCGAACGACCTGATCGTCATCAGCGACGAAGTATGGGAGCACGTGCTGCTCGACGGTCGGCGGTTTACCCCGTTCGCAACGCTGCCGGAGATGGCGGAGCGTGTGATCAAGGTCGGCTCAGCGGGCAAGATCTTCTCGCTCACCGGGTGGAAGGTCGGCTGGATTGTCGCCGCGCCGCAGCTTGCGACGATCGCCGCCCGCGCGCACCAGTTCCTGACCTTTGCGACCCCGCCCAATCTGCAGGTCGCCGTGGCGTTCGGCCTCAATGAGGGCGAGGCCTGGATCCAGCCCATGCGCGATCGCTTCCAGCGAGCCCGCGACCGGATGACCGAGGGACTGCGCGCCAGCGGCTATTCCGTTCTTGATGCGACCTCGACCTACTTCCTGTGCGTCGATCTTGCAGCATCGGGCCTGAAGATCGACGACGAGGCCTTCGCGACGGCGGCAGTGGAGCGAGCCGGCGTGGCAGTAGTGCCGCTGTCGGCCTTTGCGGAGCGGGACCCGCCGCACCATCTGGTCCGCCTGTGTTTCGGCAAGAAGGACGAGACCATCGACGCAGGGGTTGCGGCGATGGCTCGAGCGAAGGAGCTCGTGGCATGAGCCCTGCTGAAGAGGCGGCGGGCCTGTTGGCTCATTTTGGAGTGGCGAGGGGGGGCGAGCTCGTCAGTCTTTCGCCGATTGACGGGGAGGAGATTGGAGGCGTCGAGGTCGGCGATGCGTCAGCGGCCACCGCGCAGGCGGCCAAGGCGTTCCTTGAGTGGCGCACCGTGCCGGCCCCAAGACGCGGCGAGCTGGTCCGGTTGCTCGCCGACGAGCTTCGGGCCGAGAAGGAGCCGCTGGCGAGCCTGGTGACGCTCGAGTGCGGGAAGATCGTTCAGGAGGGCTTGGGCGAGGTCCAGGAAATGATCGACGTCTGCGATTATGCGGTCGGCCTGTCGCGCCAGCTCTACGGCCTCACCATCGCCAGCGAGCGCCCCGACCATCGGATGATGGAGCAATGGCATCCGCTCGGCCCGGTGCTCGTGATCAGCGCGTTCAATTTCCCGGTTGCTGTGTGGGCATGGAACGCTGCGCTTGCGCTGGTGTGCGGCGACCCCGTGATCTGGAAACCGAGCGAAAAGACGCCACTCTGCGCCGAGGCGGTGATGGCGCTGGTCCGGCGAGCGCTGGAGAGGTTCGGCGATGCGCCGGACGGGATCGTTCAACTTGTGCAGGGCGGTCGTGACGTCGGCGAAAAGCTGGTCGACGACCCCCGCATCGCGCTGGTGTCGGCGACCGGCTCCACGGCGATGGGGCGTGCCGTCGGCCCACGAGTTGCAGAGCGCTTCGGCCGGACGCTGCTGGAGCTTGGCGGCAACAACGCGATGATCGTCGCTCCGAGCGCGGACCTGGACCTCGCCAGCCGGGCGATCCTGTTCTCGGCGGCGGGGACGGCGGGGCAAAGATGCACGACGCTTAGGCGGCTCATCGTGCACGAGACTATTGCGGACCAGCTTATCGAGCGGCTGCGCGGGCTATTTGCCCAGGTGAAAATCGGCGATCCGAGGGAGCCGGGCACGCTGATTGGGCCGCTCATCGATGAAGCCGCGTTCAGCGGAATGAGGGCAGCGCTTGGTGACGCCGTGGAGCGTGTCGACGCCGTACCGGGGGGCTTCTACGTCCGTCCAGCCGTTGTCGAATTGGCGGCGCAGGAAGGCCGCGCTCTCAAGGAAACGTTCGCCCCCATCCTCTATGTCTTGCGCTACCGCGACTTCGACGAAGCGATCAGGCTCAACAATGCAGTGCCACAGGGCCTCTCGTCGTCGATCTTCACGACCGATCTTCGAGAGGCGGAGCGCTTCCTGTCCGGCGGCGGGTCCGATTGCGGCATCGCCAACGTGAATATCGGGCCGTCGGGGGCCGAGATCGGCGGCGCGTTCGGTGGCGAAAAGGAGACCGGCGGCGGGCGGGAAAGCGGCTCGGACAGCTGGCGCGCCTACATGCGCCGGCAGACCAACACCATCAATTACGGATCAGATCTGCCACTCGCCCAGGGAATCCGTTTCGACGTCGCCCCATAGAGCGAGCTTCTCCTCGGCGATCATTGCCGGCCATGCGCGCCGGAACTTGCTGGTCCACGGCTTTAAAGCGGTGGGCTCCATCGGAGGCGATACGAGATAACCCTGCACGTAATCACAGCCGAGTTCGCGGACGATGCGCAGCTGCTCGATCGTTTCGACCCCCTCGGCGGTGGTGGTCAGCCCTAAGCCCTTCGCGAGCTCGGCAACCGAGTGGATGATCAGCCTGCTGTCGCGCGATGTCGGGGCATCTGCGACGAACGCCTGGTCGATCTTGACCTCGGTGAAGGGCAGCTGGCGAAGCTGCATCAGCGACGAATAGCCGGTCCCGAAGTCGTCGATGGCAAGGCCGATTCCCTTGATTCGGAAGCGTGTCAGCGCGTCCATCATCTTGACCAAGGGCTGCGTCGCTCCCTCGGTAAGTTCGAGCACGATGCGATCGGTCGGCACGTTGAGCGCCCGGCACATGCGCTCGACCAGGTCGGGGAAATCGAGGTGCTGGAGGCTCAGCGCCGAAATGTTGAAGGCAATGCAGACGTCAATCCCTTGCTGCCGCCATTCGAGCCACTGGCGAAGGATCCGCCGAAGGCCCCAGTTGGTCAGGTCGTCGATCAGGCCGTGCTGCTCGGCAAGCGGAACGAAGCGCGCGGGTCCGACCGTGCCGAGCTCGGGATCGTCCCAGCGGACCAACGCCTCAACCTGGGCAAGGCTGCCGTCGCGCATGGACACCTTCGGCTGATAGACCATGTGCAGGGCCTGGCGCTCAAGCGCCATCTGGAGGCCGTCAACCAGGCGCAGTTCGGCTTTCGCGCTCATTGCACCAATGTCGCCTTGAGCTTGGCCAACAGCTCTTCGAGGACGTCGAGGCGAACCGGCTTTTCGACCGGTCCCGCCATGTTGAGGCCGAGCGCTTCGCCCAGCCGGAATGCGGACTCGAGAACGCGGCGGTCGAAGCCGCTGACGATCAGCACCGGCCCCCGATAATTTTGTTCGGCAAGGAAACGGATCAGCTCTACACCGTCCATTCCCGGCATGCCGAGGTCGATCGCGACCATTTCCGGCCGGTTCGCGACCAGGCCCTCACGAAAGTCCGGGTCTCGATCCGTGACGATGGGGTCAAAGCCGCACGTGCGAGCCGCGTTCGCGAGGTAATCGGCGAGCGCCGGTTCGTCATCGATCAGCAGCAGGCGCGGCTGCGGCATGAACTCGCTCTCCCAATACTCGCGTAAGCGGCATGAACGTGCGGGACAAGATTTCTCAACGCCTTTTTAACCGCGTCGACCGATAAAGTCCCACTTTGGCGCGATTGGCGCCTACCCGGAGGTCAAGTTCCCGCATGTTCGCAGAGCTGATTCGAAGAAAGTTCGGGGGCGAGCGGCCTGGGAACAGCGACGCTGCCTTCGAATCGACCACCGTCTCCCTGTCCACGGCCGTGCCGCGTCCAGCGGAGCGCCGCACCGACGAGCGGCTCTCGGCGATGCTTCGCGTTGGCAAGATGACCGACACGGCCGGCAACGAGCAGCTGATCAAGGTCAAGAACATGTCTGCCGGCGGCGTGATGGCGATCGTCACCCGCGCGCCCGAAGTCGGCGAGCGCGTCTCGCTAGAGCTTTCCTCGCAGCGGATCCCAAGCTCTGTCGTCTGGACTCGAGACGACCTCGTCGGGCTCAAGTTCGACCAGGACGTTGACCTTGGCGAGCTGCTTGCAGGACGCAAACCGCGCCACGGTTTCCGTCCGCGCCCCCCGCGCCTCGACATTCCGTGCAAGGCGTCGGTGAGGGTCGGCAAGACCTACTACACCGTAGACGTCCACGACATTTCGCTCGGCGGAATCAAGGTCGAGCCGATCGAGGAATATTGCGTCGGCAAGAACGTCGTCGTCGTGGTCGAGAGCCTGCGTCCGATCAAAGGTGAGGTGCGCTGGTACTCCGATCGACGCGCGGGCATCGTCTTCGAGCGTCCTCTCGAGTTCGAAGAGCTAGCGGAGTGGGTCGGCAAGCGGCTCGAGCTCGCCAGCCTCAAGGCGTCTTACAAAGGCTGACGGCCGCACCTATGTCCGTTCCAGCAAAGGAGCGGATGAATGCCCGATCAAGTCGCAGTCCTAGCCGGTGGATGTTTCTGGTGCACCGAGGCGGTCTTCCTCGATGTTATTGGCGTCAAATCCGTCGAGAGCGGCTACACCGGCGGCACTGCTCCAAGCCCGACCTACAAGCAGGTTTGCGGCGGCGACACTGGCCATGCCGAGGCGATCCGCGTGACCTTCGACCCCGAGCAGGTCAGCTACGACGATCTGCTCGACATCTTCTTCGCGACCCACGACCCGACGCAGCTCAACCGCCAGGGCAATGACGTCGGCACCCAATACCGTTCCGCAATCTTCCCGCAGGACGAGGAGCAGGAGCGAAAGGCCCGCGAAGCCATTGCCCGGAACAATCCTAACCACGACAATAGGATCGTCACTGCGATCGAGCCCAGGGGCGAATGGTATCCGGCCGAGGATTATCACCAGGATTATTGGGCCGGGGAGGGGCAGCGGAACCCCTATTGCCTCGCCGCGATTCCGCCGAAGCTGCAAAAGCTCAGGAAAAGCTTCCAGCAGCGGGTGAAGGGCATGAACGCCGCAATCTAGGCGGCGGCGCGCAGCAACCGATCGTTGATTGCGGCGCCGAGGCCCTCGTTCGGGACAGGTGCGACGGCGATGCCCAGCTTTTGCGACGCGTCGGCCCGATGGAGAAGGTCGAAAAGTAGTGACGCGGCCTCCACGAGGTCGCCGGTTCGGCTGAGATTTGCATCCCCTTCGATCGCGCCGAAGCCGATGAAATATTCTTCTGTCGTAGCGCTCGAAACATTGAGCCGGATCGGCTTGGACGGCGCGTAATGACTGGCGAGCTGACCGGGCGCTTCGATCTTCTCGCCCGAGACGTGCACCGCATCCACCTCGATGGGCCCCGGCCGCAACAGCCGAAGCGCACCGTTTGTCGCCGCGACGATCGTTGATTCGAGACCCCGTTCGGTCGGCCCGGCGTCGAGGATGAGCGGAATCCGGCCTCCAAGGCTCTTGAGGACATGTTCCGCTCGCGTGGGGCTGATCGAACCGCTCGCGTTGGCGGAAGGCGCTGCAAGCGGCCGATCCGCAGCTCGAAGCAGCGCTTGCATCGCGGGGTGCGCCGGAACGCGGAGACCAAGCGAGGACAGGCCTGCGGTTACGATTGGAGCAATGCCGGCCGTTTGGCGAAGTGGCACGACGAGCGTGAGAGGTCCGGGCCAATGGCGCTCGGCAAGCGCGCGCGCTTCGTCGCTAAAGAGGCCAAGACGCTCCGCCGCGTCAAAGTCAGGAACGTGCACAATCAGTGGGTTGAAGGCCGGCCTTCCCTTGGCTTCATAGATTCTGGCAACCGCGCGGGCGTTGGTCGCATCGGCTGCGAGGCCGTAGACCGTCTCTGTGGCGACCGCCACCGGTTCCCCGGCGAGGATCAACCGTCCTGCTTCGCCGATGGCGTCGTCGCTAAAGGGAATGACCCGCGTCTCCATCTGGCGCGGCTAGAGCATCAGGCGCCCCGGTGGAATACTAGGCGCGCTCGCGGTCGAGCAGCGTTGCCGGATCGATCCCCAGCCGGCGCATGCGCGCGCGGATCTGGGGCCATTCCTCTTTGAGGAAGCGGTTGCGCTCGGAATCTCCGAGGCGGGCCCGCGCGCCGGGCGCGACGAACATGCCGACGCCGCGCTTGACGACGATCAGCCCTTCATCCTGAAAACCCTGGTAGGCCTTGGCGACGGTCAGGGGATTGGCCTGCTCCTCGGCCGCTAGCGCGCGAACCGAGGGGAGGGGGTCGCCATCCCCATACCGGCCGGCGAGGATCGCGTCGGCGATCGTTTCCCGAAGGCGGACATAGACCGGTTTCTCGTGCTGCTTTCCAACCGTCATGCTGTCATAATACAGCGTGGCGCGAGAATATCAATCGCCGATCGCCGAAGAATTACAAAGCCGGCGGTCGCCACGACCTGCGGACGGCGTCCGGCGAGGGACGCTCGCGCTCTTCCAGTTCGTGCCCGGCGTTCCCGATGAAGACGAAGCCGGCGATCCGCTCCCCCGGTTCGCAGAAGGCGGCGCGAACGCGTTCGGAATAGGCGCGCCAGCCGGTGACCCAGCCTGCGACGAAGCCGAGCGCGTGCGCGGCGAGCAGCAAGTTCATTGCGGCCGCACCGCACGACAACTCCTGCTCCCAAACCGGAATTTTGTGGCCGCGCACGGGCGCGGAGACGAGCACCACAAGCTGCCCGTCGAAATGAGCAAATTCGTGCTCCTTCTGATGGTGGGCCACGGTCGCGCATGGATCATCCTCCGACAGCGCGTGGCGCAGGACGGCCTCGAGCGCGTCGCGCTGGTCATATCCGACCGTGACAAAGCGCCACGGCGATAGCTTGCCATGGTCGGGAATCCGCGCCGCGATGGTGAGGATGCGCTTCATTTCCTCAGCGCTCGGGCCCGGGTCGACGAGGTCGCGCGGCTTGGCGGATCGGCGGGTTTCGAGAAGGGCCAGTGCAGAGGATCGGTCGTTGAGCATATCGTTGTCCATCTAAGGGCGCGGCTTGCCTGCAACAATGTGCTTCACAAGGCCGTTTTGGTCGTTACGGTCGCGCCGCTTGTGATGGGGAGAGTGCCGGATGGTCGATACACCAGCCGTTGAAGAACCGTTTTCGCCGGCTTCAGGCAAAACGAATCCAGCCCGTGCCGGAACATGGTTTGACCACCCAAGGCAGTTGAAACGCCTCTTCACGACGGAAATGTGGGAGCGCTTCGGCTATTACGGGATGAGGGCGATCCTCACCCTGTACCTCGTCAACCATTTCCTCTTCAGCGACGAGACTTCGACGGGGATCTACGGCGGGTTCACGGCGCTGGTTTATCTGACCCCGCTGATCGGCGGGTTCGTTGCCGACCAGTATCTCGGGTCCAAGCGCTCGGTGAAGTTCGGCGCGATCCTGATGTCGCTGGGCTACCTTACCTTGTGCTTCGGCGGCCAGAGCGCCACGCCTTTCGCGACAATTGACGGCCAGCGGTATGAAGTCAGCGTCGAGGGCACAGGCGAGTCCCAGCAGCGTTTCCTTGTCGCCGGGAGCGACCGGCTGCTCATCAAGGGGAACGACGACAAGTCGATCTCCCTTTTGAACGCCGGCGGGCAGGAAGTCCGCAAGCTCGCCCCCGACCAGTTCAAGTCGAACGCGGACCGGTCCCAGGGCTTCGTCCTGATCCTCCTGCTGGGCCTGTCGCTCGTCACAATCGGCAACGGCTTCTTCAAGCCCAACATCTCGACCATCGTGGGGACGCTCTACGAGGAAGGCGATCGTCGGCGCGACGCGGGCTTCACCATCTTCTACATGGGCATCAATCTTGGGTCCCTCATTTCCCAATTTTTCTGCCCGTTGCTCGCGCAGGCCGTCGGATGGTGGGCAGGCTTCGGGCTGGCAGCCGCTGGCATGGCCTGCTCATGGCTGCTGTTCCAGTTCGATGGTGGGCGTCTCGCCGGATACGGCGAGCGACCGGAGAACGCGCCGAAGGACCGCGACTGGTGGATTTACGGCGGCGCGCTGGTTGCCGTACCCGTGGTGATCTTCCTGTTCTGGAATTTGATGAACTATGTCGCGCCTCCGCCTGGCTCCGGCGTGATCGGTTACGTCATGTCGCTGCCGATCATGGGCAAGTTCCTGTTCGGCACCTTCCTGATCAGCGTCCCCGGGATTCTCGTGTGGTCATTCCTGAAGGGCAGCCGCGCCGAATTCCAGATGATGGTCGCGGCGATGGTCCTGATCGTCTTCAACGTCGTTTTCTGGACCCTGTTCGAACAGGCCGGGTCGTCCCTGACGCTGTTTGCGGAGCGCAACACGGTGCTTGAGATCGGCTGGACTGCGCCGCTGTTCGCGATGTTCCGTGCCAACCCGGTCACTTATTACCTGTTCTTCGCCGCGGTGGTCGGCGGCGTTGCGTGGCTCGCCTGGTGGTTTTTCGCTTGGGGCGAGGAACCGGAAACCCGACGGACGATGGGGATTGCCTCAATCGTGCTGGCCCTGCTCGTCCTGGTGGGAATGCATTTTGCAAGGATGAAGGGTTTTGGCAGCGAACCGGTCTACGTCATGCCCGCTGGTCAAACGCAGATTTTCAACGCGCTGTTCATTGTCATCCTCGCACCGATCTTCAGCTTCATCTGGAACGCGCTCTCCAGGCGTGGCCTGGAACCGTCCATTTCCGTAAAGTTCGGCCTCGCGCTGATGGGCGTCGGCGCCGGCTTCCTATTCCTTGTCTGGGGATCGCAATTCGCCAATTCGGGCTTCCAGGTCGGCCTGTTCTGGCTCGCCGGCC
>Ga0207657_10000784_pt1 | contig 33773 bp, 27 predicted proteins | sample KBSC33metaG_FD_184316 | JGI IMG/M metagenome (GOLD analysis project Ga0207657, IMG submission 184316) | Corn rhizosphere microbial communities from Kellogg Biological Station, Michigan, USA - KBS C3-3 metaG (SPAdes) (version 2) | ecosystem: Host-associated > Plants > Roots > Rhizosphere > Soil ...
ACGCGGTCAGAGCCTTCGGGTCGAGCGTGCATTGTGGCCCCGGCTGTGCCTTTACAGCTTCCTCAACGTCACTTGCTGGATGGCGCTGATGGGGATCGCGCTGTTGTGGCTTCCCGCCGGCGAGGCGTCGATGTTGGCCTATACGATGCCGGTGTGGGCTTCGCTGCTGGCATGGCCGATCCTCGGTGAGCGGCCGAATGGGTTGCGAATCATCGCCCTGGTGCTCGCGTTCGGCGGGCTGACCGTCATCTTGGGCGGTGACAGCCTCTCGATCACCCCGGAGAAGTTGATCGGCATTGCCATGGTGCTGGGCGGGGCGTTCGCATTCGCGCTGGGCGCGGTGCTGTCGAAAAAGTGGCCGCTGCCATTGCCGCCGATGTCCGCGGTAGCGTGGCAAGTCGGTTTGGGTTGCCTGCCGGTCGGATTGGTCGGCGCGTTGATTGAAACGTCTGACTTTGGCGCGGTGAGCACGCTTGGCTGGTGGCTGCTCGGCTACAACACCGTCATCCAGTTTTGCGTGGCTTACGTCACGTGGTTCGCGGCGCTCGAGCGATTGCCGGCGTCGGTTGCGGCGATCGGCACCACGGCGGTCCCGGTGATCGGCGTCGTCGCGTCCGCGATCGCGCTGCATGAACCGCTTGGACTGACCCAGATGGCTGCGCTGATGCTGACATTGGGCGGCATTGTACTGGCGACCCGTTCATAGTCTGCTGTCACGCAAAAGTTCAGGCTGAAAAACAACCAAGAATTCTCGCCGGATCATTTCATTCATGCCCAGTTCCAATCATAGCGACGCCAGCGCCCGCATCGCGCCGATCGGCATTGCCTTTCTGGTCGCGACGTCGATCGGCTGGGGCATCAATTTCCCGATCATGAAGAACCTGCTGACGGAATGGCCGCCGCTCTCCGCGCGAGGTCTGGCGGGGACGGTCGGTGCTGTCGCACTTGCCGTATTCGCATTGTACCGGGGGCAGAGCCTGCATGTGCCGCGCCGCATGTGGTTGCGGCTGTGGCTGGTGTCGCTGCTGACGATGGCGGCGTGGACCGCATGCATGGGACTGGCGCTGGTGTGGCTGAGCGGCAGCGAAGCCGCCATCCTGTCGATTTCGCTGCCGGTATGGGCCTCGCTGCTGGCGTGGCCGATTCTCGGCGAGCGCCTGTCGGTGTTGCGCGCGGTATCGCTCGGCGTGGCCTTGGTCGGGATCGCCGTGCTGATTGGCGGCAATGGTTTCGAGGCCAGTTTTGACAAGTGGCCCGGCATAGCCTTCGCGTTGTTCGGGGCTGTCTCGGTGGCGCTCGGCACGGTGCTGACCAAGCACTTCCCGCTCGCGATGCCGCCGATTGCACTCGCCGCGTGGCAACTCTGGCTCGGCTGCCTGCCGGTGGCGATCGCCGGACTTGTGCTGGAACACCCCGACGTCGCGGCGCTTTCGTCGATCGGCTGGGCGTCGATGGTCTATATGACGCTGATCCAGTTTTGCCTGTGTTACGTCTGCTGGTTCGCGGCGCTGGAAAGGCTGCCGGCGGCAACGGCTTCGATCGGGACGTTGCTGGTGCCGGTGATTGGCGTGCTCGCGTCCGCAGCGATGCTGCACGAGCCGCTGGGCGTGCGCGAAATCGGCGCGCTGGTTGTCACACTCGGCGGTGTCGCGATGGCGCTGCGGTCTTAGCAGATACACAAAGGGCGGCCTCGTGAGGAGGCCGCCCCATGTTCACATATCAACCGTTCCGCTTACGGGCACGGATGACGCAGGCCGTCATAACCGAGATAGGTACCCGACCTCACGTCATAGGATTTGAAGCGCTGCTGACAATAGGCGACCGAGTCGCCGCCGCCCGGCGCAACGCTGACGACAGCACCGTCATCATAGTAGTCGTCATCGTAGTAGTACTGGTTGCCGTAATAATAGGGCGAGGCATATGCGCTGCCGATCGCCGCGCCGGCCACGAAGCCGGGGAAAAAGCCGCCGCCGCGATGATGATGATGTCTGCCGCTCCAGCCGCCACGACCACCGCTCCAGCCACTACCGCCGCCCGCTACATGCCGGCTGCCGCCGCCAGTACCGCTAAAGGTTCCGCCTCCACCGCTGCGCGATCCACTGAAAGTCGCGCCGCCTCCGCCGCCACGGAAGGTGCCGCCACCGCCCATCGTAGCACCGCCGCCGCCGCCACCACCACCACCGCCGCCACCAGCGGCAGCGCCACCTCCACCGGCACCACCACCAAAGGTGCCGCCGCCAGAGCCACCAAAGGTCTGCGCGGAACTCGGGGAGGGCAGGGCCAGCGGCAGCGCCGACATCAGAGCCACAGCTGCCAACAGGGGCTTATAATTGAACATCGAAAACTCCCATTTCGATCGAGACATTATTCGTTCAGGTATCCCAACGTGGTGACGATCCGGAAGTTCCGAAAGGCCATGTGACAAGATGGTCATGATCGCGGGAGACCCCAAAACCCTGCACGCAGCTTTGAGGCGGGTGGCTGGACAAGGCGGCGCTGGAGTGTCATCAACCGGTGAAATCTCGGGACGGATTCCGGCAATGAAGCAGTTTTTCCTCAAGTTCTTCACCTGGTGGAGCGGCCAGACGTTCGGGACCCAGTTGTGGACCTGGCGTTTTGGCGAACTGGTTGGGCAAGACGACCAGGGCAATCGCTATTTCCGCACCCGGGGCGGCAAGATCGATCCGACCTTGGGATTCGAGCGGCGCTGGGTGGTGTACAACGGCTATGCCGAGGCGACCCGCATTCCGCCGGCCTGGCATGGCTGGATGCATCACACGGTCGATGTGCCGCCGACCGAAGAAGCCTATCAGCCGCGCGAATGGCAGAAGCCGCACCAGCCGAACCTGACCGGCACGCCGGCAGCCTATCGGCCGTCCGGCTCGACGCTGGCCAGCGGACGCCGCCCCAAGGCGACCGGCGACTATCAGGCCTGGACGCCCGGCCAGTAACGCATTCAGTTCACCGCTGCGTCTTTTTGCTGCGCAAGCCGATCGGCCGCGCGGCGAACGGCGTCTGTACGACGCTGCTGCTGGGGCGCTCCCTTCTCCTTGATGATCGTCAGGACCTCCGGCGAAGCCGTATCGGGAGAGCCGGAGTTGAATGGCGGTGCTGGATTGTATTCCAGGAATAACTGAATTGTTTCCGCGGTCGTCCGGTCGGTCAGGATCGACGCCAGCGTCAATCCGAAATCGATGCCCGCTGTGACGCCGCCGCCGGTCACGCGATTGCGATCCGTACAGACCCGAGTCCTGGTCGGGATCGCGCCGAACGCCGGCAGGAAGTCGATAGCCGTCCAATGCGTCGTCGCACGATAACCGTCGAGCAAGCCCGCAGCACCCAGCACGAGTGCACCGGTGCAGACCGAGGTGACGTATTGCGCGCCCAGTCCCTGCCTGCGAACGAAATCGAGCGTCTCCTGGTCGTTGATGATGTCGTTGACGCCGAAGCCGCCGGGCACGCAAATCACGTCGAGTTGCGGACAATCCTCAAAGGTGATGGTCGGCAATAGCGCCAGCGCGGTGTCGCTCGGCACCGGTTCGATGCGCTTCCAGATCAGATGCACCTGCGCGCCGGGAAGCCGCGCGAACACCTGCAACGGCCCGGTGAGATCCAGTTGAGTCAGGTTCGGAAACAGCAACAGGCCGATCTGCAGTGGCTTTGACATTTGCAACCCTCATGGCTTGACGGCAACAGAATGGCATGATGGCATTGTGTCTGGAATGACATAATTCCCTCAATTCCAGACATTGGCTCCGGGGACTGTGCAATGATCGCGATTCTGGTGTTTCCTGATTTTCAACTGCTCGACGCGGCGGGACCGATTTCAGCATTTGAAATCGCCGGACGCATCGCGCGGACGCCTGCGTCCATCAAGATCGTCAGTGCGACGCCGGGTGAGGTGCGCAGTTCGTCGGGCGTTGCAGTGATGGCGCGCGGATTGAAGGCAGCCAGTGGTGCGCACACGCTCATCGTTGCCGGCGGCGAGGGCGTTCACGCGGCGGCGACGTGCAAGCGCACGCTGGCGATGCTGCGCGCGGCCGCGCGTCGGGGGTGCCGTGTCGCGAGTGTCTGTTCGGGCGCTTACGTGCTGGCCGAAGCCGGGCTGCTCGATGGCCGTCGCGCCACCACGCATTGGGGACGCACGCGCCATTTCGTCGCCAGCTATCCCAACGTGAGACTCGAGGCCGATCGGATTTTCGTGCGCGACGGCAACGTCTGGACGTCGGCGGGCATCACCGCCGGAATCGATCTCGCACTGGCTATGGTCGCGGAAGATTTCGGCGATGACGTCGCACGCGCGGCTGCACGACACCTCGTCGTCCAGGACCGGCGCTCGGGTGGGCAATCGCAATTTTCCGCGCTGCTCGAACTCAAGACGCCGGAAGGGCGGTTCGCGCCATTGCTGGCGTGGGCGCGCGAGCATTTGGATCAATCGCTGACGGTGGACTATCTGGCCGAGCGCGCGGGGATGAGTGCGCGGCATTTCGCGCGCGCCTTCCAGGCCGAGATCGGCGTGACGCCGTCCAAGGCCATCGAGCGTTTGCGGATCGAGGTGGCGCGCCAGCGTGTGCAGTCCGGCCGCGAAGCCATCGAGACCGTGGCGCGCTCGATCGGCTTTCGCGATCCGGAGCGAATGCGGCGCGCCTTCATCCGCGCCTTCGGCCAACCGCCGCAAGCCTTGCGGCGGGCCGCACGTGCCGCGTGATGCGTTAGTTCATCGCTCTCAGCCATTCACCGATGCTGGCCAGCGCGACGTTGGCCTTCGGCAGGATCTTGCCCATCGTAATGAAGCCGTGAAACTGGCCCGGAAACGTCCGATGCACGACATTGACCCCGGCATTGCCAAGACGTGTGGCAAATTCGTCGCCCTCGTCGCGTAACGGATCGGCGCCCGCGGTCAGCACGTAAGCCGGCGGCAGGCCGGCGAGATTCTTGACGCGCGCGGGCGATGCTCGCCAGTCTTCGCCATCGGCGATGCTGTTGAGATAGTGGTCGCGGAACCAGCGGATCACCGAATGCGTCAGCAGGCAATCGGTCTCCGGCTCGCTGTGCGAGGGGTGGGTCATCCTGAAATCGGTGGCGGGATAGATCAGCACCTGGCCGGCGATCTTTGGTCCGGCCTCGCGCGCGTGGATCGCAACGATCGCGGCAAGATTGCCGCCCGCGCTGTCACCGCCGACTGTCAGCCGCGATGTGTCGATCCCCAGCGTCAACGCGTTCGCTGCGATCCATTCGGTGGCCGCAATCGCGTCGTCGACCGCGGCTGGAAACTTGTGCTCGGGCGCAAGACGATAGTCGACCGAGATGACGATGAGTTGGCCTTCATGCGCCAGCGTGCGGCACACCACGTCGTGCGAATCCAGATCGCCGATCACCCAGCCGCCGCCGTGGAAAAACACCAGGCATGGCGCGAGCCCATCGGCCTGCCGCAGGGTCAGGGGTGTGTAGACCCGCATCGGAATGGCGCCGGCCGGTCCCAGCGCGCTGAGGGACTGAACGGACGCGATCGCAGGAGGCTCCGGATGCGAAACGACGCGGCCTTTGAGATACCATTCGCGCGCCTCGGGCGGCGACAGCGTTTCGTACGGCGGCCGGCCGGCCTCGCGAAAGGCCTTGAGCACGGCTGCGGCATCGGGATCGAGTGTCACGGGCATAAGCAATGCTCCTGCTGATGAACTTGTGCTGACGAGAGTTTGGTGTGGTCAGGCCGCCGTGCGTCCGCCATCGACCGTATACGCCGATCCGCTAACGTAGCTTGCCGCATCCGAGGCGAGGAAGGCCACGACCTGGGCCACTTCGGCGGCGCCACCGAGACGACGCGCCGGAATGCGCTGCAGGATGCTGTCGGAATCGGCCCGTGCGCCGGGCGTTCGGCCGTCGATGATCGATGACAGCATCCGGCTCTGAATGAGGCCGGGGCAAACGCAATTGATGCGCACGCCAGTGCCGGAGCATTCCATCGCCACGCTTTTGGTCAAACCGATCACTGCGTGCTTGCTGGCGCTGTAGACGGCGATATGCGGCGATCCAATCAATCCGGCGATCGACGCGGTGTTGATGATGCTGCCCGAGCCTTGTTTCAACATCACCGGCAGCACGTGCTTCATCCCGAGAAACACGCCGACCACGTTGACGTCCAGCACCCGACGAAATGCTTCCAGCGAATAGTTCTGGATCGGCGCAACATCGCCTTCGATTCCGGCGTTGTTGTAAAAGACATCGATGGTGCCGGCTGCCGCTACGGCGCGACTGACATAGCCGGCAACGTCGTCTTCGCGGCTGACGTCGGCGGTGAGGGCGAGGGCCTTGGCCTCCGCCGGCAATTTGGCGACGGCACTCTTGAGTTGGGTTTCGTCGCGATCCACCGCCACGATGCGTGCGCCGCGTGCCGCGAAAAGCTGCATCGTCGCAGCACCGATTTCGCCCGCGGCTCCGGTGATCAGCGCGACCTTGCCATCCAAACGTGTGTCGTCGGCCATCCGCTCCGTGTCCTTCCCGTTGCGCCGGTATGGTCCAGCGTCGATTGCTCAGCAGTTCCGATGCCGGGAACGCTGTGCCGCAACTATTTCATTTTTGATGCGGTGGGGCCAGCCGTCGCGCCGCAAGGCATCGGCCGTATCGTCGCATGGCAAGTCGCGGGCAGGCCGCCCTTTCCCCGCCTCAATCCCCGTGTTAACCGGAGCCCCTGCGAGCGGCGGATCCTCGATTAGAATGTCGCGAGCCTGATTCGCCCAGTGAAGCCGCACACGATGTTTCGAACCACGAGCATAGCAAGCCTTGCGGCCCTCGCTGCCGCGCTGTTGATCGCACCGACACCGTCGGCGCGGGCGCAACTCGGCAATATTTTTTCCGATCCATCGCCACGTCCACCGGGCAATATTCCGCGTGGCGCGCCGCAACCTCCGCCGGACGACGAAGAGGAGGTGCCCGATTTGCCGCAGGGACGCCTGCTGCCGGCCCCCAATCGCATCCTGCCGGGGCAGGGTGCACCTCTGCCCGGACCGGTGCAGTCGCAGCCGTTGCCGCCGCCGGGAGGTGCGACCAATGCACCGCCATCACAGAACGGCGTCGCTGTAGCGCCGCCTTCCGCCAATCCGCTGCCCGGGTTGCCTCCGGGCCAACGGCAGCCGCGTACCGGCACTGCGCCGCCGGCTCCGGCGACGCTGCAGCCCGGCGACGAGGTGGTGACGGAGCCGCCCGCGCAGAAGATCATCAACAAGAAGGCGACCTTCTCGGGCCTCGACAAGATCACCGGCCGCATCATCAGCTTCGATGCCGATATCGGCGAGACCGTGCAATTCGGTGCGCTGCGGGTGAAGACCGACGCCTGCTACACGCGCCCGGCGACGGAAGCGGCCAACACCGATGCGTTCGTCGAAGTGGATGAGATCACCTTGCAGGGCGAGGTGAAGCGCATCTTCTCCGGCTGGATGTTTGCCGCAAGCCCCGGCCTGCATGGTGTCGAGCATCCGATCTACGACATCTGGCTGACCGACTGCAAAGGCCCGGAAACCACTGTGGTCGCGACGCAGCCCGACGCTCCGCCCAAGGCCGCACCGGCGGCGCAGAAGCGGCCGCCTCCGCCGCCGCGGCGGCGTGCACCGGCGCCACCGCCTCCAGGGTCGGGACCGCTGCCGCCATTCCAGCAATAAGCGCTAGGAGCTCTTCGAGGGGCTGCGCGTTGTGCGATCGTGACTGGCGATGATCGCAAGCGCCTCGGCGCCGCTGAAAGAATTCCCCAACGGTGTCTGCGAGAAATCGGCGGAACCTTTGATCGCCTCGTCGAGCATCATCCGGTAGCGCCGCCGTGGCACCTCGGTCGCGCCGAAACTGCGCAAGTGCTCGGTGACGAATTGCGTATCGAGCAGAACGAAGCCGCCGGCGAGCAGGCGCGCGACGAGATGCACCAGCGCGACCTTGGAAGCATCGCGGGTGCGATGAAACATGCTTTCGCCGAAGAAGGCGCGGCCGAGGCTGACGCCATACAAGCCGCCGACAAGCTGCTCGCCGTCCCACACCTCGACGCTGTGACAGTGTCCGAGTTCGTGCAGCGCCGTGTAAAGATCGCGAATGCGGCTATTGATCCAGGTGTTGTCGCGCTGCGGTTGCGGCTCGGCGCAACCGGCAATGACGGCCTTGAATGCCGTGTTGACGCTGACGGTGAAAACGTCGGAGCGCACCGTGCGCGCCAGCCGCGAGGCGACGCGAAAGCCGTTGAGGGGAATGATGCCGCGCAGTTCCGGCTCGACCCAGAACAAGGTCGGATCGTCGACGCTTTCAGCCATCGGAAAAATACCGCAGGCATAAGCTCGCAGCAGAACCTCCGGAGTGATTTCGGACGATGCGGAGTCAGGAGAGGTCATGTCGGAACGATAGCAGGCCGATGCCTAGCTGGCGATGGTGGCCGGCGCGGGCTTTTCATTGACGCGGTGAAATCGCAGGATAATGCGGGTGCCATCGTGATTGGGGTCGCGTTCGGCCTCCGAGCAGAGCTTGGTGGCCATGGCGCTGACGATGCGCTGTCCCATCCCGGTCGAGCGCGGATCGCTCTTGGCGTTGAGGCCGACGCCGTAGTCGGTGATGGACAGTTCGAGGTCGTCGCCGGTTGCGGTCAACTCGACGTGGATTGCGCCCGGCCCATCGGGATAGGCATATTTCACGGCATTCATGATGAGTTCGTTGACGATGATGCCGATCGCCACCGCGCGATCCGGATCAATTTCGACCGCCACCGCCTTCAGCGTCAGACGCGACATGCGATTGCCTTCGGCAGAGCGTCGCAGATCTTCCAGGAGAGCTTCGAGATACTGGTTGAGCATCACGCTGTTGACGTCGTGCGACGTATAGAGCCGGCGGTGCACCTGCGCGACGGCGGCGACGCGGCCCATGGCGTTGCTCAGTGCGGCCTTGACGTCTTCCTGCGTGCTCGAATTGGCTTGCAGGTGCAACAGCGAGGCGATGATCTGCAAGCTGTTGCCGACGCGATGATTGACCTCGCGGAGCAGCACTTCGCGCTCGGCCGCAAGCGCCGCATAGCGATCGCGCGAGGCGTGGACTTCGGCCTCGGCATCGTCGCGGGCCTTGCGCACCCGCGCCTGACGCAGCGCGCCTTCGACCGCGACGTGCAGCAGCGGAATGAAGTCGCCCTGGGTGTCCTTGACCAGATAATCGTCCGCTCCGGCCTTGAGCGCGGTGACGGCGATCGTGCTGTCCTGCGAGGCTGTCACGAACACCACCGGCGGCGCGTTGGGGATCGCGCGAATCCGTTCCAGCGTTTCGAGGCCATCGAGGCCGGGCATATACTGGTCGAGTGCAATGACGTCGATATCGCCGGCGGCGATCCGCGCCAGGCCGGCTTCACCGCTATTTGCATGCACGACATCGAAGCCCTGCCGCGTCAGGCCGCGACCGACCAGGCGGGCCAGCGCCTCGTCGTCGTCTACATACAGAAGTCGGGGATTATCGAGGCTCATGTGACGGCTTGCGGGACCTGAATGACGGAGAAGAACAGACCGAGTTGGCGAATGGCGTTGGCGAAACTTTCGTAGTTCACCGGCTTGGTAATGTAGACGTTGCAGCCCAATTCGTAGCATCGCTTGATTTCGTGTTCGTCGTCGGTGGTCGTCAGGACCACGACCGGCGCGTACTTCAGATAACGATTTTCCTTCACCCGCCGCAGAATATCGATTCCGGACATGTCCGGCAGGTTGAGGTCCAGCAGCACGAGCAAGGCCTCGTTCTTGTGGGCCGAGCCCGTGCCATCCGGACCGAACAGGTAGTTAATCGCTTCTGTACCATTGGTGAACGGTTTGATCTCATTGTTGACGCCCGAGCGCCGTATATTGCGCTCAATTAGCCGTGCGTGGCCCTCGTCGTCTTCGATCATGATGATGGTGACGGGTTTGCTCATGCGTTCTTGCCTTGTCTGCTCAGTGTCCATTTGATCGGCAGTGTTATTGTAAACGTGCTGCCGACGTGAAGTTCCGATGCGACCGACATGGTTCCGCCGAGCCGGCGGACAAGGGCGCGAACGTGGGCGAGGCCGATTCCCTGGCCGGGCCGATCCTGCGTTCCGGCGCGGCGGAACAGGTCGAAGATGCGTTGATGATCCTTGGCGTCGATGCCGCGGCCGTTATCGGCCACCTCGTAAATTGCGAAGCCCAGCTTGGTGCGGCCGCTGATCGAGATATCACCCGGCACTCCGGTCTTGAGGTATTTCAGCGCATTGTCGATCAGATTCGAGAAGATTTGCTCCATCGCCAGCCGGTCGCTGACGATATCGGGCAGCGGCTGCACACGGATCTGCGCGTTGGCTTCGGCGGACTGATGCGCCACCGTCGCGGCAATCCCTTCGATCAGTTCGCGAACGTCGATCTGCACAGGCTGGAATTCGCGACGGCCCTCGCGCGTCAGATTGAGGATCGCCGAGATCAGGCGATCCATCTTGCCGATCGATGACTTGATAAACCCGAGCGCCTCGTTGAACTCGTCGGACAATTTTGCATCCGGCCCGTCGAGAACCGGCTCGGCGGAATCGCTGGCGTTCTCCGGCTTCGAAGCATCCGGTGAGGCGGCGCGGCTCAGCGCTGCAATGCGGCGGAAGATATCGCTGCGGAGTTCTTCGAGTTCGCTGGTGAAGCCCATGATATTGACCAGCGGCGAGCGCAAGTCGTGACTGACAATGTAGGCGAAGCGTTGGATCTCCTCGTTCGCCTCGCGCAGGTCCGCGGTGCGTTCATCCACTGTGGTTTCAAGATTGAGATAGTTGTCGCGCAGTTGCGCCTCGGCTTCGTCGCGTGCCCGGGATGAGCGCCGGATCAGAAAAATCGAAAAGCCGGCGAGTGCAACGACCAGGCCGGAGCCGGCTATTGTCACCAGCGAGGCGAGCTCCTGGCTGCGATCGGCCGAAACCGTGCGCGCGACGAACAGGTGATCTTCCTCGCGTCGCATCGCTGCGGTCAATTCCGTGATGCGCTGCGTCGTGGCGCCGGCATCGGGTGCCCGCAACATGGCGATGCCGCCTTGCTGATCGTTGCGTTTGACGAGTTCAATTGCTTCGCGAAATTCAGCGAGGCGTTTTTCGACGGCAAGCTTTAACTGCGCTCCGGTACCGGTCTGCACGGGATTGTCGGACGTCAGCGCCAGCAGTTTGTTGACGTCGCCAAGGATTCCAGAGATCGCGGTTTCGTGCTGGGTCAGGAAATTCGAATCCGACGTGAGCAGGTAGCCGCGGGCCGCGCTTTCGGCACGCCGGATATCGAGCAGGACGGCGGAGATCTGGTTTTCCACCTCGACCGTGTGCACCACCAGCGAACTGTCTTCGCGGGCCTTATCGACAAAGAAGATCGATGCCACGCTGATCGCGACCAGCACCAAAAGTCCCGCCGCCAGCAGCAAGATCTGGACAAGACTGCGTCGGCGGGCTGCGTCAGCAGTCACAAGCTTCTCGTCTTGCTGGAAAAATCGGTCTGGTTGCTAAAAGCAGCGTCAAAATTCGCCCCGTCGGAGGATATCCGATCGGTATTAAAGCACTGTTCGGGCAAAATGTTCCGCACCGCGGAGGTTTATTTCGATGCGGCCTTAGTGGTAGCTAAATACTGCTCCAGCCAATGGATATGGTAGTCGCCATCGATGATGTCGTGGTTGCGCACCAGCGAGCGGAACAGCGGGAGCGTGGTTTCGATACCCTCCACCACCATTTCATCAAGGGCGCGCCGCAGTCGCATCAGGCATTCGGCCCGGGTCTTGCCGTGAACGATCAGCTTGCCGACCAGCGAGTCATAATAGGGCGGGATGACGTAGCCCTGATACACGGCGGAATCGATGCGAACACCGAGGCCGCCCGGCGGATGGTATTGCAGGATTTTGCCGGGTGACGGGCGGAAGGTTTCGGGATTCTCCGCATTGATGCGGCACTCGATGGCGTGGCCGTTGATGACGATCTGGTCCTGCGTCACCGGCAGGTCGCCGCCGGCAGCGATCCGGATCTGCTCCAGCACGAGGTCGATGCCGGTAATCATCTCGGTCACCGGATGCTCGACCTGAATGCGGGTGTTCATTTCGATGAAGTAGAACTCGCCGTCCTCGTAGAGGAATTCGATGGTGCCGACGCCGAGATACTGCATCTCCTGCATCGCCTTGGCGCAGGTCGCGCCGATTTTGGCGCGCGCCGCAGGACTAAGCACCGGCGAGGGGCCTTCTTCCCAGATCTTCTGGTGGCGGCGCTGCAACGAGCAGTCGCGTTCACCGAGATGGACGGCGCCGCCGCGGCCGTCACCGAGCACCTGGATTTCGATGTGCCGCGGCTTCTGCAGATACTTCTCCAGATAGACCGACGCATCGCCGAACGCCGATTTGGCTTCGTTGCCGGCGGTCGAAAGCGCCAGCATCAGGTCGTCGGCCGTCTCCGCGACTTTCATGCCGCGACCGCCGCCGCCGGAGGCAGCCTTGACCAGCACCGGGAATCCGATCGACTCGGCGATCGCCATCGCATCGTCATCGGGGCCGACTGCGCCATCGGAGCCCGGCACCACCGGAATGCCGAGCCGCTTGGCGGTTTTCTTGGCCTCGATCTTGTCGCCCATCAGCCGGATGTGTTCGGCCTTGGGGCCGATGAATCCGAGATTGTGCTCGGCGAGGATTTCGGCGAAGCGCGCATTCTCCGACAGGAAGCCGTAGCCCGGATGCACCGCGTCAGCGCCGGTGATCTCGCAGGCGGCGAGCAGTGCGGGAATGTTGAGATAGCTGTCCTTCGATGGCGGCGGACCGATGCAAACGCTCTCGTCGGCGAGGCGCACATGCATGGCGTCGGCGTCGGCGGTGGAATGCACTGCGACCGTCGCGATGCCGAGCTCCTTGCACGCGCGCAGCACGCGCAAGGCAATTTCGCCGCGATTGGCAATCAGGATTTTATCGAACATCGCGGCGCCTGGATCCGATCAAGACTATTCAATGATGATGAGGGGTTCGCCGAATTCGACCGGCTGACCGTCCTCGATGAGAATCTGCGTCACCGTGCCGGCACGCGGCGAGGGGATCTGGTTCATCGTCTTCATGGCTTCGATGATGAGCAGCGTATCGCCGACCTTGACCTTGCTGCCAACGTCGACGAACGGCTTGGCGCCGGGCTCCGAAGCCCAATAAGCGGTTCCGACCATCGGCGATGGAACGACGCCGGGATGCTTGGCAATGTCGGCAGCCGGCGCGGCTGCCGCCGGTGATGCTGCGGCATGCAGCGGTGCTGCCGATACAGCGGCGGCAACGCTGACGTTGCGCGCGACACGCACGCGCAATCCGGCGCGCTCGATTTCGATCTCGGTGAGACGGGTTTCATCGAGCAGCGTCGCCAGTTCGCGAATTAATGCGCTGTCGCTGCCCGCCACGGGTTTGGCTGCTGTTGAGTCTTCAGGCTGTCGCGCCATGCTGTTGTTCCGAAACTTTCTGTCGAGTGGATGGGCGGGACGTCACGCTTTGGCTGCGGCGCCGATTTTCGCGGCGAGGCCGCTGATGGCAAGCCGGTAGCCATCGATGCCGAAACCGCACAACGAAGCGAAGGCGGCCTTGGCGGTGAACGAGTGATGACGGAATTCCTCACGCGCGTGAATGTTGCTGATGTGCACTTCGACGGTCGGAATCCTCACCGCAACCAGCGCGTCATGCAACGCGATCGAGGTGTGCGAATAGCCGCCTGCGTTGATGATAATTCCGACGGCCTTCTTGGCATGCGCTTCGTGAATGAAGTCGATCAACTCGCCTTCGCGATTGGACTGGCGGCAGTCGGCGCTGAGGCCATAGCGTATGGCGGTCTCGCTGCAAAGCTTCTCGACGTCCGCGAGCCTGGCGTGCCCGTAGGTGTCCGGTTCACGGGTTCCGAGCAAGTTGAGGTTCGGGCCGTTCAGCACGTAAACTGTTTTCGCCATCCGGATTCCGAAATATCTGAGAGCGGCGCGCAGCGGCGCCGGTTCCCGCGTTTATAGGTAACCTGGGCTCCGAGGGGAAGCCTCAACCGCCCGTCCGGTCGCGTTCAAATAGCTCAGCCAACTCATGAAAAACCGCGCGGAAGGCATAGAATTGCCTCGTTAACCACTGTTAACGAATAGATCAAGGGCCCCGCGGACGGGGCCCTCACGCGTTGGGGAATACCTATGGCAGCCCGGCCTGCCGGGCACCGTTATATTCGGTGGTTATGCTTCGAGCACCGCCACGATTTCCAGCGTACGCGGGTTCACCACGATGATTTCATCGCGGACCAGGAAGAATTCATAGCCACGCCACGCCGGATAGACCGTGATGATTTCGGCCGGCAGCGGATGGAAGTGCACCGTCTTCGGTACACGTGTGCCGATCGAGATCGAGAAGTTGACGTTGGTGACCGGCTGAACCTTCTGCTCCCGGATCACAGTCGTGATTTTGGTGCGTTGCTCGGTTGAAAGCTTCGCGCCGGCACCGGCCTGACCAGTCGTTTGCGACTTGCTGTCCGGATTCTTCGAGTCGGCATTCATGCTGCCGTTGCGGCCTTCGGCCTTCATGTTTTTATTGTCTTTGGCGCGATCGTTTTCGGAACTCATGCTCTTGGATTTGTCGCCCTTCATATGTTCCTGAGCGGACTTCTTGCCGGGCTGCATGTTGTTGTCTTGCGCGCGCTGCTTGCTGTCGCCGGCACGCGACGGCTGCGTGGGTTCCTTGGCGTTCATTTCCGAACCGCTGCCACGATTCATCGGCGTTGCGGCATCAGGTGCACCGCGTTCCGTGGATGGGCTGGCCTGCGGCGCCGCCGAAGGCGTGTCGCGGCTCATGGTTCCTTGCGCGCTGGCAACACCGGTTCCCGCGATCAACACGGCTGCGGCGGCGGATAACAACAATCGCTTCTTCATCTACATCTCCTCTCATATGCACTGCCCGCGTGACAACGAAAGGAGGTGTGTGATGTTCCTGCGCGAGGCGCTGTTGTTTTGGGCAATACGCGCCCAACAAAAAACAAACCCCGACTGCGATACAGTCGGGGTCGATATGTTCCACAAACGCAATATCAATTAAGCGTTGCAGTCGCTCAGCAAGTCGCCTTGCCGCAACGGGCGACGCCGATCTTTTCCTTGAGCGTGTCGAGACCGACCGCGCCGATCACCACCTGCTTGCCGATCACATAGCTCGGCGTTCCATTCATGCCCATCGATTCGGCGAGCTTGAAATTCTCCTCGATCGTGGCGCGAACTTCGGGGCTGTTCATATCCTTCTCGATCTTCGCAACGTCGAGCCCGGCCTCTTTCGCGGCGGCGAGCGCGCGCGCCTTGTCGGCCTGTCCACGACCGCCGAGCAGCTTCTGATGGAAGTCGAGATATTTCTTGCCGCTCGGATCCTGCATCCGCACCGCGACCGCGACCTGCGCAGCTTCAACGGAGCCCTGGCCCAGCACCGGGAATTCCTTCAGCACCACCCGCAATTTCGGATCGGACTTCATCAAGGCGAGCATGTCGCCCATGGCGTGCTTGCAGTAGCCGCAGTTGTAATCGAAAAACTCGACGAAGTTCACGTCGCCGCTTTGATTGCCGAGCGTGACGCCGCGCGGCGAATTGAAGATCGTTTGCGCATTGGCCGAGACCGCGTTGGCATGCTTGGCGGCTTCGGCCGCGACCTGCCGTTTGCTCAGCTCTGCGGATGCCTCCTCGAGAACTTCCGGATGCGTGACCAGATAGTTCTTGATGATGCTCTCGATCTCGCCACGCTGCGCATCGGAGAAGCTTTGCGCTGATGCAGCCAGCGGTGCGCTGCATATCGCGAACGCAAGGAGGGCAGGAGCGAGAGTTCGGCTGAAGGGCATCGGTCAATCCTCTATGGAATGTCGGTTATGGAGTATCGATGTGTCGAATGTCTGTCGTCAGTTCTTTTCACCGGGCAGTTGCTTCGTGCTGACGATGTCGTCGGCCCTGACCCATCCCGGTGTTCCCACGGCAAACCGCGTTTTTGCCCGCGCCGCCAGTGCCCGCGCCGTCTTGTTGTCGCCGCGCAGATAAGCCGCCTGCGCCGACGCCAGATCCGCCTCTGCATAGTCGCCCCTGCGACCGTACGCCATGGCAAGCTGGGCATAGCCGAGAGGCGCTTCCTTCTCGCGCAGCAATGCCGCCTTGAGAATCGTGATCGCCTCGGCTGCATACGCCTTATTATCGGTGGCAACCAGCGCCTGCCCAAGTAACATCTCGATGAGCGGGGCGTGGTGGGACAGCGCCACCGCCTTGCGCAGCGGTGCGATCGCCTCATTCGGCTTGCCGCCCTCAAGCAGCGCCTGGCCTTTCAGCTCGTGGAAATACGGATTTTGCGGCTGAGTCTGGATCAAGGTCTCGATCTGCGCCAGTGCCGATCGTGGGTCGCCGTGCAGGTAGGTCGAGATGGCGCGCGCATAGCGGCCCGGCAGGCTGGTGTCGGAAAGCGGATAGCGCCGATACACGGTCTCGGGGCGCTCCATGAAGCCTGAGGTCTTTGCCCGCATCATGTCGTGGCGATGTTGCAGGGCAGGGTCGTCCTTCTTCTCCCAGTAGGGACTGGTCTTTGCCAGCGCCTCGAGCGCGGCGACGCGGTCGGCCGGCATCGGATGCGATTGCATGTAGGGGTCGGCACCGTGCGCCGCGAACAGGCTCTCGTCGGTGAAGCGCCGGAACGTCTCATACATGCCCTTGGCGGATTGCCCGGTGGCATTGAGGAAGCGCACGCCGGCACGGTCGGCGTTCTCTTCCTGCTGGCGTTGATAGGACAACAGGTTGCGCCGGATCATTTCCTGCGGCGCGCTGATCGCGGCCATGCCGGCATTGGTGGCGCCGCTGTTGCGGCCGCCTCCCGCGACCATGGCGCCGACGCCAAGCAGCATCGCGACGATCATCTGGGTCTGCGCCTGCGCCAATTGCGTCCGCAGCTTGGAGAGATGACCGCCGGCGAGATGGCCGGTCTCGTGGGCGAGGACGCCGATCAACTGGTTGGGCGTCGTCGATTGCATCAATGCGCCGTAGTTGACGAAGATGCGCCGGCCGTCGGCGACGAAGGCGTTGAAGCTGGGATCGTTGATGATCGAGACCTGGATGTTCTGCTTTTCGAGTCCCGCAGCGCGCAGGATTGGCCGCGAGTAGTCGCGCAGCAATTGCTCGATCTCGGTATCCCGCAACAGGCGCGGGCCTTTCTTTTCCGAATGATCCTGTGCGCGCGCCGACAGCGGTGCGACAGCAAGGGCGAGGGCAACGAAACCGGCGGTCAACCGCGTCAGGTAGCCGCTACGCCGCAAGGGCCGGATCGTCTGTTGTGTGTCGTTCGCCATTGGCCCGGGTTCGAATACCATATATGCCCTAACAAACCTTGGAATACGGCGAGAGAGCGGCGCATCATCTCGTCAATTCCGTAACTCTCGGGCGCCGGTGACGTAGCAGATTTCCATGCTCAACGCGACACTGACTGATAGGACAAAACGTCTCCTGACGGCTGCGGGCCGCAGCGAGGTTCCGCCGTTCATGGTGATGGACGTGATGGCGGCCGCGGCGCGGATCGAGGCCGCTGGCGGCCACGTCATCCATATGGAGGTCGGCCAGCCCTCGGCATCGGCGCCGAAGGTGGCGATCGATGCGGCCAAAGCGGCGCTTGATCTGGGGCGGATCGATTACACCTCGGCGCTCGGTATTCCGTCGCTGCGGGCGAGGATCGCGCGGCATTACCGCGAAACCTACGGCTGCGCGGTCGATCCGGAACGGATCATCGTCACCACCGGATCGTCGGGCGCCTTCATCCTGGCGTTTCTATCGATGTTCGAGCCCGGCGATCGCGTTGCGGTGACCGTGCCGGGTTACCCGCCGTACCGGCACATCCTCACCGCACTCGGCTGCGAGCCGGTGCTGATCGAAACCACCAGCGAAACGCGCCACGCGTTGACCGGCGAAGCGCTGCTCGCCGCGCATCGCAAGACGCCGCTGAAAGGCGTGCTCGTCGGCAGCCCGGCCAACCCGACCGGGACCATGATGTCGCGTGAGGCGCTGACCGGCCTGATGGCGGCGGCGGAGAGCGAGGGCATCCGTTTTATCTCCGATGAGATTTATCACGGCCTCGACTACGCCTTTCCGGCGGTCACCGCCGCCGAACTCTCGCCCCATGCGTTGATCATCAATTCGTTCTCGAAATATTTCTGCATGACCGGCTGGCGGGTCGGCTGGATGGTGGTGCCCGAGCCGCTGGTGCGGCCGATCGAGCGGCTCCAGCAAAACCTCTCGATCTCGGTGCCGACGCTGTCGCAGATCGCGGCCGAGGCGGCGCTCGATGGCCGCGCCGAGATGGAGGTCATCAAGCACGGCTACGAGGAAAATCGGCGTATCCTCAGTGAAGGATTGCCGAAGGCCGGCCTGACCGAGTTCCTGCCTGTCGACGGCGCGTTCTACCTCTATGCGGATGTCTCGAAATTTACCGGCGACAGCTTCGACTTCACCAAACGGATGCTGGAGCAGGCCCATGTCGCGGCAACGCCGGGCATCGACTTCGATCCAGTCCATGGTCGCGCATTCGTGCGCTTCTGCTATTCGCGATCGAGCGAGGAAATGCACGAAGCGGTGGCGCGGATCACCCGCTGGCTGGCGTAAGGTCCCGCCTCAGGGCGCAGCCGCCCGGCGCAAGGATCGAAATCCGATTGCTCCCATTTGGCATGGCATCCACGCCATATATTCGGTGCCCACCATTGACTTCGCATCGGCGTCTGATTGGCTGTGGGTCCGGGGCGGATCAGATCAACCGCGCCCCGCGCATCGCGGAGTGACCCATGTCGGCAACGATTGCGACGAAGGCGCCCGAACGCGCCGCAAAGCCATGGTATACCGTTCTCTATGTGCAAGTCCTGTTTGCGATCGTGCTCGGCATCATCGTTGGATGGCTGTGGCCTGAATTCGCGACCAACGACTGGATCAAGGCGCTGGGGGACGGCTTCATCCGATTGATCAAGATGGTGATCGCACCGATCATCTTCTGCACCGTCGTCTCCGGCATCGCGCATATCGATGACGCCCGTAAAGTCGGCCGCGTCGGCATCAAGGCGCTGGTCTATTTCGAAGTCGTTTCGTCATTCGCGCTGATCCTCGGCCTCATCATGGGAAACGTGCTGCAGGTCGGTCATGGACTTGCGGCGCATCCGGATGCGGCGGCGGTGGCGAAATACGTCAAGGAGGCCGAGGCACACAAATCGGTCGACTTCGTGCTCAACATCATTCCTGACAGCGTGGTCGGCGCCTTTGCCAAGGGCGACATCCTGCAAGTGCTGCTGTTTGCGATTCTGTTCGGCTTTGCCCTGATGGCGTTGGGCGAACGCGGCCACAAGCTGCGGGATATCATCGACGATACGTCGCACGCGGTATTCGGCGTGATCGCCATCGTGATGAAAGCTGCGCCGGTCGGCGCGTTCGGCGCCATGGCCTACACCATCGGCAAATACGGGCCTGCTGCGCTGGGCAATCTCGTCGGGCTGATCGCGGTGTTCTACTTGACCGCAGCCCTGTTCGTGATTCTCGTGCTGGGGACCATTGCCCGCATGGTCGGTTTCAGCATTTTCAGATTCATCGCTTACATCAAGGACGAACTGCTGATCGTTCTCGGCACCAGTTCATCCGAGAGCGCGCTGCCGCAGTTGATGGAGAAACTTGAGCGGCTCGGCTGTTCGAAATCCGTCGTCGGCCTGGTCGTGCCCACGGGATATTCGTTCAATCTCGACGGCACCAACATCTACATGACGCTGGCGACGCTGTTCATCGCGCAGGCCTTGGGTGTCGACCTGTCGTTTGGCCAGCAGATCACCATCCTGGTGGTGGCGATGCTGACATCGAAGGGCGCGAGCGGCGTGACGGGGGCGGGATTCATCACGCTCGCCGCCACACTGTCGGTGGTCAACCCGGCGCTGGTGCCGGGAATGGCGATCGTGTTTTCGGTGGACAAGTTCATGAGCGAGGTTCGCGCGCTGACCAACATCACCGGCAACGGTATCGCAACCGTGGTGGTATCATGGTGGGAAGGCGAACTCGATCGCGACAAGCTCGACGCAGCCCTGCGGCAGAACGTCGATACCTCGGACATGGAGACGGCCATTACGACGGGCTGATGCCATCCAAATAAAAAACCGCCCGGCATGCCGGGCGGTTTTGTTTTGATCGGAAGATTCAGGAACCGTTGCCGAAGCGGCGTGACCACCAGCCGCGACGCGGTTGCGCCTCGCTCGATGATTCCGATTCAGTCGGCGCGGCCGTTGCCGGAGCAGGCACCGGGCTCGGCGCGATGGGTTCGGATACCGCAGCAGGGGCGGCCGGCTGCGGCTCAACCGCGAAGCTGACCTTCTCGCGGACCGTCGAACGCCGGCGTGCCGATTTGTCCGCGTCCTGCGCAGGCTCTTCGGATGCAGGGGCTACAGCGGTCTCCGGCTGATGATCGTCGCTGCGGCGCGGCTCGACTTGGGATGCGACTGGCGCTTCCACTCGAGGCTCGATCCGGGGTTCGACATAGTCAGGTTGCGGGCTCACGGATCGCACATCGTCGGCCGGGGCCGTGTGAGCCTCGTACGGCGACGAGACATCGTCGAAATCTGCGGCTGCATCGGCAGCTTCCGGAACCGAGACCGGCGCGAGTTCGTCGGCAATCGATCCAACCAGACCTTCTTCGGGTCCACCACGCCGGCGTCGGCCACCGCGACGCCCGCGGCGGCGCGGACGCCGTTCACCGGCTTCGCCGTTGTCGCTGCGCGGTTCGCCGGCAACATCTTCTGCGCCGTCGTCTGCAGCATCGCCATCGACCTGCGAAGCTTCGTCGGATGACGAATCCGCCGCTACTGCGTCGTTGTCCTCACGCGTGCCGTTGTTGTCGCGGCCCTCGCCGGAACGGCCGCGTCGCCGCCGGCGTCGGCGTCGCTTGCGTCCATCCTCGCTGTCGCCATCGTCGGCAGCAGGGGCCTGATCGTCGGTCAACCCTTCGGTTTCTTCAGTCTCGACCTCGGCCTCGGTTTCGAACGAGTCGTCTTCCTCGAAGTTGTCTTCGACCAGCGCTGGCTGCGCCGCGATCTGCAAGGCGAGCAGGGCCTTGGCGGCTTCGAGCGTATGCACCTGTTCGCCGCGCTCGATCACGAAGGACTGCGGAGCGCTGACCGTCGGATCGGCGATCACCGCCAGCGTCACCTTGAAGCCGGTTTCGAGATCGCGCAGATGGCCGCGCTTGTGGTTGAGCACGTACAGCGCGACGTCGGTGCGGGTGCGGACCACCATGTTGTGGGTGGCGCCCTTCATCAGCGTCTCTTCGAGATTGCGCAGCAGTTGCAGCGCGACCGACGAGACCGACCGAACATGGCCGCTGCCGCCGCAATGCACGCAGGGCTCCGTCGTGTTCTCCAGCACGCTGGCGCGGATGCGCTGGCGCGACATTTCGAGCAGGCCGAAATGCGAGATGCGGCCGACCTGGATGCGCGCACGATCCTGCCGCAGGCAATCGCTGAGCTTGCGCTCGACCGCACGATTGTTGCGCTTCTCGTCCATGTCGATGAAGTCGATGACGATCAGGCCAGCGAGATCGCGCAATCGCAACTGCCGCGCGACTTCTTCGGCGGCCTCGAGATTGGTCTTGAGCGCGGTATCCTCGATGTGATGCTCGCGCGTCGAGCGGCCGGAGTTGACGTCGATCGAAACCAGCGCCTCGGTTTGATTGAGGACGATGTAGCCGCCGGAGCGCAGTTGCACGGTCGGCGAGAACATCGCGTCGAGCTGGCTCTCGACGCCCATGCGCGAGAACAACGGCTGACCGTCGCGATAGAGCTTCACCGCCCGGACGTTCGTCGGCATCAGCATCTTCATGAAATCGCGGGCTTCCTGATAACCGGATTCCCCGGCGACCTGAATTTCGTCGATTTCCTTGTTGTAGAGATCGCGCAGCGAACGCTTGATCAGCGAGCCTTCCTCGTAGACGAGGGTAGGCGCCTGTGACTTCAGCGTCAGGTCGCGGACGGTTTCCCACATCCGGATCAGGTATTCGAAGTCGCGCTTGATCTCCGGCTTGGTACGCGCTGCGCCCGCGGTACGCAGGATGATCCCCATGCCTTCCGGCACGTCGAGATCCTGAACCACTTCCTTCAACCGCGAACGATCCTGCGCCGAAGTAATCTTGCGGCTGATGCCGCCGCCGCGCGCCGTATTCGGCATCAGCACGGCATAGCGTCCGGCCAGCGACAGGTAAGTTGTCAGCGCCGCGCCCTTGTTGCCGCGCTCTTCCTTGACGACCTGCACCAGCATCACCTGCCGGCGCTTGATGACTTCCTGGATCTTGTACTGGCGGCGGGGACGGAACGCGCGCTCCGGCATTTCCTCCAGCGCGTCGTCGCCACCGACGGATTCGACTTCTTCCTCGGCGTCGTCGCCGTTGTCGTCGTCATCTTCGCCGTCGGCGTGCTGGTCGTCGTGCCGGGCTTCGTCGTGAGACGCGTGGTCGGCATGACCGTGCTCGTCGTGGGCTTCCGTGGCAGGCTGGTCAGTCGTGTTGCTACCGGCTTCGGCGTCGTGCGCGAAGTCGACCGGCGCGGCCGCGACATATTCGGTCGGCGATTCAGGCGCCGTCGCGACGGGTTCGGCATGATGTTCAGCCGGAGTAGCGTCCTGAACGTCCTGCGCGGCCTCGTCGCCGTGATGATGGTCGTGATCCTGCTGGCCATGATCGTGATGGTCATGATGATGGTCGTGATCGTGGTGATCATCGTCGTGCGCGTGACCATGATCGCCATGGTCAGCGGCTTCGGTACCCTCGTACGGCTGCGCGAAATCATGCGCACCGTCCGGGTGGCCGGAGTGGTCGTCGGACTGTGCGGCCTGCGACGGCTGCTCGCCCTCGGTGATCTCGATCACCTCGCTCTGCACGCGTTCACCGCTGCTGCGGCGGCGCGAGTTGCGATGGCGCGAGCGACGGCGGTTCGGGCGCTGTTCGGATTCTTCTTCCGCTTCGCGATGGGCGCGTTCGTCGGCCTCGATCAGCGCCTGCCGATCGGCAACGGGGATCTGATAATAGTCCGGATGAATTTCGCTGAAGGCGAGGAAGCCGTGGCGGTTGCCGCCGTATTCAATGAAGGCAGCCTGCAGCGAGGGCTCTACGCGGGTAACCTTGGCAAGATAGATATTGCCGCGAAGTTGTTTGCGTTGCGCGGATTCGAAATCGAATTCTTCAACGCGATTGCCACGGACCACAACGACCCGGGTCTCTTCCGGGTGGGTGGCGTCGATCAACATTTTGTTGGGCATAGGGGAGCTCTTGGCGGCGGAGGGCGCGTCGGACGGCAGGCGCGCAAGGCGCAGCCGGTTGACACGACGGTCCACCTGATTCGGGGGTGAGGGGAAGGCCGAAACGAAAACCGCTGCGCTGTTCCGATCCGGGAGCGAACGCCATGCGTCGCGCGTCGCTCATGCGTCGCGTCGGCGAGGTCGTCGCGTAGGTCCTGGTCGGTATTACAGTCTGGCGCATCAAGCGTCGGCCCGTCTAAACAGGTTGGCGGCACAAAGGGGCCGCTTATTCGTCGCTGACAGGCCGGCACAACGCCAAAGCGCTCGCGAGCTTCGCATATAGCAACCTTTCGGCTGCGATAATCGGTTGTGCAGTGTCAAACCGATCCCTGGGAGAAACAACGACCTGGGAACCGGACTCCGCTCGGGCAAGGACCGCCATTCCGGAACGGTCGCGCACTGCGCTGGCCGTGGAATGATCGGACGAAACGCAGGAGCCTGAAACATTCAGGAATTTCCAGCGCCGCACCGGGAGGCTGAACGCGACACAACCAAGAGTTTAAACCGTCAGCCCCCGATACATACGTGGATTGACGGCTTCATGCAAGGGAAGCGTCGCAGCCCTGCAACACCGCATCTTATTCATCTCCGGAGACTTAAGCTTTGATTAACCCTGCAGTCCTATTGCGGTAAGAGGACCATCTCGGAGGCTCGGGATTCGTTGGCGGGCGGCGCAAATCACATCCTTTTGCTGGTCACGGCGCTGGTCTGCGGCGCCGCGGCGGTGTGCGTTTCGTCCGACGCAATTGCCGCGGGGGAAACCAATCAGGCGCAGCCTCCGGTTGTATCAACGGCCGAATCGTTCCCGGTCGCATCCGATGTCCGGATCGCCGGCGATGCCAAACAAACCCGATTCATTCTCGACCTCGACAAGAAAATCGATCTGCGGGCCTTCACCCTGGGCAACCCGTATCGTGTCGTCATCGACATTCCCCAGGTCACATTTCATCTTCCCGCCGACGCCGGCGCCAAGGGTCGCGGACTGATCAAGGCGTTCCGTTATGGGCTGGTCATGCCGGGCGGTTCGCGTCTGGTGTTCGACCTGTCGGGACCGGCCAAGATTGAAAAGGCATACGTGCTCGATGCGGCCAACGATCAGCCGCCGCGGCTGGTGCTGGAGTTGGCGGCCGTCGATAAAGCGGCCTTCGTGCAGTCACCCATTACCGACAAGACCGCCGGCGATAAGACCGCCCGTGACAAGATCCCGAGCGACAAGCCTCCGGAGTTGCGGCCCGCCGTGGGCACGGCTCCGGCCGTCGCCGAAACCGCGCCGGCGACTGAAACGCGCGATCGGCGTCCCGTGATCGTGATCGATCCGGGGCACGGCGGCATCGATAACGGAACCCAGGCCCAAAGCGGCGAAACCGAAAAGGGCATCGTGCTGGCGTTCGCTCTCGCGCTGCGCGATCGCATTGAACAAAGCGGCAAATATCGCGTGATCCTGACCCGCGACGACGACACGTTCATCCCGCTCGGCGACCGGGTGAAGATTGCGCGCAGCCATAACGCCGCGCTGTTCGTCTCCATCCATGCCGATGCGCTGCCGCGCCGGGAAGGCGATGCCCAGGGCGCTACCATCTACACCTTGTCGGATCGTGCTTCCGACGCCGAAGCCGAACGGCTGGCCGAGTCTGAAAACAAGGCGGATGCCATCGGCGGCGTCAACCTGACCGAAGAGCCGACCGAGGTCGCCGACATTCTTATCGATCTGGTGCAGCGGGAGACCCGAACCTTCTCGAACCGGTTCGCGCGGACCCTGATGGGCGAGATGAAAAATGCGATGCGAATGCACAAGCATCCCCTCAAGTCGGCGGGCTTCAAGGTGCTCAAGGCGCCGGATGTGCCGTCGGCCCTGATCGAACTGGGCTACGTGTCCAACAAGGACGATCTCAAGCACCTGGTCTCGGATAGCTGGCGATCGCGGACCGTCGTTGCCGTGGCTCAGGCGATCGACGCGTTCCTGGCCAAGCGGATCGTATCGGCCGAACCCGGCAATTGAGCCACGGAACTGAAAAAAGAGCATCGCGGTGCAGCGCGAGCCCTAGTTTGGACACAGCCGGGGTCCTATAGAAATCCGGAGCGGGAGCGAGAGAATCGGCCAGAGTACCGGCCGGCCGAAACCCGCCCGCCAATTGCCTGGCGATATATTCGTGCACGAGTTGATGGCCAACAATACCGCCCCATGAGTGGCGCGGATCAGGACGGATAGTCGAGAATGCGTTTGCTGTTCCGGTTCATGGGCTTCCTGTTCGCGGCCGGAACCATCGTGTTTCTGGTTGGCGTGGCCGCTGCCGCCGGGCTGATCTGGCATTTCTCGAAGGATCTGCCGGACTACTCGCAGCTTCAGAATTACGAACCGCCGGTGATGACGCGCGTCCACGCCGCGGACGGTTCGTTGCTGGCCGAATATTCCAAAGAACGGCGGCTATACCTGCCGATCCAGGCGGTGCCGAAGCTCGTGATCAACGCCTTCCTCGCGGCCGAGGACAAGAATTTCTATGAGCATGGCGGCATCGACTATCCGGGCATGGCGCGCGCGGCGCTGTTGTATGCGCAGAATTATGGCTCGAACCGTCGGCCGCAGGGCGCGTCCACCATCACCCAACAGGTGGCGAAAAACTTTCTGCTGACCAATGAGGTTTCCTTCACCCGCAAGATCAAGGAAGCCTTGCTGGCGATGCGCATCGAGCGCGCCTATTCGAAGGACAAGATTCTCGAGCTTTATCTCAATGAGATTTATCTCGGCCTCGGCGCTTACGGCATCGCCGCAGCGTCGCTGGTGTATTTCGACAAGTCGGTCAACGAACTGACCGTCGCCGAGGCGGCCTATCTGGCGGCGCTGCCAAAGGCGCCTTCGACGCTGCACCCGGTCAAGAACCACGACCGTGCGGTCGAGCGCCGCAACTACGTGATCGATCGCCTGCTGGAGAACGGCTGGATCAAGCAGGCCGATGCCGACAAGGCGCGCAAGGATCCGCTGGTCGTGACCAGCCGCGCCAACGGCGCCCACACCTTCGCCGGTGAATATTTTGCCGAGGAAGTTCGCCGCGATCTGTTCGAGCGCTACGGTGAAAAGAAACTCTACGAGGGCGGCCTTTCGGTGCGCACCTCGCTCGATCCCAAGTTGCAGGTCGAGGCGCGCAAGACGATGACCAAAGGTCTCGTCAACTTCGACGAAGCGCAAGGCTGGCGCGGGCCGGTCAGCAAGCTCGATATCACCGGCGATTGGGGTGTGAAACTCGCCGACGTCAAATCGTTGTCGGACATCCAGCCGTGGCGCATGGCGGTCGTGCTCGATACCAGCGATCAGTCGGCGCGGATTGGTTTTCAGCCCGGCCGTGAGCTTGGCGGCGCTATCAGCAAGGCGCGCGAGACCGGCCTTATCAGCCTCGAAGGCGTGAAGTGGGCCAAGGCCGCGGCAGGCCCGACGCGTTTCAAGACACCGACGACGGTTTCGCAGGTGCTCTCGCCGGGCGATGTCATCTATGCCGACCCGCTGATCGGCAAGGACGGGAAAGCCATCGAGGGACAATATCGGCTGCGCCAACTGCCGGAGGTTTCCGGGGCGATGGTCGCGATGGATCCGCGCACCGGCCGTGTGCTGGCGATGGTCGGCGGCTTCTCGTTCGATCAAAGCCAGTTCAATCGCGCGACGCAGGCCTATCGGCAACCCGGCTCGTCGTTCAAACCGATCGTCTATTCCTCCGCGCTCGATAATGGCTATACGCCGTCGACCGTGGTGGTCGATGCACCAATTGAAATCGATCAGGGGCAGGGCGCCGGCGTCTGGCGTCCGGAGAACTATTCGACCGGAAAATATTACGGCCCGCAGACGTTGCGCAACGCGCTGCAGAAATCGCTCAATACCGTGACGGTACGGCTGGCGCAGGACATCGGCATGCCGCTGATCGGCGAATATGCCAAGCGCTTCGGTGTCTACGATGAGTTGCCGAACTATCTTTCCTACGCGCTCGGTGCCGGCGAGACGACGGTAATGCGTATGGTCACCGCCTATTCGATGTTCGACAACGGCGGGCGTCGCATCAAGGCGACGCTGATCGATCGCATCCAGGATCGCTACGGCCGCACCATCTTCAAGCACGACCAGCGCGAATGCCGCGGTTGCGACGCGCCCGGCGGCTGGAAGAACCAGCCGGAGCCGCAACTCATCGATCGCCGCGAGCAGGTGCTCGATCCGATGACGGCATATCAGATCACCTCGATGATGGAGGGCGTGGTGCAGCATGGCACCGCGACGGTCTTGCGCGATGTCGGCAAGCCGATCGCCGGCAAGACCGGCACCACCAACGACGAGAAGGATGCTTGGTTCATCGGCTTCTCACCTGACCTCGTGGTCGGCATCTATATCGGCTACGACAAGCCGCGCAATCTTGGCCGCGGCGCGACCGGCGGGCATCTCGCCGCGCCCATCGCGCGTGACTTCTTCAAGCTTGCGCTCGCCGACAAACCCGCAGTGCCGTTCAAGGTGCCGGCCGGCATCAAGCTGGTCCGGGTTGACTCCAAGACCGGCATGCGTGCCGGCCCGGGCGACAGCGGACGGACGATCCTGGAAGCGTTCAAGCCGGGCACCGCACCGCCGGATAACTACTCGGTCATCGGTGTCGCGGATGCGGATGGACGCCCGCTCTCTGTCTCTCCGGATGCGGATCGGGCCATCATCCGCTCCGGCACCGGCGGGCTTTACTGATTGCGCTTTGCGGTTTTCGTCGCTACATCCCAGCCCATCATTGGAAACGCGGCGAATGCCGTCGATCAGGTAGATCATGCGCGCTGAAATCGAGAGACTCGTCGAAGAGATCAAGCAGTCGGTCGGGCTGCTGAGGAGGCATCTTTGACGTCGATGCTTCAACGGCACGACTGGCAGAACTGAACAAGCTCGCCGAAGACCCCGATCTCTGGAACGACCCCCAGAACGCCCAGAAGCTGATGCAGGAGCGCACCTCGCTGGAGGATGCGCTGACCGGCATTGGCAAGGTCGAGCGCGAACTCGACGACAACGTCGAAATGATCGCACTCGGCGAGGCCGAGAACGACGAGGGTGTCGTGCGCGAGGCCGAGGCGGCGCTGGCGCAATTGAAAAAAGAAGTCGCGCGCCGCGAACTCGAGGCGCTGCTGTCGGGCGAAGCCGATCGTTTCAACTCCTACCTCGAAGTCCACGCCGGCGCCGGCGGCACCGAGAGTCAGGACTGGGCGTCGATGCTGCTGCGCATGTACACGCGCTGGGCTGAAAAGCGCGGCTTCAAGGTTGAATACCTTGAAGAGACGCAAGGCGAAGAAGCCGGCATCAAGTCGGCCACCATCCAGATCAGCGGACACAATGCCTATGGCTGGCTGAAGACCGAAGGCGGCGTGCATCGGCTGGTTCGGATATCGCCGTTCGATTCCAATGCGCGCCGGCACACCTCATTTTCGAGCGTGGCGATTTTTCCGGTCGTCGACAACACCATCAAGATCGACATCAACGAGTCCGAAGTTCGCGTCGATACCATGCGCTCCGGCGGCGCCGGCGGCCAGCACGTCAACAAGACCGAGTCGGCGGTGCGTTTGACCCACATTCCCACCGGCGTTGCCGTGGTGTGTCAGGCCGGGCGCTCGCAGCACAAGAACAGGGCGCAGGCTTGGGACATGCTGCGCGCGCGGCTCTACGAGATCGAATTGAAGAAGCGCGAGGAGCAGGCCGCCGCCGATCAGGCCGCCAAGACCGATATCGGTTGGGGCCATCAGATCCGCTCGTACGTTTTGCAGCCCTACCAGATGGTGAAGGATCTGCGCACCGGCGTGCAGACATCCGATACGTCCGGCGTGCTCGACGGCGATCTCGATGAATTCATGGCGGCGACGCTGGCGCAAAAGGCGTTCGGGACATCGCCGGGTGCAGTCGAGGACGTCGACTAACAGATTGGAATAGGCCATGGCGCATGTTGCTTTCATTGGCCTCGGCCGCATGGGCCACGGCATGGCCGGCCGCTATCTTGAAAATGGGTTCACCGTCGCAGTTTGGAATCGCAGTCGCGCCAAGGCTGATGACCTGATCGGGCGTGGTGCGCGTTGGGCGAATTCGCCGGCGGATGCGGCGCGCGATGCCGATGCCGTCGTCACCATGGTTGCCGACGATCGTGCTTCGCGCGAGGTCTGGACCGGCAAGGATGGTGTCGCGACGACAGCGCGGCCGGATACCCTGGCGATCGAGTGTTCGACGGTTTCCTACCGGCACGCGCTCGATCTCGCGCATGACCTGCGCGCGCGCGGGCTGGTCTATCTCGATTGTCCGGTGACGGGTTTGCCCGAAGCTGCGGCGAGCGGCAAACTCACCTTGCTGGTCGGCGCCGAAGCCGCTGACCTCGAACGGGCGCGGCCTTATCTGACCCCGATCAGCAATTCCATTCGCCACTTTGGGCCGGTCGGTGCCGGTACCGTCTTCAAGCTCATCAACAACCTGATGGGCGCGGTACAGATCGCCGGTCTGGCCGAAGGGCTTCGCATCGCAGAACAGGCCGGCCTCGATATGGCGATGGTGCAGGACGCACTGGCGAGCGGCGCGGTTGCAAGCCCGCAAGTCGTTCGGCATTCGAAGCGGATGGTGGCGCGCGATTTTTCCGGTGCCTCGTTCACCGCGGCGTTGCGCCACAAGGATGCGAGCTACGCGCTGGCACTGGCGAACGGATTGCAACTCGATCTCGCAGTCGGCCGCGCAACGCTCGACGTCTACGCGGCGGCAAAGGCCCACGCACCTGATGATGACGAAGGACGCTTGATCGACGTCGTTGGACGGAGCAAGCCTGTTTGAACTCAGTTGGGCTGCGCCGCGCGTTGCGTAGCGGACCATTCTGCGTGCCAGCGCCTGAAGCGTCCGCTGTCGCGCTCGCCGCCGTGCCACGCGGCGTGCACCGTGCCATCGGCTGCGACCATGAACACCGCGTCCAGCCCCTTCGAGCGGCGCAATGTTTCCATCGCCTGTTCCGGCGTTTGCGCAATCGGCCCGCCGACATTGAACGAGGTGTTCACCGAAACCTCGACGCCGATGCGGCGGCCGAGCGCTTTGAGATAGGCATGGGTGAGGGGATCATCCTCTTCGCGGACGATCTGGATGCGGCCGGTGCCGTCGGCATGGATGACCGACGGAATTCGTGAACGTGCCGCCGGCTTCGAGTGTGCCGTCAGCACCATGTAATTGTAAGCGTTGTAGTCGCCGTCGGATGCGCCGTCGTGCAGTTCAAAGAACTCGCTCGCCGCCTCGCGTGTCAGCATCGGCGCCAGCGGCCGAATGGATTCGCGATATTTGACGCGCTCGTTGAGCCGTTCGCGCGTTTGCGGATCGCACGGATTGGCGAAGATCGAGCGATGCCCGAGCGCGCGGGGGCCAGTCTCGCCCGAACCTTGCGACAGCGCGATGATGCCACCGGCCGCCACGCAATACGCCATCAGGTCGGCGACAGCGTCGCGACCTTCCTGGGACGTCACGTTGCCGATGCGTTGCGACGCGATGTCCGGTGCGGCGAGCGCCTGAACGATCGCATCGTTGGTGGAAGGCGTGCCGCAATAGAATGCGTGAGTGATCGGCGCGCCGCGCGGTGCGCCCGCCAGATGCGCCAACAGCCATGCCGCCCCGATCGGCACGCCGGGATCGCTCGGCGTCGGCGACACCCAGAGATGCAGCTTTGCCTTGCGGTTCTGCGCTTTCGCGAACCAGGTTTCGTCGAAGTGCTCGAGCAGGCGCATGCTGGCCAGCGCGTTCAGCGCCACGCCGCCGGAAAGCACCAGCCTGTTGGCTCCCGTCGTGCGCAACAGATGATCGACGATATGAATCAGCGCATCTTCCAGCACCATCTGTGTCGCCGCAGCCTTATCGAGGCGATCCTGCGTATCCGGACGGTGTTCGATGTCCTCGACGCGCAACACCGCATCGGGATTCCATAGTTGCTCCGGTTTGAGCGGCGGGCCGAGTATCTCGGTGAGCGGCGGCTTGTAGGGATTGTCGAACGGATCGCAGTACCAGTTGGCGAGCGCGCGGTTCAGCCTGATCTCTCCGTTCGAACCGAAGTCGAAGATTGTGCGCAGCCGCGCGTAATAGGGGTTCGCCGCGCGGTCCATGTTGCCCCACGCCGCGGCCCCCATGTAGCGGCCTTCGCTCGACAGCCAGGTCCAGCCGCCCTGCGTCGATGAAATCACGCTGTAGAACGCGCCCAGCGAATCGAACACGCTGTCGTTGCAGTAGATATTTTGCATGCTTCCGGATTTTGCGACGTAGAGCGACACCGATCCCTTGTCGCCGGTGCCGTCCACCACGCAGATGGCGACTGGCTCGTCGTCGTCCGGAAACGGCGATGCTGCATAGGGAAACCAGGCGTGGTTGTCGTGGTGCGGCAGGCAGATCAGTGGCACCGGCTCCTTCTGCTTGAATTGTTTCGCCAGGATGCGCGGCGTTCGCCGCATCTGATCCAGCCTGCGTCGATCGATACCGATCGCGCTCGACAGCCGCAGCAGTTTCAAACTGCCCGGAGCTTCTTCGAAAACGGTGCGGAACAACGTGCCGAACAGCGCCGGATAATCCCACGTCGTCACGAACGCGGCGATGTCCTCGATATCGCGACCCATGCCGCGTAGCGTTGCGACCATTTCATCGAGCGAGCGATGTGGAAATTCCGTGGTATGCTTGTTGCCTGAAAAGCGTTCTTCTTCGTTGTTGAGGATCAGGCGAGGGCCGTGCGCCTGCGTCACCTCGATCAATGCAACGCCGGTGTTGTGCGTTCCGGACGACGCCAGTCCGGCGATGTAGACCGTCTCGCCCTGCTGCAATCGTTGCCGGATCGACGCGATGCGTAGTTTAGCGAAAGCACTGCCGAGCCGGTGAAATCCGACGCGTTGCATCTCTCGCTCGCTGAGCCACTGCACGGAACGAAAAACTGTCCTTGCGAGCCGCGGATAGGTTGGCCCAATTCGGCTTTTCGTGACGTTCAATGTCGGCACCTCCTGTGTGCGCAGCGGGACCGCCATCAAGCATGATCGAGCATCAGGTATCAAGGCGGCGTCACGCCTGTTCGCTCCGCGATCCGGGACTGAAGGAACTGTGATAGGTCGCTGGAACAGTGCGCCGCGTGCGTGCGGCTGCAGCCTGGAAGCGTCAACTGGCGGCGTAGCGGGCACCAGCGCGCAGGAAACGCTGCGGATCGACGGCCTCGCCATCGATCCGGGTTTCGTAGTGCAGATGCGGCCCTGTGGATCGGCCTGTCGAGCCGACAGCGCCCAGCACTTGTCCGACCTGAATATGATCGCCGACCTTGACGTGGATTGCGGAGAGATGGCCGTAACGCGTCGAGAGCCCGTTGCCGTGATCGACCTCGACCATGCGGCCGTAGCCGCCGGCCCATCCGGCGGACACCACCTTGCCATTGGCAGTGGCGCGCACCGGGTCGCCGGTTGATGCGCGGAAGTCGAGGCCGGTATGCATGGCGGGACGGCCGAGGAAGGGATCGGTTCTGACGCCGAAGCCCGAGGTGAATTCCACCTCGCCAACGACCGGCTTGCGATAAGGAACCTGCGTGAGCGTGCGGGCGAGGCGATCGGCCTGCGCGCGTGTCAGACTGACGTGATAGAGTTGGCGCTCGAACGGCCCCGCATTAGCCGCGAGTTTGACCGGGACATAGGGGCCGCCGACACCAGCGCGTGGCGTCGCTGCTTCCATCTTCGCGACGTTGAGGCCCAGATCGGCGAACAGTCCGCGCATCTTTTGCACGCGCGCCTCGAAGGTGCCTTCGGCGGAAGCCAGCATCGCATTCTGGCGGTTCTCGATTTGATCGAGCGACGCCTGCAGGCGGCTGACGGTCGTATCGATGCTTTGATCCTTGGCGACGGATGACGGCGTGTTGAGCCGGGACTGTCGTTCCGGCCGCGCCACTGTCGTTCCGCTATCGCTGATCGGCGACGGCTTGGACCGGCCGAACAACTTCTCGGACAACGTCCGCGGAGCGGCTTTGACGGAGCCGGTCACTGCGGTTTCGGGCAGGGCGCTGAGAGCCGTCGTTCGGGAATCGAGCGCGGCCTGGCGCCGGACGATTTGTTCGAGCTTTTGATCGAACTGTTCCTGATCGAGCAGTTGCCGGCTTGTCGTGCGATCGATGCGGGCGCGCAATTCGGCGATGCGATCCTCGTAGGAATATTGCATTTCCGCCTGCCGCGCGATCAGGCGCGTCAGGACATCGTCGCGAAAGGCAAAATAGGTTGCCGTTGCCGCCGACCATGCACCGAGCAGCGTCACCGTCCCAACCACGATCCAGAACACGACGGGTCCGAACCGCACCTGCTTGCCGGCGTGCGCCAGCGTATAGCCGCTGGCCACACGCTGATGTGGCGACGAGGCCGTCTTGATGGGAGCGCTGTGCGGACGCCGGGCGGGCGCCCGGCCGTGATGTTGAGGGGAGTGCTGCGAATGCTCGGAAACATGAC
>Ga0207657_10000785_pt1 | contig 33729 bp, 31 predicted proteins | sample KBSC33metaG_FD_184316 | JGI IMG/M metagenome (GOLD analysis project Ga0207657, IMG submission 184316) | Corn rhizosphere microbial communities from Kellogg Biological Station, Michigan, USA - KBS C3-3 metaG (SPAdes) (version 2) | ecosystem: Host-associated > Plants > Roots > Rhizosphere > Soil ...
CAGCGCGAGAGCATCGATCAGGATGGATTTACCGGCGCCGGTTTCGCCAGTGAAGACGGTAAAACCGGACGCGAACTCGAGTTCGATTGCGTCGACAATGACGAAATCGCGAATGGAAAGTGTGCGCAGCATCGGAATGATTGTTTTTGACCGAAACAAGCGGATTATTTTAACTGTCCCGCCACGGATGGATATTCGTTCCAATGCAGCTTTTCGCGCAAGGTATCGTAATAACTCCACCCGTGCGGATGCAGGAAGGTAATAGTGTGCGCGGAACGCTGAATCATGATGCGGTCGTGATGCTGCAAGCTGGCAAGCGACTGCATATCAAAATTGACGCTGATGTCACGCCCGCCCTTGATTTCGATCACGATAGTGCTGGAGTCCGGCACCACGATCGGCCGGTTGGACAAGGCGTGCGGCGCAATCGGCACCAGCACAAGGCCAGCCAGGCGTGGATGCAACAGCGGACCGCCGGCCGACAGCGAATAGGCCGTGGACCCGGTCGGCGTGGCAACGATCAGGCCGTCGGAACGCTGGTTATACATGAAACGACCATCAACCTCGACCTGCAGTTCCACCATGCCGGCGGTCGAACCGCGGGAGACAACCACATCGTTGAAAGCCAATGCATGGAAAATTGTTTCGCCGTCGCGCAGCACCGAACCTTCAAGCAGGGAACGCTGCTCCGACTCCAGATTACCCTCCAACATCTCGGTCAGAGCGGCAATCATTGCCTCCTGCGGAATGTCGGTCATGAAGCCGAGCCGGCCTTGGTTGATGCCGATCAGTGGCACGCTATAGGGAGCAAGCTTGCGAGCGATGCCGAGCATGGTGCCATCGCCGCCAACGACAATGGCAACATCAGCATGCTCGCCGATCTCGGCCGGCGTCATTGTGAGCACATTGCCAAGGCCGACGTTTTGCGCGGTCTCCGCCTCGAATATAACCGTGCGCCCAGTGCCGGCAAGGAAAAGGGCAAGTTCCGACAAAGACTCGGTAATACCTGCCGCCATGTACTTGCCGATGATGGCGACGGTCTTGAATGTGAGTGGTTTGACAAGGGAGGTGGAAAGCGACATGCTGCAGATTAGACCATAATTTGGGGGCTGTTTCACATTGGCAGCATGATGCACTATCCTGCGACAGTTGAAATGGTTCACACTCCACCTGTCTGAATTTTATGTTGCCTGTCAAAGCCGTCCTGTTCGACCTCGACGATACATTATGGCCGATCGAGCCTGTCATCGAACGTGCCGAAAACCTGCTGTTCGACTGGCTGGCACGACACGCGCCTGCAGTGGCCGAACGGTTTTCGATCGAATCGCTGCGACAGCGGCGCCAGGAATTGATGACAACCGATCCGATCTACCAACTCGACCTGCGGGTATTGCGGCGTGCAGGCCTCCAGGAAGCATTTGCATCGGCCGGCGAAGATCCTGCACTGGTCGATCATGCAATGGAAGTATTTTCGCGAGCGCGTAACGAAGTTACGCTGTTCGCCGATGTGCGGCCCGCCTTGACACGTTTGCAAGGCCAGGTATTACTGGGATCGGTATCGAACGGTGTGGCAGACCTGGAGGCCATTGGCATGGCCCATTTCTTTCAAGCTTCGGTGGCGGCCCATCGCTGCGGCTGCGCCAAACCGGATACGGCGATTTTTCATGCGGGATGCGAAGCCCTCGGCGTTGCTCCGCACGAAACGGTCTATGTCGGCGATGATCCCCTGCTGGACGTCGATGGTGCGCAAAAAGCCGGACTGCGGGCAGCCTGGCTTCGCCGTCCCGAGTTGCAACCGGCGCGGACGTTGCCGATGCATGTCAAGCCGGATATTGTCTGCTCGACATTGTACGAGCTGGAACAATGGTTACAGGAAGTGCCATAAAACTCTGATAACAATCAATTTTTTGGAGAGACTAACCACAGCAAGCGTTGGCAGTCCCGGCAACGGCTCGCTAAAATACTCTCATGCAACTCGATAATCGCGCACAAACGCTGCTCAAAGCCCTGGTCGAACGATATATCGCTGACGGTCAGCCGGTCGGCTCTCGCGCACTATCGAAGATTTCCGGACTCGACCTCTCTCCAGCGACAATTCGCAACATCATGTCGGACTTGGAGGAAATGGGTTTTGTGGTCAGTCCACATACGTCCGCCGGGCGCATTCCCACGCCGCGTGGCTACCGGATATTCGTCGATACGCTGCTGACGGTGCAGCCGATCGATGAAATGACAGTCGAATCCAAACTGCACCCTCAGCCGTTCGCACCGCACAAGATCATCGCCAGCGCCGCCCAAGTATTGTCGTCGCTGTCGCAATTCGCCGGTGTGGTAATGACACCGCGGCATGAATCGGTATTCCAGCAAATCGAATTCCTGCGCCTGTCGGAAAAACGCATTTTGCTGGTCATCGTTTCTCCCAACGGCGACGTGCAGAACCGTCTGCTTCTGACCGACGTCGATTACACGCCGTCGCAACTGGTGCAAGCCGCCAACTATATCAACCAGCACTATGCCGGCATGAGCTTCGACGACGTACGCTCGCGCCTGCAGTCGGAACTACGACAACTGCGTGACGACATGACGCGCCTGATGCAGGCTGCAGTGGAGGCTGGCAGTGATGCAATGGCGGAAAATACCGATGACGTGGTGATCTCGGGCGAAAAAAACTTGTTGAGCGTGACCGATCTTGCCTCGAACATGAATTCACTACGCAAGCTGTTCGAACTGTTCGAGCAGAAAACCGGCCTGATGCAATTGCTCGACATGTCCAGCAAGGCCAGCGGCGTGCAGATTTTTATCGGCGGCGAGTCGCAATTGGTGCCTGTGGAAGACATGAGCATCGTAACCGCGCCTTACGAAGTGCGTGGCAAGATCGTCGGCACGCTTGGTGTGATTGGCCCGACCCGCATGGCGTACGAACGCGTGATCCCGATCGTCGACATCACAGCCAAGCTGTTGTCCAACGCGCTTAGCCAAAATTAAAATGCTTGCCAATCAGATCATCAGTGTCGCCAAGGTCCTGTTGTTTTCCGCATCGAGTTGAGTGAACTGAAATCCGATACGAAATCCATCGGAACCACTCAAAACGCTATAAACCACCTTCGCGCTAGCCACGATACGGCATCCCCTGCCATTGATCTGAGGTTCTAAAGCAATTTTGCATTGCAAACCCACCCGCAACTGTTCGGGCAGCATGATCGACACACCGCCTAGCGAAACGTCAACTGTACGGCCTCGCAGGATAGGTGCATTTGGTAAAGCGACCAAAGCTGGGCAACGCACAATCTTGCGTGGATGACTTCTTATTTCTTCGAACATTTGTTGTCAGCAGGAATATAGAGTTGTAGACACGAGCACCGAAGGCAATGCCGGCAAAGGCATCGACTGGATCAACTGGAATCGCCGTTAGCGATCGCGATGCGGACAATTCGTCTTCGTACAATGCCCATAAAGCGCTAATGCGTGCTCGGCGATGTCGAAACCGCGCTCGTGCGCTATTTTTTGCTGGCGCCGTTCGATTTCGTCGTCGAAGAATTCCTCGACCCGTCCACAATCGAGGCAAACGAGGTGGTCATGATGCGATCCCTCATTGAGTTCGAACACTGCTTTGCCGGTTTCGAAATGATTTCGATGCAATAATCCGGCCTGCTCGAACTGTGTCAGCACACGATAAACCGTCGCCAAACCAACATCCATATTGTCTGCCAGGAGGATTTTGTAGACGTCTTCGGCACTGAGATGACGCACCGTACTGTTTTGGAAAATGTCGAGAATCTTCAGCCGCGGCAGGGTGGCTTTCAGGCCGCTGGCTTTCAATTCGGAAGGATTGCTTGGCATGTTGCTGCTCTGTTTGCGGTTATCTGCTTTATCATATAGCGTTTTGGCCCACTTGCTCAACGAATTGAAACCGGTTACAAGAATGTCATTCTGCGATCGCATCCCGGCTGTGGCCGGCGCACTTACGCTTGCCGCGAGCACCTGCCTGGTTGGCTGCGCATCGAAAAATCCGCTGATCGATGACGAGCCCGCGCCTGTTGCCGCCAAGCCTGCGGAAACCAAGGCCGACGGCGTCCATGTTTCGGAAGCGCCAACCGGTATTCGCCGTCTACTCCACTTCCTGACGCCCTACCGGATCGACATACAGCAGGGTAATTTCATTTCCCGCGAAATGGTGGATCAACTGAAGGAAAGCATGCAGCACAAGGAAGGCGTGACTCGCGAGCAAGTCCGTTTCGCACTCGGCACACCGCTCCTGACGGATATATTCCATGATGACCGCTGGGACTACATCTTCCGTCTGAAGAAAGGCAGCGGCGAGGTCATTTCCAGCCGCGTGACCGTGTTCTTCAAGGGCAACCGCCTGGTGGGCATCGACGGCGACCAGTTGCCGACCGAGAAAGAATACCTTACCTATATCGCCGGCTCCGCCCCGGCTTCGAAACCGGAAAAGTAAACACCAGACCATGAACAACAAGATGAAAATCGCCGTCGCAGGCGCATCCGGCCGCATGGGCCACATGCTGATCGAAGCAATCCAGAATGCCGACGATACCGTGCTGGCCGGTGCACTCGCACGTGCCGATTCACCCATCATCGGCAGCGATGCCGGCGCCTTCCTCGGCAAGCCGACCGGCGTGGCCATCGAGTCCGATTTGGCAAAGGGCTTGGCCAATGCCGAATTCCTGATCGACTTCACCCGCCCTGAAGGCACGTTGAAGCATCTCGAATACTGCGCCGCGCATGGCATCAAGATGGTGATCGGCACCACCGGCTTCGACGAAGCCGGCAAGGCTGCAATCGCTGCCGCGGCACAGCGCACCGCCATCGTTTTCGCACCCAACATGAGCGTGGGCGTCAACGTGACGATGAAGCTGCTCGAAATGGCGGCAAAGAGCTTCTCGCACGGTTACGACATCGAGATCATCGAGGCCCATCACCGCCACAAGGTCGATGCGCCGTCCGGCACCGCGCTCAAGATGGGTGAAGTGGTCGCCAACGCGCTTGGCCGCGACCTGAATGATGTCGCCGTCTATGCACGCGAAGGCGTGACCGGCGAACGCGATCCCTCTTCCATCGGTTTCGCCACCATCCGTGGCGGCGATATCGTCGGTGACCATACTGTGCTGTTCGCCGGCATCGGAGAACGCATCGAAATCACGCACAAATCCTCCAGCCGCGTGACATACGCACATGGCAGCCTGCGTGCAGCGCGCTTCCTCGCAACGAAGCAGACCGGGTTGTACGACATGCACGATGTGCTCGGCTTGAAGTAAAAAATACACTGTGACCACTGCGCCCATGCGCAGTGGTGTGCGATCCGTATTACACTTCGCACACGATCATCCCTGTCACAGTCATGAACCCCACCATCGGTTTTTCCCACTACTGGTCACAGGGCGACACCGTTGCACATGCCGTCGCCTATATCCTGATCACGATGTCGATCGTCAGCTGGTTTTACATTTTCTCGAAAACCTGGAGCACCTGGCGCATCCGCCGCAGCGCCAGTGCGCTGGACGTCTTCTGGAAAGCGCCGACGCTCGATGATGCAACCGCAGTGCTCAAAAGCGCCGATCCCGAAAACGTCTATACACCGCTGGCCGCCCAGAGCACGCAGGCCGCCAGTCTCGGCACGCAAGCCGGTTCGCTGAACGCAAGCGTCGATCCCGGCGACCTGATCACACGCACCTTGCGGCGAGAGATCAACCGCGTCTCGGCCCGTCTCGAAAGCGGCCTGACCTTGCTTGCCTCAATCGGCTCAACCGCGCCCTTCGTCGGCCTGTTCGGTACGGTGTGGGGCATTTATCACGCCCTCGGCGCTGTCTCGGAAACAGGCACCGTGCAGATCGACAAAGTCGCCGGACCGGTCGGAGAAGCCTTGGTCATGACAGCGCTCGGCCTGGTGGTCGCCATTCCCGCCGTGCTCGCCTACAACGCCTTCACGCGAGTCAATCGTCTGACGCTGGCCGAACTCGACGGCTTCGCCCACGACCTGCATGCCTTTCTCACCACTGGCACGCGCGTCGGCAAATCTTCCTGAGGCTGACCATGGCATTCGGCGGATTCAACGACAACCAGCAGCCTGCCCCCATGTCGGAGATCAATGTCACGCCGATGGTGGACGTGATGCTGGTGCTGCTGGTGATCTTCATCATTACTGCACCTCTGCTGACGCATGCGGTCAAGATCGATCTGCCGAATGCGAAGTCGGCACCTGCCCCGGAAAAGCCCGAGACCATTGCGCTCTCGATCGACGGTGCCGGAAAGCTGTTCTGGAACAATACCCCGATCAATGCAGCCGAGCTCGACACCAAGCTGTCGAAAGCGGCTCAACAGCAACCTCAGCCCGAGGTGCAACTGCGCGCGGACAAGGCGACCCGCTACGAACTCATCGCCGAAGTCATGTCTGCCGCACAGGGCAACGGCATCACGAAACTGGGCTTCGTTACCGAACCGAAGGCGGCGGCAAAGCGGTAGAACTCCGGCGCGCTTGCAAACACAGGTTTTTTCGCTGAAAGGCCGGATCGCTCCCGGTTTTTCCGCGATTTTTCGCCGGATTGCCCCTCTCCCTGCGCCGCTACTCAAGCAGCCGAGCAAGTATAATGGCGGGTTCAGTCACTTTCCGCCTCACCCGTCATGCAAGAGAAATATTTCCCCGCCGACGTCGAGAAATCCGCCCAAAACCACTGGAAGGCCATCGACGCCTACAAGACCGTCGAACACGCGAAAGACAAAAACGGCCAGGACAAGAAAAAATTCTATGCTTGCTCGATGCTGCCCTACCCCTCGGGCAAGCTGCACATGGGCCATGTGCGCAACTACACCATCAACGACATGCTGGCGCGCTTTCTGCGCATGAACGGGTACAACGTACTGATGCCGATGGGCTGGGATGCCTTCGGCCTGCCAGCAGAGAATGCGGCGCTGAAAAACGGCGTACCGCCCGCGCAGTGGACCTACGACAACATCGCCTACATGAAGAAGCAGATGCAGGCGATGGGACTGGCGATCGACTGGTCGCGCGAAGTCGCGACCTGCGATCCGAGCTACTACAAGTGGAACCAGTGGCTGTTCCTGAAGATGCTGGAGAAAGGCATCGCCTACCGCAAGACCCAGGTGGTGAACTGGGATCCGGTCGACCAAACCGTGCTCGCCAACGAACAGGTGATCGACGGTCGCGGCTGGCGCACCGGCGCGCTGGTGGAAAAGCGCGAGATTCCCGGCTACTACCTGAAGATCACCGATTACGCGGAAGAATTGCTTGACCACGTCGTCAACAACCTGCCCGGCTGGCCGGAACGCGTGCGCGTGATGCAGGAGAACTGGATCGGCAAAAGCGAGGGCGTGCGCTTCGCCTTCTCACATGACATTCACGATGCGCAAGGCAAGCTGATCCAGGACGGCAAGCTGTTCGTCTTCACCACGCGCGCCGATACCATCATGGGCGTGACCTTCTGCGCCGTCGCCCCGGAACATCCGCTGGCAACGCATGCAGCAGCATCGAATCCGAAACTCGCCGCTTTCATCGAAGAATGCAAGCGCGGCGGCACCACCGAAGCCGAACTCGCGCTGAAGGAGAAGGAAGGCCTGCCCACCAGCCTGTTCGTCACGCATCCCCTGACCGGCGAAAAGGTCGAGGTCTGGGTCGGCAATTACGTGCTGATGAGCTACGGCGACGGCGCAGTAATGGGCGTGCCGGCGCACGACGAGCGCGACTTCGCGTTTGCGAAGAAATACGGCCTGCCGATCAAGCAGGTCATCGCCGTCGAAGGCGAAGCCTATTCCACCGACGCATGGAAGGAATGGTATGGCGACAAGCAGCGCGGCGTGACGATTAATTCCGGCGCTTACGACGGACTGAACTACAAGGCGGCAGTCGATAAAGTCGCCGCCGACTTGGCTGCCAAAGGCATCGGCGAAAAGAAAGTCACCTGGCGCCTGCGCGACTGGGGCATTTCCCGCCAGCGCTACTGGGGCACGCCGATTCCCATCATCCATTGCGAATCCTGCGGTCCCGTGCCTGTGCCCGAGAAGGATTTGCCGGTCGTGCTGCCGCAGGATTGCGTGCCCGACGGCACCGGCAATCCGCTCAACAAGCGCGAAGACTTTCTGCGTTGCGATTGCCCGCAATGCGGCAAGTCGGCGAGGCGCGAAACCGACACCATGGACACCTTCGTCGATTCGTCTTGGTACTTCATGCGCTATTGCGACCCGAAGAACGACGAAAAGATGGTAGACGGCGGCGCCGACTACTGGATGCCGATGGACCAGTACATCGGCGGCATCGAGCATGCGATTCTGCACTTGCTGTACGCACGCTTCTGGACGAAGGTCATGCGCGACCTCGGCCTGGTGAAGATCGACGAGCCTTTCACCAATCTGCTGACACAGGGCATGGTGCTGAACCATATCTATTCGCGCCGCACGGCTCAAGGCGGTATCGAATACTTCTGGCCACATGAAGTCGAGAACATCTATGACGACAGCGGCCGCATCGTCGGCGCCAAGTTGAAGAGCGACGGCTCGGCCGTGACCTACGAAGGTGTGGGCACGATGTCGAAGTCGAAGAACAACGGCGTGGACCCGCAAGAGCTGATCAACGAATACGGCGCCGATACCGCCCGTCTGTTCGTGATGTTCGCCGCGCCGCCGGAGCAAACGCTGGAGTGGAACGACGCCGGTGTGGAAGGAGCCAACCGCTTCCTGCGCCGCGTCTGGACCTATGCCTACGCCCAGGCAGAGCGTGCGAAGGCTTCGTCCGCTGTCGATTTCGGTACGTTGCCTGAGTCGCACAAGGCGCTGCGCCGCGAGGTCCACAAGATCCTGCAGCAGGCCGATCATGACTTCCGCCGTCTGCAATACAACACCGTCGTGTCCGCCTGCATGAAGATGCTGAACACGCTCGAAGGCGCCAAGCTCGACGATTCCGCAGCCACAAATGCCGTCATCGCCGAAGGGTTGGCTATCTTCCTGCGCGTGCTGAACCCGGTCGCGCCGCACATCACTCATGTGTTGTGGCAGGAGCTGGGCTTTGCCGACACCCACGGCGACATCCTCGATGCGCCATGGCCGCAGGTCGATGCAGCTGCGCTGGAACAGGCTGAGATCGAACTGATGGTGCAGGTCAACGGCAAGCTGCGCGGCAGCGTGAAGGTGCCTAAAGAAGCCGACAAGGCCGCAATCGAAGCAGCCGCGCTGGCCAATGAAAACGTGAAGAAGTTTGTCGAAGGCACGCCGAAGAAAGTCATCATCGTGCCAGGCAAACTGGTCAACATTGTTGCCTGATTTCAGGGGGAACCGGATGAAACGCCGTGTCTTTGTCGCCGCATTTGCCGCGGCCATGCTGTCAGCCTGCGGCTTTCAACTGCGCGGCGCCAACGGCAGTGGAGCAATTCCGTTCAAGACGATTTACCTCGGCGTCAACGAAAACTCGCCGCTCGGTGTCGAGTTGCGGCGCAATCTTCTCGCACGCGATGCGAAGATCGTAACTAACCCGAAAGCGGCGGAGGCGATCGTCGATGTGTTGTCCGAATCGCGCGACAAATCCACCCCGATCTTGAACGCACAAGGCCGCATCCGGGTATACCCGCTGATCTACCGCCTGCGCTTTCGCGTCGCCACTCCTGGTGGCAAGGAGCTGATCGCGCCAACTGAGATTTCGCTCAAGCGCGACATCAGCTACAACGAATCGCAGGCGATCGCCAAGGAAAAGGAAGAAGACATGCTGTATCGCGACATGCAGTCCGACAGCGTACAGCAGATCCTGCGCCGTCTGGCAGCGCTGGGTTCAGCCTGAGACAAGCAAGATGCAGCTTCGCCACGACGCCCTCGATGCCCATCTGTCCAAATCGCTGGCGCCGCTTTACGTCATCGCCAGCGACGAACACCTGCTGGCGCTGGAAACGGCGGACAAGATCCGCAAGGCGGCGCGCACGCAAGGACTGTCGGAGCGCGAAGTGCTGGTGGTGGAACGCCACTTCAAGTGGGGCGAGCTGCTGGCCGCCAATCAATCGCAATCGCTGTTCGGCGACCGCAAGCTGATCGAATTGCGTATCCCGTCCGGCAAGCCGGGCAAGGATGGCGGGCAAGTGTTGCAGGAATATGTCGGGTCGCTGAATCCCGACAACGTTACCCTGATCACCCTGCCCAAACTCGATTGGCAAACCGCGAAGACGGCATGGGTTGCGGCCCTGCAGCAAGCGGGGGTGTATATCGACATTCCGTTGGTCGAACGTACTCAACTGCCAGCCTGGATAGGCATGCGGCTGGCAGCGCAGAAGCAGAGCGCGGATAAACAAAGCGTGGAATTCATTGCCGATCGCGTCGAAGGCAACCTGCTGGCGGCACACCAGGAAATCCAGAAGCTGGCCCTGCTCTATCCTGAAGGCAAGTTGAACTTCGAGCAGGTGCAGGATGCCGTGCTGAACGTGGCCCGCTACGATGTCTTCAAGCTGAACGAAGCAATGCTGGCCGGCGACCCGGCACGGCTGGTGCGCATGATCGAAGGATTGAAGGGCGAAGGCGAGGCTTTACCGCTGGTGTTGTGGGCGATGGCGGAAGAAATACGCACACTCCTGAAGCTGCGTGCCGGAGTGGCGCAAGGCAAACCACTGGGCGCGCTGATGAAGGAATACCGGATCTGGGGACCGCGTGAACGGTTGATGGAACCGGCGCTGCGCCGACTGAAGCTGTCGCAACTAGAAGCGGCGCTGCAAGAAGCGGCGCAAATCGATAAGATGGTCAAGGGTTTGCGGGCGAAGGCGTTTGCAGGCGATGCGTGGGATGCGTTGCTGCAGCTTGGGTTGAAAATCGCGCGCGGTTAAACATCTAAAAGACAGGCTCCTTCCCCCTTTTAGGGGGAAGGTTGGGATGGGGGTGAGAAGGTGAAATCATCGACTTCGTACACTCAACCACTCTACCCCCACCCTACCCCTCCCCCTGCAAGGGGGAGGGAACAGGCAGTCAAAATTTTCAATTCTTCCCCAAATTGCTCCTCATACAACATGGACATCAAACACTACATGAACGACGTCGGTCAGCGCGCACGCAAGGCATCACGCGCCATGGCCAAGGCCGGCACTGCCGCAAAGAACCAGGCGCTGGCGCTGATTGCCGCCGCCATTCGCCGTGAAGCGGACGCGCTGCGCGCAGCCAATCAGAAGGACCTTGAAGCGGCCCGCGCCAACGGCCTCGCCCCGGCCATGCTGGACCGCCTGACCCTGTCGGACAAGGCCATCGCGACCATGGCGGAAGGACTCGAACAGATCGCCTCCCTGCCCGACCCGATCGGCGAAGTCTCGAACATGAAATTCCGCCCTACCGGCATTCAAGTCGGCCAGATGCGTGTGCCGCTGGGCGTGATCGGCATCATTTATGAAGCGCGTCCGAACGTGACGGTTGATGCGGCGGGACTGTGCATCAAGAGCGGCAACGCGACCATCCTGCGCGGCGGCTCAGAAGCAATCCACTGCAATCAGGCGCTGGCGAAGCTGGTGAAGGAAGGTCTGGCCGGTGCAGGCCTGCCGGAGGATGCGGTACAGGTCATCGAGACCACCGACCGTGCCGCAGTGGGCGAGCTGATCACCATGCCGCAATACGTGGACGTGATCGTGCCGCGCGGCGGCAAGGGCCTGATCGAACGCCTGATCAAGGAATCGAAAGTGCCAATGATCAAGCACCTCGACGGCATCTGCCATGTCTATATCGATGACAAGGCGGACATCGACAAAGCCCTGAAGATCGCATTCAATGCGAAATGCCACCGCTACGGCACCTGCAACACCATGGAAACTTTGTTGGTCGCGCGTGGCATCGCGCCGCAGGTACTGCCGAAACTGGCAGAACTCTATGCCACCAAGGACGTGGAACTGCGCGGCGATGAAGAGTCGCGCAAGATCCTCGCCGGCTATTCCCATCTGGCAGTGGCGACGGAAGAAGACTGGCGCACGGAATATCTGGCCGCCATCCTCGCCGTGAAGATCGTCGATAACATGGACGAAGCAATCGACCACATCAACACCTACTCCTCGCAGCACACCGATGCCATCGTCACCGAAGATTACTCGCGGGCGATGCGTTTTTTGCGCGAGGTGGATTCGGCATCGGTGATGGTGAATGCATCGACCCGTTTTGCGGACGGCTTCGAATATGGCCTGGGTGCGGAAATCGGGATTTCGAACGACAAGCTGCATGCGCGCGGGCCGGTGGGGCTGGAGGGCCTGACCTCGCTGAAATATGTGGTGTTCGGCCACGGCGAAGTCAGGGAGTAAAACAAGATCATGCTTTGGGTGAAAGCTTTTCACATCGTCTTCGTCACTTCCTGGTTCGCCGGCCTGTTCTACTTGCCGCGCATTTTCGTGAACCTGGCAATGGAAACCGACCCGACCTCGACCACGCGCCTGCTGCTCATGGCGCGCAAGCTGTACCGCTTCATGACCATGCTCGCGATTCCGGCGCTGGTGCTCGGTCTCTGGCTGTGGCTGGGTTATGGTATCGGCAAGGGGCCAGGCAATGGCTGGCTGCATGCGAAGCTATTTGTCGTGGCACTGCTGATCGGCTATCACCATGCCTGCGGCTCGCTGCTGAAGAAATTCGAAAACGGCCGCAATACGCGCAGCCACAAGTGGTATCGCTGGTTCAATGAAGTCCCGGTGATTGGCTTGCTGGTCGCCGTCATCATGGTGGTCGTCAAACCTTTCTAAATGCAGTTCAGGAAGGTTCGTTTCATCGTGCCGCCCCCCTGAAAGGCGGCACATGTTTTTAACGGATAAAAGGTTCCCCTATGTCACATTCCTACTTCTGCCCCTGCCCGCGTGGTCTGGAAGCTGCTCTTGCTGAAGAGCTCAACGAAATCGCACAGCACAGCAATACGCTCAAGGTACACAACCAAGTTCCTGGCGGTGTACATTGCTCGGGTGTGCTGGCTGACTCCTGGCGCATCAATCTGCATTCCCGCATCGCCTCCCGCGTCTTGCTGCGTATCGCGCACGGCCGCTATGCGAACGAGAACGACATATACGACCTCACCCTCGCCGCGCCATGGGAAGAATGGTTTGCACTCGAACACACCATTCGCGTCGATGTCACCGCGATCAAGTCGCCTTTGAAAAGCCTGGAATTCACCACGTTGAAGATCAAGGATGCCGTGTGCGACCGCTTCCGTGACCTGTACGGCAAACGTCCGTCGGTCAACACGCGCACGCCCGACATGCGCGTTGTCACCTTCCTCGATGCAAGCACCTGCACGGTCTATCTCGATACCTCCGGCGAAGCGCTATTCAAACGCGGCTGGCGACAGGAGACAGGCGATGCGCCGCTGCGCGAAAATCTCGCGGCAGGCCTGCTGCGCGTGTCCGGCTGGAAGCCGGGTACGGTGCTATTTGATCCGATGTGCGGCTCCGGCACCATTCTGGTGGAAGCAGCGCAAATCCTCGCCGGGATTCCGCCCGGTGCGCGACGCAGCTTCGCCTTCGAGAAATTCCACGACTTCGACCGCGATGCTTGGCTGGCGATCAAAGGCAACTTCAAACCGAACCCGCTGCCCTCCGCACCAACAATTTTCGGCAGCGATATTTCCGGCGACATGATCGTGATGACGCGCAACAACTTGCGCAATGCCGGCGTCCTGTTCGATGTGCCGCTCAAGCAGATCGAAGCGCAGGAGGTAAAGCCGCCAAGCGAAACACCCGGCATCCTCCTGACCAATCCGCCTTATGGCGAACGCATCGGGGTGCGAGGCGACCGCTCACAAGCGCCGGATGAAATGGCGACGAAGTTCTACAGTGCATTCAGCGCCACGCTCAAGCAACGCTTTGCCGGCTGGCAAGCCTACCTCTTCACTGCTGACCTCGGCGTGCCGAAGATGTTGCGCCTGAAGGAATCGCGCAAGACGCCGTTTTTCAACGGCGCGCTCGAATGCCGTCTGTTCCGCTTCGACATGGTGGCAGGATTCAACCGGCGGGAAGCGGCAAAGCCGCAGGCATAACAGCCCCTAACGATTGGAGTATTCTTGGAGTTTCCCGGACCGACTCCGTGCTCCAAGAGGAGACATCCATGCTGAATACAGTCAAGGGCATTCCCAAGCTCAACGATCCATCCCTTCTGCATTACCAGGCCTACATTAATGGCATCTGGATTGGTGCAGACACATCTTTCGACATCACCAATCCTGCCGACAGCTCAACGATCGCTTCGGTGCCGAACATGGGCGCCGAAGAAACCCGGCAGGCAATAGACGCTGCTCAAGCTGCCTTTCCCTCCTGGTCGTCCAAGACAGGCAAGGAGCGTGCGGCCATCATGCGCAAGTGGTTCGAGCTAATGATCATGCACGCAACCGACCTCGGTGCGCTGATGACAGCGGAACAAGGCAAGCCGCTGGCCGAAGCCAAGGGCGAGGTGGTGTATGGCGCGAGCTTTATCGAATGGTTCGCGGAAGAAGCCAAGCGCGTGTCAGGCGATGTCATGGCATCGCCTTGGAGTGACAGGCGTCTTCTGACAATCAAACAACCTATCGGTGTTTGCGCCGCGATCACGCCCTGGAATTTCCCGATTGCGATGATCACGCGCAAGGTTGCACCGGCAATCGCCGCCGGCTGCACCATCGTCATCAAGCCGGCGGAGCAAACGCCGCTGTCGGCCTTGGCGATGGCCGAACTTGCACATCGTGCCGGTCTGCCGCCGGGTGTCATGAATGTCGTCACTGCCGATGCGCAGCGTTCGATTGAAGTCGGCAAGACATTGTGTGACAGCCCTATCGTGCGCCATCTGTCCTTCACCGGTTCCACGCCGGTAGGCCGTATCCTGATGCAGCAGTGTGCACCGACGGTAAAGAAACTCTCGCTCGAACTCGGTGGACATGCGCCCTTTATCGTGTTCGAAGATGCGGATCTCGATGCCGCAGTCGAAGGCGCGCTGGTATCGAAATACCGCAATGCCGGCCAAACCTGCGTCTGCACGAACCGTTTCTATGTGCACGAATCCATCCATGACGCCTTCGTCGAAAAGCTTGCTGCCGGTGCTGCCAGGATCAAGGTCGGTAACGGCTTCGAACAAGGCGTTGCGCAAGGGCCGCTGATCGACGATCCGGCGTTGGCGAAAGTCGAGGAGCATGTCGCCGATGCCCTCGCCAAGGGTGCGAAAGTGCTCACCGGGGGCAAACTGCATGCGCTCGGTGGCCGCTTCTACGAACCCACTGTGCTGGCGAACGTAACCGGCGAGATGAAGGTCATGCACGAAGAAACCTTCGGACCGGTTGCTGCGGTAGGCACTTTCAGGACCGAGGAAGAAGCCATTGCCGCTGCCAACGATACCGAATTCGGGCTGGCCAGCTATTTCTATTCACGCGACATCGGCCGTGTATGGCGTGTCGCCGAAAAGCTGGAATACGGCATGGTTGGCATCAATACCGGCCTCATTTCGAATGAAGTTGCGCCCTTTGGCGGCGTCAAGCAGTCGGGACTGGGACGGGAAGGCTCGAAGTACGGGATCGACGAATATCTTGAGATGAAGTATCTGTGCATGGGCGGGATTTGAGCCAGAGGCCTTATCCGTATGGGCAGATCATGCCGCCGGAAGCCATTTTGTCTATATGTAAAGCATCAAAATGCCAGTTTCGGAGAGGCACGTTTGCCAGCCCCGCCTATTCCCGCGTAAAATGCGCAGAATCGCGGGTGTAGCTCAATGGTAGAGCAGAAGCTTCCCAAGCTTACGACGAGGGTTCGATTCCCTTCACCCGCTCCAGGCCAGACAGGCACCGAAATCGGTGCCTTTTTTATTGGCGCAGCTTTTTCCACTCGATCCAAGCATGAGCGACAACCATTCCGATAACAGCGCAAGCAAGCAGATGCTGTATGACCCCACCGAACGCCGCATCCGCAGCTTCGTCACGCGCGCCGGTCGCCTGTCAACCGCGCAAGCCAGAGCGATCGAGACGCTCGGTCCGCGTTTCTGCATCCCCTATGTAAAGCAGCAGTTCGATTTCAACCAGGCTTTCGAGCGCAATGCGCCGGTCATACTGGAGATCGGTTTCGGCATGGGCGACACCACGGCGACAATTGCCGCCGGCATGTCGGACAAGAATTTCATCGGCGTCGAGGTGCATACGCCGGGCGTGGGTAGCCTGCTCAAGCTGATCGGCGAGCGCGAACTGGAGAACCTGCGCATCATCCAGCATGACGCAGTAGAAGTAGTCACTAACATGATCGCGCCAGCCTCGCTGGCCGGTGTTCATGTGTTCTTCCCCGATCCTTGGCACAAGGCACGCCATAACAAGCGCCGGCTGATTCAATCTCATTTCGTCTCCCTGCTGAGTTCGCGCATCGCCCCCGGCGGTTATCTGCATTGCGCAACCGACTGGCAGGAGTACGCCGAACAGATGCTGCAGGTGCTGGGTGACGAGCCCACATTGCGCAACAGCACCGAAGGCTATGCGCCACGCCCCGATTACAGACCAGTCACCAAGTTCGAGAACCGCGGGCTCAAGCTTGGTCACGGCGTGTGGGACCTGGTGTTCATCAAAAAGTAATCGCGCAGCAAGCCTCAAAAACAACGGGCACCGGAAAACCGGTGCCCGTGTCACATCAAGTCAAGGCTGATACGTTTTAGAGCAGCGTCTTTGCCAGTTCTTCCAGACGTGCGCGGTATTCCTGCTCCTGCAACTGACGGCGCGCGACACCGCTTTCATAGGCTGCAGCCGCGATTTTCGGCGTCACACCTGGCAGCAAGCGCTTGTCGAGCAGCGTGGGCACGATGTAGTTCGTGCCGAAATGTGCGTCGCTGCGTGCCATCTCGGCCAGCGCCACTACGCAGGCGCGCTTCATTTCCTGATTGATCGTGCTTGCTGCGGAGTCAAGCGCCGCACGGAACAGGTAAGGGAAGCACAGGGCGTTGTTGATCTGGTTCGGGTAGTCGGAGCGGCCTGTGGCGATGATGGCGTCGGGTGCCACTTCGCGCACCAGCTCCGGACGCAGTTCCGGTTCGGGATTGGCGAGCGTGAACACGATCGGCTTGGCGGCCATCTTTTGCACGTCGGTCTGCTTGAGCAGGCCCGGGCCGGACAAGCCGAGGAATACGTCAGCCATGTCCATCACATCGGACAGCGTCTTGGCATCGGTATTCTGCGCCCAGGCACGCTTCTCTTCAGTCAGGTCGCGCGAGGTGGTGAGTACGCCGCGGCTATCACAAACGAAGACGTTTTCACGCTTGACGCCAAGATCTAGCAGCATGTCGAGGCAAGCCAATGCTGCCGCGCCCGCGCCGGAGCACACTACTTTCACCTGCGTGACATCGCGTTCGGTCAGGTGCAAGGCATTGAGGAAACCGGCGCCGACCACGATGGCAGTGCCGTGCTGGTCGTCATGAAACACCGGGATCGACAACCGGTCGCGCAGGGTGCGCTCGACGTAGAAGCACTCCGGCGCCTTGATGTCTTCGAGGTTGATGCCGCCAAAGGTAGGATGCAAGGAAGCAATGATCTCGACCAGCTTTTCGGGATCGGTTTCATCGATCTCGATGTCGAAGGCATCGATCCCGGCGAACTTCTTGAACAATACGGCCTTGCCCTCCATCACCGGCTTGCCTGCCAGCGCACCGATGTCACCCAAGCCGAGCACCGCCGTGCCGTTGGTGATGACGCCCACCAGGTTTCCCTTGGCAGTGTAATCGTAGGCCTTGGCCGGGTTCTTGTTGATTTCCACGCAAGGTGCCGCCACTCCAGGCGAGTAAGCGAGCGAAAGATCTTCCTGATTTGCAACCGGCTTGGTCACTTGGATTGCGATTTTTCCGGCAAGGCCGGCGGCATGGTATTCGAGAGCGTTTTGTTCTAGCGTAGTCATGTCGAGTCTGAGAGAGCGTTGGTTGTTTTAATATCGTTTTTGCAATTACCAGCTTAAAAACAGGACAGCGCTTCCTCGATAAGGCTGCGCGCCAGGCAGGCAAACGGGCAAGAGGGCTATGACAGAACCGGTTGCGCCCTGCAAGCAACGCGATTCTTTCACGGTCTATGATTGCCGCAATGCATGACGCCCGCCGCATCATACTGATACGGCCGTTGACATGACCCGAAAGGGCGACGAGCAAATGGTTTCACCATCAGCCACGGTACAGGCAAAAGCGGGTAAGCCTTGCTGTTCCATGAGCGGGGCACGTCAGGCAAATTGCGAAAAACATTGGTCAGTATGCTACAGCATGCTGCGGCCGATATTGTAGCCTGACAAACCGAAGCGATGTAATAACGCAATTCCCGGTTGTCAGGCAGGAACATGCCGACCGGCAGGCCGATCGTGACCGCGACCGTCGGTTAGGGTCCGTGCAGGAAATGATGGATGGAATGCATGCGGCACCCCGGATATTTCATTGGAAATCACCGGAACCGCATGGCGGCATCAGCGGAATGCTTCGGCCAACGACATCACACGCGGAGTGACCTGAATATTGAAAGTGCCGAGCACATCGTGGATTTTTTGCAGGTTGGCCTCGCGCTCGGCATCGGTCCAGCCTTGGAAAATATCGGTACCGGCCTTCTGGAAGTGTAAATCGACAATCTTCTTGCCATCGTGATGGTTGTACTGCTGTGAATGCACTTGCTTGAATCCCATGCCTTCAATGGCCTGAATGAACGAGGTTGGAAGATCGGTTGCATCCACCGCTGCATAGATCATGAAAGTCTTTCCAGGTGGCTTGGCTGCAATGTCGACAGTGTAGACACCCGGTGCGACCGGAGCTGATGTGTTTTTCAAGAATAGCATATGAATCCTCTTTTCTCTCAGCTGATTCGTACTGCGCAGTTTGCGGGGCCGGGAAATTCACCCCCGTTGTCGTAGTGACTCACAGCAATATGCCACAAATAGCTTGCCGTTTGAACACTTGTCATTTTTGTTAAGGAAAGTGTTGCGGCGAATGCCACATATCACCAGTAGAATTATCAAGATGACAGTCAGCTTGCCAATGTGAATGAAGTGTTGATGCCGCGCAGCCTGCTACACTGTCGCGCGTGCTATTTTGGCGCGCTGTTGTTTGTGGTCAACCTCATTGCGTCACCATGTACACCCATTTTTTCCGGCTGGCACGAAACCCTTTTTCGATCTCTCCCGATCCGCGCTACCTGTTCATGAGCCAAAGCCATCATGAGGCACTGGCGCATCTGATGTATGGCGCCCGCAGCAACGGAGGCGTAGTAGTGCTCACCGGCGAAATCGGCGCCGGCAAGACGACGGTATGCCGCTGCTTTCTTGATCAGGTGCCGGACAACTGCAACGTCGGCTATATCTTCAATCCGAAGCTGAGGGTGAGCGAGCTGCTGCGGACGATCTGCGAGGAGTTCCGCATCGTTGTGCCGCGCCACGAGAGCTATCCGCTCGGGAAGAAGGATTACATCGACGCCATCAACCGCCACCTGCTCGAAACCCATGCACAAGGGCGCAACAGTGTACTGGTCATCGACGAGGCGCAGAATCTCGCAGTCGACGTGCTGGAGCAGTTGCGTTTGCTGACCAATCTTGAAACCAATGAACGCAAGCTGTTGCAGATCATCCTGATCGGCCAGCCGGAACTGCGCGATATCCTGGCGCGGCCGGAACTTGAGCAATTGGCCCAGCGCGTCATCGCGCGCTACCACCTTGGCGCGCTGACCGAACAGGAGACGGCCAGCTATATTCAACATCGATTGTCGACCGCCGGCCTGGCGAGCGCCTCGCCGTTCCAGCAGCCGCACATACAGTTAATCCACCAGCTTACACGCGGCATCCCCCGCCGCATCAACCTCCTATGCGATCGTGCGCTCCTGGGGGCCTACGCACAAGGCAGACATGAAGTTGACCGTGACATCATTCGCAGCGCGGCAAGCGAGCTGTTTATCACCAAAGCAACTCCGCGGCTACGCTATCGCTATGCTGCGCTTGGTACAGCAATAACGGCGTTGGCACTTGGCATTGCGGCCTGGACGGTGAGCGGCAGTAACCTGATACGGGCGATCTGGCGTTATCCTTCCGCCGTTGCGGCAACCATGTTACATAGCAAAGCCTCTCATGCCCCCCCTGCCGCCGCATCCAGGCCAGCCGTAATCTCTACCCCCATCCTGCCCATCATGCAGAGCAACCCTGCCGGCGCTGCATTGCAAAGCGAAGAAGAAGGCATACGCCAGCTTGCCCGTATCTGGAATGTGACCTTGCCGGAGACGGACGTCCCTTGCGACGCGGCCAGGAAGAACAACCTGCACTGCTATCGCGGCGACAGGGGTTTTGCGGAATTACAGCAACTGGACCGCCCAGCGGTGCTGAAATTGCGTGACGATGCCAACCGCTACTACTACGTCTTGCTGACAGGCCTCGCCAAAACCGTCGCCACGCTGCGTGTCGGCGAGACGGTTCAGTCGGTTCCGCTCACGGCCATGACACCGTATTTCCGCGGCGATTTCATCACCCTTTGGCGTGCGCCGGAACTCTTCGACAAAACGGTCGGCGTAGGCGACCAGGGACCGCAGGTGGACTGGATCGCTCACCAATTGGCGAAAGTCTATGACAGCATCGTGCAATCCCCTGGCGAGCCGTTCAATGCAAAAATGCGCAAGCAGGTACGCGAATTCCAGTTGTCGCAAGGTCTGTTCGTTGACGGCCGCGTCGGTCCCGTCACCCTCATGCACCTCAATCGCGTCGCCGGTCTCATTGAGCCATCGCTGCACAGCGAGATGACGATGAACTCTGCACGATCGGGGGAGTGAAATCATGTCCTATATTCTCGATGCACTGAAGAAGGCGGAAGCCGAACGCCGGATCGATATGCCAGCCGGCATGCCTGCCTCACCTGCCGCCCCAATGACGCCAGTCACCCGGCATACCGCCATATGGCGTACACCATGGCCTTGGGCCGCAATCACGACGATTGCCTCCTTGCTGATCGGCTTTGCATGGTGGCAGGCTGCGTCCAAAGCGCCGCAGCAGACACAACCAAGCAGCCCGCCCCCTGCACCGACTGCGCAAACGCTCGCAGCCGCGCCATCTCCCGCACTGCCCGCGCCGCCCTCCTCGCCCGCTGTCGCGCTGGTGGAAAGGCCGAAGCCGCCGGAACCGAAAAGCGTCAAACCAAAGGAGAAGAAACGCGAGATACAGGACGAGCCGAAAAAAACAGCGGAGCCACCCATCGTGACGCTGCGCGAACTGCCGAACAACATCCAGCGCGAGATTCCGCAATTGACCATTGGCGGCTATATCTACGCCGGCAACAAAGCCGATCGATCGGTTTTGATCAATGGCCGTCTGCTGCGCGAAGGTGAAGAGATCGTCCCCGGCTTCACCCTGGAAAAGATGATGCCGAACGGGATGGTGCTGAACTACAAGGGCTATCGCTACCGTACGAGTTATTGAACGGTAGCGATCACACAATCAGTGCAACTGGTTGCGCACGTAGTCCTCGATTTCACGAATGTCGAACTTCGACATGTCCTTCGGCACCTCCTCCGTGACAAGGCGCTGCACCTGCTTGCTCATGTTTTGGCGCATCAGCCCGAGGAACTTCGGGAAGGCGATCACATAGAGATTGTCGTACCGGTGCTGGCTGCATGCCTTGTCGAGAAATTCGCTGATCTGCTTCGAAAACAGCTCTGTCTCATGCGCGATAGGATCGACTTCAGGCTCCGAGGTGTGGGCCTGTTCGCGCTCCCCTTTGCCGTAAAAACGGCCTCGCGCATCGGTGCGCAAATCGCCGACAGTCGCATGTCCTGCAGAATTGGCGAAGTCTTCGATTTCGTGCAAATGTTCCTGCGCACCATGCATTTCGAAAATGCGAGCGCGACTGCTGTCTGCAGCAAGAATCCAAGTGGTTTGCATGGCTAGTCTCCCGAAGCAAGATGCCTTGTTCGACCTGCCAGCCAGACATTTGTTCTTCAACGGTTCTTCAATGCAGCGCAGAGGGCCGGACACCGTGCTCCTTTGTTGGAAGCCGCATGTGCACCGCTTCCGCAACCTCATTGATGGCACGCATTACTGTGTCGGGCGCAATATGATGAACCATATGCCCCGCGCCTTCGACGAGATGCAATGTGCTATGACCAAGCTCGTCATGCAGACGTTGCGACTGAACACGGGTATTCACATAGCGATCGTCAGTGCCAGCCACGATGACGACAGGCATCGTCAACTCGTGATAGCGGTCGCGCAAGGCAAATGCTGCCGGTATCAGTATGGCAGCCTCCGCCGCGCTTGCCCGCAATTGTCCCGGACGCAAGCACATCCATACCGGATATTCCCGGTTAAAGCGCTCAGGTATCGGCGACGGCCCGAATATTCTGCGCATCAATCCCGGCCATATGAGCCGGGTAATCAGCGGCGACACCGTATAACGCATCAGGTCGCCAATCACTGGAATGGCCGGTGGCGACAATAGCGGTACGTCCAGCCTTGCAGTCGGATAATAATAACCAGACAGCAAGACCAGGCCCTTGGTGAATTCGGGGAACTCAAGAGCAAGAGAAACCGCAACCATCGCGCCCCAGGAATGCCCGACCACAATAGCCTGCTGCACCCCGAGCAAGTGCAGGGCATGGTGCAGGAGTTCGGCCTGCGCCTGTGGCGACCAGATTGTTGTGCGCGGGCGCTCGCTGTAGCCATAGCCGGGACGATCGAAAGCAATCACGCGATAGTGTTCGGCAGCACGATCGATCAGGCCGCTGATCTGTAAATCCTGCAGCAGGCTGCCATCACCATGTAACAGCACCAGTGGCTGGCCCTCTCCATGATCGACATAATGCAAGCGTATGCCTTCAACCTCAATGAAACGACCGATGGGCGGATTGTCGCGCTCCGCCTGCTTCGTGCGTTGCCGCACCACGATTGCGGCGGCGGCAAGCGCGGCACCGGCACCAATCAGTGCAGCATTACGCATGTCCGTTTGCCGGGCGTTGCCGGTGCGAATACCGGACACTTTCCGTTGTTTATTGAAGTTCCTCATGCCTATAGTCTCCAAAACCAATGGGACTATGGGTAAATGGCCCGGTTCCTCCATCTGTAAGACGATTGACTTGACAACGTACATGTACAAATTCATTCCGGCCATGTGCAGTCTATGGGCGGCCAATCTGTGCCATGTAAAATGTGGATCGATTCTCGACGGCTGCATTCCACTCAGAAACCATGTCTCCACATCGCATCGTTCCCGGCATCTACGAACATTACAAAGGCAAAAAGTATTTCGTTCTCGGCCTATCACGCAATACTGAAACCAACGAAGTGTGCGTGGTCTATCGCCCTCTGTACGAAACGGATTGGCCGCAGCTCGTGCATCGTAACGCCGAGATGTTTTTCGAAGAAGTCACCGTTGAGGGAAAACGCATGCCGCGCTTTCGGCTGCTGGACAGCGGACACGGCACTCTACCGGGCCAAGCAGGCGAGCCGGAATCGGGTGGCAATGTAAAAAAGTAAGGCGGCACTTCCGCGCAGCCTTGCTGTCCATCTTCTTCCCGTATGCATGAGACTGGACGCGCACCATGAGATGGGAAGGCAATCGCGAAAGCGAGAACGTGGAAGATCGCCGTGGTGGCGGGTTCAGTATCGGCGGAGGTTCGTTAAGCTTAGGCACGGTGGTGATTGCCTTGCTGGCGTCGCTGCTGTTCGGTGTCAATCCGCTCTCGGTACTTCAGATGTTGAGCGGTGGTCAGGTTGCGCCCGTCCAACAATCCCCTGCCCATCACCCGCCCGCCAATGATCGCATGGCCAAGTTCGTGTCGGTCGTACTGGCAGATACCGAAGATACCTGGACAGAATTATTCCGCGAGCAAGGCAGAACTTACGTCAAGCCGCGCCTGGTGCTTTTCAGCGGCGCCACGCCAACCGCTTGCGGCACAGGTCAAAGCGCAACCGGCCCCTTCTACTGTCCCGAGGATCAAAAGGTCTATATCGACCTGAGCTTTTATCGCCTGATGCAACAACGATTCAATGTATCCGGAGAATTCGCGCAAGCCTATGTCATCGCCCATGAGGTTGGTCATCATGTGCAGAATTTGCTCGGCATTTCCGACAAGGTGGACAGCGCGCGGCGGCGCTTGCCTGTGGCGCAGGGCAATGCATTATCTGTACGGTTGGAGCTGCAAGCCGATTGTCTGGCCGGTGTCTGGGCCTATCATGCCAACCAAGCGCGCAACATAATTGAACAAGGCGATATCGAGACAGCCTTGAATGCCGCCAGCGCTATCGGTGACGATGCCTTGCAGCGCCAGGCAAGCGGAGAGGTCGTGCCTGATTCGTTTACGCACGGCACGTCGGCGCAGCGGGTGCGCTGGTTCAAGCGCGGCATCGAGAGCGGTCGCATGAGCGAGTGCAATACGTTTGAGACGCGCCAATTGTGATGACGTGGCAACAAAAAGGGCCGCATGATGCGGCCCTTCTCTTTTGCCATTACTAACGACGAAGCTTACGCCTTTGCCGCTGCTGCCGGCTTTTGCGCAACGTTTTGCGTAAGCTGGCCGACTGCTGCGTTCACATTCGCTTCGAATGCTTCAACAGCCTGCTTGGTGGTCTTGCTCAACTGCTCGTAGCTGGTGTTGGCATTGCCCAACGCGGTCTTGATCAGCGTGGTCATACCCTCGTAGCCTGCCGGTGCCTTGGAGGTGGCGTCTTCCACCAGTTCGTTCACCTTGCGTGCAGCTTCGGCGATCTGCTGCTCGGCTGCCTTGGTGTATTCGGCCTGGGTGGAGGTGGCGATGCTGGCGAGGTGGCTACCGTAAGCCAGCGCCTTCTCGAGGTTGGGCTTGGCTTGGGCGTTGACGAAGGAGAGGAATTCTTTCGCATCCTTGGCAGTCAGCATTTGGCGAGCGGCGGCGGACGATTCTTCCATGGAAGCCTTCACTGCCGCGAGGTTCAGGTTGACCAGCTTCTCGATGCTCTCGAGAGTTTTGTTGGTCAGGGTCGTGTAGAGCGTGAAATTGGCTTCAAGGTTGGCTTTGGTAGCAACGGAAATCTGATCTTGAATGGGGAACATGCATTTCTCCAAAAATCATGGCTGCGGTTCATTCGCAGACCGGGGGGCTTAGGGGGCAGGAAATTATGTTGCGAGGCAACATCGCGTATTTTAGAGACGCTGGCTGGGAAGTTCAAGGCATATTTGCTGCATTGCAAAAACATCAAGAATGACAAAAATGCCTTTTCTTGCATGAAATGCCAGCCCCATGATGCAAATCCGCTTGGCTATACTCGATGCAATCGCTTCTAAGCGCGCGTACAAAATCCAATGGCGCCGGTCACCAGATGATGCCCGACGCCATGATCAATGATCACTCCGTATTCCGAAGAACTACCTGCGCCAGCCCTCGCGCAACAGATTCACATGCGCTACCTCTGTTGCAGCGTTTCGCTTCGCCGGTTGGTGCGTCGATCGGCGGAATGCGACGCGACGGAAAATTCGAGATTGGTGATGCCGATCGTTCCAGGCGGTCCCGCCACGAAGCTGAATCCCGGCTTGACCGGAAACAGGCAATTATCCCGTAGCACGAGATCGGTCTGACAGTTTGGCATTGGTGTATACAGATGCGGCTTGACCTCGTTCCAAATCGGCTCGGTGACCCAGCCATACATGAACAACTGATTGGGATATAACGAATTGTCGGTATCGATATAGCCTTTCTGGTTCTTCTGCAGCGGGGGCTGCGTCGGTAAGATATTGGCGATGGCAAGCGTTACCGAGCCTTCGCCTATGGAATAAATTTCTTCATTCTGATACGTCGCATAGACCAATCGTAAATACCAGCGGCACGTCAGTGCGACACGTTTCTCGGAACCGATCTTTTCGGTAGCCATCGACAAGCCGTCCGTCAAGGTCAGCGTGGTGCACATGATCTGGCCGATAAGCGTCGGTTCAAGCTTGCGGAACTCCTCCAGGTTTTCATGCATGTTCCAGAAAAACCATTTTGCCCGCTCACCTTCGGTCATGTCGGGCAGATCGGCGATGGTTCGAGCGCCGTGGACCTCTATCGTGCGCATCACGTCTTTACGCAATTTTTCATGCGTTTCGTCAAGATCGGAACTAAAGCGCTGGGTGTAGTCACTCCGCATATACCTCTCCAAGTCAAGCCGGATAAAAAGAAGTCGTTGCAATGCAGGCTCACTGCGAAAAACACAGGGGCTTCGCGGATAGAGGTGCAATACCGGCAATTAGTTCTGGAAATTTGCAGATTTGGGTAAGGCAACCGCAGAGGGAAGGAATACGGCATGTCGCACCTTGTTTGCGCAAGGGCGGTATTTTTGCGGAGCGACATGCATTTCTTTAGGGCGCAAACGCCCAATAAAAAACCCGGACGCATTTGCGTCCGGGTTTTTTATTGGCGTGAAAGCGTCTTGCTTATTGTGCAGCGGCTTTCTTGGATTTCTTGTGCTTTGCTTTCTTGGATTTCTTGTGCTTGGTTTTCTTGGCCTTGGCCGGGGCTGCAACCGGAGCATCAGGAGCAGCGGGGGCTGCATTCTGTGCGAAAGCGGAGCCGAAGGAGAAAGTGGCCGCAATGAGGGCAGCAATCAGTTTTTTCATAGTGATAAGTCCTTTTATGTTGTTGTAGAGCACCTCTACAAGGACCTTAACGCAGCTGTCGGAAAACTGTTGACGCGCGGAATCGCTTTCCATGAAAAAAAACGGCGGACCGCAAGGACCGCCGTTTTCGTATCGAACCGATGTCGATCAATACATGTGCTGCCCGCCATTGATGGCAATGTTGGCGCCGGTCAGGAATGCCGCTTCATCTGATGCCAGATAGGCAACCAAGCCGGCAACTTCTTCCGGCTTGCCCAGACGCCCCATCGGGATTTGCGGCAGGATCTTGCTTTCCAACACGTCTGACGGAATCGCCATCACCATCTTGGTGCCAATGTAGCCTGGCGAGATGGTGTTGACGGTAACACCCTTGCGAGCGACTTCCAGCGCCAGCGCCTTGGTGAAACCGTGCATGCCGGCTTTGGCCGCCGAATAGTTGGTCTGGCCGAAAGCGCCCTTCTGGCCGTTCACCGACGAAATGTTGATGATGCGTCCCCAGCCACGATCGGCCATGCCGTCGCATACCTGCTTGGTCATGTTGAAGACGGAGTCGAGGTTGGTCTTCATCACGGCGTCCCAGTTGACCTTGTCCATCTTCTTGAAGGTCATGTCGCGGGTGATACCGGCATTGTTCACCAGCACGTCGACCGAGCCGATTTCCTGCGTAATCTTGGCGACGCAATCCTTGGCCGAGTCATAGTCGGCAACGTCGCAGCCGTAGGCACGGAATTTGTAGCCTTGCCGCTCCATCTCGCCCAGCCACTCGGAAGCCTTGGTGTTGCCGGGAGAATGCGTGGTGACAACCTGATAACCGAGCGCAGCCATCTTGATGCAGATAGCTTCCCCCAAGCCGCCCATGCCACCTGTGATCAATGCAATTCTTGCCATGTTCGTACTCTCTTTGTTTTCTGTGTCGTGTTGAAAAACCAGCTGAAAGGAATCAGCGTTCGACTGCCAAAGCAACACCCATGCCACCGCCAATGCACAAGCTGGCCAAACCGGTCTTGGCATCACGGCGGATCATTTCATGCAGCAGCGTCACCAGGATGCGGCAACCGGAGGCACCGATCGGGTGGCCAAGGGCAATCGCACCACCATTGACATTGATCTTGCTGGTATCCCAGCCCATTTCCTTGTTCACGCCGATTGCCTGGGCTGCGAATGCCTCATTGATTTCCATCAGGTCAATATCGCGATGCGTCCAGCCGGCCTTCTGCAAGCAGAGCTGAGTCGCAGGTACCGGCCCCATGCCCATGATGCTCGGATCGACCCCGGCAGACGAATAGGCCTTGACGCGTGCCATGGGCTTCAGGCCAAGTTCGTCAGCCTTCTTTGCCGACATCATGATGACTGCTGCGGCACCATCGTTGATGCCGGAAGCGTTACCTGCAGTGACAGTGCCGTTCTTGTCGAATGCGGGGCGCAGGGCAGCCAGCGAATCGACGGTAACGTCATGCTTGATGAATTCATCGGTATCGAACACGACAGCGCCCTTCTTGGAGGGAATCTCAAGCGGCAGGATTTCATCCTTGAACTTGCCGGCCTTTTGCGCGGCTTCGGCCTTGTTCTGCGAGGCGGTTGCAAATTCGTCCTGCTCCTGGCGCGAGATGCTGTATTTCTTTGCAATGTTTTCGGCAGTGACGCCCATGTGGTACTGGTTATAGACATCCCACAAGCCGTCGACGATCATGGTGTCGACCAGCTTGGCATCGCCCATGCGGAAACCGTCGCGCGATCCCATCAGCACATGCGGCGAAGCGCTCATGTTTTCCTGGCCGCCGGCGATGATGATGTCGGCATCGCCGCTCCTGATTGCCTGTGCGGCAAGATGCGTAGCCTTCAGGCCGCTGCCGCAAACCATACCCACTGTCATTGCGGGCACCATGTCCGGGAGACCTGCGCGGAGCGCTGCCTGGCGTGCGGGATTTTGCCCGCTACCGGCCGTCAGCACTTGGCCCATGATCACTTCATTCACCATCTCCGGCGCAATGCCGGTCTTGGCGAGCAGACTCTTGATCACGTGCGCTCCCAGATCCGACGCAGCGATCTTGCCCAGCGTGCCGCCGAATTTTCCAATGGCGGTACGGCCTGCTGCGACGATTACAACTTCATTCATTTCAAATCTCCCTTCAAGACAACTAACTGTTTAACTGCGAGATGCTTGCGCAAGAGTGATATGGAAAGACATGGACTAATGCCGCAAACCAGCCTTTGATCTTATTCCCAAAGGCAGCCACCCCCTTTGATATCACTCAACGCTTTCCAGGACGCTTGCGAATGATTGTTCGCCTTGCTTCTTGAGCGAAAAGCTTGTGCACTATAGCAAGCTCCAGGCCAAAAAAACAACGCTGTTAGCTTGCGGCTTATACGTATTAGGAAATTTGCAAAATTGTTCCAGCAAGGCTGCGTAACGCCGCTGGGAATGATTTTGCGAAAGCCCTGTATATGACTCTATCCTATGCAAAGGATATGACAAGGTGATGATGACCTCTATATTTCGTCGAGATACCGCTGCAGCGTCTGAAGTGCTTCAAGCCCCGCCAAGGCCTGTTTCTCGCTCAGCCGGCCGACTGTTTCCGCCCGCAGGCGCACCACTTCGGCCTCGATTCGCGCAATGATTTTCCTGGCCTTGGTTGTCAAACGCACCATTTTGCAGCGCCCGTCATCAGGCAAGGCACGTCGGCTGATCCAGCCGCTCTCTTCAAGCTGCTTGACCAAGCGGGTCAAAGTTGGGGCTTCAATGCCAAGAAGGCGCGCCAAGTCAGTTTGGCTGATTCCGTCCTGCATCCGCGACACGTACAGCAACGCGCGCCATTTCGATTGCGTCAGTCCAAGCGGCTTCAGACGCTGACTAAGCTTGTCGTTCCAGGCGCGGCTGACGTCGCCGATCGCTCTGCCGAAACGATCCTGTACGGTTGCCGCTAAGTGAATATCGGTCAGTTTAGGAAGTGTTTTATGCATGAGGCCGATTGTACGCTTAGAGTAAAATACTTGCCTTTGCTAACTAATTTTTGCATCCTTCCCCGCCATGAAGAAATGGACCGTCATCATTCTGCTCGCCATTGCCGCCATGGCAGCAGGTTGGCACATGTTCAAGCCGCAGCAGGAAAAGGCCGGTAACTCAACAAGCCAAGGCAAGGGACAAGAGCAGCAGGCTGCAATGGTGTCTCTGGCTATCGCCAAACGCATGAACGTACCGGTGCAGGTCGAGGCCAACGGTTATGTGAGTTCGCTCAACAGCGTTGAGGTGCGGCCGCAGGTGACGAATGTGATCGCAAAAGTGCATATCAAAGAAGGGCAGTTCGTGAAGGCGGGTGAGCTGTTGTTCTCGCTGGATGATCGCGCCGACCGCGTGAACTTGCAAAAAGCACAAGCGCAACTGGCGAAAGATCGCGTTACCCTGAATGACCTGGAGCGACAGCTCGCGCGCAGCAAGGAACTGCTGGCGAAAGGTTTCATCTCGCAAGGCGCAACAGACACTGTGCAAGCCCAGGTCGAAGCACAGCGCGCCACGTTGCTGGCCGACCAGGCAGCAGTCGAAGCAGCCCAGGTGGCGTTTGGCTACGATACGATACGCGCGCCCTCTTCCGGACGAGCCGGCGCAATCGCAGTCTTCCCCGGCAGCCTGGTGCAACCTGCGGCGACAGCGCCGGCGCTGGTCACCATCGCACAACTCGATCCTATCGCCGTAACCTTCACCTTGCCTGAAAGCGAACTGAACGAGTTGTTGGCCGCGCAAAAAACAGCCGGCGACGTCAAAGTGACGGCACGCTTGGCCGATGTCGGCACCACCCTCGAAGGCAAGGTGAGTTTCGTCGATAATGCGATCGACCCGCAGAATGGCACGATCAAGGTGAAGGCAGTCTTTCCGAACCGCGACCAACACTTGTGGCCGGGGCAATACGTTACCGTCAGCACCGCAGTACGCGAACTGAAGGATGCCGTGGTCATCCCGCAAGCCGCCATCATCGCCGGCATCGACAACAAGTCGGTATATGTCGCGAAAGCCGACAAGACGGCAGAGTTGCGCCGCATTCAAGTGCTATATGCCTTCGGTACCGAGGCCGCAGTCAGCGGCGTGCAACCAAACGAGGCTATCGTGGTTGACGGCAAACAGAACCTGCGTCCCGGCAGCAAACTGCGCGAAGCAGAAGCTGCAACTGGCAAGAACAGCCAACAGAAGAGCAAGTCATGAATATCTCCGAACTCTGCATCCGGCGGCCGGTGATGACCGTGCTGCTGTGCATCTCCGCAGTCGTCGCAGGCATCCTCGCCTATCTGAAGATTCCGGTTGCCGCACTGCCCAGCTATAACACACCGGTCATCAATGTCAGCGCGGTGCTGCCGGGCGCAAGCCCGGAAACCATGGCGTCTTCCGTTGCACTGCCGCTGGAAAAGCAGTTCTCCACGATTGCCGGTCTGAATGTGATCAGTTCGACCAATACGCTGGGCAATACATCGATCACTCTCGAATTCGCTCCGGAACGCGATATCGATGCGGCTGCGGTCGATGTGCAGGCGGCCCTGTTGCGGGCGCAGCGTTCGCTGCCGGTCGAGATGACTTCGCCGCCGTCGTATCGCAAGGTCAATCCGGCCGATGCACCGGTGCTGCTGCTGGCGCTCACCTCACCCTCGGTCAATATCTCCGAACTGAACGATTATGCCGAGAACCTGATCTCGCCCAGCCTGTCGACGCTCGATGGCGTGGCTCAGGTCAACATTTACGGCCAGAAGCGTTATGCAGTCCGCATCAAGATCAATCCCGCACTGCTGGCATCGCGCAATATTTCGTTCGACGAACTGCTGAACGCAGTCAAGGCCGCCAACGCCAACACACCGGTCGGCACGCTGGACGGACCGCAACAAACCTTGACCATCCAGGCCAACGAACAGATGAAGAATGCGGCTGAATTCGCCAGCATCATCGTCGCCAGCCGCAATAACATGCCGGTCAAGCTGTCCGAAGTGGCAACGGTGGAAGACAGCTATGAATCGATCAAGACCGGCAGCCGCTTCAACGGCGAACGCTCTATCGTGTTGACGATTCAGCGCCAACCGAACGCCAATACGGTTGCCGTGGTCGATGCGGTAAAAGCCATGCTGCCGCGCTTTAAAGCGCAACTGCCGGCATCCGTTCAAATCCATCAGTTGAACGACCGCTCGGTTTCCATCCGCGAGGCCATGCATGATGTCAACATCACGCTTGCCATCACGGTCGCGCTGGTGGTGTTGGTGATCCTCCTCTTCCTGCGCCGCCTGATCGCTACGGCGATCCCGACGCTGTCGCTGCCGGTGTCGCTGATCGGCGCAGTGGCCTTGCTGTATGGCTTCGGCTACAGCTTGGACAACATCTCGCTCCTGGGCATCACGCTGGCGGTAGGTTTGGTGGTGGACGATGCGATCGTGATGCTGGAAAACATCGTGCGTCATGTAGAGGACGGCATGCCGCCGTTCAAGGCGGCGCTGGTGGGCTCGAAGGAGATGGGTTTTACCATCGTCTCGATCTCGCTGTCGTTGGTGGCGGTGTTCATCCCCATCTTCTTCATGCCGGGCGTGATCGGCCTGTTGTTCCATGAATTCGCCGTGGTGGTAACGCTGTCCATCCTGGTGTCAGCCGTGGTGTCGCTGACACTGGTGCCGATGCTGTGCAGCCGTTATCTGAAGCCAGAACACGAGCAGGCAATGCATGGGCATGACGCCAACTTCATCAGCCGCGGCTTCGAGCGTTGCTTCAATATGATGCTGGATGGCTATGCGCGTACATTGGACTGGAGCCTGCGCCATCGCATTTTCATCCTGATGGTAGCGCTCTTCACCTTCCTGCTCACCGCCTATTTATTCATCACGATTCCGAAGGGCTTTTTCCCTGAGGAAGACATCGGTCAGATCAGTGTGACGACCGAAGCCGCAGAGGACATCTCCTTCAACGCACTGGCGGACAAGCAGGCGCAAGTGGCCGAGATCATCGGCACGGACCCCAATATAGCCAGCGTGGCATCGACCCTGGGCGGCGGTCAGAACACGTTGAACACAGGACGCATGTTCATCAATCTGAAGCCGCGCGACGAACGGGAATCCATGCCCAAGGTGCTGGAGGAGTTGCGCAAGAAGGTACGCGCCGTGCCCGGCATGGCCGTCTATTTCCGCCCTGTGCAAAACCTGCAGCTCGGCGGACGCACGAGCAAGAGCCGCTATCAGTACACATTGCAGAGTGTGCGTGCGGAAGAACTGAACGCATGGAGCGACAAGCTGCTGGACCGTCTGCGCCGCGACCAGGCTTTCCGCGATGTCACCAGCGACTCGCAATTGAAGGGACTGCAGGCTTCGCTGCGTATCGACCGTGACAAGGCCAGCCTGCAGGGCGTCAACATGCAAAGCTTGCGCGATGCGCTCTATAGCGCATTCGGCGAGCGTCAGATATCGACGATCTACACCAGCAGCAACGACTATCAGGTCATCATGGAAGTCGCGGATGCCTACAAGCAGGACGAACGCGCTTTCGACAAAATCCACGTGCGCGGCAAGAATGGCAACCTGGTGCCGCTTACCAGCTTCGCCACCGTTGAACGCACTGTCGGACCCACCGCGATCAACCACCAAGGCCAATTGCAAGCCATTACGATCTCGTTCAACCTCGCGCCCAATGTACCGCTGGGTGACGCCACCCAAAAGATCGAGCAATACCGCAACGAACTGCGCATGCCGGCGAGCGTTATTACATCCTATGGCGGCGACGCTGCGGTGTTCAAAGAATCGCAAGGCAGCCAGACTGCCCTCTTGGTGGTAGCGCTCCTGGTGATCTACGTATTGCTCGGCATGCTGTATGAGAGCTACATCCACCCGCTGACCATCTTATCCGGTCTGCCATCCGCGGCGGTGGGGGCGTTGCTCACGCTGCGTCTGTTCGACATGGACCTGACGCTGATCGCGACCATCGGCATCCTGATGTTGATCGGTATCGTGAAAAAGAACGCGATCATGATGATCGACTTCGCGCTGGAGGCCCAACGCAATGAGGGCATGAAGCCGGCGCAAGCGATTCGTCAAGCCTGCATACTGCGCTTCCGCCCGATCATGATGACAACCTTCGCCGCGCTGATGGGTGCGTTGCCGATTGCATTAGGCTGGGGCGCCGGTGCGGAACTGCGTCAGCCTCTCGGCTTGGCAGTGGTAGGCGGCCTCTTGTTCTCGCAGGTGATTACCTACGAGAACAAGAGGCCGCCT
>Ga0207657_10000786_pt1 | contig 33705 bp, 6 predicted proteins | sample KBSC33metaG_FD_184316 | JGI IMG/M metagenome (GOLD analysis project Ga0207657, IMG submission 184316) | Corn rhizosphere microbial communities from Kellogg Biological Station, Michigan, USA - KBS C3-3 metaG (SPAdes) (version 2) | ecosystem: Host-associated > Plants > Roots > Rhizosphere > Soil ...
GACAGAGGGCGAGCTTATCCGCGTGCGCACGCTCACCGACACCCTCGACAGCCTGGGGCTGCAGCAGGTCGGGGTACTCAAGATCAATGTCTCGGGCTACGAGCCGGCGGTCCTCGAAGGGGCCATCGGATTTCTGGCGGCAGGCCGGGCCGAAGTGTTGATCGCCCTGCTGGGGCTGCAATCGCTGCCGTGGTACGAGCGGATCGCGCGCCTCGGCTATCGCTTCTTCTATTACCATCCGGTCGATCGGGTGCTGTTCGAAGTCGAGCGCTTCGACCGCGCGTCGGTACTCGACCACCGCCCCTGGCCGGCTCGCCATATCATCGGGATTCGCGCCGCAGCGATCGAGGCCGGCCTGGTGCGTCATCTGGGACTGCGCCAGCTCCAATCCGGCGCGACTGCCTGAACGATTGCCCGTTTCAGGCGCCGAAAATGCGAGGGGCCCGGGCACTGTTGCGCCTGGGCTCCATTTGCGTAGCTGGTGGTTCGCCCTTGGAGCGTGATCAGGAAAAGTTGTCAGACTTTCCGGTTCGATCACGCGACAGACAAGGTCTTGGAGCAGCCATTCCGATTCATCGGAATGGCCATTTGCTCTAGAGGACGAAATCCGCCGCCGTCAGGTGGACGATGCCGGTCAGACTGATCTCGAAGTCGGACGAACCATCGCCATTCATGTCGACCTGGACGAGGGTCTGGTTGTGCGCCACGTCGGTATGCCAGGCAACCTCGCCCGCATGGTGCGTGAACAGCGCATTGTCCTTGGCGACGAACGTGAAGGCCTGGTTGCCGGACAGCTTCGCATTGGCGTCGATCGCAGAGAGATCGATCTTGTCCTGGCCGGCCTTGAAGTCGGTGATGACGTCGCTGTTCCAGCCGAACCCCGCTTCTGAGGTGGTGTTGAACACGAAGGTATTGTGGCCGGCGCCGCCCGTCATGATGTCCTTGCCGGCACCCCCGATGATGGTGTCGTTGCCGGCACCTCCAATGAGGGTGTCGTTGCCGCCCTTGCCATTGAGGATGCTGTCATGGCTGCCGGCGGTCAGGTGGTCGGCGCTGTTTGTCCCGTTAAGGTTGATCGGCGCGACGGTTCCGGTGGTCGAGCCTGAGCCGGAGGTCGTGCCCGATCCAGAGGTCGTACCCGAGCCGGAGGTCGTGCCGCCGGTTCCCGGATCGGTAACAATCGGCGGGGGAGCCTCGACCGGTGGGGGAGTGACGGGCACCGTCGTGCCGCCCGAGGTGCTGCCGCCCGAATCGAGCGTCGTCAGGAGGTGCCCGGCATCGTCGACATTGCCGGTATAGACCGGGGTATTGCCGTTGAACGCCGTATCGCCCCAGCCGCCGCCGCCGATGTGGTTGTTGGTGATCACCACCCCGGTGATCTTGCCGCCGGTGAACTGGGCGTCGGAATAGATAGTGTAGCCCCCGCCATAGAGCAGGTTGCCGTCGACCTTGATGTTGGAGATCGGGCCGAAATAGTTATCGATCATCACCGCCGACGCGCCGTCGTGGTTGTTGATGATGGTGTTGTGCAGGATCTGGACGTTCGACACGCCCCCATCGATCTGCAGACCGTCATAGTGCGCCGCCCCCGACGCCTGCAGATCGTGGATGTAGTTGTCCTGGATGACGGTATTGCCGCCATTCAGCGTGATGCCGTTCTCGACGCCCGAGATATCGTTGCGCAGGAAGGTACCGGTGCCAAGGATGCCGTGGCTGCCGGCATTGTTGGTGCCGGTGCCGTTGATCGTGCAATCCTGCACGACGACGCCGGTTAATCCATCGGCAATCCTGACCACGCCGGACTGTGTTGCACCGGTGATCTTGCAGTCCTGGAGCGTAACGTTGGAGGCGGTGATGAATACGGTTCCGGTGATGTTGAGACCGGAAACCGTCACCCCCGCCTTACTGATTATCACACTACCCGATGGGAGTAGGGTAACGCCGTCTGGTACGCCCGTACTGCTTGCGCTCGGCCAAGTTGCCATGATCGCGTCCTTCTTACTGATGATTCACACATGAGTCGACTGATTGGCGAATGAGACAGTCTAATGACCGTTTCGGGGCAATGTTTGCCACGCTTACGCTGCAATCATGCCGGGCAGAAGCAGCAAGTAAGGCCGCCAGCTGTCTGAACTGAATGCAGTTTTGTGCTTCGAGCGGCGCGCGAAGTGCCTCCCGGCACGCCCCCCGCCAATCGATACCGACGATGAAGTTTTCCGCTTTCCGCCCGTGCTGTGTCCTGGACACCACGAGTATTGTTGTCCCCACATGAACGGATCCAGCCGTCCATCCTCATACCCTTTGCCAGTTTGGATCGTTCCCCCAGAACAACCCAAGAAGCAAAGTGAATGTAGATATCTCTGAATTTGCCGAAAATGACAATATATATTATGTCGTGTTGGCGATGGTGCTGGCACCGATCTACGGTGATGCTCCGCAAGATCATAAGAAGATGGGTAAATTTGTATCGAATGAACGACAATGCTGGTTGTTTGCGGGGGGCAGTTGCGAGCCAGTCCGGCGTCGATGGTTGTTCCATCCGGCCGGCTCCCGGCGAATTCATGCCTGGTTCGGCGGACCGGACATCAATGATGAAAAAGCCGGGTCCGATGACCGCGGGATGCGTGCTCCGTCAACAATATCAAAATCTGTGGAAAGAATAGAACGGGCTATGGCGGCGCCCCCGGCCCGCGATTCTGGGCCAATTGCCGGGGCCCACTCCGGTGACGACCTACATCGAAAGTACTAGAGGAGTGCCGCGCCGCCGATAACTGGCTCATGGCGCTGCGAGCGGCAAATTTGCCGTCGGAATGCTCGCATGGCCCCATATTGCCCGGCAGCGGCTCCTCCGGCCGGCCTTGACCCGAATCAGTTCGGCCGGTGCAATGGAGCGAACCCGCGACTTGTGGCCGCGGCGCCGGCGAGATGTGCCGACACAAGTTTCATGCTAGGCGGCAAGCTGCCCGGGGGAGTTCCGCTGCACATGGCCAATCCGCTGTTCTACCGCAACGTCGTGCCGCTCAATCGCGAGACGCACCGGAAACTCAGGCTCCGGGGGCTCGCCAAACCCCTCGATTACGCGCGCACGTCGCACCTCGTGCCGGCGCTGGTCGACGAGTTCACCGCCGCGGCGACAGAACTGCCGATCGCCTTTCTGCCCGGCGCGGCAGCGCCAGCCCCCGTCTTCATCACCGGGCTGAAGCCGGGGACCAACCACTTCGTCACGCCCGCCGGTGCCTGGGATGCGGGCTACATGCCCGCCTATCTGAGGCGCTACCCCTTCATCATCGGTGATGTTCCCGATGCCGACCCGGTACTGTGCATCGACGACGCCTTCGAGGGGTTCGGCGAGCGCGAGGGCAAGCGCCTGTTCTCGGCCGCCGGGGCGCCCGAGCCGCTGGTGACCGAAGCGCTGGCGCTCGCCAACCAGTATCGCGCCGCGGCGACCCGCACCGACACTCTGGCGGAATTGCTGCAGCGCTGGGAGCTGTTCCGCTCGGTGACGCTCGAGGTGAAGCTGCCTGCCGGAGGCAGCACCGTGATTCATGGTCTGCTCGCCGTCGACGAATCAGCGCTGGCGCGGCTCGACGATGCGCGGTTCCTCGAGCTCCGGCGCGCCGGTTTCCTGCGGGCCATCGACGCCCACCTGCTGAGCCTCGCTCTGGTGTCGCGGCTGGCCGCCAAAACCGCCGCGGCCTAACGCCTGCGCCGGATCGCACCGGCCGGATTCGCCGCGAATTTTAGTTCAAACTGCGACACTATCCCAAGCCGCGCTGGAATTGACACGTGTCGCGAATTATGGCGATATTGCGCAAATATTAACATGCGGCGCGCATTGGCGTCACGTCGCGACCTGGCGCCTTTGGGGGCAATACGATGAGTTCTTGCAGGCGGATCGGCTTCCGGCCGTCGCGTGGACTGCTGGCGCCCATGGGTGTGGCCGCCGCGCTGCTGTTTGCCGGCACGGCGTTCGCCGCAACTCCGACTCCGGCACCCGCGCCAGCGAGCTCCGCCATTTCAGCCTCCGCCGATCCCTCTGCCGACAGTGTCGCAGTCGTCGGCGTCACCGGCTTCCGGTCGGCGCATTTCGGCATGACGGAGGCCGAGGTCAAGGCTGCGATCGGCAAGGATTTCGGCGTCAAGGCGGACGCGATCCAGGCCGGCACCAACGCCGCCGAGCGCACCCAGTTGCTGAGCGTGCCGGTGCCCGACCTGCTGCCCGGCGGGGGCACGGCGGTGGTGTCCTACGTGTTCGGCTACAAGACGAAGGCACTGATCCAGGTTGGCGTGTCATGGAGCGCGGCAACTGATCCGAGCATTACCGACGCCGAGCTTTATGCCGATGGCGAGGTGCTGCGCAGCCACTTCGCCACCGCCGGCTACAAACCCGACACCGTCAAGACCGGGCTCGTGCTGCCGAACGGCCTGCTGCTGTTCCGCGGCGAGGATGCCGACGGACATGCCACGATCCTGATCCTGCAAGGCACCTTCAAGGATACCGGCAATGGTGGGCAGAAGACGCTGAAGCCGGTCAGCCTCGCTTTGCTCTATGCGGCTGATCCTCAGAGTCCCGACGTCTTCAAAGTCGCTCCGGGTCAGTTCTGATGGCCGCCCCCCGGTCGCACTTTGCGGTGGGGCGGGGGAGCGGGGATCCGGTTACTCTTTCACGGCGCGCCAGCCTGCTCAGCCGGACCAGCCCGCTGGCGCTGAGCCTGCTCGCCCTCGCCGTGCCGGGCATCGCACACGGGCAGGCGGTCAATCTCGGTCCCGGCGGCGCCAACAACATTATTCCCGATGGCCGCACGGCGACCCATGTGGTGGTCAACGGCAGCCAGACGGCGATCACCACCGGTACGGTGTCGAAGGGCACCGGCTTCAATTCCTTCTCGGACTTCCAGGAAGCCGCCGGCCAGAGCGTCAGCCTCTATGTACCGGGCGGGGCGGGCAACCTCGTCAACATCGTCCGCAACGGTCCGGTGGTCGTCAACGGCGTGCTCAACGCCTACAAGGACGGCCGCATCGGCGGCAACGTCTTCTTCTCGGACTCGCACGGCTTCATCGTCGGCCAGCACGGCACGATCAATGTCGGCCGGCTGACCGTCAACACCCCGACCGACAAGTTCCTCGACGGCGTCGTCGGGGCCGACGGCCGGGTCGACGATGCGGCGGCCGACCGGCTGATGCGCGGCGATATCCCGCTGTCGGCCGATGGCGTGATTTCCATCTCGGGCACCATCAACGCCCGCAACGGCATCACCCTGCAGGGCCAGTCGGTGGCCATCTATGGCAGCGACGGCTCGCCGATCACCGGCGACGACCTCACCCATCGGCAGAAGTTCGAGGCCACGGTCAATGCCAGCGGCATCAGCGAGGGTGGCCGGCTGATCGCCCGCAACGGCTCCGTCGAAATCGTCAGCGCCGGCGATACCCGGATCGCCGGGCAAGTGCGCGCCGGTACGGGCCGGCACGGCCCCGGCAAGATCACCGTCCGCTCGGGCGGCAGCACCACGCTGGCCGCCACGGCGAGGCTCAGCGCCGATGGGGTGGGCGCTGCGGGCGCCGGCGGTGACATCAGCATCATCGCCACCCAGACGGTCAATGCCCAGAGCGGCGCGCAGCTCAGCGTCCACGGCTCGGGCACCGGCGCCGGCGGCATGGTCGAACTCTCCGGCCACGTCGCCAATATCGGCGCCATCAGCGTCGATCTCGGCTCCGATGCAGGCGCGGCCGGCAAGCTGCTGTTCGACCCGTACGACCTGACCATCGTCAGTTCCTCCAGCATCACCAGCCATGGTGGTTCGGTCGAGCTCGACGCCGATCACTCGATTACGCTGGCCAGCGGCGGCTTCATCAATACGACGAACGGCGGTTCCCAGGCCGGCGACATCACGCTCAAGGCGCCCTCGATCACCCTCAGCGACGGCTCCGTCCTCAACGCCGGCAGCGGCGGCACGGCCGGTGTCATCACGCTCGAGGCGCTGCAGCCCACCGGCGGCGTGGCCCAGATCACCATCGGCAACGCCACCCTGTCGGGCGGCGACATCAACCTCACTGCCACCTCCACCATATCGAGCGGCATCGCGCTGGTGACCGCCCCGGACGCCGAGGCGCAGATTGCCATAGGCTCGGCTAGCATCACGGCCGCCGGCCTGCTGAAGGTCACCGCGACGGCGACCTCCGAAGGCATCCTCGGCAGCCTCCCGGTCGGCCTCATCCTCAACACGACGACGGCCACCATCGACATTACCGGCAACGCTGTCATCGATGCCGGCAGCGCCAGTCTCGTGGCGTCGGCGACGGCCGTCTCCGATATCCAGACGGCCTCTATCACGCCGGCTTCCGACACGGCCGACGGCGCGGTGGCGATCTCGAAGGTCGACAGCACGGCGCGCGCCCATGTCGGCGGCGACGCCCAGATCACCACCCATGATGCGGCAGGTCTCGGCCTCTCGGCCAGCAACGACGTGACGGTCACCGCCAACGCCACCCCGCACGCCGCCGCCTTCGGCGCCAGCGTCGCGGTCAGCATCATCGATGCCGAGACCAGCGCCACGATCGACGGCGACGCCGTGATCGACGCGCAGGGCACCGGTGCGCTGTCGCTTGCCGCCAGCACCAGCACCGCCGCGACGCTGACCGCCGCCGCCGCCGCGGGCGGTGCCGAAGCGCCGCAAAGCGGCAGCGAGGCCAACACTTACCTCAACGATCCGAAATACACCCCCTACGAAACCACCGGCGGCAGCAAGGTCTCGGTGGTCGGGGCGCTGGCCATTGCCGACCTCACCTCGCACACCACCGCCACGCTGAGCTCGACCAAGCGCGCCACCGTCGGCGGCGCGGCCTCCCTCACCAGCACCACCGCCAACACCGCGGACCTGACGGCAAGTGGCTCGGCCGTCGCCAGCAGTGTCGGCGTCGGGGTGGCGCTCGGCATCAACCTCGCCTCGGTCACCAACGACGCCACCCTCGCCGATGCGCTCACCGCCGGCAGCGTGAGCCTGACGGCGGAGATGAACGGGCCGACCGCCAGCAACGGCTTCACCACCAGCGCCACCTCCGGCGCCGGCTCGGCCGACGCCAAGGTCGGCGTCGCCGGCTCGCTCGCCGTCAACCTGATCGATACCGAGAGTGAAGCCAGGATCGTCAACGGCACCGGCGACCAGGGCCTGACCATTGTCGGCGGCGCCGTGTCGCTCGCGACCGACGACGAATCGAGCTCCACCGCCAAGGCGCTGCCCACCGAGCCGGCCGGCGGCAAGATCGGCGTCGGCGCCTCGGTGGCGCTCAACATCGTCGCCAACCGTTCCATCGCCGAAATCGGCGACGGCGTGACGGTGGACGGCGTCAGCGACCTCACCCTCTCGGCGCTGGCCTCGCACGTCATCGACACCGAGGCCGAGGCCGGCGCGGCGGGCGGCATCGCGGTCACGCCCGCCCTCGCTTTGTCGCTGGTCAACAACACCACGACCGCCGATCTCGGCACGCTCACCGGCACGCAGACGACCACCGGCGTGGTGACCGTCTCGGCGACGCAGCAGGCGAGCGAAACCACCAGCGCCAAGGGCCAGGCCAAGGGCGACAGTGTCGCGGTCGGCGCGGCGTTGGCGCTGGCGCTGGTCAACGACAAGGTGTCCGCCACCACCGCCCGCTCGATCGATGCCGGCGGCGACGTCGGCTTTGTCGCCATGGGCGCTTCGCTCAACACCCTGACCTCGGTTGCCAGCGCCGCCGGCGGCAAGGCGGATGACGGTTCGTCCGGCACGCCGCCCCCCGACGTCGATACCATGGTCAACTCGCAGTTCGGCGACGCCACCAGCAAACAGGACAAGGCCGGCGTTGGCGATAGCGACCAGCAGGCCGACACGGCCGCCGACAACAGCGACAGTTCCGCCCGCTCCGCCTCCTCGGGCGGCTCGAAAGTCTCGGTGGCCGCCGCCGTCGCGGTGAACGTGCAGACCGCCGCGGTCAGCGCCGCGGTGCCCGATCAGATCAATATCACCACGACCGGCGGCCTCACTATCAAGGCGGTCAACAACACCACGGGCTCGGCAAGCGCCGATGGCAGCGCCGTCGGCGAGGACCCGGACAATCTCTCCAAGGTTGGCGTCGGCGCGGCCGTGGTGGTCAACGTCGTGCACGACAGCAACGACGCGACGCTGGGCAACGGCACCTACAATGTCGGCTCGCTCGATATCGAGGCGCTGAAGCTCAGTATCGCCAGCCTCGTTGCCGGCACGACGGCGACGCCGCTCAGCGATGAATTCATCATCTCGGCCACGTCTGGCGCCGGCGCCAGCACGGTGGGCATCGCCGGCTCGCTGGCGCTGAACCTGGTCGATACCGAGAGCCAGGCCCGCATCGCCAATACCGCGTCGGTGACCGTGGCCGGCGGGGCGGTGACGCTCGCGGCCGACGCCGGCACCACCAGCACCGCGACCGCCGCCGCCGATGTCACCGGCACCGGCAAGCTCGGCATCGGCGCCTCGATCGCCCTCAACATCCTCGCCAACCGCTCGACCGCCGAAATCGGCACCGACGCGGTGGTGGCCGGTGCCGGCGACATTTCGCTGTCCGCCAATGCCGTGCACGTCATCGACACCGAGGCAAGCGCCGGCGCGGCTGGCGGCATTTCTGTCACCCCGGCGCTGGCCCTGTCGCTCATCAATAATACCACCACCGCCGATCTCGGCAGCCTCAGCATCGCCGGTTCGCCGGCCGTGCAGTCGGCGGCCGGCTCGGTCACGGTCGCGGCCACCCAGCAGGCCACCGAAACCACCATCGCGTCCGGCAAGGCTGCCGGCAGCACGGCCGCGGTCGGCGCGGCGCTGGCGCTGGCGCTGATCAACGACACCGCCACCGCCACCACGGCGCGCTCGATCGATGCCACCGGCGATGTCGGCTTCACCGCCATGGGCGCCTCGCTCGGCACTCTCGGCTCGACCGCCAGTGCCTCGGGCGGCGCCCCGGCCGACGATAGCGGCAAGGCCGAGTCTGGCCAGCCCAAGGACGTCGATACCCAGGTCGACGACCAGTTCTCGGGCGCCCAGGACCAGCAATCGGCGGCTGGTGTCGGCGATGCCGATCAGCAGAGCGACACCGGCAAGTCGGCCGGCGGCGAGCATTCCGCCTCGACCAGCGAGGGCAAGGTCACCGTCGCCGCGGCGGTCGCCGTCAACGTGCAGCAGTCGAAAGTCGTCGCGGCGGTGCCCGACGCCATCGCCATCACGGCGGGCGGCACGCTCACCATCAAGGCGGAAAACAATACCGACGGCCAGGCCACCGCCGATGGCACGGCGGTGGGCGCCGACGGCGCCGACCCGGCCAAGGTAGGCATCGCCGCGGCGGTCGCCGTCGATGTCGTGCACGTCACTAATGACGCGACGCTCGGGGTCGCCGCCCACAATGTCGGCGGGCTCGATATCGAAGCCGGCAAGCTCGATATCGCCGCCGGCACCGGCAACCGCGCCGACGTCTACCTGACGCAGGCGACGGCGGGTGCGGGCGCCAGCACCGTCGGCATCGCCGGCTCGCTGGCGCTCAACCTCATCGATACCGAGAGCCTCGCGACCGTGGCCGACGGCGCCACCGTCACCGTGGCTGCCGGCGGCAGCGTGCTGCTCAGCGCCGACGACGAAATGGGCGCGACCGCCAAGGCGCTACCCTTCGCCCCCGATCCGGCCGACCCCGACACCCCGGCGAGCGGCGGCAAGGTCGGCATCGGCGCGTCCGTGGCGCTCAACATCATCGCCAATCGCTCCATCGCCACCATCGGCGTCGACACCGTGGTGACGGGCGCCAAGGACCTGACGCTCTCGGCCACCGCCATCCACACCATCGATACCGAGGCCCGCGCCGGTGCCGCCGGCGGCGTGGCGCTGACCCCGGCGCTGGCGTTGACGATGGTCAACAACACCACGACCGCCGAGTTCGGGACGCTTACCCGCAATGGCGGTATCCAGGACGCGACGGGCGATATCTCGGTCACCGCCAGCCAGCAGGCGACCGAGACCACCCTCGCCTCGGGCAAGGCCGCCGGCAGCAAGGCGGCGATCGGCGCGGCGCTGGCCCTCGCGCTCGTCAACGACGATGCCACCGCCACGACGCAGCGCTCGATCAGCACCACCGGCAATGTCGGTTTCACGGCGATGGGGGCGTCCCTCGGCACGCTCGATGCGACGGCCAGCGCCGCCGGCGCCGCGGCCGATGACGGCAGCGGGGAATCCTCCGAGGCAGGCGGCGGCACCGTCGACGACAAGGTCAACGGCGAACTCGGCAGCGCCGACAGCAAGCAGAGCTCGGCCAAGGTCGGCGACAGCGACCAGCAGGCGACCACCAGCGACGAGGCGACCGGCACGGACGCCAAGAAATCGCGGTCCGCGTCGTCCAACGGCTCGAAAGTGTCGGTCGCCGCCGCGGTCGCCGTCAACGTGCAGGAATCGAAGGTCGTGGCCGCCGTGCCCGACACCATCAATATCACCGCCGGCAAGACACTGACCGTCAAGGCGGTGAACAACACCGCCGGTTCGCTCACCTCGGACGGCACCGCCGTCGGCGGCGACAATGCCGCGCAGGTCGGCATCGGGGCGGCGGTCTCGGTCAACCTCGTGCACGCCACCAATGATGCGACCCTCGGCGTCGGCACCTATAATGTCGGCGCCCTCGATGTCGAGGCGCAGAAGTTCGATATCTCGAAGGGCGGCACTGCCGATCCGCTGGCCGATGTGTACCTCGCCAGCGCGCAGTCGGGCGCCGGCGGCACCAAGGTCGGCATTGCCGGCTCGCTGGCCCTGAACCTCATCGATACCGAGAGCACGGCAAGTATCGCCGGCGGCGCCATCGTCAATGTCGGCGGCATCAGCGGTACGGCCGGGGCGGTGACGCTCATGGCCGACAACGAGACGGGCGCCACCGCCAAGGCCCTGCCGGCCGAGCCGGCGAGCGGCGGCAAGGTGGGCATCGGCGCCTCAGTGGCGCTCAACATCATTGCCAACCGTTCCACCGCCGAAATCGGCACCGATGCGCAACTGCTCGAGACCGGCGCCGGCATCGGCGATCTGTCGCTGAGCGCCACGGCGACGCATGTCATCGACACCGAAGCCGAGGCGGGCGCGGCCGGCGGCGTGGCGCTGACCCCAGCGCTCGGGCTGGCGCTGGTCAACAATACCACCACCGCCGATCTAGGCACGCTGACGCTGGGCGATGGCATCCAGCATCTGCACGGCAGCCTGTCCGTCTCGGCCACCCAGTCGGCCACCGAAACCACCACCGCCTCCGGCAAGGCCGCCGGCGACAAGGCGGCGGTCGGCGCCGCGCTGGCGCTGGCGCTGGTCAACGATACCGTCTCGGCCACCTCCTACCGCAACATCGACGCCGGCGCAGACGTGACCTTTGCCTCGAGCGGCGCCTCGCTCGGCACGCTGTCGGCCACCGCCAGCGCCTCCGGCGCCGCCGCCGCCGACGACAGCGGCAATTCGACCGACGGCAAGACGGTCGACGACAAGGTCGACGGCCAGTTCAGCGACGCCGAGACCAAGCAGTCGGACGCCAAGGTCGGCGATACCGCGCAGCAGACCGAGACCAAGGGCACCGAATCCGGCACCGACCACTCGGCCAAATCGAGCGAGGGAAAGCTCTCCGTCGCTGCCGCGGTAGCCGTTAATGTCGTCAAGTCGAGCTCCACCGCCGTGCTGCCCAACGGCATCAATATCACCGCCGGCGGCGCCCTCACGGTCACCAGCCTCAATGCCACCGACGGCACCGTCAGCGCCGATGGCAGCGCCACCGGCGCGCAGGTCGGCATCGCGGCGGCGGCGGCCGTCAACGCGATCACCGAGACCAATGTCGCGAGCCTCGGCGATGCCACGGGCAATACCGCACACTACACCGCCAACGGCGTTACCGTCACGGCGCTGAAGGGGCTCGACCCCACCGACTCCAGCAAGCCGCAGGTCGACTTGTTCTCGACCGAAGCCAAGGCGGGCGCCGGCGGCAGCAAGATCGGCATCGCCGGTGCGCTGGCGCTCAATCTCATCACCGTCGACACGACCGCCGAGATTCGCACCGGCTCGATCGTCGATGCCGGCACCGGCAATTCGGAGCTCTCCGCCGACGAGGAGATGCAGGCGACCGCCGTGGCCAAGCCGGACGGCGACACCGCCGGCGGCAAGCTCGGCATCGGCGCTTCGGTGGCGCTCAACCTCATCACCACGACGACGACCGCCGAGCTCGACGACGGCGTGACCTTCAGCAATGGCGACGACCTTTCGGTCAGCGCCAAGTCGGGCATTTCGACCACCACCGAGGCCGAGGCCGGCGCCGCCGGCGGCGTGGCCATCGACGCCGTGGTGGCGCTTGCCACCCTCGACGAAACCACCACCGCCCGCGTCGGCACCGGCACCGCGCTGAACCTAACCGGCGCGCTGGAGCTCGAGGCCGCCAACGAAGGCGAGAACGAAGCGACCGCGACCGGCGATACCAAATCGTCGGACGTCGGCATCGGTGCCGCCGCAGCGGTCATCGTCGGCGGCGGCAGCTCCACGGGCAGCGCTTTCGCGGACACCTCCGTCACCACGGCGGAACTCGCCCGCGACGTCACCGCCGCCGCGCTCTCGATCACCGCCGATGCCGACCGCAGCTACGCCGCCAACGCTACGGCCACCGCCGGCGGCGGCAAGGACGTGGCCGGCGATTCGAGCAACAAGTCGACCAGCACCGAAACGCTGAACAGCACCAACGAGGCGCAGCAGGGCACTAACGGGCAGGACCCCAAGGACACCAGCAAGCCCGCTGGCGGCAAGATTTCGGTCGCCGCCGCGGTCGGTGTCGCAGCGGCGCAGGATCGCGTCGCGGCCACGCTCGATGACGTGACCGTCACCCTCACCGGCGGCGATCTCGCCATCGGCGCCAGCAATGCGACGCACGTGACGACGCTCGGCAGCGGCGCCGCCGTCGGCTCCAAAGGTCAGTCGGCGCAGGTGGGCATTGGCGTTGGCGTGGCGCTGTCCATCGTCAACAATTCAACCACGGCCAGCATCGCCGACGGCGCAACGATCAGCGGCGCAGACAAGGTCGGCGTCAGCGCCGCCTCGTCCCAGAACGTCCACCAGGATAGCGTCACCCCGACGACCACGGACAGCGACTTCGCCCACTCCCCCACACCCGGCTCCGATACCGTGGGGGTCGGCGCCGAGGCTTATGCCGGTGCCGGCTCGACCAAGGTCAGCGTCGCCGGCGCCTTCGCCATCGAATATTCGACTGCCACCACCGCCGCGACGATCGGCGACAACGTCACCATCGGCAGCGCCGGCCACAGCGTCGGGGCGGTCAGCGTCACCACCGACAATACGTCGAGCCTCACGGCGCTCGCCTCGAGCAAGGCGACGAGCGGCAAGGTCGGCATCGGCGCCTCGATCGCCGTCGACTATGCCGACAACGACTATACCGCTGCCCTCGGCACCGGTGCCTCGGTCTATGCCGGCAGCATCTCGGTCACCTCGACCAACCACAAGGTCGACGTTCCTTCGACCTTCGACATCACCCAATATGCAAGCCCCGCCGAGATCAAGAGCGGCAACAGCCTGAAGGACCTGCAGACCGGGCTGAACACCACGCCACTGATCGGCGTCGGCAATTACTATGCCGAAGCCATCGGCGGCGCCCAGGGCTCCAACGTCGCGGTGCAGGGCTCGTTCGCCGTCATGGTGTTCGACGATACCGTCAACGCCTCGATCGGCAAGAGCCTCACCGGTGCAGTGAGCACCGCCAGCAGCCTCGATGTCGGCAGCGGCGCGGTCACCCTGCTGTCCGAAAGCGATTTGAAGGCGGCGGCGCTGTCCGGCGCCCTGGCAATCACCACCGGCTCCGTCGGCGTCGGCGTTTCGAGTTCGGTCATCGTCAGCAGCGGCACCACCCAGAGCCTGTTCGACGGCGCTGCCGCCGTAACGGCTGCGGGCGCCTTCTCCGATCGGGCGCTCGCCTCCCAGGACATTTCCGTCTACGGCATCAGCGCCGCCGGGGGCGACAGCGTCGGCATTGCCGGCGTCGCCACGGTCATCACCTCCGCCAATGATGTCGAGGCGCTGATCGGCGCCGGCGCGCGGATCGATGTCGAGAACGACCCCGCCCACGACAACCTGACGCTCGCCGCCGCCAACGATCTCACCACCTTCAGCCTCGCCGGCGGCCTCGGCGTCTCCGGCTCGGTAGGCATTGGCGCCTCGGCCTCGGTCATCGTCGTCAACGACAAGACGGTCGCCGCCGTCGGCGACGGCACCAGCGCCTCGCACGCCGTGCTCAATGCCGGCGGCGGCGTCGATATCACCGCCAGCGCAACCGAGACGGCGACCACCATCGTCGCCGCCGGCGCGGCTTCGGGCAGCGTGGCGGTGGGCGTCGGGGCCGCCGTCTACGTGCTCGGCACGACCACCGAAGCGCTGGTCGGCGACTACACCAGCATCGGCGCCGGCCTGGCGCCGGCCTCGCTCACCGTAGCGGCGGTCGACGATACCGACCTTGCGACCTATGCCGGTGCCGCGGCGGGCGGCGGCTCGGTGGGCGCGGGCGCGGGCGCCGGCGTCGGCGTCATCACCAAGACGGTCAGCGCGGCGCTCGGCGCCGACAGCGCGGTTACCGCCGGCGACGTCGCCATCACCGCCGACAGCGCCGAAACCGCCACCACCTTCAGCATCGGGTTGGGCATCGGCGGCACGGCGGGCGCCGCGGGTGCGCTCTCGGCCTATGCCGTCACCGATACCACCACCGCCCTGATCGGGTCTTCGGCCATCGTCCTCGCCCAGGACAACGTGGCGGTGCTAGCCAACGACGCCACCGATCTGAGTTTCGTCTCCGGCGGCGTGGCGGGCGGCGGCAGCGTCGCCGTCGGCGCCTCGATTGGCGTCGTCGTCATCAACAACACGACGCATGCCAGCATCGCCGATAATGCCAGCGTTACGGCGCTTGGGCTCGGTGCCGGCGTCGACTACATCACTGGTTATGCCGTCAATCTCGGCGCCTATGGCACGGCGACGGCGACCACCATTGCGGCGCCCGGCACCGGCAGCCAGCACGCCGATACCTCCGGCAGCGATCCAGAAGTCCTCAGCGCCGGCGATGCAACCCGCGAGGGCCTGCGGCTGCTCGCCATGCAGCGCACCTCGGCCCCGACGCTGGGCAACGCCAGGGGCGTGATCGTCAACGCCAGCGCCGGCAACAGCGTCGAGGCCCTGTCGGTCGGCGCGGCGATCAGCGGCGCCGCTTCCATAGCGGTATCCGCCGTGGTGCCGGTGATTACCAGCGACACCGAGGCGACAATTGCCGACGGCGCGCGCATCAACCAGGACAATGATGGCGGCGCCGACGCCGATCAGTCGGTAATCGTAGCGGCGGCGAGCGACCTCTACCAGATCGGCGTCGCCGGCTCGCTGGCCGGCTCCGGCACGGTCGGTCTCGGCGGCGGTGCCCAGGTCGCCATCCTGTCGCCGACCACCAAGGCGCAGATCGGCGATGCCCTCGTACAGGCGAAGCGCGACGTGGCCGTCACCGCCCACGCCACCGAGGATCTGGTCGGCGCCTCGGCGTCGGCCGCCGTCTCGGGCGAAGTCGCGCTGGCCGGCGGCCTCTCCGCCTTCGTCCTCAACACCGACACCGAAGCCACCATAGGCGGCGGCGCTATCGTTGATGCCCTGGGCAATGTCGCCGTTGTCGCCGACGACGTGACCCGCACCTCGACCCTGGCCGGCACGGTCGCCATCGGCGGCGGTACGGTCGGCGCCGGCGGCAGCATCGGCCTGACGCTGATCACCAAGCAGACCAACGCCGCCATCGGCGACGGCGCTACCGTCGTGGCGCTGGGGCAGGGCACGTCGGACCTGACCGAATTCACCGGCGCCGACTTCACCACCACCGCCGCGGCGCGCGGCCTGCTGGTCGAGGCCAACTCCAACGAAAGCGTCTACACCCTCGGCATCGCCGGCGCTGGCGGCTTCTTTGGCGGAATCGCCGGCGTCGCGACCATCCAGTTCCTCGATAGCACCACCACCGCGGCCATCGGCGACAACGTCCACATCAACGACGCCACGTCCGGCACCTATGCACAGTCGGGGGCCGCCGCGACGCAGGACGTCAACGTCACCGCCCGCGACAGTTCCAGCGTTGCCTCCAATGACGGCGCGCTGTCGGTCGGCGCGGTCGCCGCCTCGGGCGCCGTCGATGTCGGCATCCTGCGCAACACCACGGCGGCCTCGATCGGCGACGGCGGCACTGTCGCCGCCAAGCGCAACGTCGTCGTCTCCGGCCTGCAGAATGTCGGCGTCGAATCCACCGTGCTGAGCGCCGGCGGCGGTTTGCTCGGCATCGCGGCCGGCATCTCGGTTTATTCTATCGGCGACGGCCTCGCGGCGGGCGGCAGCGGCGCGTCCAACCTCGACACCACGAACGGCAGCGTCGGCAACTATGCGCAGGGCCAGCTCGGCGACAGCTCGGTCAGCAATGTGCTGGCCGGCTCGTCCGACCAGCGCGTCCGCGATATCGGCGCCGCCGAAAAGACGTCGCGCGATGCCGTCGACGTCAATACGGCGCTTGCGGCGAGCGGCGCGCCCGCCGGCACCTCGGCCCATATCGGCACCTCTTCGGTCACCGCGACGACGGGCGCGCTCGACGTCCAAAGCCTCGACAGCCTCGCCACAGACTTCAAGGTCGGTGCCGTCACCGGCGGGGCCAGCGGTCTTGGCGCCGGCATCGGCATCGTCGTCGTCGACACTACCAATACCGCCGAGATCAAAAGCGCGGCCGGCAAGACCATCAGCGGCGCCAGCGCCCTTGTTGCCGCCACCACCCGGCACAGCCTCGCCGGCGCCGGCCTCGCCGGCACTGCCGCCGCAGGGCTGGCCGCCCAGGCCGCCATCGCCACCTTTGCCGACTCGTCCACCACGAGCGCGACGCTGAGCGGGGGAAATGTGCAGTTGGGCGGCGCGCTGACCGTTCGCGCCAGCGACACGACGACACTCGACGCCATTGCCGGCGCCGTTGGCATCAGCATCGGCGGCGCTTCGGCCAGCGCCGGCGCCGGGGTCGGGGTGTTCACCAAGGACACCACGGCCACTATCGACGACAGCGCCGATATCACCGCCAGCGACGTCACTGTCGATGCCGAAAGCAGCGAGGCCATTACCGACACGACGGCGGGTCTCGGTGCCGGCGGCGCGGCGGGCGGCGCGGGCGCCATCTCGGTATTCGTCGTCACCGACACCACCACCGCCGAGATCGGCAGCGGCGTCGAGGTGCTGGCAACCGGCAATGTCGCCGTGCTGGCCAATGACGCCACCACCGTCGACACGATCACCGGCGGTGCCGGCATCGGCGGCGTCGCCGGCATTGGCGCTTCGATCGCCGTGGCCGTCGTCGGTGCGACGACCCATGCGACCATCGCCGACACCGCCGATGTCACCGCCCTCGCCAATGGCGCGGCGCTGACCTACGTCACTGGCTACGATGGCGCCTTCACGCCCTACGACGTCGCCAATCTATTCAAGGCGCCGAGCATCGATACGACCAAGGTCGGCGCCTCGGGCGGCTCGGCCGCGAACCCGATTTCGGCCGCCGATGCCGAAGCGGCGGGCCTCGCTCTGCTGACCGAGCAGCGCAACTCGACGAAAACGACCGGCACCGCCTCCGGCGTCATCGTCAATGCCACCGACAGCAATGCCGTGCGCGCGCTGACCGTGGCCGGCGGCGTCGGCGGGGCGGTGGGCGTGTCGCTTTCGGCGGGCGTGCCGGTCGTCACCGCCGATACCGAGGCCACCATCGGCAGCGCCAGCATCAACCAGGGCGCGGGCACGGCGGACACCGACCAGGCGGTCGTCGTTGCGGCGGCGAGCGATTTCTACAATCTCGGCCTCTCGGGGTCGGTGGCGGGCGGGGGCGTCGCCGGCGGCGGCGCCGGCATCGCCATCGGCGTGCTCAAGAACACCACCAAGGCGCTGGTCAGCAGCGGCGCGACGCTGGCGGCGGCTGGCGATATCGATGTCACGGCCAAGGCGCGCGAAGACTTCGTCGCGACCTCGGCGGCGGGTGCGGTCGGCGGCCTCGCCGGTCTTGCCGGCGGCGTCAGCGTCCTGTCGCTCAACGACGTCACCACTGCCGAACTGGCCGGTACCGCCATCGCCCAGGGCAATGTCAACGTCACCGCCGACGACGAAACCCGCACCGCGATCGTTGCCGGTTCGGTCGGCGTCAGCGGCGGTCTCGGGCTCGGCGCCTCGATCGGCGTCGTGGCCTTCAACAAGGCCACCACCGCCGACATTGCCGCCAACGCCCACGTCACCGCGCTCGGCAAGCGTGGCACGCGGGGCGGCGAGTATACCGGCGCCGACTTCACCACCACGACCAGCGCCTCGGGCATCAGCGTACTGGCCAATTCGCTGGAGAGCGACTTCACGCTTGCCGTGGCAGGCGGCGTCGGCTTCGAGGCGGGGGTCAGCGGCGTCCTCTCGCTCGAATTGATGAATGTCGCGACCACCGCCGATATCGGCGCCGACGCGGTCATCAACCAGACCAATACCGGCGCTGCCACCAGTCAGGACGTGGCCGTGGCCGCGCGCGACAGCGCCACCACGCTCACGCTCGATGGCGGTTTTGCCGCCGGCCTCGGGGTCGGGCTTGCCGGCACCGTCGATGTCGGCGTGTTCAAGAACACCACCGCGGCCTTCATCGACGATGGCGCGACGGTCAACGCGGCGCGCAACGTCCTCGTCAATGCCCTCTCCAACCGGGCCGGCGATTCGACCACGGTCAGCGGCAGCGCCGGCATTGTCGCGATTGCCGCCGGCATCTCGATTTACGACTACGGCGACGGCGTCGACCCCAACGGGGCCGCCGCCGGACACATCGGCGCCGCCAGTTCCGGCAAGGTCGGGCTGGGCGACGTGCTCGGCGAGGCCAACGGCCAGATCGGCAGTTCCAGCACCAACGACCTGCTGAAGAACTCCAACAACGCCGATGTCGTCGCGGCGAGCAAGAAGGCCGACACCAGCCGAACCGGCATCGACCTCACCTCGGCGGCAACGCCGCTCTCCCTGCCGGCCGGTATCTCGGCCAGCGTCGGCAACGCCACCATCAATGCCGGCGGCACCGTCGGGGTGGCGAGCCTCGACAACATCTCGACCAACTTCACCACCGGCGCCATTTCGGCCGGCCTCGTCGGCCTTGGCGCCGGCGTTGGCGTCGCTACCGTCGACAGCACCAACACCGCCCAGATCTCGGGCACCTCGACCATCACCAGCGGCAATGTCGACGTGGCCGCCACGTCTGGCCACACCCTTGCCGGCACCAGCTTTGCCGGCACTGGCGGGCTCGCTGCCGCGGTCGAGGCCGATGTCGCGGTGCTGAGCGACAACTCGCGCACCAATGCCTTCATCGACGGCACCAATTTGCTGGTCGGCGGCGCAGTGAACGTCAACGCCGCAACCGCTCGCCACCTCGATGCCAGCGCCCAGGGCGTCGCCGTCGCCGGCGGTGCGGCTGTCGGCATCTCGATTGCCAGCGCCAATGTGGGTGGCGAAGCCACTGCCAAGCTCGGCCAGGACGGCGGCCAGGGCGTCAATATCGGCACTTCGGGCGCCAAGGCGGGCAGCGTCACTATCGGCGCCAGTTCCGGCGATACCGCCGAGGCGAAGGCCGTCGCCGACGCCGGCGGCCTCGGGCTCGCGGCCGAGGGGGCAACGGCCACGGCGACCGTCACCCCGACGGTCAGCGCCACCGCGCTCGACGCCACCATTTTTGCCTCCGGCGCCGTGCTGTTCGACGCCTCGGCCACCAACAGTGCCGTGACCGATGCCGAAGGCGTCGCCATCGCCGGCGGTATTGCGTCCGGCGGCTCGCTGGCGCAATCGACGGTCGCCGCGCTGGTGACCGCGGATGTCAGCGGCTCGACCGTCACCGCGGGCAGTCTCGGCATCGACGCGACGGTGGGCTGGACCGGGTCGGGCGTCAGCGCCGACGCCACCGGGTCGTCTGGCGCCTTCATCGGCATCAACGCCACCGAGGCCAACGCCTACAACAATTCGCAAGCCCTCGCCTCCGCCGAGGCGAGCTCGTTCGCCCTCACCGGCGCCATGTCGGTCGACGCCGAGAGCACCACCAACCAATCGGCTGATGCGTCGGGCCTTGCCGTGGGCGTCGTTGCCGTCGGCGGCAATATCGCGCGGGCGTTCTCGAACACCGTCACCACCGCGACGCTGACCGATCTCCTCAATGTCGGCAGCGTGTCGGCGGTCCACACCGGCACCGACCTGTCGCTCATCGCCAACGGTACCGACACCAATAATGCCAGCTCGACCTCCGGCAGCGGCGGCGTCATCGCTTCGGCGGCGGCGGAAGCCGATACCAGCGATACCAGCGTCACCCGCGCCACCAGCGTGACCACCGACAATACGCATCCCTATACGCTGCAGGCCGATGGCAAGGTTGAGATTGCGGCCACCCACCTCGCGAATTTTGGCGGCGCCGTCGACAGCACGCAGGCCTCGGCGGTCGGCATGAGCGGCTCGTCGCTCAACCATGCCGTCAACAGCACGGTCGAGGCGTTGCTCGGCGACTATACCGTGTTGCGCGCCACGGACCTCGCCATCGTCGCCCACAACCTCACGCACAACTATTTCATCGGCGAGCCGGGCTATGACCTCGCGGGTGGTCAGCCGAAGTCAACAACCTTCGACGCCGACAACGCCGGCTGGAACGTCGATTCCGGCTCGGGCGGGCTGCTCAACCTGCCGGCCGGCAGCAGCAAGGTCACCATTTCTCAGATCACCAACGCCTCGATCGGCAACAATGCCGACGTGCATCTGCTGCATTTCCTGCCGACCTCGGCCAGCGATCTCTCGGCCCTGACGCTCGAGGCCTATAACGAAATCATCGTCCATCAGAAGGCCAAGCTCGATTCCGGCGGCGTGATCGCTACCGCCGATGCCGACGTGGACATCGAAGTGCCTACCGATGCGGCCACCGTTTCCTTCGGCAACAACGATTCGATCGTCGTCGACTTCGGCAGCATCGCGGCGGCGGCCTGGGGCAATGCCGATCTCGACGGCCGCTCCGCCGCCACCACCTATGGTCTGGCCGGTGCGCCGTCGGGCAAATCCTATGCCAACCTCAACGTCGCCAATAACGTCAACGTGGGCACCATCAGCCGCATCGAGGCGTCGGACGGCTACGATCCCATCGATGGCTCGACGCCGAGCGGCGGCGAAGTGCTACTCGCCGCGGGCGACGGGCTCGACGGCACGCAATCGTCGCTGCTGCTGCACACCACCGTCGATCTTTACAACAAGACCGCGATCCCGATCTCGACGACGCCCGACGCGCAGTCGAACCTGAACGATGTCGCGAACGTCGACATCCAGTCCGACGCGGGCGCCCCCGCCGGCACCATCATCTACGGTGTCAACGCGGCGGGCGACATCACCCTGAGCGCCGACCGGGGCAATATCTCGACCACCGCGGTCGGCACCGGCAAGGACATCTATCGCGAGGCCCTGGCGGAAGCCGCGAGCGCCATCAGCCACGTCTTCGGCGGGGGCGACGTCACCTTCGACTACCATGGCGGCACCACCTCAAACACCGGCGCCGGCACCGTCACCATCGATGGGCTGGTCGATACCGGCCTGCAGCGCCACAAGACGCTGACCGTCAGCTACGCCAACTCCGACACCGATGTGATGTTCTCGGGCGGCGTTTGCCATGTGGCGGCCGAAGCCTGCCTCGCGGCGCCGGACGGCAACATTTCCGTCTCGCTCTCCGGCCCCAATCCGGTGGGTACGGATATCCTCAACCGGCTGGTGCAACTCCAGTCGTTGCTCGCCCAGTACGGCCAGGATCCGGTGGCTGCCGGCGCCTATCGCAGCGAGATGAATTTCCTCGAGAAGAAGCTGGTGGCGCTCGGCCTCGGCACCTTCAATGGCGATACCTTCGTGCCCGGCACCTATGCCGGCCCGTCGCCGCGCCAGGCCGATCTCAACCAGGTGGCGAGCGACCAGACCGATATCAGCAAGGTCAACAGCGCCCTGAACGCCGACGCTGGCGGCATCGTCCCGACCGGCACGACGGCCTTTGCCACGGGAACCGCGCAGACCTACACCGACGGCACCTACGGCATCGGCGTGAGCGCCAGTTCGGTGCTGACGGCGATCAAGGGCCTGAGTGGGTACAACAAGGACGACGCCCGCATCGCGACGGTGACGACCGCGATCACCACCGGCACCGCGGCGGCTAACGAAATCGCTGCCAAGGTCGCGCTGAACATAACGGCGCAGGGGGTCATCAACGCCAAGGCCCTCGTCATCGCCCAGGCCCAGACCGACTATGCCAATGCCCTGGTCTCGGGCGATACCACGGCACAGGCCACGGCCCTGACGACGATCTCCAATGCGCAGATCGACATCAACACCCAGCTCAGTGCCATCAAGGCCAACAACACCACCATTGCCACCGACGTGACCACGGCCAACACGGCCGCGACGACTATCCAGTCCAATTTGTCGGGCTTGCTGTCGTCCTTCTACGACGGCACCAAAAGTGGTGACAAGACGATCTATAATCCGCTGGTTGCCGACGGCTCGACCGCCGCCAGCGACGGCGCCTACACGCGCATCGGCGACGCCATCTCGAGCCTTACCAAGTCGGACCAGACCGGCCTGACGGACCATCTTAGCGACTATCTCACGGCCGCCGGCACCTTGTTGACCCAGTTGCAGGGCTCGGCCACAACCGGCGGCACCGTGGGCACCGGCAATACGCTCGGCCAGTATGTGAGCCTGCTGACCGGCCTGTCGCAGGATTTCGCCACCAACACCATCAACGCGGCTACCGCCTCGAACAGCAGCGGCACGCCGATGGCCTATACGCTCGAGGTCGCCCCCACGACGACCCGGCTCGGCAACATCAACGTCAACGGCGATCGCCTGGTCGGTTCCGCCACGGGCGCGCTGTTCGCCCCCGGCGATGCACAGATCGTCATCACCAACAACACTGCCGATACGCTCGACCTGCACAATCTCACCGTGCCGACCTACGATGCCGGCCACGTCCGCTTCAACGGCGTGCTGGTCACCGACAACGCCAGCATCAACGCGCTCAATCCGGGAGGCGCCGTCTCGGCGCTGGCTTCGGTGATCACCGCCGCGAGCTCGAGCCGGCCGCAGGTGACGATCAATTCGACCTACAACGCCGACAGCGCCACGTCATACGACACCAGCTCCCCGCTCTACCACCTGTCGCACAGCGCCATGGCGCCCGATATCATCCTCGCGTCGGGCTCGACCATCGACAACATCAATGGCGCGGTGAACATCACCAGCGCCTCGGGCAACATCTATATCAACGGCACGATCAACGCCGGTTCAGTCAACATTCTCGCCCAGAACGGCGATTTCGTCTCGAGCTATGTCGACGGCTTCGATCCGATCGGTGGCGATCCAGCCAGCTTCAACAACCAGATTGATCCGCTCGAGGCGGGCAAGGGCATCACGGCCAATGGCTGGGTGTCGATCGCCGCCCGCTATATCAACATCAACAGCACCATCCAGAGCGGTATCGCCACCTGGACGCTGGGCCTCGACGGCAACGAACTGCTGACCGCGACCGATCCGACGACCATCGGCGTCAAGCAATCCGACATCGACGCCGCCATCGCCGCCTACCAGGCCGCGCTGACCACCGCCGCGGCCAACCCCAGCCTGACGCCGTCCTCGCGCATCGCGCTCTCCAACGGCACCGGCGACACCATCTACCTCAACATGGGGCCGGCCGGCATCAATCCAGATGACCTCAAGGCCGCGATCTCGGCCTATCTCACGGCGTTCGCGGCCAATTCGCAGACCACGCCGGTGAAGACCGTCGACGGCGTCACGCTCAACCTGAAGGATTACCTCTCCGGCAAAGTCACCGGGCAGCTGGAGTTCACCCGCGCCAACGTCAGCGACTATCTCGCCATGGCGGGCAATACCGCCGGCACCGCGGTCTACGGCGTCATCGATCCCACCAGCAATATCGGGGTCGCCTACGACGCCAAGAACACCCAGTACGTCGTTGACGGCACCTCGGTGCATGGCGGCTACATCCAGCTCTACGGCCAGATCATGAACACCGCCTATGTCAATGGCGGCACGCCGGTCGGCCAGCTCAACGTCCTCGACGGCTTCGGCACCATCAACATCACCAACACCAGCGGCATTGCCGTGGTGCTCGGTACGCTCAACGCTGGCGACGACCACACAGGCGGCATCAGCGCCGATGCGCACCCAAACAGCATCGACAGCCAGCTTGCCGCCTATCTGCATGCGAATGGCGATCCCTCCGCCAGCCTGCGCGGCACCTCGGGCATCATCGACATCACCAACGTGACGGGGGTGGATACGACCCACCCCGCGACCCCGGTGGTCGATGTTACCCACACCATCTACGCCCGCGCCTACACGCCGGGGAACGCGGCCGGCAACATCGTCACCGCCGTCCAGTACGGCACCATCAACAGCACCACCGGCGAGATTGATCCGCTCACGACGGGGCTGAACGGCATCGATGGCGCAGTCGTCATCACCTCGACCGCGAATGACCGCACCGCGACGTTCCAGCCGACAGCCGGGCAGCGCTACGTCTGGACTACGGGCACCAATAACGAAACCCTGACCTACTACGAGACCACCGGGCACGAATTCTTCGGCTCGTCCGATCTGACCATTACCAGCGTCACCGACCTCGACAAGACCAGCGGTCCCAACGTCCTCAGCATCAAGCGTCTCGACAATGGCACCTACGTCACCACCGTAGAGACGCAGACCGGCAACGTTTCGATCGGCAACGACGTGAACGGCGTGGTGCTGGCCAACAATGACCCGGTACCCGTGGCCAACTCGACGCTCGAGAGCCAGCCCCTCGTCACCTCGACCTATGCTTATCTGACGGATTCGAAGCTGACCCCGAACGGCTCGGACAGCCACTGCGACTGGTGGGATATCTGCATCACGTCGGACTACACATACTACTATATCCTCGACCAGAAATTCACCACGATCACCACCAATTCGATCAAGGCCGACAATCCGATCGGCATCAACTTCATCGGCTCCAATACCGGCCTCGTGAGCGTCGCTTCCAACAGCAACGTCACGCTCAACGGCACGGTCAGCGCCGTCGCCGGGACGGTGACGATTTCCGCCGGGGACGGCTCGACCACCGGTTCGATCATCCAGGGCAAGCCCGCCGCCGAGATCGACGCCAAGACCATCGACCTCGAAGCCACGGGCTCGGTCGGCGGCGGCGTCATTGGCACTTACAGTCTGGGCGGGCCGGTGTCGCCAGCCATCGCCGTGGCGCTCTCCGGCGCGACCGGGTCGTTGACCGCCAATGCCGGCAACGGCAACGTCGCGATCACCAGCCGCGGCGATCTCGGCGTCAAGACCGTCACCGCCTCGGGCGACGTGACCCAGGGCAACGGCAACGTCAATCTCGTCGCCTATGGCTCGATCACCGCCGCCGATGCCAACACCCTGATCCAGGCGCCGCGCGTCACTCTCACCGCCGTCAACGGCGTCATCGGATCGGCGACGCCGCTGCACGTCAACACCGGCTTCTCCGAGCTCGACCGCACCTTCGGCGATCCCGCCACGAGCCCCACGCAGCTCATCCTCAACCCCTATTATGGGCTGAGCGCCTCGGCGGCCGGCAACATCAATATCGCAACGACCGCCTGGTCCGGCAACACCGACGGCAGCCTGCTGGTCGACCAGGTGCTGTCGCGCGGCGGCGATGTGACCCTCACCGCGACCGGCCGCGTCCTCGACAACGAGCCGCTCGAAACCATCGATTCTCGCACCTACGACGAACTGCTCAACTACTGGAACTCGCTCGACCTGCTGACCGATAAGGGGACGGCCAACATTGCGGCCTACGATAAGGGCCAGACCGAGGCCTACGACCAATACTGGCGCATTCGCCAGGGCCAGCCCGACCATGGCGCGGTCTACGATCCGAATTATTCGGTAACGGTTGCCCCTGGCACCCCGCTCTATGCCGCCCTCAGCCAGTCGTTCACCTCGGCCCTGCTCGTCGCCAACCCCAATCTGTCGCCGAACGATCTTGCCACCGCCGTGGCGCAAAAGATCGCCGACTACGAGCAGACCGAGACGGACGAGTATCACACCCTCAACGCCGCCGTCGGCAGCCTGACGACGACCTACGACAGCGGCTACCAGTTTGTGGCGAGCACCGATCAGCAGACCAGCCTCAAGCAGGGCGCGGTGTGGACGACGCGCGAGCTGGCGTTCTCGCTCTCGCCGGGCGCCCTCAAGACCATCACCGCCACCAACCCGGTGGTGAAGGCGCCCAACGTTTCGGGCCGCAACGTCACCATCAATGCCGGCCTCGGCGTCGGCGAGACGGTCGGGGAAGGCACCGCCACCGTCGGCGTCTCCATTGCTGCCAACCTCGACCCAAAAGACCTGACCGACGCGCAGAAGATCGCCCTCGCCACCGCCGAACGTTCCGACATCGTGCTCGAGGTGAAGATCGGCGGTGTGACCACCGAGGTGCCGCTGGGCGCCACCAGCCTCACCCCGACGCAGCAGACGGCGCTCGATGCGGCCGCCAACGGCTCGGTGCCGGACGCCGACCTGACCATTGTCGTGCTGAGCAAGCGGCCGCTCAATTTCAACGCCCCGACCAGCCTCAACGTCACCGTCACGGCGGCCACCGATCCGGCGGCCCCGGACCAGGGCGACGCCTTCCTCGCGTCGCGCGGCGATGCCACGCTCGGCACCATCGACGTGCCCGGCGAAACCCGCATCAAGGTGGTCGGCTCGATCCTCAATGCCGCCGCCAGCGCCGTTACCACCGGCAACCTCATCCTCGAGGCGGCACAGGGACGCATCGGCACCGCCGGCACCCCGCTGTCACTGGACTTGCATTCCGGCGCCACGCTCACGGCGCGCGCCCAGCAGGGCGTCAACATCGGCTTCACTGGCACCGGCTACATCGACACCGTCTATTCGCCCAACGACATCACGCTGACGGCGACGACCGGCTCGCTGCTCAACGCCAATCACGACAAGCTGATCAACATCCTCGGCACCAACGTCACGCTCACCGCCGGCGACCTGACCCATATCGGCGACATCGGCGCCCCGGGCGATCAGCTCAATGTCGGGGTCAATCTCGGCGGCGGCATCATTGCCGACGCGAGCGGGGCCATCCACCTCTACGGGCCGGGCAACAATTTCTTCGTCATCAACTCCGCCACCGCGGTCACCAGCATCGACCTCACGGCCGGCCTCGACGGCACGATTAACGGCCCGGTCACCGCCGGCGACAGCATTGACCTCACTGCGCAGGGCACGCTGACCCTCACCGGCCTCGCCAACGTCGCCGCGACCGGCGGCGACGTCACCGTCATGGCCGATACCCTGTCCATGCTGGCGGGCGCCAGGATGACGACGGCGCTGGGCGACGTCGACGTGACGACCACTGCCGATGCGAGCCTTGGGGGGATTGTCACAGCCCACGGCGCCATCGACCTGACCATCGGTGGGCGGCTGGTGGTTGGCGCCCTCGGCAATATCGACGCCGCGACCGGCGACATCACCGCCAGTGCCGATTCGATGAAGATGCTGAACGGAGCGACGCTGCTGGCCGAACTGGGCGCCGTGTCGATCACCACCACGCACGACGCGCTGGTGACCGGCATCACCAGCAACAGCACCGCGGCCGACGCGGTGACCATCCTTGCCGGCGGCCACGTCCTCGGCGGCACGGCACCGGGCCGCACCGACATCACCGCCATGGCGGCGGGCGCCGGCGTCAAGATCGTCGGCGGCCTCGGGGTGGGCGACGAGACCGAAGCCGACATTACCGCCCTCGACAACACCATCACGCTGGTGCCCAATCCGCTGCGCATCCGCACCGCCCGGCTCGATATCACCGCCACCACCGGCGACGTCGATCTCGAGACGCTGGTGGCGGTCACCGCCGCAACGGTGCAGGCCCCGACCGGCAATATCGCCATCACCGCCGACGCCGCCTTCCACGGCAATCTCATTTCCGCCCCGAACGGCGACGTGAGCATCGATGCCAATGGCGACTTGGTGCTCGACAAGCTGCGCGCCAGGACCGTGACCCTCGACAGCGCCGGCCTGCTGAAGCTCGACGATCTCGAAGTCGCCGACCACGCCAGCCTGTCCGCCGACGAGCTCGACGCGGGCATCACCCAGGTGCCGTCCGGCCCCAATCCGCTGCGGCTTGATCTCACCGGCCACCACGGCGGCGTCGGCACCTACGCCGATGTGCGCATCAATGCCCCGGCGGGTGTCGATGTCGGCAATTTCCGCTTCGTCGACTCGGTCCTTACCACCAACGCGGCGCATTTCTCGATCGCTGCCGCCTATGTGCCGGGCTCGCTGAAGCTGACGACGCCGTTCCAGACGCTGTTCTTCAACGACCGTTCACCGCTCCCCCTGCCGGGCAGCGATGTGCAGCTCTACCAGCCCACTTATGCCTTCAGCGTGCTGCTCGACGACTACCACACGACCAGCAACGCCTATATCGTGCAGTACCAGATCGGTGCACAGGTCACCGACGTACTTGACGGCGTTCCCCGCGATGGGGTCAGTCTGATCCGGGATGCCGTGCGCTTGTTCCGCAATGGCGATGTGCCGCTCGAACAAGTGTTCGCCTGGCTCGACCAGCCGGACAAGGACAAGCCGACCGTGACGCTCGAGGGCAATGTGGTGATCATCAACGGTGTTTCCTATCCGATTTCCACTACCGGGTCGGGACCCGCGGTCAATCTGGGGTCTCTGAACTGATGGCGTCGGCGCATATAGCGTTCTCCCTTTCCGCCGCGCGGCGCCGGTCGCGTCTCGGCGCCGCGCCGATGCTCGCCCCGGCGCTCGCAATGCTTGGCTGCGGCATGGCGCTCGCGGCTCCGGTGCCGGCCGGCGATGTCGGCGCCAGCACCATGCAGCAGCATCTCGATCAGTTGCAGCAGCTCAACCAGCAAACCAATGCCGCCAAGCAGCAGGGCGATGTCGTCGTCACCGCCCCCTCGAACCGCGCCGGCCTGCCGAAGCCCGGTGGACCGACCGTGCTGCTCAAATCGGTGAGTTTTACGCCGTCGGTGTTCCTCACCCCTGCCGAACTCGATGCGATCATTGCACCCTATGTCGGCCACCGGCTGGATTTTGCCGGCATTTCGCGCCTCGTGCGCGACGTCAACGACCTCTACGCCAAGAAGGGCATCGTCACCGCGAGCGCCATCCTGCCGCCGCAAAAACTCAGTGACGGCAACCTCAAGGTGGAGCTCGTCGAAGGCAAGGTCGGCAGCGTCGCCATCGTGGGCGCGCACAACACGTCCGACAAATACATCCTCGATCGCCTGCACCTCGCGACCAACGGGGTCGTCGACGTGCCCCGCGCGGCGCACGACATCACCTATTTCAACAAGACCAACCAGGCCCAGCTTCGCCTGCAATTGCAGCCCGGCGCAACTTTCGGGCTGACCGACCTGGCGCTCGGGGTCACCGAGCCGCCCTCGAACACGCTGCAGTTCTTCGTCGACAACGAGGGCGTCCCCTCGACCGGGGCCTTCGAGTTCGGCACCTATTATCGCGGCTACGACCTGCTGCATATCGACGACAACCTGACCCTCTACGCCACCAAGTCGGCGGGCAGCCTCGCCGGCACGGTGAGCTACGACGCGCCGGTGACGACGTCGGGCACCAGGGTTGCCGGCAGCTACACACGCTCGGTCATCAACGTCGTCGACGGTCCGACTGCGCCGCTCGATATCACCGGCAATTCGCAGGCCGTCTCGCTGACCGTGTCGCAGCCGCTGATCGCCACCACCGACTGGACGGTGCTCGCCTCGCTCTCCGGCGTCTACGGCAATTCCACCTCGGATTCGGCCTCGGTGCCGCTGGTGCATTCCGAGACCATCAAGGGCGTGGCCGGCCTGTCGGTCAGCTACGCCGCCGATGGCCGGTCGTTCTCGTTCAACCCGCAACTGATCTATGCCCACGCCAACAATCTGATCCTCGGCACCAACGCCGACATCGTGCTGGCCGCCGGCACCATCAACGGCAGCTTCAAGCTCAACAAGGATTTCAGCATCTCGGCGACGGGCGCCTTCCAGTACAGCAACACCCAGTTGCTGCCGGGCGATCTGCTGTTCCAGATCGGGGGCCCGAACACCGTGCGCGGCTATCAGGCCGACGGCGTCGCCGGCGACAGCGGCTACTTCGCCGAGGTCGAATTGCATCACGATTTCAGCAATTTGGTCGAGGGTATGGATGGCTTCGTGTTCACCGATTTCGGTCAGGTCTATTCGACCTTCCCGGCGGTCACGAGCCTTGCTTCGGTAGGCGCCGGCGTCTCCTTCACCCTGCCCAACCAGGTCACGGCCGAGTTCTCGGCCGGCGTGCCGGTGATCGACGCGCTGGCGGGCCAGCCCGCCTTCAGCGCCTATGCCCGGCTCGTCGCGCACGCCTTCTAGAGCGTGATCAGGCCAAGCGCGCAACACGGGGGACCGCCTCGCTGAGGGTTAGCCGGCGGTAAACCCGCTCCCCCGAATTGTCGATCAAGTCTAGCCATTCTCATCAATTCGCTGCCGCTATCTTCCTGTGCGATAACGCGAACGGCCCCTTGCCGCTCGTGCGGCCGGTGTGACGCACCCCGGCTGCAAGCCTGGAGATGCCGTCTATGCTCGACAAGCGTACGCTCGAACCCGATCTAGGCGCCGCGCGTCGCCACCTCAGGATGTTGACCGGCGAGGCCGACCCGGCTGTCGCCTGGCAGGTGGTGTGCGACTATGATCGTACCCGCTCCGATCTGGCGCAGAATTTCCACGGCACTCTCGACCGCGTGCTGCCCCGGCTGATCCAGAGCCAGCTCGAAGGTTGCGGGGTGCTGGTAGCCGTCAACCGCACCGACGGCACCTTCCGCCGCCGCCAGAGCATGACCGAGGCGCGGGCGCTGCTGCTCGACCTCGGCGGCGCGCCGCTCCCCGGGAGTTGGCCGGTGCAGCCGGCCCTGATCAACTGCGTTGCCAACGGCGCGCTGTTGAAATTCCAGTGCTGGTGGCCGATCGAGCCGACCGAGGATTTCCAGGGCTGGGCGGCGTTCCAGCGCCTGCTCGCCATCAAATACGACGGCGATCCCGACTGCACGGCGATCACCAAGCTCGGCCGCGTCGCCGGGTTCTACAACCAGCAGGACCGCGAGCAGCCCTGGCGCATCGAGACCGTCGAGGATCATGCCGGCCAGTTCGGCGTCGCCTGGACCATGGAGGAGCTGGCGGCGGCGTTCCAGTTCGATCTCGATGCCGGGCTGGTCGAGCCGCGCGACCGCGACGAGCTGCGCCTCGAAGTGCCGCCCAATGGCTGGAACAACCAGGTCGACATCGACCGCGCCCGGGTGTTCCTCGCGCGCGAGGCCAATTGGCACAACCCCAGCACCCGGCAGGGCAGCGTGTTTCGCGCCGCCGCCAATTTGCGCGATCTCGGCATTTCCGAGGATCTGGCAGCCGAGCTGATCGCCGCGGCGATCCCGATCTATCCCGACGACTGGGCGCCCGACCACATCGAAAGAAGGGTCCGCGACGCCTACCAGCACGCGGTGGGCGAGCCGGGCGGGCAGAGCCTCGCCGGCGATATCGTCGCCATGGCCGAGACCGAAATTGCCCCGGCGAGCCTGAGCTATGGCGATGAGGCGGTGGTCCCCGAACCCGCCGCGGCGGACCTTGCCGACGATGTCGATGCCTTCATCAACGAATTGGTCGAGCTCGGCCGCGTCCCCGAGCAGCAGATCCCGCCGCTGCGCTGGATCATGCAGTCCTACCTGCCTGCCGGCCACGTTACCCTGCTGGCGGGGCCGGGCGGCGTCGGCAAGTCGCTGCTGGCCGTCACCCTTGCCATTGTCGTGGCGAGCGGGCAGGGGTGCGGACCATTTCCGCCCCCCGAGGAGCGGCGCGTCGTGCTGATGTTGTCCGGCGAGGACGACGTCGCGGAGCTGGAACGCCGGGTTGCCGCGGTCTGCCGCGCCATGCAGCTCGACCAGGCCGCCTTGGCGCCCTACCTGCTGATGGTTCCGACGCGCGCCGTTCCGCTGCTGGTGAAGGACAGGAAGAGCGGCCGCATTGGCCACACCGCGCTTTATCGCAATGTCTTCCAGACCGTGCGCCGTCTGCAGGTCGGGCTGTTGATCGCCGATCCGGCCACGCGGCTCGCCCGCGGCTTCGACGATGCCGGCAGCGACGACCAGGACGCGCTGCTTGCCGAATTGCAGAAGCTGGTCAGCGGCGATGGCGTTGCTGCCGCACTCCTGCTCGGCGACAGCGAGGGCAATGAGCCGCCCGGCCCGACCAAGCTCGCTGCCGCCCGCAACGTCCTGCGGCTTGCGCCGATGACGGCCGAGACCTTCCAGCGCCTCGGCATTGATGCGACGCGCAGCCCCGCCGACTTCGTCGAATTGTCGCGGCCGCGCGCCAGCCGCGCCCGGCGTGCCGCGACCGCCAAGGTGTTCGAACTTGTGGGGCAACGCCTTGCCAATGGCGAGCAGCGCCCGACGCTGGTTTATCGCCCCTTGCTCGAAGCCGGCATAGCGGGGCCAGACCCCGCCGAACAGGAACAGCAGGCCGTGCGAGAACTCGTCGCGCGCGGCGCTCCCGACGGCCGCCCCTGGCGGGTAACGCCGCCGACTGGTGCACCGCACCGGCTGGAGGGAGCCGTGGCCCGCGCCCTCGGCATCCCCAGCGCAGACGCCAGACGTCGCCTCGCCCAGCTTGTGGCGCGCGGCGTGCTCAGCAAGTCTGCCACCCCGCTGCCCGGCACCCGGCGACGCATCCAGTGCTGGACCGTGGCGCCGGACCGGTCGGCCCGCAACTAGCGGGCCGCCTCAGGGGAGCGGCACCCGTTCTGTGTGCGATGGCTCGGCTTCGGCCTTGCCGAACGTGCCCGGCATGTTGCCCGCCATCCACTCATAGGGATAGCCGAGCTTCAGCGGCATGGCATCGGTGAGCCGCTGGCGCACCTCGCCCGGCAGGTCGAAATCGCCGGCGGCAAGGTTCTCCGCCACCTGCTCGACCCGCCGCGCCCCGATGATCGCGGCGGTCACGCGTGGATCGCCGAGCAACCAGCTCAGTGCCACCTGGCTCGGCGTGACGCCCAGTTCCTGGGCCGTCGCGACCACGACGTCGATCAGCTTCAGCGCATCCTCGAACCAGTAGCGGGGCAGGGTCACCGCCGCCTGGATGCCGATGCGGGAGTTTTCGTCGGGCTTGGCCTGGTCGCGATATTTCCCCGACAGCAGGCCGGCGGCGAGCGGGCTCCAGCAGATCATGGCCAGCCCGAAGGCCTCGCAGGCCGGCAGGATTTCGCGTTCGATGTCGCGCCGCACCAGATTGTAGAGATGCTGCGCCGAGACCAGCGGCTCGTAGTTCTTCAGCGCCGCGACGCCATTGGTCTTGGCGATCTGCCATGCATAAAAATTCGAGCAGCCCAGATAGCGGATCTTGCCCGCCCGGATCAGGTCGTCCGCCGCGCGCAGCGATTCCTCGATCGGGGTATAAGGGTCGGGCCCGTGGAACTGGTAGAGGTCGATATAGTCGAGCCCCAGCCGCTTGAGGCTCGTCTCGCAGCTCTCGACGATATGCTTGCGCGACAAGCCGCG
>Ga0207657_10000792_pt1 | contig 33610 bp, 29 predicted proteins | sample KBSC33metaG_FD_184316 | JGI IMG/M metagenome (GOLD analysis project Ga0207657, IMG submission 184316) | Corn rhizosphere microbial communities from Kellogg Biological Station, Michigan, USA - KBS C3-3 metaG (SPAdes) (version 2) | ecosystem: Host-associated > Plants > Roots > Rhizosphere > Soil ...
CGTTGCCCAGCCCCAGCGCCATATGCGCGAGCACGCCCCACACGAAGATCACGACAAAAATAAAAAGCGGAATCACCGACCAGGTCACTTCCAGCGCGGTCGAGCCTTCGATCTGTTCGGATGCGACGCCTCTGCGGCGCCGGTAGCGCACCGCGAACACCGTAATCATGGTGAAGATGGCCAGACTCATGAGCGCAGACAACGCCACCAGAAAGATGAAGAGCGCGTCCACGCTTCCGGCAGTGGTCGAAGCCCGTGTTGGCCAAAGTGGAAAAGTATCGAACATAGTCAGTCGTCGGTCTTCAGTCCCCGGTCGTCAGCACTCCCAGTGTGGGGCGGGCGCCCTCGCCCGCCGCCTTAGACTTCAGGTCTTGCATACCCAAACACCTCAGCGCGCCTCATGCCCCCTGGGCCCCGACCCCAAGCGGATTAGGACAGTCATCAGAATCCCCAGCCCCAACAACGTTGCAATCCCCGCCAGCTTCAGAACTCGCGAAATAATCGCCCCGTATTTGCCGGTCGTGGGATCGTAGTGATAGCAGTACAGCAACACCTGGTCGGCCAGCGTGCCGATCTTGTTCTGCGAGGCCTGGATCAATCCCAGGCGCAAATCTTTGGGCGCATACTCAACGCCGTAGTAGTACTGAGCGATCTTGCCTTCCGGGGTAAGAATCATGATGGCGGTGGCATGCGCGAACTGGCCGGTCTTGGGATCGTACTGGTACTGAAAGCCGGCGGCCTTGGTCAGCGCGTCAATCGATTCCTGCGGGCCGGTCAGAAAGTGCCAGCCTTCGGCGGCTCCGGCGCGGCCGTAACGCTTCAGGAATTCGGCCTTCTTCCTGGTGGCCATGTCCGGGGTCTCGCGGGGATCGAAGCTTACGGTCAGGACATCGAACTCCTTTCCCACGTCGAATTTCAACACCCGCAATGCACCTTCCAGGCCGCTGAGCACCTCGCCGCAAAGCATAGGGCAGTTGTAATAGACCAGATTGAGGATCATCGGCTTTTTGCCGAAGTAATCTCCCAGGTGGACGGGCTTGCCGGTTTCGTCGCGGAAGCTGAGGTCCGCGGGAATCTGTTCATCCAGATGCTGCTCGATACCGACATTCTGCAGGCCGGGGGGACGCACATTGGCCGGTGGCGACATGATGCCCTTGGTCATGCCCTGGCCGAAGCAGGGCAGCGCCATCAGCCCCGCCACGAGAGTGGCGAGCAGAGTCCGCTTCGATATGGTTGCTATCTTCAGCATTGCTTAGTCGCTACAACAAACCCCAGCGGCTAAAGCCGCTCGAATCCCGAACTTCGTTCGGCACGAATAAAGTCGTGCCCTTCCCAAACCCGGCTTCGTTCGATTCACGCCCTTCACGGCCTTCCTATTGCCTTTTCTTCACGGGCTGGCGACTGGTGTCTGACCGCCGCGCCGCTTCTTTTACCGTGTTTATTTCCGATGGCGGAACCGTGCCGGCCTGCGGCCGGGTGGGAAGCCCGCGCTGCGCCAGCAAGTCCATGGCGCGGTCAATGGGAATCCGCACCACCCCGGCGGACTGATCGACCCAACCGTAACTGTGCAGCATCTGTTCTTCATGTAAGCGAAACTCATTGATCTCACTGGGCTCGTTGGTTTCCAGGCGCGGCTGGGGAAATTTCGCGATGTCGCCCCGCGCAACTGACCGCGTGTCCGTATGGGTCTGCTGCACCAGCGGATTCAGCGCGGGTTGATGGCGATTCTCCCGCGCGTCGAGGTAGCTGTACATTCCCCTCAGGGCGAGAGCCACCAGCAGACATCCGACCGTCAAACCTACCAGAAAGAGGATGACCGGTTTTGCCCCGAGGTCTTGGCGCTCAAACTCCGCTTCCTCGTTGTGCCCGTCGATGTGAATGTCGTCAGTCATCACTTAGTTGCTCGACTCATCTACTCGTGTGCCGCTTCCAGGACTTCGACCGCAAAAACGTCGTAGGCCGGCACCAGCGGCATCGCGCTGAGATTGCGGAAGAAGTACGCAAGCCACAATCCTCCCATTGCGATCGGGACCACGATGTCCAGCCAGGTAAGGTTGAAGGTCACGGAAAAGTTGGGCTCGACGATCCAGAACAAGTCCACGTATCGCATCAGCAAAAGCCACGCCGCCAGCCAGACCAGCCGCGTGATATCACGCTTGAACGGACGCGAAATCAGGAACACGAACGGCACCGCGAAGTGGAACAGCACCAGGACCAGGCCCACGTATCCCCAGCCGCCATTCAAGCGCCGCATGTACCAGGTGATTTCTTCGGGCAGGTTTCCCGCCCAGATGATGAGCCACTGCGAGAACGCGAAATAGGCCCACACCATGATGAAGGCGAGCATGAATTTTCCATGATCGTGCACCTGCTCGGGCTTGAGCAATTCCGACATGGGTTTGTAGCGGAAGAGGATCCGCTCAACCACCACGGCAAAACACAGCGCCGACAGCACCTGCCCGATCAGGAATGACAGGCCAAAGATGGTGGAAATCCAGCTGGGGTCAATGGACATGATCCAATCGATCGCGGCGAAGGTGATGGTAAAGCCGTAGAGGATCAGGCCCGGCCCGCTCAGGGCCTTGAAGCGCGCGCTGTTATCGCGCATGGGCGGATGGTCCTGCTCCGCCGACCATTTAGTCAGGAAGAAAGACAGTGCCCACCAGATGGCGAAATAGATCGCTGCCCGGATGATAAATCCATTTACCGAGAGATAGCTTCGCGTGAGTTCCTGCAGGTGTTCGCGCAGATGTTTGTCCGCAATACCCTCCAGCGGACGGGCCCAGATATAGAGCCGGCGTATTCCAAACAGCAGAGGGATGAACAACGCCACCATCAGCGGTACGCAGCGCATGGCCGCACCCAGGATTCTGCGAATGACCATTCCCCATGCGCCCTTGGTCAAATGGCGAAGCATGAGAATCGCCATCGATCCCAGAGTGACTCCCAGCCATGCCATGAAAGCCATTAGGTAGGCGCGGAAAAACAGGTCGGGCTGCAGCCATGCGCCCACGGCCGCGATCACTCCGAAAACTAATCCGACCAGCAACGACCGCTGTTGAATGGTCTTCACCACCGGCGGCGTCATCAGGTCGAGCTTGCTCATGGGAACCGCGCTCATTTCGGCTCCTCATGCGCAGGTTTGGTTTCGACCACGGGCAGCGTGGCGCCAGACCCGAGTTCCTCAAACCGCGGCGGCTCGGAGGGAACTTTCTGTCCCGCAGGAACGTCGGCGGCCGAGGCGTCCTGGCTCAACTGCAGGGCGCGGATGTAGGCCACGATGGCCCATCGGTCCCGGGGCGCGATTTGCGAGGCGTAGTCGGGCATGGCTCCAAAGCCGTTGGTGATTATGTCGAAGAAGTATCCCAGGGGCGCCTTGCGCAAACGCTCGATGTGATAAGAGGGCGGCTTGCGCGGAAAACCACGCGAGGGAACCACGCCGTTGCCATCGCCCATCCGGGAGTGGCAGGGCGCGCAGTAGATGTCGTAACGCTGCTGTCCGCGGGCCAGGACTTCCGCGGTGACCGGAAAGGGCATGTAGTCTCCGGGATTGCTGCCTATTTTTCCGGTATATAGATAGGTGTCTTCACGCAACTCGCCGCGGGCGACTGTGCCTTCCACCGGCGGCCGCGCCGAGCGCAGATCGGTATAGAAATCGCTGCGGGCAAAAGGCTTGAAGCGCGGCTGGTCGTGCATGTCCTGCCGGCATCCGGCCAGCAGCAGGACGGTGAGCAAGGCAAGGGTGGAGCAGGCCTTCAGGCCTGCAATATGCAGCCCTCTTTCCCGTGTCATCCTGAGCGGAGAGGGAAGATTCGCTTGCGAATCTTCTCGCGGAGTCGAAGGACCCCTATGAGCGGATGATTCAGCGGTTGGATAGAGGTCCCTCGACTCGCTCTCACCGCGCCAGCGCGGCTCGAGCCGCGCTCGGGATGACTCGTTCTCTTGGCGGGAGGGCAGCTCCGCCCCAGGACCGAAAAATTGGAAAGGACGATTAATCGGGCACCTCCGAGATGGAGCGCGGCCCAAAGCTTTCCAGCAGGCGGCGGACTTCCACCGGGTTGTATTTTGGATCGGAGGAGAACACGATCAGGAAAAACCTGTCTTTCGTCGCGAACGCGAAACGCGGAACATTGAACACGGGATGGTAGGGCATGGGCAGCCCGTTGAGCGCCAGCATGCCGAACACCGCGAAGATCCCGGCAAAGAGAATGGTCAACTCGAATGTCGGGACGATGAACGCCGGCCACGAATGATACGGCTTGCCACCCACGTTGACCGGATAGCTCACCACCGAAATCCAATACTGCATCAGGTATCCGCTGAGGCCACCGATCAGGCCGCCGATCAGCACGACCAGCGGCACTTCATCGTGATGGAACCCGATCGCTTCCGCCAGGCCCTCGACCGGGAAGGGACTGTAAGCGTCAATCCTCTTGTAACCGGCTTCCCGCGTGCGGTTGGCCGCATCCACCAACGAATTGACGGAATCGAATTCGGCCATCAGCCCGTAGGCTTTTGTGCGCTTCATTCCTTGACCTCCGCCTCGGGAAGCAAGGTCCGCATTTCGAAAATCGAAATCATGGGCAGGATGCGCACGAACAGGAACATGGCAGCGAGGAACATGCCGATGGTTCCTATGTAGGTCATCCAGTCCCAGCGGGTGGGATAGTACATACCCCAGGAAGAAGTGAGGAAGTCGCGGTGCAGGCTGACCACGACAATGATGAAGCGCTCCAGCCACATGCCTACCAGCACAACCAGCGAGACCAGGAAGAGCCACACCGGACTGCTGCGCAACTTGGAGATCCACAAAACCTGCGGAATGCCCAGGTTGCAGATCAGCAGCATGTAGTAGAAAAACGAGTAGGGCCCGTGCAGGCGGTTCCACAGCAGGAAAGCATCGTAGCGGTTCCCGCTGTACCAACCCATGAAAGCTTCAATGCCGTAGCCGTAGGCCACAATCAGCCCGGTGGCCAGCATCACCTTGGCCGAGTTCTGCAGATGCCGCTCCGTGATGAAATCTTCCAGCTTGTAAATCTTGCGAATGGGAATCGCCAGCATCAGTACCATGGCGAAGCCGGAGTAAATGGCGCCCGCCACGAAGTAAGGCGGGAAGATGGTGGTATGCCAGCCGGGCACGATGCCCACGGCGAAATCAAAACTCACCACGGTGTGGACCGACAACACCAGGGGCGTAGCCAGTCCAGCCAGCAGCAGGTATGCGGTTTCGTAACGATGCCAGTGCCGCGCCGAGCCACGCCAGCCCATGGCCAGCATGCCGTAGATGATTTTCTTCCAGCGTTCTTCCGAACGGTCACGCAGGGTAGCAAGATCGGGAATGAGTCCGATAAACCAGAAGAGTGCCGAGATGGTGGCGTAAGTCGAGACCGCGAACACGTCCCATACCAGCGGGCTTCGGAATTGCGGCCACACGTTCATGGTGTTGGGATAAGGAAAGAGCCAGTATGCGACCCAGGGCCGTCCCACGTGGATGGCGGGGAAAATTCCCGCGCAGGCCACGGCAAAAAGCGTCATGGCCTCGGCGAAACGGTTGATAGAGTTGCGCCACGATTGCCGCAATAACAACAGGATGGCGGAAATCAGCGTGCCCGCGTGCCCGATTCCGATCCACCAGACAAAGTTGACGATGGCAAAACCCCAGCCAATGGGGATGGTCACGCCCCAGATGCCGACGCCCTTCACGAACAGATAGCCCATGGCGAAGAGCAGCATCATGGTAAGCAGGAACATCAGGCCAAAGCCCACGAACCATGCGTTGGAAGTAGGACGAGTCAGCACGATCGAACTGATCTTGTCCGTGACCGAACCCAGGGTATATCCGGGTTCGATGACCGGCGCTCGTGTTTCTATCGGTTCGTCCATGATTTAGCTGTGCTCTGCTTCGAGTTCAGGATTCGGGTTGCGTATGTCCGCCAGGTACGTGGTGCGGGGACGCGTGTTCAGGTCCGCCAGCAATCCATAATTTCGTCCCTGCGCCTTCAGTTTTGAAACTTTGCTCTCGGGATCGTTGATGTTGCCGAAAACAATGGCGTTCGCCGGACACGACTGCTGGCACGCCGTTTGCAACTCGCCGTCCCGAATCTTGCGGTCCTCGCGTTCGGCATCGATCCGGTGTTCGTTGATGCGCTGCACGCAGTACGTGCACTTCTCCATCACGCCGCGGCTGCGCACGGTCACATCCGGATTGCGCATCATCTTGAACTGCGAAGTTTCCCAGTCCTGAAACAGCAGGAAATTGAAGCGCCGCACTTTGTAGGGACAATTGTCGGAGCAATAACGTGTCCCCACGCAGCGGTTGTAAACCATGTCATTCAGGCCTTCGCTGCTATGCACGGTCGCGCCCACCGGACACACCACTTCGCAGGGAGCGTTCTCGCACTGCTGGCACGGCACCGGCTGAAAGTAGGCTTTAGGATTGTCGCGATCGCCCTGGTAATAAGAGTCGATGCGAATCCAGTGCATGTGCCGGCCCAGCACGGTCTGTTCCTTGCCCACCACCGCAATGTTGTTCTCGGACTGACAGGCGACCACGCAATTGTTGCAGCCCACGCAAGCGCTCATGTCCACCGTCATGCCCCAGGCGTAGGGCCCGGCCGCATAGGGGTATGGCTTGTACAAAGTTAATTCTTTCGGCGGTTCTTCTTCGCGTGCGAAGTCAGGCTCTTTGCGGTACTCCTCGATGCTCGCGGTGCGCACCAGGGGACGTGCGCCAGTGGGCGTCTCCATGGTCTGGTAGCCCTGCGTGGATGCCAGCTTGTACGTGCCTCCAACCTTGCGTATCACAACGCCGCTGGTAAACCAGGGCGTCGCACTGGTGCGGAGCACGTAAATGTCGAAACCGGCGCCAGTGCCGACTCGTCCGGCGCGGCGGCGTCCGTAACCCAGGAAGACGGTGACGGAATTGTCGGGATGGCCCACCTGGATCCAGACCGGAGCAGTCACTTTCTTGCCATTGAGTTCAAGCTCGACCAGGTCTTCGGTTTTGATCCCCATGCGCTCCGCCATGGCCGGCCCCATCAGCACCGGGTTGTCCCAGGTGAGCTTGTTCATCGGCTTGGGCAACTCCTGCAGCCAGCCGTTGTTGGAGAATTGTCCGTCGTAGATGGAGGGATCGCGCCGGAAGTTGATTTCGATGGCCTTGTCGTCGGCCCGCGATGTGGCTGGGAAACTTGCGTTCTTGTTCGCAACCTGCTTCGCGGCGAATGTGGTGCCTTCAATCCAGCCGTCGTGGAGCGATTTTCTCCAGAATTCATCGAAGTCCGCGCCGGGATGCTGCTTCTTCCAGTAGGCCTGCACGATTTCATGGCCGCCGGTGTCGGCCTGCCCCGACAGCATGGAAACCAGTTCGCAGGCGCTTTTGCCCTCGTACAACGGCGCAATCAAAGGTTGAACAATGCTGACTGTCCCGTCATAAGCGCGCCCGTCGCCCCATGCTTCGAGGTAGTGGGCCTGGTTCACGTGCCATTGGCAGAGTTCCGCGGTCTCGTTCTGATAGAGGCCGAGATGCACACGCAGAGGAATGCTCGTGTTCTTGAGCGCATCAGCAAATCCGAAGTCTGCTGGGGCATCGTAGGCAGGATTTCCGCCCAGGATGATGAGGATGTCCACCTTGCCGCCGCGCATGTCGGCGACCAGGTCCTTGAGTGACTCGGCCTGGTTTATCGGGTTCGCATCGACCGGATCGGTGTAGAAAACCGTCTTACCGAGATTGCCCAGAGTTTGATTGATCCGGTGAACGAAAGCATGTACAACTCCCGGCTGGTGGTCCCCGGCGATCACCGCACTGGATCCGCGATGACTCTTGAGGTCGGCCAGCACCGCATCCAGGAATTTCTGCTGTTCCGCGCGGACCATGCTCCGGTCAGTATCGTCGCCGAGCATCATATCCAGCGCCCGCACGAACGATTCGATCTCAACCGCCCGCACCGGCAACCGGTGGTCGGCCTTGGCGCCCGTCGAACTGGGCGTGCTCTCCGCGACATACAGCCGGCTCATCTCGCCTGCATCGGGATTGCGGCGCTTGGCAAAATCGCGGGCATAGCGTGTGAAGCCGGGGAAGCCTGCGTACAGGAAGTCGGCGTCGAGCGAGAGGATGACGTCAGCTTTCGAAAGATCGTAACGCGTCTCAACCGGCTGCCCGAAGGCCAGCTTTGCGCCTTCGAGCACGTTGTCGCGATTGACCGGTTCGTACACATGCCACTTGGCTTGGGGATTCGCCTTGAGAAACGACTGCAACTGGTCCGCGAGCGTGGGCGAGGAAACGGTCGGAGTCAGAATGCGGATGCCTGCTCCCTGCAATCCTTTCTGAATATTCAGGGGCGCGCGCAGGGCCTCGACCAGCGATCCCCAGGAACGAATTTCACCCAGGTAGGTCACGGTCTGCGAGCGGTCGGGGTCGTACATTCCAAGGATCGAGGCTTGGGAGAAGATGTCGGTGCCGCCGAGACTGGCGGGATGCTGGTCGTTACCTTCAATTTTGGTGGGACGATACAGGTGGCTCTCGACCAGAACCGGGCTCGCGTATCCCCCTAGCGTGAATGCTGTGGCGAAAAACATAGGCCGACCGGGAACGACCTCTTCCGGCTGCTTAACGTATGGAACAATCGGTTCGAGCGGCTGCTTGGTGCAGGCGCTCATGCCGGCCATGGCCAGCGATGCCCCCATGAGTTTGAGGAAGCCGCGGCGCGAAACCGAATCCAGCCACTCCGACGCGCCCTTGGGAAATTCCCGGTGCAGCATTTCCTGAAAATCAGGGCTGCCCGCCAGTTCCTCGAGGCTGCGCCAGTACTCCGGACCCTGGGCCTCGGCAAGGCGGTCGCGGGCCGCGTCCAGATCGAGCGCGCCCTTCTTGCTGGGGCAAACGTCCTCGCGGCGCGGCTTTTCGGGTTGTTCTTCCATCTTCATGCTCTGCCCATGGAGGCCGGAGGTCCCCGCCCGGCCAGACGGGCGAGACGCCCGTCCTCCATCAACCAAACTCTACCGATGGCACGTCGAACAGCTGGTGATGTCCGTTACCGTGCGCAACTTGTACTTCTTCACCAGGTCCGTGCCGAGGGAAATCTGGTCGGTGTATTCCTTGCCATCGAACTCCACCGGCTTGCTGCTCGATGGCTGCTCGTAACGCATATTGAAAACCTGGTCGCGCGGGCGCAGATTCTTCTCCGGCGCTCGATGACACCCTAAGCACCATTCCATCTGAAGCGAAGCCTGGTTATACATCAGAGGCATGCGGTCCACCGGGCCGTGGCAGGTGTTACAGCCTACGCCCTTGTTGATATGAATGCTGTGATTGAAATAGGCGAAGTCGGGTAAATCGTTGACCCGGGTCCAGACCAGCGACTTCCCGCTCCGGTAACTCTCGCGCACCGGCTCGAGCAGGGCTGCGTTGGTCCAGATTTGCGCGTGGCAGTTCATGCAGGTCTTGGTTGGAGGAATACCCGCGAAAGCAGAAGTTTCGACCGAGGTATGGCAGTAACGGCAATCGATTCCCAATCCAGCCACGTGGTGCTGATGGCTGAAGGGCACCGGCTGCGGCCGGCGCACTCCGGCATACGTCACGTAGGGCGAGCGCTGAATCTCCGCCGCCGCCCAGAACAACGCCGCTACGACGAATATGGCGCCATAGATCGTCGCTCGCGAAAGTGTGTTCGTGCTGCGGTGAAAGATCTGCATCGAAAGAGGGCGTTTCGTGCCTCGGCGCCCCATGACAGGCGACCGGTTGGTGCAGCGTTAAGCGAAGCGGCATTAAGCCGCAAACCTGGCCAGCAATAAAACTGGAGATTATAGCAGGCCAAAGATTGTGGATGCACAATCGGAATTCCCGCCGTGGGGAAAAGTTCGCTTCTGCGAAATCGATCTGTGGCTCCGTGCGATAACGTACCGCCGGCTGCCCGATCTACTTGAGGTTCATCACCAGCAGTTTGGGTTCGGTCATTTCTTCGATGGCGTAGCGCAGGCCTTCGCGGCCAAGGCCGGAGTCTTTGACCCCGCCATAGGGCATGTGGTCGATGCGGAACGCGGGCACATCTCCGGCAATCAGCCCGCCGACTTCCAGTTCTTCGTAGGCATTGAAGATCAGCTTGGCGTCGCGGGTGAACAGTCCCGCCTGCAGGCCGTAGCGAGAATTGTTGATCTGCTTCAGGGCCTGATTGAAGTCGTCATACGGCTCAACCGTGACCACCGGAGCGAATATTTCCTGGCAATTTACTTTCATTTCCGGGCGGGTGCCGGTGAGAACGGTGGGCTCGAGCACTGACCCATGGCGCTGTCCCCCGCACAGCAGGCGGGCCCCGCCTCGCACCGCCTCCTGAATCCAGTCACTGGCGCGGACCGCATCGCTCTCGCGGATCAGCGGCCCCAGGTCGGTGGAATCATCCAGCGGATCTCCCGTCTTCAGTTTCTTCACGCCCTCCAGCAAATGGTCCGTAAACCTGGCAAAGGCGGAGCGCTCCACCAGAATGCGCTGTACCGAAATGCAGGTCTGACCGGCGTAGGAAAAGCCGCCCACCACGCAACGGTCAGCGGCATATGCCAGATCGGCGTCGCTGTGCACGATTACCCCGGCGTTGCCCCCAAGTTCAAGGACGACTTTCTTCTTCCCGCAATTTTTCTTGATCTGCCAGCCCACAGTCGCGCTGCCGGTGAAACTGATCAACTTGATGCGCTCATCGGTGACCAGCAGTCCGGCGTCGTCGTTTGAAAGAGGAAGCACATTCAATCCGCCGTCCGGCCAGCCCGCCTGTTGCACCGCTTCCGCCAGCAGCAACGCGGTCAGAGGAGTCTGGGGCGCGGGTTTCAGGACCAGGGGGCAACCGGCGGCAATGGCGGGAGCAACCTTGTGCGCCACCAGATTCAGGGGGAAATTGAAGGGAGTGATGCCGGCAATCGGTCCCAGAGGAAAGCGGCGCACAATGCCCCAGCGTCCGGCGGTAAACTCCTGCCAGTCGAGCGGCAGGTACTCGCCGTAAATCCGCGTGCTCTCCTCGGCGGCAACGTTGAAAGTAAAGATGGCACGCTCGACCTCGGTACGCGCGGCTTTGATCGGCTTGCCCGACTCTTGTGCCATGGTGCGGGCAAATTCCTGTTTGCGCTCGTAGATATTCTCCGACACCCGCCGCAGCACGCGCTGGCGCTCGAAAGCCGGAAGCCGCCGGGTGGTTCCGAAAGCCTTTACCGCAGCTGCAATCGCGGCCTCGGCGTGTTCCCGCCTGCCCTGGAAGACAGAAGCGATCCCGCTGCCGTCATACGGTGACCGGATCTCGACCGGGTCGCCTTCTTCGATCCATTTGCCATCGACAAAAAACCCTTGCGTGCCGGCCGGAGTCGCAGTCATCTGTGCCATGGCGTTATTTTAGACCTCCACCGGAAGTGGAATGTTAAATAACGGTGTGATTATAGACTTTTCGGAACCCGGCCAAGCCCATCGCCCGCCGCCCACGTATGGGCGGGTGTCCTCACCCGCCCGGTCGGGCAAAGCCCGGCCATGGTTTTTGCTGGCACCATTCAAAAGCCTGGCGAGCTGCGCTCGCCCGCCCAGGCGAGGGCGTCCGGGCCTACGTGGTTCGCTTAAGGGATAATATTTCCGCACAACGAGGAAAGCATCGCTTGCCGCACTCCATTCTGCAAACCAGCGAGTTGCTGCGCCAGGGCTCAGTCTCACCGGTCGAGCTCACGACCGCCTGCCTGGCGCGCATTGAAAAACTCAATCCCAGGCTGAATGCGTTCATTACGGTCACGGCGGAATCGGCCCTGGCGCAGGCTCGCCAAGCCGAAGCCGAGATACGACGGGGTGACTGGCGCGGACCGCTGCACGGCATTCCGCTCGCCCTCAAGGACTTGATCGACACCTCTGGGGTGCGCACCACCGCCGCCAGTTTCGTTTTCAAAGACCGCATCCCCCGGGACGACGCGGAAGTTGTTCGCCGCCTGAAGGCTGCCGGCGCGGTCCTTCTTGGAAAACAGAACCTGCACGAATTTGCCTATGGCGGCAGTTCCATGATCAGCGCTTTCGGCGAAGTGCGAAACGCGTGGAATCCGGAGCACATCCCCGGCGGTTCCTCGGGAGGCTCAGCCACCGCAGTCGCCGCCGGGCTGGGTTACGGCGCGATCGGCACCGACACTGCAGGCTCGGTCCGGGAGCCCGCAGCGCTATGTGGCGTCGTCGGCCTGAAGCCAACTTACGGAAGGGTCAGCACCCGGGGCGTGATTCCGCTTTCAACCTCTCTCGATCATGTGGGGCCGATCGGACGTACGGTAGCGGACGTGGCCGTCATTTTCGCCGCAATTGCCGGCTACGACGCTGCGGACAAGGCCAGCGTGAATGCTCCGGTTGAAGACTATGTGGCGGGACTGGGAAAAAATCTCCATCCGCTGCGCATCGGCGTGCCGAAGAAATTCTTTTTCGAGGATCTGGATAAGGAAGTGAGTTCCGCGATGGATCACGCGATTGCAGGCCTGGCAGCGATGGGCGCCGAAATCCGCGAGATAGGATTGCGGGTCCCCACCGACCGTACCCTGCAAAGCGCGGAGTCGTACGCCTTCCATGCCGGCTTCGTCGCTCGCAGCCCGGAACTCTACCAGTCGGAAACCCTGCGCCGGATTCGCACCGGCCAGAATGTCAGCCCGGATGTCCTGCTGCGATGCCGCGCTGAACTGGAACAGGCGCGCCGCGACATCGCGGCAGTTTTTGCGAACGTGGATGTACTGGTCACTCCGACTACGCCGATTCCGGCGCCTGCCATCGCGGAACTAGAAGAGAATCCCGATCTTCTCCGGCCGCGAGAACTGCTCCTGCTGCGCAACACGCGCCCGATCAACGTCTGGGGACTGCCGGCGATTTCCCTGCCATGCGGGTTCACCGAAGCCGGATTGCCCATCGGCCTGCAGATCATCGGACCACACTGCGGAGAAGCCCGGGTCCTGCAGGTCGCCAACTCGTATGAGCAGGCGACCGTCTGGCACAAACGCCAACCTCTGTCATGTTGAGCGAAGAATTGCGTTTCGCTTGCGAAACGCAATTCGAAGTCGAAGGCCCCCTATGTATTCCACGCACGTCTCAAGCTCGTTCGGTGCTTCGGCGCACTCAATTCGTGGTATAGCGGTGCTTCGACTGCGTCCGCTCAGCATGACAGTTAGTTTCCTGCCAATGCTTTATCCATGAATCCAGCTTCGTCGGCCTTCATTTTCTTCAGGCCGTCGGCGGGCAGATACACCATGTGTCCTGCATCGTAAGTGGCGAAGGAAATATTCTTTCTGTACTGCGGCCCCAGATTCAGGTGATCGATAGTGTAGTCAGCGGCGTAAAACGGAGTCGCCAGGTCGTAGAGGCCCTCCATCACCAGAACTTTCAGGTAGGGATTTTTCACGATCGCCTGGCGCAGCGCCGTGGCCGTGTCCGGGAATCCGGTGATGCCCGAACCCCAGTTCCAGGAATTCTCAAAGAAGTTTTGATCGGCGGGAAATACCTGGTAGGGCATATCGGTCTTGTAGCCCAGTTCTGTACGAACGTAATTGTTGAAAGCTGAGGTGAAAGGCGGCAATATCGCGGATTCAGTGGGATCGTAAAACGGCGTGTCCAGCAGTCCGCTCGGATCGGGTCCGGTGAAACGGCCGTCCAGGCGGCCCACGCGCAGTTTCTGATCGAGTAACAGATAGTGAGTGAACTTCGGCACGTCGATACGCAGGTTGGCCTGGTCTAAAACATCTTTACTCAAGCCAGTGTAGCGCGCCATCTGATCGATGACCTTTTGCCGCTCCTCCGGAGTAATCGCGTCGCCTTTGGCCAGCGCTTCGGCGTATTCGGTCGAGGCCCATTGCTCCGACTCCTGCCGCGCCTTGGTCATGTCCTGCATCAGGTCGGGCGGCAGTTTTTTGTGGTAACCCGCGATCATGGTGAAGCTGGGAATCAGCAGGATGTAAGGCTGGTCGTTACTCTTGGTGTCTTCGAGCGTTTGGAAGCTGAGCGCGGTCGAGAGCAGAGTGATGCCGTTGAAAGAAATGCCCTGGTCCACGAGATTGCCGGCGATGCCAGCGGCGCGCGTGGTCCCATAACTTTCGCCGAAGAGAAAGAGCGGTGAACTCCAGCGCTCGTAGCGCGTGAGATACAGCCGGATGAATTCACTGAAGGCGTCAATGTCGCCCTTCACACCCAGAAATTTCTTGGACAGCTCTGCGTTGGCGGCGCGGCTGAAGCCGGTTGACATCGCATCCACCAGGACCAGATCACTCTTGTCGAGCAGGGTATGCGGGTTGTCCGCGATGTGGTAAGGGGCGGGCGGCAGCAAACCATCGGGCCGCAATCCTACCCGCCGCGGCCCCAGCGCGCCCATGTGCAGCCAGACGGTCGCCGAACCCGGGCCGCCGTTGAAGGCAAAAGTCAGTGGACGTTTTTCCGCATCTTGTCCGTCCAGTGTGTAGGCCACGAAAAACATCTCGCCTTCGATCTTGCCATCGCCGCGCTTGAGCGGCAGCCGGCCTGTGGTGGCGGTGTACTTGAGTACTTTGCCGTCGAGCGCAATCTGGTGATGGGTCACCACCGGCGGAACTTCGGAGACATCAAATTCTTCTTTGTCCTTGTCAGTGCCCGGTTTGGGAGCCGCTGGCTTCTGCTCTTCGCCCGGATTGGCTTCCGGGGTCTTCTCGGCCGGCTTCTTCTCCTGATTCCTTGCGGCTGGCTCTGTGTTCTTCGTCTTCTTTCCCTTGGCTTCGTCGGTGGATGAGTTGGCCTGCTGCGCTAAGGCTCCTGCAACGAGGGCGCACAGCAAGGCAAACGTCACAATAAGGACACGCATGTATGGGGCTCCTGAACGGCGTCTGATTTGGTACCAAGCTTTGCGGATTTCCCGGCGGCCTTTCCATTCAAAAGCGCTGAACCGCAAAGAGCGCAAAGGACGCAAGAACAACAGACAACTTCCTAATTTACTGCAGGGCGACATTATACCCGGAAGACCACTTCATCCGCTCGCTCAACTCTTCCATGTTACTTTGCGTCCTTGGCGGTTAACGCCTGGACCGTTGAAACCGGCAACGACGGCTAAGAAATTCACACTTGCCATTTGTTACAGCGCAGGGACGAGTTGCTAAGATGTTGCGGTGCCCTTGAAAGCTCCCCGGAAGAAACCAGGCAAAATTCTGCAGGCGGATTCTCTTACATCCACTCCCTGGCTGATCCACGGCTTCAGCACGAGGCCGGGCGGATTTTCCAAAGTCTATGGCGGGAGAAGTCTGAATCTTGGCTTTACCCGGGAGGATTCGAGGCGCGCCGTGGAACAAAATCGGGCCACCTTCCTCCGCCAACTCGCAGCCGTCAGGAAGGGGCGCGAGTTGCCCTTGATCACCGTCCGGCAGGTCCACTCTGACCTAATTCATTGCGTTTCTGAAATTCCGCAGCCAGCTCTGACCGGCGACGGCCTGATTACCCGGACCCCCGGTCTCCTGCTGGCAATTCTCACCGCCGATTGTCTGCCAATAATTTTGGTGGACACAAAGCGCCGGGCCGTGGGAGTCTTCCACGCGGGCTGGCGGGGAACGGCGAAGCGGATCATGGAGAAAGGCGCCGGCGAGATGCAGCGCTGCTTCGGCACGCGTCCCGGCGATCTCAAGGCGGCCATCGGCCCAGGAGTCCATGGATGCTGCTACGCGGTCGGCCGGGAAGTGCGGACCCAGTTCGAATCCCAATTTGAATATGGCAGCAAACTGTTTCGCGAGGTCGAGGAGTCAGACCCGGTCCGCGAGAAGTATCCGCTGCTGTTTCTGACCGCCCGCGCCCCCGGCCACAGCGAGTTGCCCAAAAAGATTTTTCTCGATCTGGTGGAAGCCAACCGCCGCCAGCTCATGGCTGCCGGAGTGGCGGCGAAGAACATCAGCGCGTCGCCGCTGTGCACTTCATGCCGCACCGATCTGCTGTTCTCCTATCGCGCGGAAAAGGGAGTGACGGGCCGCATGATGGCGGTGGCAGGAATTCGCCCGTGATTCACGGAGACTGACGTGAAAGACTTCGGCAGCAAAAGTTTTTCTTTGCGATCTTTGCGGTTTTGCTTTGCGTCCTTTGCGGTAAAAGAATTTAACCGCAAAGGACGCAAAGGACTCGCCAAGGGCGCAAAGGTGGGGCTCATCGGATTGTTGTGGCTTGCCGCGCTGCCTTTTTGCGGGGCGGAGGGCCCTGTATCAGAAGAACAGATCAATCAAATCTTTGCTGAGCTCAAGTCGGATGGCGGCCCCGGCGGTGCCGTGCTCGTCGTCAAGAACGGACAGGTTGTGTTCAAGCACGGTTACGGCGTAATTGATCTGCGCTCCCGGCGGAAGATTGACGGGCACACCAATTTTCGCCTGGCGTCGTGCACCAAGCAGTTCACTGCGATGGCCGTCATGCTGCTGGCGCGCGATGGCAAGCTGCGCTACCAGGACCGGCTCACCGACATCTTTCCCGACTTTCCGGAGTACGGGAAATCCATCACCATCCGCAATCTTCTGAACCACACCTCAGGCCTGCTCGACTACGAAGATCTGATGGCGAAGCCCGCGGCCGGCACTCCGCCGGAAAATATTCCACAGATTAAGGACGTCGGCGTGCTGCAGTTGCTGAAAGAACAGAAGACCACGAAATTTCCTCCCGGCACCCGATGGGATTACAGCAACTCCGGCTACGCCGTGCTGGCCATGGTGGTGGAAAAGGTGTCAGGCCAGCCCTTTGGCGATTTTCTTCACGACCGTATCTTCGCCCCTCTGGATATGAAGCAAACCGTGGCCTACGAGAAGGGCAAGAACACCGTGGCCCACCGTGCCTATGGCCATACTCATGACGGCCCCGCCTGGCGCGAGATGGACCAGAGCCCGGCCTCGGCGGTCCTGGGCGATGGCGGGATCTATTCCTCGCTCGACGATCTGGCCAAGTGGGACCGGGCGCTCACGCATAACACTCTACTCAGTGAGGCCGAGATGGAGCCGGCGATCATTCCGGTAAAAGTGCCGGATGGCAGCGTGCAGGACCCTGACGGCACCCCGGCCGCCTACGGCTTTGGCTGGTTCCTGAATCCATACAAAAATCGCAGCCGCATGTGGCACTACGGCGAAACCGTGGGCTTTCGCACCACGATTCAACGCCTGGTGGACGACAAGCTCACCATCATCGTGCTGTGCAACCGCGATGACGTAGTTCCCGCTAACCTGGCCCTGAAAGTTGCCGATCTTTTCCTCAGGGCGAATCCTTGAGCATTGCAGTAAGATTCGAACGAACTCCGCAGACGCTGCGTAGCGCCGGCATCTTGCCGGCTGTCTCGAGGGCGTCTCGCCCTCGGTTCGTCGAGCAATACACGCCGCCCAGCCGGAGGAACCGGAGAAGCCAGGGACAATAGAGATGCCCATGTCTGAAGTAGTCGAAAAGGCCCCGGGCGAAAGCGCGAACCCGGCGCCCAGTTCCAGTGATGCGCCCGCGGTCGAGGTCTATGCCGTCTATGGCGTCGAGCCCGAGATCCAGGCCTACGCCATGGCCAAATACTCGCGCTCGGCGCTTTCCATGAAAGAGTCGCTGCGCGAGATTAGCCAGCAGAAGGCGGAGAAATTTCTCAATACCTTCTACTTTCAGTACGGCCACCGCTCCATCGCCGACCTGGCGCACATCGCGCTGGCCATCGAGCGCCTGTCCATTCTGGCCGCCATCGCCGTGGCCGATGAGCAGCGCTGGGACGGCCAGGAACGTTCCACCCGCTACCAGGACTTCAAAAAGAGCGGCTACTACGTCCCCGACTTCAGCGAAGCCCGTGTGGCGGCGGGCGACTCGCCCGCCCCGGTGTCCGCGAAAGATTTCTATCGGCAGACGATGGATTCATTATTCGCGGAGTACGAAACTTTGTCGGACCGGATGTTCCTGTACCTGGCCAGCATCACGCCCAAGCCTGACGAAATGAAGCAGGACGCCTACGAGCGCACCCTGCGGGCCCGCGCTTTCGATATCTCCCGTTACCTTCTGCCGCTCGCCGCCAACACTTCGCTGGGAGAGATCGTCAACGCGCGCACGCTCGAAAGCCAGGTGTCGCATCTGCTTTCTCATACTCACAAGGAGCTCCGGCAGTTGGGAGAACTGCTGAAACGCGCCGCGACCTCACCTGCATACAACGTGAACCAGGACTCGCTGCGGGAGCTGGTCGAGCAGATTCGCGCCGCTTCGCCGGAGTTGGGCGCACGCGCCGAGCAGGAATTGTTGCGGGAGGTCCGCGTGGCCCCGACGCTGGTGAAATACGCCGATCCCAACCAATACGAGATCGAGACCCGGCGGGCGCTGCGGCAGGTGGCCTCCGAATTAATGGGCGATTTGCCTATCGCCCCGGCACCGACTGTTGACCTGCTGGAGGAAGAACCTCTCGAAGTTGAACTGGCAACCACGCTGATCTACGAGCACAGCCACTATTCCTACCGGCAAATTCGCCAGGCGGTACAAGCCGCGGGCGAAGCCATCCGCCGCGAGATCATCGATATGGGGCTGCGCCATCGCGGCCGCCATGACGAGATTCTCAGGGCCTTCTGCGCCGGGCAACAGTTCCGCTTCGACATCCTGATGGATATCGGAGGTTTCCGCGACATGCACCGTCACCGCCGCTGCATCCAGATCGGCCAGGAGTTCACCACCAGGCATGGCTACGACGCGCCAGCGGAACTGGAAGCCTCAGGCGCACGGGGAAACTACGATAACGTGATGCAGCGCACCGCGAGCGCGGTCGAGCAACTGGCTGCTGGGGCAGCAGCCGAGGCGCGGGAGAATTCTCAGTACGCAATTCCGCTGGGCTTCCGCAAGCGCACCCTCTTCAAGATGGATTTTGCCGAGGTGGTTTATATCTCCGAGCTGAGGACGGGGCCGGCGGGCCACTTCTCATATCGCAATGTGGCCTATGCGATGTATGAAGCGGTGGCCAGGAAGTATCCTGCGCTGGCGAAATATTTGAGGGTGCATGACGTGAAGGAGCCGGTGGACTTGCTGAAGCGATAGATCCAAGCCCTGAGATCAATATCAAGTTCAAAGGCCGCGGGCGAGGGCGCCCGCGCCACACTCTGTCTGGATGGGGTAACCGGCAACTCCTCACCCCTGGTCAAAAAATACTTAGTTCATTCTGAACTAAAGTACCCTAGCCAATTCCGAGCTACGCCTAGATGATAGTTACTTCCGGTCCTGCCCGGATCCCAAAGAATATTGCCGGATTGTCTTATGCCTGGTGCTTGTATCCACGAGTTTTTCTGGCCGCTGCGGGGGGCTGACGGCCACTATTACCAGGTGTGTCGTCTGTGCGGGGCCCAGTGCGAATATGACTGGAAAAACATGCGGCGGGTGACCGTGGATTCGATGGATACAGCGGAAAACTCCGCTGACACGCAGCCCCAGACTCAGCTGAAAGACCTGCCTTGCCTCAGGCTGCTGGTCGAACTGGAGCCGGCACACCGGCTTTTCCTGCGAAACCTGTCCGACACGCTGCGCTCGATTCCGCCGCGGGCCCACGAATTCCGATCTTTGTCTTTCTGGCGGGAGGTCCTGTTCGACTCCGGCCTGCCCTGGCGCCGCTTTGGACAATCGCTGCTCGGCCATGCGGTCGTGCTAGCCCTGATATTGACCCTCTCGCACTCGGGGACGCTAGAGCAGCCACTGCGGCGAAGCCCCTTTGAAAATACCCACCTTACCTATTACAAGCCTGACGGGTCATATCCAGCGCTGCGCGGCAACCCGGCCCCGGTGCAGCGAGCTTCCCGGACGCAGATTGACTCGGCGCGTCGCGGCTCGATCCGGGTGGCGCCCGAGCGCGCCCAGGCAGCCCTCAAGGCGCCTGACATCAAGCTGAAGGGACCGGGGCGGCCCAACCTCGTGGCCCCGAATATCGTGGCCTCGAACCCGGTCCTTCCGGCGATGCCGCTGGCGTCCACCGGGTCATCGCGATTCAGCGGACCTTCGGGTCCAACTGCGATCGTGGCACCGCCGCCCGAGGTAACCCAGGGGACATCGCGCCGCCTCGCTTCGCTGCAAGCCTCCGGCGTCGCCCCCGCACCTCAGGTTGGAATCGAATCCTCAAGGCATGTGATGACCGTGCCCGGTGCCGGCGTGGTGGGCCCGCCACCCGTTTTGCAGGCGTCAGTACGCAGTGTTGGGGACATGAATATTGGCCCAGCCGCAGTGGTCGTAGTCGCGCCCGCACCGCGCTTGCCGGTGGGCGAGCAGCGCACAATTTCGGGAACGCTCCAATCGGGGCCGGGCGGCTTGGCGGGCCTGGTCGTGCCGCCTCCCCCTTCGATCGCTGGCTCGGGAGCTCATGGTGGTGCTCGCGCGGGCATGTTGTCCGGGACCGGGTCCAGCGTGGTGCCGCCTCCGCCATCGGCGCAGGCGTTTGAGAACGCAGACAGCTCTGCTGGAGCTGGACGCGGCGGTTCGTTGTCCGCCACTTCGCTCTCGAGCGCCGGCGTGCAGGCGGTGCCGCCCCCGCCATCCCTCGGGGGGGCAGGCGGTTCCGGAGCAGGTCAGCGCGCGGGATTGTTTTCCGGCGCTGGTGCCGGTAACGGCGTGCAAGGCGTGCCACCCGCTCCCTCCGTCGGGGAGGGGGGAAACTCCAGCCGGGGGGGACGCCAGATGGCGATGGCCAATGCTCCCGCCCTGGCGCCTGCGCCGCCGATCACTGACAACCCGCGGCAGCGGCCTGCGGCCGTCCGCGAACCGCCTACCCAGGAAATGCCTTTGCGCCTGATTGGCTTGGCCATGGCGCTGCCCAGCTCGTCTTATTTTTCGAATTACGAGGTTTACATTGCCGAGAGACGCTTGCGCAAAAATCTGACAGAACTGGTCAAGCTGGTTTATGTCTATCTCCCCTATCAGCGGCGACTCTCTGAGTATGGTGTGGACAACTCGAAAGTGTACAAGCTGCTGGTCAGCCGGGACCGTAGTTGCGACGAATCCCTGATGCAGATGACCTGGCCAGAAACCGACCCTCACCCGGACGCGCACAATGCCGCCGATGCTCCCGGCCTGAGTGCCGCCGACAAAAACGGCACCCTTCCCTGCTACCGCACCACCGCCGACGATTACCGCAAAGCGATCGCACGCCGCTAGATTCGTACTTTGCATCCCTTGAGACCAGGGCCCTCACCGCGATTACGAAGGTTATGTAAAGCTGTCAATGCCGCTTGTTCCCTACGCCCGCTCTATCCTTAAATAAAGTAGGGGCGTTATGAAAAAAGTGTGCATGCTCGGGTTGGTGCTGTTGTCTCTTGGCACGCTGTCCCTCGCGCAAGACAAAGTGTTCGACTGGGTCCGCGCCAGCGATGAAGTTTCACAGCTCGATCCAGCGGACTACCACGCCGGCCGCGTCTATCGCCCGGGTGCGGACGGTGGCGGCATGCACGTTGACATTCAGGCCAGGCGGCCGGTAACCATCGCTATGGCGTTTGCCAGCGACTGGAATGCCTGGCAGCAGCATCCGGAGAGTCAGGCAGCCCCTGAGTTTCGTTGCCTGCGTGAGCACGTGACCAGCACGACGTACGAGTGCCACATGCCGCCGAACCGGCCGATGGTGCTGCTTATTCGCGACGAACGAACCCCCGATCGCGCCATATTGACAGGCATTGGAGTGGTGCTGGGCCGCGGCGCCCCCCGGCAGTTCATCTCGCCCAATGAAGTGATGGTCACCTACTATAGCTGGACGTGCGTACAGAATTGTATCCAGCCTGAGTTCCAGTGGTTTTCTCTGGTGAAGGAGAAATATGAGCTGACCTCCGTGCCGAAAATCTACAGCCTTCTGACTCCGGAACGCGATGGGCAGCAGGTGAATGTCCGGGTAAAGGCTCCGATCCCCATGACGATCGCGCTCTTGCCGTCCGAACTCGCCGACCAGGTGTATGACAACCCGGCAACGCTCGCCTCTGCACTGTCCAAGACCTCATGCAAGCAGCGCGGAGTTCAATCGCTCAGCTTCGACTGCACGGTTAACCTCGCCGATGGACGCCAATCGCTGGTGGTGGTTCCAGACACGGCCAGGATCCCGCACAAGAAGGCTGAAATCCAGTTGCAAACGGTGAAGTGCGCCGCCAACTGCGACCTGCTGAACAAGTAAGACTATGCTGTCCTTTCGGAGCCATTGGAACAGGCCGGGGTGCCCCATTTCTCGCCTCTTTTGCGAGAAATGGGACTTCGTCCCGGACGACAACTGAACGCCGCCCCCGCCACGCCGATGCAGCCCGGCTCCGTCCCTCCGGGCGCGATGGCCTGATCACCTATGCACAATGTCATATCCGCCATCTTGTTCCGGGCCCTCCAGCAGCTATTCTTGGAATCGTAAGCAACCCGTTCCAGGATGACTGGACGCATAGGGAGGAAGAATGAGCGAGCACTACCACGATGTCGGCGATCTGCGGTTTCTCAAGGAGATGGGCAAACTCGCGCCCACGGAGTTCAACGCCTGGCTCAGCCTCGATAACATTGTTCGCCGCGAGGACGGCGCCATTCCGAGAAAATATCGCGAGCTCATCGCCTTGGGCGTCGCTTTCACGACCCAGTGCCCCTATTGCATTGAAGTGCACGTAAAGGGCGCGAAAGCGGCAGGCGCGTCTCGCGAGGAAATCACCGAAAGCTCACTGATTGCAGCCGCCTTGCGCGCGGGTGGAGCGGCAACCCACGGCGCCATGGCGTTGAAGTTCTACGACCAGGCCTGAATTAGTGTTCTTTGATTAAACGGAGGTGTGTCATGAACAGGAAACGTGCCCTGCAAGTCGTTCTGACCCTGGTGGGCCTGATCTTCCTGGTCGGCGTGTACCCACTCATGATGTTCTTGTGGCCGAGTGGCTGGCGCTGGCAGCCGAACCAGCCGGAATATGAGCAGATGATTCTCGGAGTTTACGCCACGCTGGGCGTCTTTTTGCTGATCGCGTCCCGCCGCCCCGCGGAGCATCGCAGCCTCATTGCCTTTGCGGCGTGGTCGAGCCTGGTCCATGCCGGAATCATGACGGTGCAGGCGTTGTCGAATGCAGGCGAGCACGGGCATCTTCTGGGCGATGTCCCGGCGTTGATCATCGTAGGCATCGCGCTGATCGCGCTGGCGCCGCCGAAACCGTTGCGCCAATAGTGCGATGCCCGGGCCTTTAGGCGAGCTGGCCTGCATCGACGTGATGGGGATTTGTCCAGGTGCATTTTCCGCCCCAGCTTGACCTGCAGACGGGTGCACCCGCCCAGCACCAGCAGCGAGACCATCCCCAGGCAAGCCGCCCAGCGCCTGCGCCGCGCGGGCTGGGGAAAAGAGGGTAGAACCAAAGCATTGAGCATGAGACGTCTCCGGCAATCTCGCGGTGCGAGATGCCGTGATAAATCCAACACACAATAAGGCCCCATGTTGTGTGCTGCATTCCACTTGTACGTAAAGTTTTGTGGAGACGGCAAGGCGATTGCGCAATCAGCTGCCTCCCACCCTTCGCAAAAAGCGCAAAGGATGGGCACCCGCCTGGCGGGTTGAACTTGCGAAATCGACAATGGGCTTCGCTTCCAGCGGACCCAAACGAAATGTCCCCCACAACAGTGCTGATCCCGGACATCCCTGCCCAGCTGGCAGCAGCCTCGTTCCTACGATTGCGCAAAAAAACGCGCAAGGATGGGGCAGCCACTTTTCACCAGGGATAAAGAAAAGAAAGATAGATAGACGTGGAGCCGCGCTAGGTGTACATCACCTTGCGGTCGCCCTTCACGATGCGGCCGACGGTGAAGGCCTTTTCTCCCGCGCGCTCCAGCACGGTCTGGGCTTTCTTGAACTTTTTCGACGGAACCACCAGCAGCATTCCCAGTCCCATGTTGAAGGTGCGGAGCATCTCGTCCTGCGGGACGTTGCCCAGTTGCTGCAGGTGCTCGAAGATCGGCGGCACTTGCCAGGATCCCATTTCGATGACGGCGGCCACGCCCCGCGGCAGGACGCGCGGCAGATTTTCGGTGATGCCGCCGCCCGTGATGTGGGCCATGGCGGAGACGCACTCGCCGTCCACCAGGCGCTTGATGGCCGGCCAGTAGCTCTTGTGGGTGCGCAGAAGTTCGTTGCCGACTTTTCCCTTGAGTTCATTCACGTATGAATCCAGGGTGTATTTGCCGACTTCGAAAAGCAGCTTGCGGGCCAGCGCGTAGCCGTTGGTGTGCAGGCCGTTTGATGCGAGGCCTAGAATTACGTCGCCGACTTCGACCGTCTTGCCGGTGATAATGCGCTCGCGCTCGACCGCGCCCACGATGAATCCAGCCAAGTCGTACTCGCCATCCGGATAAAAGCCCGGCATCTCGGCGGTCTCCCCGCCAATCAGAGCACAGCCGTTATGCTTGCAGGCGTCGGCCAGGCCTTCAATGACTTTCTCCGTGACTTCGGGTTCGATCTTGCCGGTGGCCAGATAGTCCATGAAGAAGAGGGGCGTGGCGCCCTGCACCGCAATGTCGTTGACGCAATGATTGACCAGGTCGGCGCCGATGGTGTGATGCACGTCCATCTCGAAGGCGATCTTCAGCTTCGTGCCCACCCCATCCACGCTCGACACCAGGATCGGGTCCACCCACTTCGCCTTGTCCACCGCGAACAGGCCGCCGAAGCCGCCGATTTCGCTCAGGACACTGCGGGTAAAGGTCTTATGGGCGAGATACTTGATCCGCTTTTTGGTGCGGTTGGCGCGGTCAATGTCCACCCCGGCGTCGGCGTAGGTGACGGCGGTCTTCGAGGGATCATGGGCCACGGGAGTGAGTGCGTCTCGTTTATGTGGGGATTGGCCCGGCGTCGCTAACCGGGCAATCGGGGATTGTAGCACGGTCTCGGGCGAGGAAATTCAGAGCGCGCGGCAAAACCGGAATTCCGGAATGTGGCTCGAGGGAACGGAATTCCGCGGGAAGAAAGCGCAGAAAGCGATCCTGAGATGGCGCGGCCGTCCGCCGTAGCCACGGATCCGGACCGGGATGCCGACCGTCGGATTCCAGGGTGCGTCTCGGCACGGAACCCTGGACGCGTCGTGGAAGAGCGGCGCTTCAAGCGCCGCGTCTCGGAGAGCAGAGGCCGGACTTCAGCCCCAGTGGCGCCACCGGGCCTGAAGGCCGATGGGTGTGGCGGGCGCGAACGCGGCCCTGAAGGGCCGCTCTTCCACAACCCTGCTCCGCGACACGGCTGCACAAAAACGCCCGCAACGCAGCTCGTCCACAACCCGAGCCGAGGTCGAAAGATGAAAACCGCGCAGACACACGACTGGGGGCCAACCAGCCAGCCCGTACGATTCATGGCTATTGCGTGATGTAGGCCGAGACGTAATAAATCAGCACACCGAACAGGGCCAGCCCGGAAACCGCGTATGCGGTCAGCACCCAGAAATTGCGTCCCTCGTGGTGCGTCGCGGTAGTTGGTGAACTGGCGGTGGTCGAACTCCCTAGGGCTCGATTCTCCATGAATTCCTCCACGGACAAGGTGGAAAGCAGACGCGGCTTGGCGTCCCGGCTGCCAGAGCAGCCCTGATGCGGCGCATGTTACTACGAGTAAAGGTCCCCTGGCACAGAAAAATCACGGTGCAAGGTGTCCGGGAGGCCGGCCGGGGCCTTTGCCGCCAGTCCATCAAGAGCACAAACAGCTGTAAATGGAGCTACCCGCGCGGATTTCCCTGCCAATCGCCTTGCTCAGATCGGTGGCATGAACGATAGCCGTCTGTCCGGCGGCCCCCCTCGAGGAAGACATCGCACGGAGAACCCCTGCCGCTGGGGAAACAACCGCCATGTGAGCAATCCTGATCAGTAAAACGATGGGGAGTGCCGAATACTGTTAGCTGGTTCCTCACGGAACCAACTTTTCGAGTGGTGCTCGAGGATGAGCAGAGGAGGTGACTATGCTTTGGACTATTTGTGTGGTGCTTCTGATTTTGTGGCTTCTGGGCTTCAGTCTGCATGTGGGTGGAGGTCTGATCCACCTGCTGCTGGTGGTTGGACTGGTGGTTTTGGTCATTAATCTGTTTAGCGGCCGCCGCAGCGCGGTCTGACCGGACCTGATTTCATCGCTGGGTCAATTGTGGTTTGAGGAGGCAGAAAATGTTGAGCACAAAGAATTGGATTTATCTCGGATTGATCGTGGCGGCGCTGGTGATTTTCATTCCGCGCAGCGCTGCGCAAACTATTTCGTGTTCGTCCGACGACGGCAAGCGTCATTATTGTTCAGCCAACGGACCAGGGCGAGCGCAACTGGTGAGACAACGTAGCGAGTCGGCTTGCACGGAGGGCTACAGCTGGGGATCCGACAACCGCGGCATCTGGGTGGACCACGGCTGCCGGGCTGATTTCGCGATGGATGGCCGAGGTGGCAGGGATCGAGATGGAGACCACGATCGGGACTACGACCGGGACCGGGACCGCGCCCAGGACGGATATCACGGCGACAATCACGGATACGGCTCGGGGCAGGTAATCTCGTGCTCGTCGGATGATATGCACCGGCACTATTGCCCGGCTGACACGCGAGGCGGCGTGCAACTGGTCAAGCAGAATAGCGATTCGTCATGCCGGCAGGGCCGCAGTTGGGGCTTTGATCGGCGCGGCATCTGGGTCGATCACGGCTGCCGGGCTGATTTTCAGGTTGGGCGGTAAGGGCTAACACACCGCCATTTGGGCTCGATAAGCGCAGGCATCCTGGGGACGGGATCGGGTGATCCTTCCCCAGGGGGCCCGCTAGACGCCCGTCCACCAGCCAGTGGGACAAGCCTGCGCCCCGTTCTCGAACCGCCAGAGCAAAAGACTACTTGTTTGTATCACCCGCCCCCAACTGGAGATTGGATTCTCCGTCCAACGCTGGTTGAAATTGGGACACATCTCGCGCCATCATGTGCACGTCGGTAGGTTTCGGCCAGCCGGAACCGCAAGGCAAATGGCGCATTGATTTTCGCATTCTAGCCGCTAACTGCCGAGAACAAGCAGTTACAATCCTGACCAGGGTAAACAGCCAATGGCGGGATGGAGGATTTCCAGCCGCAAGTCACCAGCGCCGCAGAAGGTAACCACCGGCCGCTTCGAGATCGAGCGCGACGGAAAAGTAGCCTACCTGGAATACACCATGACTGGAAGTGTGCTCGGACTGATCCATACCGAGGTCCCCGCCGAATTGCGCGGCCTGGGTCTGGCGTCCTCTCTGGCGGAGACCGCGCTCCAGTATGCGCTCAAGAACGGATTGAAGGTGGACGTGATTTGCCCCTCGGTGCTTGATTACCTCGCGAAACATCCGGAGTATTCACACCTGGTCTTGCGCTGACGATGAGCTCTGTACCCTGCCCGCGATTCGATTGAGCTAAGCGGCTGGTGCTGTGTGGCCATGCCCCCGATTGGGTTGGTGGGAGGCTTTTTCAGGCATGGTCAGCGGTACCGTGGCGGTGACGCAAGTGCCTTTACCGCCGCACTCAACTCTGAGGTGACCGCCCAATTCCGCAACGCGCTCCTTCATTCCGCCCAAACCGACTCCGACTCCTGCCCCGGTATGGTGAAAGCTGGCAAGCTTTTCGGAGGGGATACCCCTGCCATAGTCTCTTATCGATATCACCGCATTCTGATCGTCTGAGTGCAGGCGTATATCTACAACAGAGCTGCCCGAATGCCGGAGAACGTTGGTCAAACTCTCTTGCAGCACCCGGAAGAGTACAAGCTCGGCCGCCTTCGTTAACCGTGGAGCGGGCGACAGTTCCATGTGCACTTTGATTCCACTGCGCTGGGTGAATCCGTCCACATACCATTGCGCTGCGGACGAGAGTCCGGCCTCGTCGAGCATAGGCGGATGGAGAACGTACGAAGTGGTGCGTATCTCCTGCAGCGCCTGATCGGCCAGCCCGTCAAGATCGTTCAGCAGTTCGGTCGCCTTCGGAACGCTTGCCACCAATTTCCCCAGCGCTGCCAATGCCAGTTTCAAGGCGCTGAGAGTCTGCCCCGTGCTGTCGTGCAAATCGCGGGCAACGCGACGACGCTCTTCATCTTGAAGGCGAAGCACACGACCCGATAGTTCACGTAGCTGCACTTCCGTTTTCTCGCGGACCTCCACCTCCGACTCCAGGGTCTCCACCATTTTGGCGAGATCCTGGGTGCGCTCCTCGACCTTGTGTTCCAGGCCTTGATGGACGGCTCGCAACTCGGCTTCCAATCGTTTCAGGTCGGATAAATCCACTACAAAGCAGAGCGTCTCCAGCGGTGACAGGCTGAGCACGGTGCCCCCGATGAGGATGGGCACGCGACTGCCATCTTTACGTATGTACTCTTTCTCAAATGGTGTGCAAGACCCCGTCAGCTTGAGTTGCAATACCGCGTGCTCGTCTTTCGAAGCGCACTCGGGCGGAGTCATGCTCTCCCAGTTAATCGCGCGTCGCTCCAGGTCATCTCGGCTGTAGCCGACCATATTCAAGAAAGCATCATTCGCTTCGGTAATCCTGTCCATATTGGTGCAGACAACCGGGATTATGTTGGATTCGATGAGCCTCCTGAACCGGAACTCGCTTTGTTCCAATTTTGCCTTGGAACGACGGCTTTCTTCCCCGAGCGCGATGATGAAACCAGAAAGAATCAGAAAGACAATCATCCCGACTACCTGAGCTCCCGGATTTGTGAGCGCGAAGGAGCCAACAGTCGGTACAAACCAGTACCACGTCCCCAGCAAAGTTGTCAGCGTGGCCACGATGGACGGGCCAACTCCGCAATACCAACCCGAGAAAACCACTGCCGCTGAGACCGTGAGATAGGGGTAGTTCGCTCCCAGCCAGAGAGAAAGTATCTGCCGCAGCAGGAGAACAACGAATGCAGCCAGTAAGGCGAGCATGTACCGTATTGCCGCCGGTTGGCTTCTGACCTGAAAGGTGGGGAACCTTGTCATTTTTCACCTGCGGCCTAAAGAATGAACACCCGGGCAGCTCCGAAGACGTAGTCCAGCGCTAGTTTATTGAAAAGGAAAACGTACTTCCAGGCTGTGACGCCGCTCACACGCGATAGTGAGCGAGCTTAGGCCGATACAACGGTGTATCAGGTGATTGCACCAACACCCGGGTCAACGAGGGTGGCTCATTCATTTGCCCTCACTGGGCTAGAATGATCCAGACTTCCTGAAAGGACCAGACCGATGTCATCTCCGCAACTCACGCCCGATCAGGCCAAATTCATTTTGAGCGCCGCGCTGCCCACGCTCAAGAATGAACACCAGACCACTAAGCGAGTGATCGAAGCCATTCCACTCGACAAAGGTGACTATCGTCCCGACGCCGTTTCGAAAACCGCGCTGGAGCTGGCGTGGCACATCGTAGCGTCGGAGCATCGCTTTTTCAGCGGCATACCTGTGGGCGCGTTTGATTTCAGCCCCATCCCCCGGCCGGAGTCTGCCGCAAACTCCGCCGGCATTGCCGCCTGGTTTGAGGAAAGCTTTGCCGGGAATCTGCGGAAACTCGAAGAGCTCAGCGGTGAGCAACTCGCCCGGTCGATGGACTTCCGGGGCATGTTCCAGCTTCCCGCGGTCGGCTTCATACAGCTGGCGTTAAACCACACCATCCACCATCGCGGACAACTCTCCGTGTACCTGCGTCCCATGGGCGGTAAAGTGCCGTCCATTTACGGCGAGAGCTACGACGCCACGCAGGCCCGCCTGGCGAAAGAAAGTAAAGCCAGTTAGGCCGGTGAAGCTCTTAAGTGCGCAGTCACGAATCGGCTAGGAGTGGGCGTGGCGGCTGGCCAGTCTTCCTGTGAGTGTCTGACTAACTTGATCTTGATCTGCGTCTTTGATGAACTCGATGCCGTACAGATACAGAGCGCGATAGCGGACCGTCCCGGAGATTCGGACCCGTTCCTTGCCTCCGGGCGGAAGAAATTCAACTTGAATCTGAGATCCCAGGGGCAGATTGGCGAGAGTGAACAAGCCCATCCCGACCTCGCTGAGATTGATGCCCAGAGCATCGATCCGGGCAGACTCCGTGAACACCTGCACCGAGGAGTTCAGCAACTGGCGCTGCCGGCGGCGCCGGTCTGGTTTGGAATTGAATTTGAGATTCATCGGACAACGCCGGAGAGAACAAGGTAGCGCAGCGATACTCGCCGGCGAAGATTACGGAGGTTCAGCGCCCTGCTATCGAGGCTGAAGTGACTGCGATGAAACCGCGTCTCAAGGTTGAGGATTATTGGGGATAGTGGTTAGAGAGAGGACGTTGCAGTGGCCAGCCGCTGGGAGGACTTGCGGGTGCCGGCCATCCAGAATCGTCGAATCGGTCTTGAGTTCGTTCAGCATATAATCGCTGGCATAGATAGCGTTGTCGTTTCGCGCTAATCGAAGGAGAAAATTTCATGGGTACTATTACAGTAAAAGACGGTACGACGATCTACTACAAGGACTGGGGCAAAGGTCAACCCATGGTGTTCAGCCACGGCTGGCCGCTCAGCGCGGACGAATGGGAAGCGCAAATGCTCTTTTTCGGCCAGCACGGTTATCGCGTCATCGCGCATGACCGGCGGGGCCACGGCCGTTCCACCCAGACCTGGGATGGCAACGAGATGGACACCTACGCCGACGATCTCGCGGCGCTGACTGAAAAGCTCGATCTGAAGGACGCAATCCATGTGGGCCACTCCACCGGTGGCGGAGAAGTTGCCCGTTACATCGGCCGGCATGGCACGAAACGAGTCGCCGCGGCCGTGCTCATCAGCGCGGTCCCACCGTTGATGTTGAAGACGCAGAAGAATCCCGGGGGCTTGCCGCTCTCGGTTTTCGACGATCTGCGGGCCCAACTTGCGGCCAATCGGGCGGAGTTCTACAGGGACCTGACGCTGCCGTTCTACGGCTATAACCGGCCGGGCGCGAAGATTTCAGAAGGCATCAGGCAACGCTGGTGGTTGCAGGGAATGATGGGAGGCAATAAACCCCATTACGACTGCATCAAGGCCTTCTCGGAGACGGATTTTACCGAGGACCTGAAGAAGTTCGACGTGCCAACCCTCATCCTTCATGGCGACGATGACCAGATCGTGCCCATTGGGGCGGCGGGTCTGATGTCCGCGAAGATTGTGAAGAACGCCACACTGAAGGTGTATCCCGGGTTTCCGCACGGGATGCCCACAACCCACGCAGACCAGATCAACGCCGACCTGCTCAAGTTCCTTGAAACGCAGAAGAGTTCTAAAGTAGCCTGATCTCAGGACGCGAAGGTCATGAATTTGTAGCGCCGGCATCTTGCCGGCTGTCGCGAGGGCGTCCCGCCCTCGCAGCGGAGGGCAAGATGCCCGCCGGACAGTCGGCGGCACGCCGGCGCTACCGGCGCTCCTTTTCTTCGGGCGGCTACTGATCCTGGTCCGGCTCTGCCGCGCTCTCCTGTTCGACCTGCGACTCGGCCTGGTTGGCGGCTTTTTCCTGCTGGGTCAGCTCTTGTTCTGCGTCCGTATCCGGCGACGGAGGCGGCACGTCGGAGGCCGTGGTGCCTGTGTCCGGGGCCCTCGGCAACCCGCCCTTGCCCTGCTTTTCCGCCAGGTCCTTCATGCCGTTGTCCAGCTGTTCCTGGAAGTGGTTGCGCATATCCTGCAGGTCGTCCACGGAAACGGCCACTTGCTGGCCCGCGCCGCAGTCGCCTTTCTTGCTGGCCTGGACACTGACGTTGACTCTCTGGTCGGCATCGGGAGTGTCGGTCAGACGGGTGATGACGTCGCCCGCGCTAAGGTCACATTCCTGGCCGTTGGACTCAACCGTGAGATCGCTGGCCACGACAAAAGTCCGCCTTGCGGGATCGAGTGCCGGCGGCACTTCACCATCAGCGGGTTGGAAACCCTGCGCCCGTCCATCCCGCGCTTGTCGATCGTATGAGCCGCCTTGCCCGCCCGAGGACTGTTGTTGCTCCTCCGCCAGTTGCGCCTTCACTTCCTCCGCGATTGCCTGCTTTACTTCCGGAGTCAGCGTCACCTGGCCGTTGCCGGCTGCCTGGCTTGCTCCGTCCCGGTAGCCCCGATCGTAGCCCGCTGCTTCGGCATTGGCTTCAGCCCGACTCTCGTAAGCGGCTTGCAGGTTCGCCGCAATCACGTAATCCGTAAGCCAGAAAGCCGCCGACGGATACACAGAATAAGGCGCGAAATATCCGCCGTAGTAGCCGTACCATGGCCCCCAGCCCCATCCCCCAATGCCCACACCCCAGTACACCGGCGGTCCCCAGGGACGATACGCCCAGCTGTAAAACACAGGGTGGTACCAGTAGGCGGGATAGTAGCCATAGTAGTGACGGCGGTGGTAGTAGTAGCCGCGATAGACCCCCACACGGTAAACCCCATGGTTATAGTAAGTGCGTGAATAAAAGGATCGCCCGCCCCGCGTAACGTAAGTCCGCTGCACGTAGCCGCCGCCGCCCCGGGTCACAATCCGCACGTCGCGACGTTCGGTCACGATGGTGCGCCCGCCGCGCAGATTGTGCTGAATCCGCATTCCGTCGCGGTGGATGACGCGAACCTGCCCATTCGGCCGAAAGCTCGCCGAGCCACCGCCCCTTAAAGACACCGTGCGCGCGGGAACTCGGCGGTTGTTCATGCTTCCACGATTGCCGGCGTTATAGCCGCCCCGATCGCTGGAAGGGTTTCTGCCCCAATTGCCGGCGTTTCCACTTCGATTTCCGGGATGCTTGGATGGGTTTCCCCCGCGATTGTCCGCGGCGTTCCCGCCCTGGTTGCCGGAGTTATTCCGACCGTGATTTCCGCCGGCGTTTCCACTTCGATCGGCGGACGCGTTTCCGCCGCGATTGTTGGGCGCATTGCTGCCACGGTTACCAGCGTTCCCGGAACGATCGTCAGGAGCACTTGCGGTCCGTCCCGGCTGAGTACCCGTAGCCTCGCGACGGCCGCGCGAGTTTTCATGGCTCGGAGCGGAGGAATGACTGGGGCCAGATGCGTGACTGGGAGCGCTGCCGTGATCTTGGCCGCCGGAGTGGCCGGGATTGCCCGCATGCTCACCCTGTCCGCGCGATTCCCTGTGCTGTCCCCACGCCGGCAACGAAATCGACAGGGATGCAAAAACTAAAATAGACGTCCGCAGAATGTCGCGGCTACGGGTAGGTGAGTTCATCACGGCCTCCAGATTCCGACTTGAGGAAACAGCCTTCCAAGGGCTCAATTGCGCCCGCGGTCCGCTTCCCGGTCAGGGCCTATGCCCATCCTGCCATGCTACCTTTCGCCCGAAGGGTGTCAAAGTTACGTCAGTTCTGGGGTTGTGGTGCAGTTTGAATCTCCGCAGATTAGCGACCCTTTTTAGACTATGTGAATGAGAACGGCCTGATCGTGAGAGAAGCCACGTAAGAATGACCATTCACTCTCCGCTTTTAGCTCTTAAGGTAATTTCAAAGCCGGGGTTCTCTGCCGTCCAGTCATCCGGAGGCTCGCTGTAGTCTGCGCTCGACCGGTGAATATCCCCACTCAAGCCAAATCGGGCGTGAATGGGCCACCGTCCGCTGCCGCAATTGAGAACCACAATCTAGACAAAATATTAGATTAGATATAATCTAAACGTTCTGATGGACGCTGAAGCGATCAAACAGTCCCTGGAAGGCAGGGGGTTGCGTTGCACTACGCAGCGCTACGCCGTGATGGAATTCCTGATAGACCACA
>Ga0207657_10000795_pt1 | contig 33378 bp, 32 predicted proteins | sample KBSC33metaG_FD_184316 | JGI IMG/M metagenome (GOLD analysis project Ga0207657, IMG submission 184316) | Corn rhizosphere microbial communities from Kellogg Biological Station, Michigan, USA - KBS C3-3 metaG (SPAdes) (version 2) | ecosystem: Host-associated > Plants > Roots > Rhizosphere > Soil ...
ATCTCGTAGATCTCGGGGAACATCAGCCCCAGACGGCACCCGCGCGTGCCCAGCATCGGGTTCTGCTCGGCCAGCGACCGCACCCGGCCGGCGATCCGCTCCAGCTCGGCGATCTCGGCCTGCGGCCGGCCCTCGGCACGGCCGCGCGCGATCTCCTCGGCCAGGTCGCCCGCGTCGGGCAGGAACTCGTGCAGCGGCGGGTCGAGCAGGCGGATGGTCACGGGCAGGCCGGCCATCGCCTCGAAGATGCCGCGGAAGTCGGCCTCCTGGAACGGCAGCAGGCGGTCGAGCTGCACGCGTCGCTGCGGCTCGTCGGAGGCCATGATCATGGCCTGCACCACCGGCAGCCGCTCGTCCCCGAAGAACATGTGCTCGGTGCGGCAGAGGCCAATTCCCTCGGCGCCCAGCTCGCGCGCCTTGGCGGCGTCGGCCGGCGTGTCGGCGTTGGCGCGGACGCGCAGCCGCCGCACCTCGTCGGCCCAGCCGGTGATCGTCTCGAAATCCTCGTTCAGCTGCGCCGGCACCAGCGGCACCGCGCCCAGCATCACCTCGCCGGTGCCGCCGTCGATCGTGATCTGGTCGCCCTCGGACACGACCGTGCCGTCGACGGTGAACGTGCGCGCCTCGGCGTCGATCTGCAGGTGCTCCGCCCCGGCCACGCAGGGCTTCCCCATCTGCCGCGCCACCACCGCCGCGTGCGAGGTCATGCCGCCGCGCGCGGTCAGCACCCCCTGCGCCTGCAGCACCCCGTGGATGTCGTCCGGCGTCGTCTCCCAGCGCACCAGGATCACCGCCTGCTCCGCCTTGCCGCGCTCCTCCGCCGTGTCGGCGTCGAACACGACGGCTCCCACGGCCGCCCCCGGCGAGGCGTTGAGGCCGCGGGTCAGCACCTTCCGCGGCGCGGACGGATCGATTGCCGGGTGCAGCAGCTGGTCGAGCTGCGCCGGATCCACCCGCAGCAGCGCCGTCGGGCGGTCGATCACGCCCTCCTCCACCATGTCCCGCGCGACCCGCACGGCCGCGGCGGCGGTGCGCTTGCCGGCCCGGGTCTGCAGGATGTAGAGCGTGCCCCGCTCGACCGTGAACTCGATGTCCTGCATGTCGCCGTAGTGCTGCTCGAGCCGGTCCATCTGCTCGCCCAGCTGCCGGTATGCATCGGGCATGAGCGCGTCCATCTCGGCCAGCGGCTGGGGCGTTCGGATGCCCGCCACGACGTCCTCGCCCTGCGCGTTCACCAGGAACTCGCCGTATCGCTCACGCTCCCCGGTGGACGGGTTGCGAGTGAAACAGACGCCGGTTGCCGAGTCGTCGCCCATGTTGCCGAACACCATCTGAACGACGTTCACGGCGGTGCCCAGGTCGTCGGCGATGTGGTACTCGCGGCGGTAGGTGCGGGCCCGCGGCGTGTTCCACGAGGCGAACACCGCGTCGATCGACCGCTGCAGCTGTGCTCCGGGATCCTGCGGGAACTGCTCGCCGGTCTCATGCCGGTAGATCTCCAGGAACTCGGCCACCAGCGCGCGCAGGTCGTCGGCCGAGAGGTCGACGTCGGCATCCGCGCCGCGAGCCATCTTCATCCGTCCCAGCGCGTTCTCGAACAGGTGCCCGTCCACGCCCGCCACCACGTCCCCGAACATCTGCACGAACCGCCGGTAGGAGTCGTATGCGAACCGCTCGTCGCCGCCGGCCTCGGCCAGCCCCTGCACCGACTCGTCGTTGATGCCCAGGTTCAGGATCGTGTCCATCATGCCCGGCATCGAGACCACGGCGCCCGACCGCACCGACACCAGCAGCGGGTCGTTGCGCGCACCCAGCCGCTTGCCTACGCGCTGCTCGAGCGCCGCCAGGTGCGCGCCCAGCTCTTCGTCCAGGCCGTCCGGGTGGCGGCCGTCGTTCGCCAGGTAGGCCAGGCATGCCTCGGTGGTGACCGTGAAGCCGTCCGGCACCGGCAGGCCGATCGAGGTCATCTCGGCAAGGTTGGCGCCCTTGCCGCCGAGCAGCCGGCGCATCTCGGCCGACCCCTCCGAGAAGTCGTAGACGTAGCGGCTCATCCGCGCGAGAGCGCGCCCTCGAGTGCGGCCCGGCGCCGCTCCTCGACCAGCTCCGCGCAGCGCGCCGCGGCCTCCTCGATCGCCAGCTTGGTGACGTCGATGACCGGGCAGCCCAGCCGCTTGTGCAGGTTGGCGGTGGTCTCGAGCTCCTCGTAGATCTCGGCCAGATCGGCGTAGCGCGCCGACGAGCCCGCGGCCAGCGCCCGTACCCGGCGGCGGCGGATCTCGGCCAGACGGTCGGCGTCGATGGTCAGTCCCACGATCTTCCAGGGATCCAGCGTGAACAGCGCGGGGGGCGGATCGATGCCCTTCACGATCGGGATGTTCGCGGCCATCAGCCCCATGTAGCCGAGGTGCATCGAGGTCGGCGTCTTGGACGTGCGCGACACCCCCACCAGCACCACGTCGGCCTGCTGCAGATCGTCGGCGCCGCGGCCGTCGTCGTGTTTGACGGCGAACTCGATGGCAGCGATCCGCCGGAAGTACTGCGCGTCCAGCGGCGCCTGGCGGCCGGGCACCTGCATCGCCTGCATGCCGGAGGCGGTCGTGATCGCGTTCAGCGCGGGGCCGAGCACGTCCAGCGCCACCAGCCGGTGCTGCCGCGAGATCTCGACCACGGCCTCGCGCAGCCCGGGGTCGACCAGCGTGTAGAACACGGCGGCGCGGCGGCCGGTGGCCGCCTCCAGCGCGCGCGCCAGCTGCTCCCGCGACTTCACCCGCGCGTGGCGGTGCAGCTCGATCTCGGAGTCGCCGAACTGCGACTGGGCCGCCCGCGCCACCCGTGCCGCCGTGTCTCCGGTGGAGTCGGAGATGATGTGGATCTCGAGCGTGTCCGCCACGGCCCGGACTCTACCGCCCGTCACCGCCGCGGGTGCGGTATACGCCGCCCGTGCGCGACGTTGTCGTGATCGCCGAGCGGGCCTCGCTGCTCTAGTGGCTACCCCGGGAGCTGCTCGAAGTCGCCGACCAGGCGCAGCGTCGAGACAACGTCGGCCAGCAGCTTGAGACGGTTCCCGCGCAGGGCCGGATCCTCGGCCATCACCATCACGTGCTCGAAGTACGCGTTGATCGGCTCGACCATCAGCGCGGCGGCGTCCAGCGCGGACGCGTAGTCGCGCCGCGCGGCGGCGTCGGCGATCTCGATGTCCGCCGCGGTCAGGGCCGCGCACAGCGCCCGTTCCTCGTCCATCTCGAACATCGACGTCCGCACCTCGGAGGCCGTCTGCTCGGCGGCCCTGGCCGTGATCCGGATGCAACGTCCGTAGGCGTCGCGGACGGCCGCCAGCCAGTCGGCGCCGCGCGCGTCTCGCAGCGCCCGGCAGAGGGCGGCCAGGGGCAGCGGCCCGGTCACCCCGGAGCCGCGCGCGGCACGCATCTCATCGACGGTGACGCCCTCCTCGGCCATCAGCGGCTCGACCCGGTCGAGCACGAAATCGACGGCGTCGGGCACCGCCTCGAGCGGCTTTCGGCGCAGCTCGTGGCCCTGGGACACCAGCATGTGCACCGACTCGGCCATCAGGTCGACCAGACCCAGCTCGTAGCCGCGCTCGAGCGCGATCGCGACGATGCCGGCCGCGGCCCGGCGCAGCCCGTAGGGGTCGCGGCTGCCTGTCGGCTGTGCGCCCAGGGCGAACGCCACGGCCACCGTGTCGGCCTTGTCGGAAACCGACAGCAGCGCGGCACCCTCGTCTGCGGGCAGCGCCCCGCCGGCCTCGACCGGAAGGTGATGGTCCGCGATCGCGTCGCACACCTCAGGCGGCTCCCCCGCATCGCGCGCATACAGCGACCCGGCGTACCCCTGCAGATCAGAGAACTCGGCCACCAGGCTCGACACCAGGTCGGCCTTGCACAGCGCCGCCGCCCGCGCCACCGCCTCGCGCAACGGCGGCTCGACCTCGACCCGGTCGCACAGCTGCCGCGCCAGCTCGCGCACCCGCTCCGCCTTGTCGGCCAGCGACCCGGCCCCCTCCAGGAAGCTGACGCGGGGCAGCTCGGCCAGCATCGCGGCGATGCCACGGGCCCGGTCCTTGTCGTGCGCGAAGACGGCGTCCTCCAGCCGCCCCACCAGCACCTCCTCGTTCCCGGCCGCGACCACCGCCGCGTCACCGCCGTTCGCGACGAAGGCGAAGCGGGCGTCCAGGCGACCCTCGCGGACGATCGGGAAGTAGCGCTGGTGGGACTGCATCGCGGTGATCGGGACGCGCTCGGGCAGCTCCAGGTAGCGCTCGTCGAACCTGCCTTCGAGCACCACGGGCCACTCCACCAGGTGGACGACCTCATCCAGCTTGCCCATCGGGTCGATCCACTCCCCGGCGGCGTTGAGTCCTTCCACGATCAGCTCACGGCGCTCGGCCGCGTCGGCCAGGACGTGGACGCCGCGCAGGTCCTCCAGGTAGCTCACGGCCGAGCCCACCCGGACTGTGCCCAGCGACCGGTGGCCGCGGGACTCCCCGCCGCTGGCCACACCCGCCAGCTCCATGTCCACCACCTCGTCGTCGAGCTTGACCACCAGCCACCGGATCGGCCGCGAGAACCGGCCGCCCGGCCAGCGCATCGTCTTTGCGAACTGCAGCCCCGCCACGATGCGGTGCACGGCGTCCGGCACCAGCTCAATCGCCGGCGCGGCCCGGCCGTCACTGACGGCCCACACGAAGCCCTCACGCTGCTCCAGCTCGTCCACTGCCAGCCCGTGCTTTCGCGCGAACCCGGCCCTGGCCGCCTCCGGGGCGTCGGCGCGCGGGCCGCGCTGCTGGGTCGCGACGGCATCTCGCTGCGGCGGCACGCTCGCGATCGCCACCAGCCGCCTCGGCCCGACGTGGATGCGGGAGTCGCGCGACTCCAGTCCGGCTTCCGAGAGCGAGCGGGTCAGCAGCTCGGGCAGCTGACGCTCGGCCTCGCGGCAGGCCGCGGCCGGCAGCTCCTCACAGCCGATCTCGACCAGCAGGTCAGGCATCCTCGCCTTCCTGCTTGGCCAGGTACGCTCGCGCCACCGTCTGCGTCAGGCGCCGCATGCGCAGGATGTATGCCTGCCGGTCGGTGACGGCGATCGCCCGCCGCGAGTCGAGCAGGTTGAACGCATGCGAGCACTTCAGCACCTGGTCGTACGCGGGCAGCGGCAGGTTGGCCTCCAGGCAGCGGCCGGCCTCGGCCTCGTGATCGTCGAAGTGCCGCGCCAGCATCTCGGTGTCGGCCAGCTCGTAGTTGTAGGCCGAGAACTGGCGCTCGTTCTCGAGGTAGACGTCGGCCCACGACACGCCGGGCGCCCACTCCATGTCCTGGGCCCGCCGCACCTTCTGTAGGTGCATGCCGATCCGGTCCAGGCCATACGTCATCTCCACCGACACCGGCTCCAGCTCGATCCCGCCCGCCTGCTGGAAGTAGGTGAACTGGGTGATCTCCATCCCGTCCATCCACACCTCCCAGCCCAGCCCCCACGCGCCCAGGCTGGGGCTCTCCCAGTTGTCCTCGACGAAGCGGATGTCGTGCTCGAGCGGGTCGATACCGATCGCAGCCAGCGAGCGCAGGTAGACGTCCTGGCTGTCGTCGGGCGCCGGCTTCAGGATCACCTGGTACTGGTAGTGCTGCTGGAAGCGGTAGGGGTTCTCGCCGTAGCGGCCGTCGTCGGGACGGATCGAGGGCTCGACGTAGGCCGTTCGCCACGGCTTCGGGCCGAGCACGCGGAGCAGCGTCGCGGGGTTGGACGTGCCCGCCCCCACCTCCGTGTGATACGGCTGCATGATCGCGCACCCCTCGGCCTCCCAGAAGGCCTGCAGCTGCCCGATCATCTGCTGGAAGGTCGACATCGAGGGCGCAAGCTATCAGACGCTTGATCGCCGGCGGCAACCTGCCGATAACCGCTCCATGCGACGTGGCGGATACGTGCTTCTCCCCCTGCTGGTGCTGGCGGCGGCCGCCTGCGGCGCCCCCAGCGGCAAGGCATTGGATACGAAGGTGGAAGCCGCCGTGGTGGCCCAACAGGGCGGCCGGCAGGTCGTCTCATCGGTCGACTGCAGCGATCAGGCGCCGCCGCCCGACACGGTCGCGGGCGGGCTGGGGACGGTGGTCGCCGACCACACCTGCACCGTCAAGTTCAGCAACGGGACGCCCACCCAGGTGTGGGCGGTAAACGTGCTCGACCTTGGCGCCAGCCATCCCGTCCAGCTGCTCTACCGGACCGACCACAACGGCGACGGCCAGCCGACCGCGACCGTCGACGTGGCGAAGGCGTTCTCGGCCGAGATGGCGCTCCTGAACGGCGGCACGGCGGCCAAGGCGCACTGCAGGGCGGGCTCGCCCGCGGCACCGGCCGGCGCGACCGCGACGGCGGCGCCTGACCACGTCTGCAGCATCCGCATCCCCGGCCACGGCCGCCAGCGCTGGGCCGTGCGGATCCTGGGAAGCAACGTGCAGCTGCTGTTTCAGCTCGGCTGAAGCGTGCGCAGGCGAAAGCCGCCGTGGTGCGCGTAGGTCTCCTCGACCACCCGCAGCGCCCCGGCCGCGGCCTCCGGCAATAGCGCCACCGGCGCCAGCGGGCGCTCCAGCAGCCCCTCGATGGCCGCGATCGCCCCGTCCGCCATCCGGAAGCCACCGCTTGCCACCATGCAGCCCGTGCAGACGGCCCCGCCGGCCGCCGCCGAGAACCCGGCCAGCGGGCCGGCCGTCCCGCACGACGCACACGAATCGAGATGCGGCAGGTAGCCCGAGAGCGCCAGCAGCTTCAGCTGGAAGGCCAGTCCCAGGCCGTCGTGCTGAGGGTCCGAGGTGCGCTCGAGCGGCTCCGCAAGCAGCTCCAGGAATCGGCACAGTCCCTCGTAGGCACGCGGATTCGGCTCGGGCTCGGCGAACAGCTTCAGCACCGCCTCCGCCCCGATCTGGCCGACCGCCAGCGCGTAACCGTCGGCCCGCACCTGCTCCTGCGAGCTGATGATGTCGGCGCCCGATACGGTGTGCAGCTCGCCGCGGCCCTCGTGCAGGATCAGCGCCGATCGGGTCAGCGGCTCCAGCCGCGCGCCGAACCGCGAGCCGGTCTTGCGCACGCCCTTGGCGATCGCGTTCACACGCCCACGCTCGAGCGTGTACAGGTGCAGCACGCGGTCGGCCTCCGAGAATCGGATCGAGCGCAGCACCACGGCGTCGGTCTTGTAGCTACGGCCCATGTGTTCAGTCTAGGCGCGCGGCGATGTCGCGCACGTCCGCGTCGGGCATCGCCGCCAGCAGGTCGTCCAGCCGCACCTCGAACACCGCGTTGGGCGTGCCGGCGGCGCACCAGACCGTCTGGAACCGCCGCAGCGAGCCGTCCACCACCGTGTGCAGCGACCGGTCGTGGCCGAGCGGCGGGATGCCGCCGATGGCGTAGCCGGTCTGCTCCTTGACCTCGCGGCCGCGGGCCATCGCGACGCCGTCGCCCACCCGCTCCAGGTCGATCCGGCGGTCGCCGGCGCAGAGGCACAGCAGCAGCTCGCCGCCCGCGTCCTGCAGCACCACCGACTTCACGATCTGGCCCAGCTCGCAGCCGACCGCATCGGCCGCCTCCACCGCCGTGCGCGTGGACTCCGACAGCTCCTGCGGGCGCACGTCCAGCCCCGCCGCCTGCGCGCGCTCCTGGAACCTCAGGGCCGTGGGGTGCATCTCGGGCATAGGTAGGTGCCGCGCTGGGCAACGCGGGTCTTGACGATAACGGATCCGCAGCGCGGGCACGGTTCGCCGGCGCGGTCGAAGACGTGGAAGCGCTCCTGCATCGAGCCGGGGGTGCCATCCACCGACCGGTAGGTGTCGATGCTGGCCCCCTGCGCGTCGATCCCGCGCTCGAGCACGGCGATCACGGCGTCGTGCACGCGAGCCGAGCGCACGGCGCCCAGCCGGCCGCCGGGAGTCAGCGGGTGCACCCGCGCCTCCCACAGAGCCTCGTCGGCGTAGATGTTGCCCACGCCGGCCACCACCCGCTGGTCGAGCAGCAGCGCCTTCACGGGCGCCGTGCGTCCCCGCAAGGCCGCGCGCAGCTGTCGCGCAGTCCAGTCGCCGTCCAGCGGCTCCGGCCCGACCCGGCCGCGCCAGTAGTCCTCGAGGCCGCCCGGCTCGATCAGCCGCATCGTGCCGAACCGCCGCTGGTCGCTGTAGAGCAGCCAGGTGCCGTCGTCCAGCTCGAACACCGCTCGCAGGTGCGGGCGCTCGCTGAGCTCGGTGACGTGATGGAACCACCCGGTCATGCGCAGGTGGCAGACCAGCGTGCGCCCGTCGTCGAGCCCGATCGCCAGGTACTTGCCGCGCCGCCCGACTCCGGTCACGACCGCGCCCAGCAGCTCGTGGGCGACGGCCGTCGGGTCGGCCGGCGCGGTCAGGCGGCCGTCGCGGATGTCCACGCCGACCAGCTCACGCCCGACCAGCACCTTCACCAGCCCCCGCCGCACGGTCTCAACCTCGGGCAGCTCAGGCATCGACGTCCCCCAACAACAGCGGCTCCCGCTCGGCCGGCGCGTCGCCGATCTCGAAGCACGCGGCCACCGCATCCAGATCGGCCTCGCCGCGCGCGTGCACCGTCGCCAGCGGGTCGCCCGCCTCGACGCGGTCGCCGCGCTTGCGGTGCACGAGCACGCCGACCGCGTGGTCGACGCTGTCCTCCTTCGTGGCGCGGCCGGCTCCCAGACGCATCACCTGCTCGCCGATGCTGCGGGCGTGACAGCGCTGTACGACACCGGAGCGTGGCGCCGGCACCCCGATCACGAGCGGCGCCCGTGGCAGCGGGGCTTCGGGGTCGCCACCCTGCGCGGCCACCCAGCGCTGGTAGCGCTCGTACGCGGCACCCGAGTCGAGGGCACGGCGAACCACCGCCTCGTCGCCCGCCAGCACCGTCGCCTGGTGCACGCAGAGCTCCGTGATGTCGGCCGGGCCGTGGCCGCGCAGCGTGTCCACCGCCTCAGCCACCTCCAGCGCGTCGCCGACGGCAACGCCCAGCGGCTCGGACATGTTCGAGAGCAGCGCGCGCGTGTCGATGTCGTGGTCGCGCCCCAGCCTCACCATCAGGGCGGCCAGCCGGCGGGCGGCGTCCGCTTCCGGCAGCAGCGCGCCCTCACCCACCTTGACGTCCAGCAGCAGCCGCGACGCGCCGGCCGCCACCTTCTTCGACATGATGCTGGCGGCGATCAGCGGCAGGCTGTAGACGGTGCCGGTGGCGTCGCGGAGCGCGTACAGGCGACCGTCGGCCGGCGCCAGTTCCGGCGTCTGGCCGCACACCGCCACTCCCACCTGCTCCACCTGCCGGCGCATCCCGGCCAGGGACAGCGACACGCGCATGCCCGGGATCGCCTCGAGCTTGTCGAGCGTCCCGCCCGTGTGCCCCAGCCCGCGTCCGCTCATCTTGGCTACCAGCACGCCGCAGGCGGCCAGCAGCGGCGCCAGCACCAGCGTCGTCGAGTCGCCGACCCCGCCCGTCGAGTGCTTGTCGGCCACCGGCCACGGCCACGATACGCGCTGCCCGGATGCCACCATCGCGTCCAGCAGCCCGCGCGCCTCGTCATCGTTGAGGCCGCGCAGCACGACCGCCATCAGGAACGCCGACAGCTGGTAGTCGGGCACGTCGGGCGCGACCATCGCGGCGATCTCGGCTGCCGACAGCTCTCCGCCGTCGCGCTTGCGCGCGATCAGGTCGGTGATACGCGCGGCCACTCAGATCACCGGGGTGCCCGGCAGGTCGCGATCGTGGCTGCCTGTGAGATGCCGCTGCACGGTGGCCCCGATGTCGGCGAACGTGTCGCCGTCGTGGCGCCGGCCGCTGGCCGGCCTGCCCACGATGTGCACCAGCAGCAGCCCGTACTCGCGCGAGTGGTCGGTGGAGGCGGTGGTGGGATCGCAGCCGTGATCCGACGTCAGCACCAGCAGGTCGCCGTGCCGCAGCGCGGCCATCAGCCGCGGCAGCTCCTCGTCGAACTCGCGGAGGCAGTCGGCGAACCCGGCCGGGTCGTTGCGGTGGCCCCAGATCATGTCAGTCTCGACCAGGTTCGTGAACACCAGATCGCCGTCCTCCGAATCGCGCAGCCGGGCGATCGTTCGCGCGATGCCCTGGCCGTTCGACTCGGTCGGGCTGGACGTGTCCACATCCTGCCCCGCGAAGATGTCGGAGATCTTGCCGACCCCGTGCACCGTCACGCCGGCCGCGCGCATGCGCTGCAGGTGGTTCGGCCGCGGCGGCAGCAGCGAGAAGTCGTGACGGCGGGGAGTACGCACGTACGAGCCCGGTTCGCCCTCGAACGGCCGCGCGATCACCCGTCCCACCGCGAGATCTCCGGTCAGCATCTCGCGGGCGGTACGGCAGGCCGCGTACAGCTCCTCCAGCGGCACCGTCTGCTCGTGCGCCGCCACCTGGAAGACGCTGTCGGCGGACGTGTACACGATCCAGTCGCCGGTGCGCTGGTGCCGCTCCCCCAGCCGCTCGATGATCTCGGTGCCGGAGGCGGCCACGTTCCCGATCACGCCGCGGCCGGTGGCCTCGCTGAAGCGGTCGATCAGCTCCGGCGGAAAGCCGTAGGGAAAGGTCGGGAACGAGCGCTCGGTGATGATGCCCATCATCTCCCAGTGCCCGGTGGTGGTGTCCATCCCGAGGCTGCGCTCGGCCAGCCGGCCCCACACGGCCGGGGCATCCGCACGCGGCGTGCACCCGGCCAGCGGCAGCACGTTGCCCAGCCCCAGCTGCTGCAGCGCCGGCAGCTCGAGGCCGCCGACCGCATCCGCCACGTGCCCGAGCGTGTTCGACCCGGCCGTGCCGAACCGGTCGGCGTCGGGCAGGTCGCCGACGCCGACGGCGTCCAGCACGATCACGCAGGCTCGGGCCATCCCGGGCAATCTAGATGAGTGATCGGTACCGCTCGCGAGCCTGGGCGTCACCCGGATGCGAGCGACCGCCGCATCTCCCACTGCCAGTGACCCTCGGTCTCGGCCGCCAGCGAGCGCAGCAGCGCCCCCGCCTCCCACCACTCCTCCGGAACCAGGGCGGGAATGCCGACCCACGCGGCCGGAAGCAGCGAGACGGCGCGGGTCGCCAGCCCCCTGCGCCGGCGCTCGGGGTCGACCGCCAGCGCGTACAGCCAGAAGTGGTCGCCGCGCCGCTTGCCGAGCAGCACGGCACGCCCGTCCAGGTGCTGTGCCGGGATGTGCGCCAGCGACTCCGTCTCCAGCTGCCAGGGCGGGTCGCGCCAGCCCCATCGCGACAGCCTGTCGATCGCTGTGTCGGTTTCGCACTCCGCCAGCCCTCCCGAGAGGCGCGAGCGGAAGCCTCGGCCGGGGCGCGCCAGCCGGTAGCCGAGCAGCCTCCGCCGCTGCTCGAAGCCGCTGCGCCGGTACAGGCCGACGGCCGCGTCGTTGCCGTTCAGCACCTCCAGCGTGACGGACCGCGCGCCCGCCGCGGCCAGCGCCTCGAGCGTCTGCTCCAGCACCAGCCGGCCCAGCCCCGATCGCCGGAACCCCGGCGCCGTGCCCTCGCCGCGGATACTGGCGCGGTCGCCGCGCAGAGCACCGAGGCAGAAGCTGGCGGGCGCGCCGTTGACGAACGCCACCCGCGACAGCGCCGGGTCGACGTCGGTCTCGGTCAGGTAGAACCCGAGCGACGAGGCGTCCAGCACGGCCGGCACCGGATAGTCGGCGAAGGCAGCGTTGTGGAGGTCGGCCAGCCAGGCGACGTCCTTCGCCCGGAGCGTCCTGACCTCGGGGTTCAAGCCCGGGGGTGCGCCTTCTGGTACGCCTCGCGGACGTGCTCGACCGAGACGTGGGTGTAGACCTGCGTGGTCTCGATCGACGCGTGCCCGAGCATCTCCTGCACGCTTCGCAGGTCACAGCCGTTCTCGATCAGGTGCGTCGCGAACGAGTGGCGCAGCGTGTGCGGCGTCACGACCTTCTCGATGCCGGCCTCGCGGGCATGCTCGCGCACCAGCTGGAAGACGGCCTGGCGCGTGATGCCCTGGCCGCGATGGTTCAGGAACAGGATGTCGCCGCGCTGCATGCGGCCCAGGTAGGGCCGTCCGCGCTGCATGTAGATGCGGATCGCCTCGATCGCGCGGCCGCCCGTCGGCACGACGCGCTGCTTGGCGCCCTTGCCCATGCACCGCACCAGCCCCTCCTCGAGGTCGATGTCGGACACCCGCAGCGACACCAGCTCGGACACGCGCAGCCCGGCCCCGTACATCAGCTCCAGCATGGCGCGGTCGCGGAGGCCGCGCGGAGACGCGTCCGGGCTGGTCACGATCGCCTCCGCCTCCTGCGGCGTCAGCGGCTCGGGCAGCCTGCGACCGAGCCGCGGCAGCGGCACCGTGCGACCGGCATCGGGGCGGCCGCCCTCGCGGGCCCGGTACTTGAGGAAGGCGCGCACGGCCGCGAGCCGGCGCCGCACCGTTGCCGGTGACAGGCCGCGGTCCTGCAGCGCCACGGCGTAGTCGTCCAGGACGCCCACCTCGATCTGATCCGGGTCGACGTGCTCGACGAAGTCACCGAGATCGATCAGGTCGCGCTTGTAGGCCTCGATCGTGTGTGGCGAGGCACCCCGCTCCAGCTGCAGGCTCGTCAGGAACTCCGCAAGTTTGGTGTCGTAGGTGCGCATCACGTACGGGGTTTCGTCACGGCGGGAACGATCCCTCTTCGTGCAGCATACGACTCCGCGCAAACGGCAATGAGTGCAGGAACCGCCGGCCGGTCAGGCGGGCAGCGCCACCTGATCGAGCGGCGTGTACTCCATCCCCACGGCCTCGGCGACCGGCTCGTAGGTGAGCTTGCCGTCGATCACGTTGACGCCCTTGGCGAGCGCCGGATCCTCGGCGATCGCGCGGCTCACGCCCTTGTCCGCGATCGCCTCAACGTAGGGCAGCGTGACGTTCGTGAGCGCTCCGGTCGACGTGATCGGCACCGCTCCCGGCATGTTCGCGACGCAGTAGTGGAGCACGTCGTCGACGACGTATGTGGGATCGGTGTGCGTCGTCGGCCGCGAGGTCTCGAAGCAGCCGCCCTGGTCGATCGCAACGTCCACGAGCACGGACGCCGCCTTCATCGTGCCCAGCATCTCGCGGGTGATCAGGCGCGGGGCCTTCGCGCCCGGGATCAGCACCCCACCGATCACCAGGTCGGCCTCGGGCAGCGCCTCCTCGATGGCATGCCGGCTGGACATCTGCAGGAGCACCGTGCGGCCCAGGCTGACGTCGAGCTCGCGCATGCGGTCGACGCTGCGCTCGAAGATGGTGACGTCGCACTGCATGCCCTGGGCGATCAGCGCGGCGTTGTACCCGACGATGCCGCCGCCCAGCACCAGCACCTTGGCCGGCAGCACGCCCGGCACGCCGCCCATCAGCCGGCCACGGCCGCCGAACGGCTTCATCAGGTAGTAGGCGCCGACCTGGGCGGACAGCCGTCCCGCCACCTCGCTCATCGGCGCCAGCAGCGGCAGCCGATGGTCGGGCGTCTCCACCGTCTCGTAGGCGATCGCGGTGGCGCCGCTCTCGACCAGGCCGCGCGTCAGCTCCGGGGCCGCCGCCAGGTGCAGGTAGGTGAACAGCACCTGGCCGGGCGAGAGCTTCTGGTACTCGCCGTCCAGCGGCTCCTTCACCTTCAGCACCATCTCCGACTCACCCCAGACCGTGTCGACGTCGGCGATCGAGGCGCCGGCGGCGACGTAGTCGTCGTCCGAGATGGCGCTGCCCTCGCCGGCGCCGGTCTCGATCACGACCTCATGGCCGCGGTGGATCAGCTCGCGCGCGCCGGCGTTGGTCAGCGCGACGCGGTACTCGTCCTGCTTGATCTCCTTGGCTACGCCGATCTTCATCTGGACATACCCTTGTTGGATGGCGGGGACTCGGCCGCCCGAAGATCCCACGGGTGCGGCCGGTCAAACCCGGAGATTGTACGGCCTCATCCGCCGTTATGGGCAAGATCGATCAGCGCAGCGGTGACCGCGGTCATGCCCTCGAGGTCTGCCACCGAGATGTGCTCCGCCGACGTGTGGATCTCGGCCGCGCCGTTGCACAGGTTCAGACAGGGCATGCCGGCGGCGTTGAAGACGTTGGCGTCGGCGCCGCCGCCCGACTCGATGAAGCCGGGCTCATAGCCGCAGGCGGCCAGCGCGCGCACGGCCAGCGCAACTGGCGGCTCGTCGCCGGAGAAGCGGTAGGTCTCGTACTCGCTGGAGACCGCCGCCTCGACCTCACACCCGGTCTCGCTGGCGGCGGCCGTGCAGGCGTCGAGGATCGCCTGCACCGTCTCGCTCAGCCGGACGGCGCTGCGGCTGCGGGCCTCCGCGCTGACCACGCACAGCGGCGGGACGATGTTGCCGGCCACGCCGCCCTCGATCAGGCCGACGTTGGTGGTCGTCTCGGGATCGATGCGCCCGAGCGGCATCGCGGCGATCGCGCGCGCCGCGGCCAGGATCGCACTGCGTCCCTGCTCGGGGACCATGCCCGAGTGCGACGGCCGTCCCCGGAAGGTGAGCCGCAGCGTCCGCTGGGACGGCGCCGCCAGCACGATCTGGCCGATCGGCGCGGCGTGGTCGTAGCAGTAGCCGAACTCGGCCTGCAGCCGCGAGACGTCGAAGCGCTTGGCGCCCCTCAGCCCGATCTCCTCCATCGGCGTGAACACCAGCTCCAGCCCGGCGTGCTCGCCCCCGCGCCGCACGAGGTCGCGCACGGCCGCCAGCATCGCCGCCACCGCCGCCTTGTTGTCGGCGCCGAGGATCGCGTCCCGGCTGTTGGTGACCACGCCGTCGTTGACGACCGGCTCGATCGCATCGGTCGGCGGCACCGTGTCCAGGTGCGCGTTCAGGAAGATGGGCGTGCCGGGAGCGGTGGCCGGCACGCGGCACATGATGTTCCCGATCTCGGACCCGATCGCCGCCCCGGCCTCGTCCTCGTCGGTCTCGAGACCGAGCTCGTGCAGGAAGCCGTGGACGCGGTCGGCGACCTGCCGCTCGTGACCGGGCGGGCTGCTGATCGCGGCCAGCTCCAGGAAGATGTCGAGGACGGAGTCGGTGGAGTTCACGCCAGGTTGTACAGCGTCCGGTACTTCGCCCACAGGTACCGCATGAACGGCGCGTGGTCGAGCCCGGAGCCGGTCACGCGCCGGATCAGATCCTCGCCCTGGTCGATCGCGCCGGCTCGGTGCACGTGCTCGCGCATCCAGCCCAGGACGTGCTGGAACTCACCGGCCCCGATGTGCTCCTCGGCCGCGGGGTCGTCCTTGCAGTAGGCATCCCAGAGCAGGGCCGAGTAGAGGTTGCCCAGGGTGTAGGTCGGGAAGTAGCCGAACGATCCGTGCGACCAGTGGATGTCCTGCATCACGCCCAGCACGTCGTTCTCGGGGCGCAGCCCGAGCGTGCGCTCGTAGGCATCGCCCCACGCTCCCGGCAGCTCCGCCACCTCCAGCTGGTCGCGCATCAGCGCCAGCTCCAGCTCGAAGCGGATCAGGATGTGCAGGTTGTAGGTGACCTCGTCGGCCTCCACGCGTATCAGCGAGGGCTGCACGCGGTTGCAGGCCACGTACAGCTGCTCGGCGGTGATGTCGGCCGCCACGTCGGGGAAGAACTCGCGCATGACCGGTGCGTAGTGATCCCAGAACGGCCGGCTGCGCCCCACGATGTTCTCCCACAGCCGCGACTGCGACTCGTGCAGCCCCAGCGACGGCGCCGCCGCCAGCGGCGTGTCCTCGTACCGGGGCTCGAAGCCCTGCTCGTACAGGCCGTGCCCGGCCTCGTGCACGGTCGAGTAGATCCCGCTCAGCGGACGGCGCTCGTCGATGCGCGTCGTCACGCGGATGTCGCCCAGCGCCATGGTCTGGGTGAACGGGTGCGCAGAGCGGTCCTGGCGGCCGGCGGTGAGGTCGAACCCGAGGTCGCCCAGCAGCCGCATGGTCAGATCCCACTGCTGCGCGTCCGGGAACAGCCGCAGCTCGAACGGAGCCTGCTCCAGCTGCGGCGCCGCCACGATCGCGGCCAGCAGTTCGCCCAGCTCCGCGCGCAACGGCGCCAGCAGCGGCTCCAGACGCGCGACCCGCATGCCCGGCTCGAACTGGTCGAGCAGCGCGTCGTAGCGCTCCCCGTCGAAGCCGACCAGGTCGGCCTCGTCCCGCTTGGCGGCGATGATCTCCTCGAGCGCAGGCTCGTAGAGGGCGAAGTCGCCCTCCTCGCGCGCAACACGCCAGGCCACCGCACCCCGCCCTTCGGCCAGCGCCAGCCGCCGCACGAACTCCGGCGGCAGCTTCACCGCGCGGTCGCGGTCGCGGCGCAGCAGCCGCACCATCTCCTGCCGTGGCCGGTCGAGCGGCTCATCGCCGGCCCGGTCGAGCAGCTCGCCCAGCCGCGGGTTTACCAGCATCTCGTGCCGGATCACCCGCATCGTCGCCATCTGGCGGGCGCGGGCGTCGCTGCCGCGCAGCGGCATGTAGGTCTCCTGGTCCCAGCCCAGTAGCGCGTTGACGTTGCTGAGGTCGGCGAACCCGCGCATGCGCGCGGTCAGCTCCGTCCAGGTGTCGTCGACCGTCGTCATCCCCGGATCGTCCGCTCGCGCTCCGCTCACGCGGGCACGTTCTCCACGGCCGGCGCAACGCCCAGGCGGCGGGCGACGGCGGCGCCGACGAAGTCGCGGAACAGCGGCTGCGGCCGGTTGGGGCGCGACTTGAACTCGGGGTGGTACTGGCTGGCCACGAACCACGGGTGGTCGGGCAGCTCGATCACCTCGACCAGGCGCTCGTCCTGGTAGGTGCCGGAGACCAGCAGGCCCCTGGCCACCAGCTTGGAGCGGTACTGATTGTTGACCTCGTAGCGATGACGGTGGCGCTCCTGCACCACCCGCTCGCCGTAGGCGGCGTGTGCGCGGCTGCCCTCGACCAGCGTCACCGAGTCGGCGCCCAGGCGCATGGTGCCGCCCATGTCCTCGACCTCCTTCTGCTCCGGCAGCAGGTCGATCACCGGGTACGGCGTCTCCGGGTCGAACTCGCTCGAGTTGGCCCCGTCCAGGCCGGCCACGTGGCGCGCGAACTCGACCACGGCCACCTGCATCCCCAGGCAGACCCCCAGGTAGGGCACCTCGTTCTCGCGGGCGAAGCGCGCGGCGGCGATCTTGCCCTCGATCCCGCGGATGCCGAAGCCCCCGGGGATCAGCACGCCGTCGGCCTCCGCCAGCTTGCCCTCCGCCTCCTGCTTGGACAGCGTCTCGGCGTCGACCCAGATCACCTCGAGCCGGGTGCCGTGGTGGATGGCCGAGTGGTTGAGCGCCTCCACCACCGACAGGTAGGCGTCCTGCAGCTGCACGTACTTGCCGACGATGGCGATGCGGACGCTGCCCTCAGCTGCGTGCACGCGATCGACCACCGCCTCCCACTCGCGCATGTCGGCCGGGCCGGTGACCAGGCCGAGCCGTTCGCAGGCCAGCCGGTCGAGGCCCTGCTCCTGCATCATCAGCGGGATCTCGTAGATGCTCGCGGCGTCGGATGCCGAGATCACCGCCTCGGCGGGGACGTCGGCGAACAGCGCGATCTTCTCCCGGATGTCGCTGCCCAGCGGGTGCTTCGACCGGCACACGATCACGTCCGGCGAGATACCGATCCGGCGCAGCTCCTGCACGGAGTGCTGCGTGGGCTTGGTCTTCAGCTCCCCGGCCACCTCGATGAAGGGCACGAGCGTGCAGTGGATGTACATGGCGTTGTCGCGTCCGACCTGGTTGCGGAACTGGCGGATCGCCTCCAGGAACGGCAGGCTCTCGATGTCGCCCACCGTGCCGCCGATCTCGGTGATGACGACGTCGACCTCCTCGGACTGCGCGACCCGCTGGATGCGGCGCTTGATCTCGTCGGTGACGTGCGGGATCACCTGCACGGTCGAGCCCAGGTACTCGCCCTTGCGCTCCTTGCGGATGATGGCGTTGTAGATGGAGCCGGTCGTGTGGTTCGAGTTGCGCGACAGGAACTCGTCGACGAAGCGCTCGTAGTGGCCCAGGTCAAGATCGGTCTCGGCGCCGTCCTCGGTGACGAACACCTCGCCGTGCTGGAACGGGCTCATGGTGCCGGGGTCGACGTTGATGTAGGGATCGAACTTCTGCAGCGAGACCTTGAGGCCGCGCGACTTCAGCAACCGGCCCAGTGAGGCAGCGGTGATGCCCTTCCCCAGCGACGAGACGACTCCGCCGGTCACGAACACGTACTTGACCTGCTTGCTCACCTGGTGTCCACCTTTCCGAGAGTGACCGGCCCCGGGAAGGCATCATACGCGAGCACCACGACGGCGGCCCGGGCGTCGGTCAGCCCAGCATCGCGGCGGCGTGCCGCAGGGCGGTCTCGTCGCCCTCGAGGCCGCCCAGCATGCGCGCGACCTCCTCGACGATGGCGTCACCCTCGAGCCGGGCGACGGCCGTCACGGCCGGATCGCCCTGCGCCTTCTCGACGCGGAAGTGCACGTCGGCCGACCCCGCGATCTGGGGCAGGTGCGTGATGCACAGCAGCTGCGCGCCGGCCGACAGGCGCTTCAGTTTCTCGGCCACCGCGTGCGCCGTGCGCCCGCCCACGCCGGCGTCGACCTCGTCCAGCAGCAGCGTGGCCGCGCCGCCCGCGGACCGCGCCACCACCCGCACCGCCAGCGCGATCCGCGACAGCTCGCCTCCCGAGGCAACGCTCGCGATCGGGCCCGGCGGCAGGCCGGCGTTGGCGGCCAGGAGCAGCGTCACCCGGTCGGCCCCGCGCACACCCAGCTCGGCCGGCTCGATCTGCACCTGCAGCCGCGCGCCGTCCATGCCGAGGTCGGCAAGCTCCGACTCGACCGCCTGCGAGAACGGCTTGGCAGCCTTGCTGCGGGCCGCGTGCAGGCGGGCGGCCGCACGTTCCGCCGCGGTCGTCGCCTCGGCCAGGGCGGCTTCCAGCTCGGCCAGCCGGCGTCCTCCGGTGTCGATCAGGTCGAGCGCCGCCTGCGCCTCCGCGCAGCGCGCGGGCAGGTCGGCCGCGGGCGTCCCGAAGCGGTGCTCGAGCTCCGAGAACAGCAGCAGCCGCCCCTCGACGTGCTCGAGCCGGCCGGGCTCCGGCTCGAGGCCGTCCAACTGGGCGCGCAGCTCGATCGCCGCCTCCTGCATGCGCAGCGAGCAGTCGCGCAGCTCGGCCGCCACTGCTCCCAGCTCAGGCTGGTAGCGCTCGGCGCCTGAGAGCAGCTCGGCTGCGCGCGCGGCAAGGCTGAGCGCGCCGTCATCCTCCTCGGGGTTGACCAGCGCGGCCGCTCCGGCGATCGCCGCCACGAGTTCGTCCAGATGCCGCAGCCGCTCGCGCTCCTGGGCCAGGGCGACCGGCTCGCCGGCATCGATGGCGGCCTCACCGACGCGACCCACCAGCTCCTCGAGCTCGCCGCGCCGGCGCTCGGCGTCGGCGGCGGCCTCCCGGGCCTCCGCCAGCTGCTCGCGGGCGATGCGCAGCTCGCGCCAGGCGGCGGCCATGGCGGAACGCAGTTTGTCGTTGCCGGCGGCCGAGTCCAGCAGGTCGAGCTGCGTGGCGGGGCGAGCCAGCCGCCGCGCCTCATGCTGCGAGGAGACCTCGAGCAGCAGCTCGCCCAGCTGCTCCAGATCGTCGCGGGCGCAGCTCCGCCCCCACACCAGCGCCCGGCTGCGGCCGCTGGCGGCGATCCGCCGCGCCACCACGAGCGTCGTCTCGCCCTCCGGTCGCAGCGCTGCCACCGCCTCCGGAGCCTGCCGCTCGAAGAACCCGTCGGGGACCGCGAACTCCGCCTCCACGTAGGTCTCCGCGCCGTGCGGGCCGACCATGCCGGCGGCCGGTGCGGCACCCGCCAGCAGCCCGATCGCCTGTGCGAGCATCGTCTTGCCGGCACCCGTCTCGCCGGTGAAGACGTTCAGGCCAGGCCCCAGCTCCAGCTCGGCGCGGTCGATCAGGGCCAGGTTGTCGATCTGCAGGCGAAGCAGCGTCACGCCGTGAACGTCTCCCGGTAGCGGCTGAAGAACGACGTGCCGGCCAGCCGCGCCAGCCGCGCGCGCTGCTCGCCCATGCCCACCATCATGCGCCCGCCGGGCGGGACGTCGCCCATGGTGTGGCCGTCCTGCACCACCTGCAGGGGGACGTCGTCGGAGCGGTTGTGCACCTCGACCCGGTGCTCCTCGCCCAGCACCATCGAGCGGGCGTGCAGCGAGTGCGGCGAGGCAAACGAGAGCACGAAGGCATCGGCCCCCCACGCCAGCACCGGGCCGCCGGCCGAGAGGTTGTAGGCGGTCGAGCCGGTGGGCGTGGCCATGATCGCACCGTCGCAGCCGACCTCGCCCAGCGACGTGCCGTCGACGCTCCACTCGAGGATCACCATCCGGCCCAGGATGCCGCTGGTGAGCACGATGTCGTTGACCGCGACCAGGTCGTGCAGGCCGTCGTTGCCGTGCAGCGTGGGCAGGTCGATCACGTCGTAACCGCCGCGGAAGGCCTGCTCGATGCCGGCCTCCAGCTGGCCGGCGTCGACGCTCGTCAGGAAGCCGACGCGGCCGAAGTTGACGCCCAGGCAGGGCACCTCGGTACCGAGGTAGCGGTGCAGCGCCCGCAGGGTGGTGCCGTCGCCGCCCAGCACCACCGCCAGCTCGGCGCTCGTGTCGTCGACCAGCTCCACGCCGCAGCGCTCGGCGACCGCGCGCAGGCGGTCGGCGGCGTCGCCGATCCGCTCGATGCGGCCGTGCGTGACCACGGCCGCGCGCGTCACGGGCCCGCTAGCCGGGGTTGTGGACAGCATCTCGGATCTCCGCGTCGACATCGACCTCGCGCTCCTGGCTCACCGGATGGCCGGGCGAGGCGAGGTACAGGAGGTACTCGCGGTTGCCCGCCGGCCCCGGGTGGGAAGAATCGCACACGCCCAGGATGGCGGAGCCCGATCCGGTCACGAACCCGCAAAGATCGTGCAACACCTGCCCGCGCACCGCCGGGTCGCGCACGACGCCGGCTTTGACCAGCTCCCGCCCGGCCTCGAACTGCGGCTTCACCAGCACGATCGCACGCCACTCCGGGGCGGCGGCCGCAACCATCGGCGGCAGCACCAGCCGCAGCGAGATGAACGACACGTCGGCCGTCATGAAGCCGGGCCGGTAGGGCAGGTCGGCCGCGGTCAGCGCGCGCGCGTTCATGCGCTCGATCACGTGCACGGACGCGTTCGCGCGCAGCCGCTCGTGCAGCTGTCCGCGGCCCACGTCGAGCGCGATCACCTCGGTCGCGCCATGCTGCAGCAGGCAGTCGGTGAAGCCGCCGGTGGAGGCGCCCACGTCCAGGCAGCGCTCGCCCGTGACGTCCACGTGCCACCGGCGCAGGCCGGTCTCGAGCTTGTCGCCGCCGCGGGATACGTACCGCGGCGGCTCGGTGACGGCGATGTCGGCGTCGCCTGCGACGGCGGTGCCGGCCTTGTCCACCATCCGCCCGCCGACGGTCACACGCCCCGCCATCACCAGCGCCTGGGCGCGGCTGGGGTTCTCGGCCAGCCCGCGCTCGACCAGCTCGGCGTCCAGGCGACGGCGGGTGGTCATGGCGGCAGGATAGAGGTGTCCTGGAGGCGGCGAATGACCGGCGTCTTGGCCTCCGTGTAGGCGTAGACGTCGTCGTGCTCGGCGGCCAGGCGCAGCTTCTCCTCCTGGTAGGCGGCCCGGGCGGCCGGGTCACGCCGCAGCAGGTCGCGGAAGGCGAGGTGGCGTCGGGCCCAGTCGCCACCCGCAGCGCAGACGTGGACGTGATACGGCCGGCGGTCGAAGAACTCGTGTTCGTCGTCGTCGTCCGGGTGGTGCACGTAGCCGAGCGCCAGCAGCGGGTCGCGATACGCGTCCGCGGGCCGCATCCGGCGCACCCCCACCTGGATGTCGATCCACGGCTTGGCCGCGAGCCCCGGCACCGCAGTCGAGCCGAAGTGGTCGATCCGCACCGCGACCTCGCCCAGAGCAGCGGCCAGGCGGTCGCGCTCGGCCGCGTACATCCCCGGCCACGCGGCGTCGTAGGGCACGACCGTGATCACGCGCTGCGGCGGGCGATCAGCTCTGTCAGCTCCGCCAGCTGCGAGCGGTCCCCGTCGATCGCGGCCAGCAGCTCGAGGGCGCGCTCGTGCGACTCCTGCGCCATCTCGCGGGCCCGATCTCGGCCGAGCAGCGTGACGTAGCTGGGCTCGCCATCGGTGCCGTCGTCCAGCACGTCGTCGACGATCTGGAACAGCAGGCCCAGCTCCGCGGCAAACCGGCGGTACGGGCGCTGATCGTCGAGCGGCAGCCCGGCCACCCACAGGCCGCAAGCCACCGACGCCTCGATCAGCGCGCCGGTCTTGAGGCGGTGCAGCCGCGCCAGGTCGTCCTCGGTCGGCGCGGCCGCGGTCACGTCCAGGTACTGCCCGTCGATCATCGCCGCCACGCCGCCCGACAGCTCCGCCAGCACCGCGAGTTTCACGTCGGCCGGCTCGGCCAGGTGCCTGATGACATGCCCATAGGCAGCGTTCAGCAGCGCGTCACCGGCCAGCACCGCCACCGCCTCGCCGTAGCGCACGTGGCTGGCGGGCCGGCCCCGCCGCAGGTCGTCGTCGTCGAGCGCCGGCAGGTCGTCGTGGACGAGCGAGAAGGCGTGGATCATCTCCAGGGCGGCGGCAGCCGGCAGCGCCCGCTCCGGATCGCCGCCCGCGGCCGTGGTCGCAGCCAGGCACAGCCTCGGGCGCACCCGCTTTCCGGGGGACAGCAGCGAGTAGCGGACAGCGTCGTCCATGCCGTCGAGCTGGGACTGGGCGGCCAGGCCCTCCAGGTACGGCTCGATCAGGGCGAGGGCTCCGTCGTCTCGAGCCCCTCGGCGCGGCGCTCGATCTCGTCCAGCGCCTGCTGAGCGAGCTGCGTGATCTGCTCGAGCAGGTCGGCCGTCTCGGCGGAGTCCAGCTGCTCGCCGTCCAGCCGCCCGCGCAGCTGCTCGATCTGTGTCGCCAACTCTGCAAGCACGTCGTCGCTCAGGTTCCCACCCCCTCGGTGCGCGCGATCCGGCCCAGGATACCGTTCACGAGCGTGGCCGCCTCGGGCGAGGCGTAGCGCTTGGCCAGCGTCACGGCCTCGTCGATCGCCACCGCGGCCGGCACATCCCCCTCGCCCAGCTCCCACACCGCCAGCCGCAGGATGTTTCGCTCCAGCACGGCCATCCGCTCGCTCGTCCAGCCCTGCGCGGCCTCGTCGATGGCCTGGTCGAGGCGCTCGCGGGATCCCCAGACGCCCTCCGCACACACGCGCGTGAAGTCGCTGACAGGCTCACCGGTGTCGCGCTGGTAGGACTCGTAGAGCGCCGCGAACGGCTCGTCCATCAGATCGTGCTGGTAGAGCAGGAAGGCCGCCGCTTTGCGGTCGCCGCGCCGGCTCATCGCTCCACCCCCGTCACGGTGACGTCCACCGAGCGCACCGGTAGCCCGGTCATGCCGATCACGGCGGCAGCCACCTGCTCGCGCACGTCGGCGGCGGCCCGCCGCAACGGCACCCCGTAGGAGGCGGCCACGTCCACGTCGAAGGCGACGCCGCGGGTGTCCAGCTCCCAGCTGACCGCGCCGCGCCGGCCCGGCAGCACACGCGACACGCGGCCGGGCTGATCGAGCCGCACGCCCTCCACCCGCCCGACGGCGCCGCGGACGATCGAGACGAGCGCCTCGTCAGAGATGGTCGCATTCGCCAGCTGCACGCTCATGCCACCTGCTCCGCCAGCGAGGGCAGCGCGCCGCGGACATCGTCGAGGTAGGCGGTCGTGTAGCGGCCAGAGCCGAAGCGGGGCTCGTCCAGGATCTCCAGGAACAGCTCGCGGGTGGTGGCGACGCCCTCGATCTCGAGCTCGCCCAGCGCCCGGCGGGCTCTCGCCATGGCCTGCTCGCGATCGCCGCCGTGGACGATCACCTTGGCCAGCAGCGAGTCGTAGAACGGCGGCACCCGGTAACCCTCGTAGGCGTGAGTGTCGACGCGCACGCCGGCGCCCAGCGGCGGCCGGAAGCGGCTGACGGTGCCGGCGGCCGGCATGAACCCGCGGCGGGGATCCTCGCAGTTGATGCGAAACTCGATGGCGTGGCCGACCAGCGGCGCCAGGCCTGTGGCGGGCAGGCGCTCCCCGCCCGCGATCCGCAGCTGCCAGACGGCGATGTCGATGCCGGTCAGCAGCTCCGACACCGGGTGCTCGACCTGCAGGCGGGTGTTCATCTCGATGAACGAGAACCCGCCGTCGCGGTCGACCAGGAACTCGACGGTGCCGGCGTTGACGTAGTCGCAGGCGCTGCAGGCGCGCCCCGCGGCCTCGGCCATCGCGGCCCGGGTGGCCTCGTCCAGCGCCGGGCTGGGCCCCTCCTCGATCAGTTTCTGGTGCCTGCGCTGCACCGAGCAGTCCCGCTCGCCCAGCACCAGCACGCCGCCCTCGCCGTCGGCCAGCACCTGCATCTCGACGTGACGTGGCTCGACGATCGCCTTCTCCAGGTACATGCTGCCGTCACCGAAGGCGCTTTCGGCCTCGGCCGACGCCACCCGGTAGGCCTCCTCGACCTGGTCAGGGCCGGTGACGATGCGCATGCCGCGGCCACCGCCCCCGGCAGACGCCTTCAGCAGCACCGGGTAGCCGAGCTGGCCGGCCAGCTGGGCCGCCTCAGCGGCACCCGACAGCCGCTCCTCGCTGCCCGGCACCAGCGGCACGCCGGCGCCGGCCATGGTCTGCTTGGCGCGGCTCTTGTCGCCCATCAGTTCGATCGCCTCGGCCGGCGGGCCCACGAACACCAGGTCGTTGTCCTCGCAGGCGCGCACGAAACCGGCGTTCTCGGCCAGGAACCCCCAGCCGGGATGGACGGCATCGCAGCCGGTCGTCTCGGCGGCCGCGATCAGGTTCGGCACCCGCAGGTAGCTGTCGGCCGCCGCGTGCGGGCCGATGCACACCGCGCGGTCGGCCAGCCCCACCCACAGCCCGTCGCTGTCGGCGGTCGAGTACACGGCCACCGCCTCCGCGCCGAGGTCGTGGCAGGCCCGCACCAGGCGCACCGCCGCCTCTCCGCGGTTCGCGATCAGGACGCGGCGCAACATGGCAAATCTAGGCCAATTCCAGCTCGAACAACGGCTGGCCGTACTCGACCGGCTCGGCGTTGCCGACCAGCACCGCGCGGATCACGCCGGCGTGCTCGGACTTGAGCTCGTTGAAGAGCTTCATCGCCTCCAGCACGCACAGCACCTGATCGACGGCGACCGTATCGCCCTCGCTGACGAACGGCTCGGCGGTCGGCGAGGGCGAGCGGTAGAAGGTCCCGACCATCGGCGACGGCACGGTGACCGTCTGCGACACGCTGGGGGCGGCGGAGTCCGCAGCGCCGTTGTCGGCTGGGGCGACGGCCGGGGAGGCCGCGACCGGAGCAAGCGGTCGTTCGTCCTGGCGGCGGACGGTGATCCGCACGCCCGCGTCCTCGATGGTGAGCTCGCCGACGTCGGAGCCCTCGACCATCTCGATCAGCTCGCGGATGCGTTGGGACTGGCTGCGCTCCAGGCCGTCGCGCTCCGCATCCTCGCGATCGCCGCGGCCGCGAAGCGTCGCCAGCAGCCGGCTGGCGTCGTCGCCGAACAGCGCGATCAGCAGCAGATCCTCCTCGCTGGCGGCCAGCCCCTCGGCCCGCATCTGATCGAGATCGGGTGAGGGATCGACGGCTGCGTTGGGGTCGGCGTGGGCGGCCGCCGCCGGCGCGATCTCCTGCGGTGGATTGCCGTAGATGCCCGACAGGTAGTCGCGCATGTCGGGCGACACCTCGTCCCAGCGCCGGGCCGACAGCACGTGCCGCACGGCCTGGCCGGCCAGGATCCCGCCCACCGGCTGCGCCAGCGGCGGCACCCCGCAGTCGAGGCGCACCTGCTTGAACTCCTCCAGCACCTCGTCCAGGCGATCCGCGGCGCCCAGCATCCGCAGCCGCGCGTCCAGCTCAGAGACCAGCCCCACGGGCAGCCGGTTGAAGGCGGTGCGCAGCGTGATGCGGGGCGGGATCGGCAGCGCCGGCATCTGGGACGTGACGTGCTCGTCGATGAATCGCGACGCCTCCCAGACGCGGTCGGCATCGACCCCGTGCTCGAGCCCGAGCCCGGTGAGCGAGTCGCACAGCACCTCCCCGGCCACCCGGTGCAGCGTGTAGGCGACCGGCAGCACGGCGGTGGCGATCGGCTCGGCGCCGTGGCGGGCGGCCTCGATCGCCATCGCCAGCGCGTTGCCGCCGGTGCCCTGGCAGTAGAGGCCGACCGGCAGGCCGGACGCCTCCGCCAGCTCGTTGATGACTCGGTCGCAGGTGCCCGGATCGAGCGCGCCGGCCGGGTCGTGCACCAGCACATGATCGGCACCCAGCTCGGCCAGCCGCCGCGCCTTTTCGACCACCCGCGGCAGGTTCGGCATGAAGCCGGAGAAGGCCAGGCCGGCGTACAGGCGGCCGCCCGCCTCGCGCACGGCCGCGGCGGCCGATTCGAGGTTCTCCACGTCGTTCAGGGGATCGTGCAGCCGGAAGATCTCGATGCCGCTCTCGGCCGCGCAGAGGATGAAGCGGCGCACCAGATCGTCGGACAGCGGCCGCGAGCCGACCAGGAACCGCCCGCGCAGCGCCATCTGCAGCGGCGTCGTTCGGCAGCGCGTCTTGACGCCGCGGATCCGCTCCCACGGGCTCTCGGTTCCCTTCTGGACGGCGGCGTCGAAGCAGCCGCCGCCGCTCACCTCGAGCGCAGCGAAGCCGGCCTGGTCGAGGATCTCGGCCACCTCCAGCACGCGCGCGGTCGAGATGGTGCCGACCAGCGGTTGCTGGGAGAGCAGGCGGATCGTGGTGTCGACGATGCGGGTCACGCGCGTGAGATGTACCGCGCCTCGCGCGTGTCCACCCGGATCACGTCACCGACGTTGACGAACAGGGGTACCGCGACGACGGCGCCGGTCTCCAGCGTGGCCGGCTTGGTCACGTTGGAGACGGTGTCGCCCTTGACGCCCGGCTCCGTGTCGACCACCTTCAGCTCGACCGCCGCCGGCAGCTGGAGCGAGGTCGGCTTGCCGTCGACCGTGAGCAGCTGCACGGTGTCGTTCTCGCGCATGTACTGCAGCTCCTCGCGCATTGTGTCGGCGGGGAACGCGAGCTGGTCGAAGGTCTCGGAGTTCATCAGGTGCACGTCGCTGCCGTCGTTGTAGAGGTAGGTCACGTTGACCACCTCGGTGTGGATGCGGGGCATCTTCTCGCCGGCCCGGAAGGTCTTGTCGACGACGCCGCCCGACTCCAGCGCCTTCAGCTTGGTGCGGACGAACGCGCCGCCCTTGCCGGGCTTGACGTGCTGGAAGTCGACGATGCGGTAGATGGTGCCGTCGACCTCGACGTGCATGCCGTTCTTGAACTGGTTCGTGGAGATGGTTTCAGCCATGATGGTGAGGCCGTCAGCCGGCCGTGATCAACTCCTTAGGGTAGCCGGTGAGGCGCTCGCAGCCGTCCCCGGTGACCACCACGAGATCCTCGATGCGCACCCCGCCGACGCCAGGCAGGTAGACCCCCGGCTCCACTGTGACGACCATCCCCCGCTCGAGGGTTGCGGGGTAGGTGATGGAGAGGCGCGGATCCTCGTGGATCTGGAGACCGACGCCGTGACCGGTGCCGTGCTGGAAGTGCTCGCCATGGCCGGCCTCGGTGATGATGTCGCGCACGACCGCGTCGGCGTCCTTGCCGGTGACCCCGGGCCGCACCGCGTCGAGGCCGGCCAGCTGCGCCTTCCGCACCAGCTCGTAGACCTCGCCCAGCGGATCGGGCACAGGGCCCGTGGCGAAGGTGCGCGTGCAGTCGGAGTGGTAGCCGTCGAGCACGGCGCCGATGTCGATCGTGACCAGGCTGCCGGGGGCGATCGGCTCGCGCCTCGGCTCGGCGTGCGGCAGCGCGCCGGCAGCGCCGGAGGCCACGATCGAGTCGAAGGCGATGCCGTCGCCGCCGTGCTCGCGCACCAGCTCCTGCACGCGCCAGGCCACGTCGAACTCCGTGCGCCCGGCCAGGCCCTCACCCACCAGCTGCGCGTAGACCGGCTCGAGGATGGCCGCGGCGCGGCGGATGGCCTCGATCTCGTCATCATCCTTGACGATCCGAAGGCCCTCGACGGCGCCGGACACACCCACCAGCTCGACGTCCCCGGACGCCTCCGCCAGCAGCGCGTGAGCGGCGTACGACAGGTGCGCCGACTCGAAGCCGACTCTGGCGGCGCCGGGTGCGAGCCCGGCCCAGCGGGTGGAGACGAAGCGGATCAGGTCCTGGTTCGCCTGCTGGACGTCGATGAACTCGCGCAGCGGCGCAACCCGCTCCAGATAGCGGAAGTCGGTCAGAAAGACGGAGCGGGACGGCGATGCCACCACGGCGCCGTTGCTGCCGGTGTACCCGGTCAGGTAGCGGACGTTCGTGAGATCCGTGATCAGGAGGGCGTCGATCTCGTGGCCGGCCAGGCCGGCCGCCAGCCGTTCGACGCGCGCGCGATAGTTCATGAGGCGTTCTCCGCGAGGTAGGTGAGGGCGTCGCGGTAGCCCTCGGCGCCGCGCCCGCTGATCCGGTGCGAGACCACATCCGCGATCACCGTGTGGCGCCGCCACTGCTCGCGGCGCTCGATGTCGGAGAGGTGCACCTCGACGATCGGGCCCGTGAAGATCTCGAGCGCATCGCGGATGGCGTAGCTGTAGTGGCTCCAGGCGCCCGGGTTGACGACGAGCGCGTCGGTGCCCGAACAGGCCTCGTGGATCATGTCCACGTACGCGCCCTCATGGTTGGTCTGGGAGCAGCGGGCCGACATGTTCAGCTCCTGCGCCCACTCGTAGATCCTGGTCTCCAGCTGCTGCAGCGTCATGTCGCCGTACTGCTCGGGGTCACGGCGACCGAGCATGTTCAGGTTGACGCCGTTCAGGACCGTGACCTGCATGGCCGCGAAGGGTACTGGAAGGCCGCGGCACCGTGTCTCGCGCGCGCGACGCCCGGCCGGAGGGGTTTGTGACGGACCCGGCACGGCTCGTGACTGACAGCTGACGGGGACCGCGTGCAGTCTGGGCGCAACCCGACGAAAGGACTTCGAATGCGATTCCGCACCCTGCTGGCCGTGATGGCCGCAGCCATCGCCGTGGCGGCCGGCTCCGCCCACGCCACGGCCGCCGAGACCAGCGTGTACAAGGTCTGGTTCCAGCGCAGCGGCAAGCTGTGGCTGGTGAAGCGACAGCAGCCGCTGACGTCCGCACCGGCACGCGCCGCCATGCAGGCGCTGCTGGCCGGGCCGAACCTGTCCGAGTCGGACGCGGGCGTCGGTTCGCAGGTGCCGGCATCGGCCGACCTGCTCGGCCTCTCGGTCGCGAACGGCACGGCCACCGTCGATCTCAGCCGCGAGTTCGCGGCCGCGGGCACGACCGCCCAGGTGCGCATGCGGCTCGCCCAGCTGACCTGGACGCTGGCGCAGTTCCCGACCATCGACCGGGTCGCCCTGCAGGTGAACGGACGGGCCGTGTCCAGCCTGGCCGGCGTGAGGCTGCCGCGGCCGATGACCCAGGACAGCTTCGCCGGCCTGCTGCCGCCGATCACCGTCTGGAACCCGGCCATCGGTACGGCCCTCTCGGGCAGCGTGCGTGTCAGCGGTAACGCCACCGTGTTCGAGGGCAGCCTGCACATCCGCATCCTCGACCATAACGGCACCACCATCGCGCGCGCCAACACCACCGCCAGTTGCGGCACCGGCTGCCGCGGCGGATACACGATCCTGGTGCCGTTCCCGGCCGGACGTGACCAGCTGGGAACGATCGTCGTCTCCGATGACGACACCGACGGCAACGGCAAGCCGCAGCATCAGGTGCGGGTGCCGGTGGTGCTGCTCTCGTAGCCGGGAGGCTCGCGATCGGTCGGGCTCAGCCCGCCAGCGCCCGCCCGATCGCGAGGTCGATCAGCTCGTCGTCGACGTCCACACCCCAGACCGGTTTGCCGACCCGCTCCAGCAGCACGAACCGGACGCGGCCCTCGACCGACTTCTTGTCGCGGCGAAGCGCCTCCCGCACGGACGCCGCATCGACGCCGGTAAATCCGGTGGGCAGCTCGTGCATCCGCAGCAGCGCTCGCACGTCGCCCTCCACCGCGGGGTCGAGTCCGGCGACCTTTCCCGACAGCCAGAGCGCCGGCAAAAGCCCCACGGCCACCGCCTCGCCGTGGGCGATGCCGGTGAACCCGGCCGCCGCCTCAATGGCGTGGCCGATCGAGTGTCCCAGGTTGAGCACGGCGCGCATGCCCTGCTCGCGCGGATCGGTCGCCACCACATGCGCCTTATAGGCGGCGCAACGGCGGATCAGCTCCAGCCGCTGCTCGGTTGATCCCCGCCCCGGCTGCCACGCCTGCACCATCTCCCACAGCCGCCCGCCCGCCAGCAGGCCGGTCTTGATCACCTCGGCGAAGCCGCAGGCCCACTCCCGCACCGGTAGCGTCTCCAGCAGACCCGGGTCGGCCACCACCCACTCGGCCGGGTGAAACGCGCCGACGTAGTTCTTGGCACCGGGCAGGTCGATGCCGGTCTTACCACCGATGGCAGCGTCCACCATCCCCACCAGCGAGGTCGGCGCCGCGATCCACGGCACGCCGCGCTGGTAGGTCGCGGCCACGAACCCGGCCGCGTCGGTCGCGGCGCCCCCGCCCAGGCCCACCACCACATCACCGCGCTCCAGACCCAGGTCGGCCAGCCGCGTCCAGGCCTGGCGCGCCACCGCCACCGTCTTGGCCGCCTCGCCCACGGGCAACCGCACGGTCACCAGCGGCTCCACCGGCGCACCCACCAGGCGCAGCACCGCCCGGTCTGCGATCAGGGCGGCGCGCCGCGCGCCCACCAGCCGCGGCAGCTCGGCCAGCGCGGCCGGCCGGCTGAGCGGTACCAGCAGCGGCTCGCCGCCCTCCAACTGCTCGGCGTCGACCAGCGCATCGGCGGCGGCGTGGTAGAGCGGCCGGCGCTGCTCATAGAGGTCGGCGAACCCGCGCGCTTCCACGGCCAGCGGCCGGTCTTCGGCCTCCGCCTCGATCCGCCGCCAGGCCGTCTGCACCGACACATCGAGCAGCACCGTGAAGCTGCCGTCGCGCAGCCGCTCGCGCGTGACCGGCGAGGTGATGGCGCCTCCGCCGAGCGCGATCACGGCGTCCATCCGCTCCGATAGGCGGGCCACGGCCCGCTCCTCGAGCTCGCGGAAGGCGGCTTCGCCGTCCTCCAGGAAGATCCGCGGGATCGGCTTTCCGGCCTCGCGCTCGACCTCGGCGTCGCTGTCGGCCACGTCCCACCCCAGCCGCTCCGCCAGCTGGCCGGCCAGCGTCGACTTCCCGGAGCCCATGAACCCGATCAGGGCGATGTTCCGGTAGGGGCCGGGGATCATGCCTGCGCGACGCGGGCCATGTAGGCGGCGTGAGCGGCCACGAAGTCCCCGATCGAGTCGCCGCCGAACTTCTCCAGCGCGGCGCGGGCGAGCTCGAACGCCACGCCCGCCTCGGCCACGACCGCGGCCGCCGGGAGCACCGTGACATCGCTGCGCTCGACGTGCGCAGCCTGCTGCTCATGGCTGCCCAGCTCGACGCTTGCGAGCGGTCGCATCAGGGTGGGCAGCGGCTTCCAGATCACGCGCACGATCAGATCTGCACCGTTCGTGATCCCACCCTCGAGCCCGCCGGCCCGGTCGGTCTCGCGGTAGAACCCACGACCGTCATCGTGGTGGATCTCGTCGTGGACGCTCGATCCGCGGCGGCCGCTGGACGCTATCGCGTCGCCGATCTCGACGCCCTTGGCCGACTGGATCGAGAGCATCGCGCCCGCCAGGCGGCCGTCCAGGCGCTGGCCGGCAGACACGTGCGAGCCCAGCCCGGGCGGCACCCCGAACGCCCGCACCTCGGTGACGCCTCCCAGCGTGTCGCGGTCGTTCTTGGCAGCCTCGATCTCGGCGATCATGGCCTGCTCGGCGCTGGGGTCGAGGCACCGCACCTCGCTGGCCTCGGCGCGGTCGAAGTCGGCGGCGGTCAGCCATGCCGGCGGCGTCGCCCGCACCGATCCGATCTGCAGCACGTGTGATCGCACCTCGATCCCGATCGAGCGGCAGACGGCCTTGGCCACCGCGCCCGCCGCGACGCGTGCGGCCGTCTCGCGAGCGCTGGCTCGCTCCAGCACGTTACGGACGTCGGTGTGTCCGTACTTGAGCACGCCCGACAGGTCGGCGTGGCCGGGGCGCGGCAGCCGGATCGGCTTGCCGCGCCAGCCGTAGGCCTCGAGCGCCTGCTCCGGCACCGGCCACGGGTTCATCGGATCGGTCCAGTTCTTATGGTCCCGGTTCTCGATGAAGAATGCGATCGGGCTGCCCAGCGTGCGCCCGTGGCGCAGGCCGCCGTTCGGCACGACGTCGTCGGTCTCGAGCTTCTGGCGTGGGCTGCGGCCATAGCCCGCCTGCCGCCGGGCAAGGTCGCGACGGATCAGCTCGTGGTCGAGCTCGAGACCGGCCGGCACGCCGCTGACCACGACGGTCAGCCCCGGCCCGTGCGATTCGCCGGCTGTGACGTAGGAGAGCTCCATGGGCCGAGAGCCTACCCGTCCGGCGCCAGTGACTTGCGGAAGAACACGCGGTCGAAGCCGTCCTCGCGCCGGCGATCGATGAGGTCGTATCCGAGCGACGGATACAGCCGCAAGTTCTCGGTCATGTGCGCGTTCGTGTAGAGGTCGACGGCGCTCAGCCCGGCGTCGCGGGCGACCTGCTCTGCATGGGCGATCAGCGATCGGCCGATCCCATGCCCCTGGTGGGCCGGGTCGACGGCGACGCTCTCGAGCAGCGCCGTGTCCTGCAACTCCAGCACGAGCACGCCCACCACCCGGCCATCCTCGGTGGCCACCCAGACTGCGCCGGCACCGATCAGGGCATCGAAGTCGGCGCCCATGGGGGCCGGCTCGCGGCCGATCCGCTCGATGTACGGGCGGTAGGCCGCGCTCGTGATCTCGGCGGCCGCCGCCGCGTCGCCGGCCGCCGCCCTCCTAATCGCCGTCGGCATGCGACCGGCTGGGCGAGAACGGCGCGGGATCGGTGAACGGCTCCGTGGCGAGCACCATCTCCGCCACCAGACGCCCGGAACCGGCACCCGCCAGGATGCCGTCGCTCGAGTGGCCCGCACACACAGCCAGACCCTCCTCCAGGTGGCCGATGTACGGCAACTCGTCGGGCGTGAACGGGCGCAGCCCGCTCCAGGTGGTCTCCACCTCGATCGACGCCATCGCCAAACTGAACGGGATCGCGAGAGCATCAGTGAGCGGCACTGGCGTCGCGACTCCGACGCTATCGCCCTCCGCGCTCGACACCGTGGCAACGCCGGTCGCGA